>Ga0206837_1014_pt1 | contig 35328 bp, 42 predicted proteins | sample Alteio_BWOrgCont_29_FD_152863 | JGI IMG/M metagenome (GOLD analysis project Ga0206837, IMG submission 152863) | Enriched cells from forest soil in Barre Woods Harvard Forest LTER site, Petersham, Massachusetts, United States -... | ecosystem: Environmental > Terrestrial > Soil > Temperate forest >...
GCCCCCCTTATAACTTGTAGCCCACCACACTCCGCCGACAACAATCACAACCGCGACAATAACCCACACAATAGTAGATGTTTTCATATGTATACGATGAATGCTTAATAGTAGTGTGTTCTAGTATACAATGGGCGGTATGAAGAAAGAGAAAAGATCATTTTTTGCACAGGTGCTCGGGGCATTTGGCCCTGGTTTTATTACGGGTGCTGCGGATGACGACCCATCGGGTATCGCCACCTATTCGCAGACGGGTGCAATGTTTGGTTTTAGCCAATTGTGGATCGCCCTCTTTTCGTACCCATTCATGACGGTGGTGCAGGAAATGTGCGGACGCATCGGTTTGGTTACGGGCAAGGGGCTGTCGGGTGTAATTAAGGAGCACTACTCGCGCAAGGTGCTTGCGGTCGCAATTTTGTTGCTGCTTGTTGCAAATACGATAAACATCGGTGCCGACCTCGGTGCCATGGCAGCGTCGGTACAGTTGCTCGTGCACATACCCTTTGCAGTACTACTTATTGCCATAACCGCGTTTACGCTCGGGCTCGAAGTCTTTGTCGCGTATCCTAACTACGCGCGTTTCTTAAAATATTTAACACTTTCACTCCTCGCCTACGTCGTAACCGCATTTATTATTAAGGAAAATTGGGGCCTTATCGCCCATTCGACCTTCGTCCCCCACATCGTGCTGAGTAAACCCTACATCCTAAACATTGCGGCCTTCCTCGGTACTACCATTTCACCGTATCTTTTTTTCTGGCAGGCAGACGAAGAGGTCGAGGAGGAAGTCGTGCAAGGAAAGATTAAAACAATGGGTGTGGGAACGCCACACATAGACTCGTCTGACGTGCGAAAAATGCGTATCGACACTGCCATGGGGATGCTCTTCTCCAACATCATCACGTTTTTTATCATCGTCACGGTTGCAACAACGATAGGTGCCGCTGGTATCCATACCATTAACACCGCCTCCGATGCCGCGAATGCCTTAAAACCATTTGCGGGCAATTTTGCCTTCCTGCTCTTTACGCTTGGCATACTTGGCACCGGCCTGCTTGCAGTACCGGTGCTTGCGGGCTCGGCTGGCTATGCCGTTGCAGAAGCATTTAACTGGAAGGAGGGCTTGAGTAAAAAATTGCACAAGGCGCGAGGCTTTTACGCCGTTATTGCCGTTGCTACCGTTGTCGGGCTTGTTGTTAACTTTACGTCGATAGGGGCCATGACCATGCTCTACTATTCGGCAATGCTAAACGGCGTCCTTGCACCACCGTTGATGATACTTATCCTGCTTATCGGCAACAATAAAAAAATAATGGGCGGCCATGTAAATTCATGGTTTTCAAATACAGTTGGCATTATTATCACGGCACTTATGGCTATAGTGGCCATAGCATTTTTCTGGAGTGTGTTGTAAAGAAGTTATATTGGCAAAACAAAAACCCCGCACAAGGCGGGGTTTTTGTTTGCGATGCAGTAGATATTACTGCGTGAGCGACTGTACGAATGCCTGTGCATCAGTGTCAGCCTTCGCAATGAACTTCTGAGCCGAAACCAACTGGGCCTTTGCCTGCTGGAGCGTCGATGTGCTCATGGTCTTTGTTGTGCTGAGTGTAGGGATCTGCGCATTTGCACTTGCAATGTTAGCCTTCATGTCGGTGAGTTTCGCGAGCAAAAATGCCTGTGCGGAACCTCCAGCTGTTACACGAACCTGGAGCGGTGCAACGAGTGCATTCATAAGCGTGAGCGTTGCGGTGGTCTGTGTTGCAACAACTCCTATTGATGCTGCGGTCGGGGTTGCTGCGAGTGACCCTGCGGCTGTTGCTGCTACCTGCATTTGCGTCGTAACTGCTGCGACACTTGCAGTAAGGGTTACCTTGCTGGTTGGTGATGGCGGGGTTGTTGACGTTGCGACAGCTGCAGCTTGCATAGGCGCCGTCCCGCTTACACTTCTTCCCTTCCAAATAAAGTATCCTCCTATGAGCACGATGATGACGATTATAATAACCGCCCACTTCATTCCTTTAGACATGTGAAATAAGCCAGTGAACTAATAAATGCCATATGAAAAAGGCATGAAGACACTATAGCACCTTTGCACGAGCACCTATCCCGACACCTGTGGACGAGATAAAGGGCATATATGGGGTAGAATCCCTATATATGAAGAAATGGGTATGTCTGTGGCTCGTGACAGCTTCGAGTTTGGTAGCAGCCGTCCCTCTTGTATACGCGACGAGCCAGCCAACCGTTGCACCTGTGCCCACCGCCTCGTTCAATCACAGCCCCATAACCTCCCTTCATGCCGATGCAGTGCTATCTGGAACTGCGAGCGGCCTAAAAACACTCGGGGCTAGTGTCACTGCAACTGGCGCAAAGAAGCCGGTTTATACAAACAACTCCATTTCACTATCAAGCAGCACATGGAATATCGCCGTATCCCCTCCGCTTGGGGCGGGCACGTATGTTGTTACCCTTTTTTCGGGTACCACGACCTTGGCAACGAGCACACTCACCGTTGGACTTCGCTCTATTCCGACAATCCAGTCAGTAACCACCCTCCCCTTGTATGATGTCGCGGATGGAAAGTTGATGCGGTTTAGCGTACACGCGGGCAACACGGGCCCCGTTGCCATGGAGCAGATTTCATTTTTGATAAACGCAGAAAATGCAACTGTTAGTGATGTCGGCCTCTATGGCTTCAGCGACTCGGGTTTTACAACACCATTTATTGCATCCACAACGGCGACAACGTCTCTCAATTCGGTGCTTGTTACACCGACAGGCCCGACATTCGCTATCGTTCCTGACGCGCTTATCGAAATACCAAAAGACGCGACATACTATTTTGAACTCGACGGCACCGTAACGCCAACCGACACGACATATTCGGTCGATACCACATTGCTCGGGGATCATGCAAGTGACATCAATACCGCTGCTGCTGAAGCCTCAAGCAGCAACCTCGTCTGGTCGCCAAATACGTATGGCACGTCGCAGACAACCGACCAAGACTGGTTAAACGGGGATGACGTATCCATGCCACGAAGCGGGATAATACAGGGGCGCGAGGGCACGCCCATACCCGTGCTGCCAACCTGCTCCCTCGATTCAAACATCCTCCTGTTACTCCCCAACCAACCGGTTAGCGTTAATTGGACAAGTACTGATGCGACATACGCCACATGGAGCGACGGGGTTTCAGGTGGTGTCTCGGGCAGCAGGACGTTTTCAAGTCTTTCGGCGTCAAAAACATTTGTCCTGACCGTGTATGGGCCCTATGGAAGCGCCGCTTGTTCGGTAAACGTTGGAGTACCGCTTCCACCAAAGGCGGTTGCCACATCAACTCCCGATTCGCTTGCAGTAACTCCGAGCTCCGGCCCGACTCCACTTGCTACAAAATTTACCGCTGTTGTTAACAATGCCAAGTCGTGCAGCGCGCTGACGTACAGTGTGGGGTATGGCGATGGCACCGCGACGAGCACAATATCAGTTGCAAAAAATGTCTGTGCTGCGCAAACTTCTACCTTTAGCCACACGTATACAAAAGCCGGCACGTTTATAGCGGGGCTCTACCAGAGCACCGGCACCAGCAGCTCGCAGATAATTCAAAAACTCACCATCGTAGTTGGGGTAAAAACATCCTTCCTGCTTGATACCAAAACCAACCTCGCGAGCGTCGCCTCAGCCGCAAGCGGTATCGTCCACGCCTTCGGCATGTACTTCACAACCCTCTTCCACCGATTTACTCGCAAATAAGAATTATTTTAACTTCATTACAAAAAAGACATTTTCCCCAATAGCCTTTTGTACTTCTTCTTCCGAAAGTTCAAGTTTGCGAGGAGAGACAAGTTCATCCCGTATTTCAGCAAAGTGATGTTTTTCAACAGTAAAGCCAACATCATTAAAGAATTTCTCCGCACCTTCAATGTTTTCGAACGCGTTCGCATTGATATCCATCCCCACCATTGTTGAAACAGTATTCTGCATACGTTCATCCATACGCACTGCAAGAGTAATGTCGGGTGTGATATAAACACCGCCGAATTTTTCTAGCAAGCTCTTCACATGTCGCGCAACCTGGGCTTTTTGTTCAAAATTGAGATACCTCATGAGCCCTTCGTGTATGACCACAACCGGCTTGTGTGCATCAAAATGAATACTCGCAGCGGACAAATCATCCAGCGCACTTCCCGATACCAACTGTAAATTACCGCTCAGAACTATTTTTGACTGCTCAACGAGTGCGTCTATTATTTCTTTTTTCTGTCCTATGATTCCAGGCAGATCCATCTCGACATATTCTATTTCTGGGTCTTCTGACATTTCTATACCGCGCGATGCAATACCCGATGCAAGTTCAATAATTTGTTTGATGCCCGTCTCCCGAACAAGGTGGTTGAGTAATTTATATCGAGCTTCAAAATACGGCGTGAGCGCTTGGTTCTTTTCAGAGACCAACGCTTCCATTTTGGTCTTTTCTTCAGGCGTCATGACGACAAGCAATTCATTCAGAATGTCTTGCGCAAATGGAATATCACAATTTGCGCGGCGGTATGCTATACCCCACGCAGTCGGTCCTACTTTTTCTGAGGTTTGTTCTCTCATGACCCCTTGGCCTACTTAAACGCAAACGCCATAAGCACAATGGTGAGAGCGTTGAGAACCACTAATGCCAATACTGTTTGGAACTTCGATGCAAAGGGGTGCTGCACAATATAAATCGTGTAGATTATTGCAACAATCGCCGCACCAAGAAAATTTCCTTTTATCATATTTCTATAGTTAGGTTAGTAACGAAACACAAGTTTTACATTTCCGGTGCAGCGTCGAAGTCCTTGTTGAACTTCTCGTTCCACTCAACCATCATCGGGTCGGTTGGCGAGGCCTTTTTAACATCCGCTGCCATTTGAGGATGTTCGGCTTCGAGATGCTTCATCCCGTTCATCATCATCTCGTCCTTGGTGCTGCCGGTAATATTCGCGTCGCACGGGCCGCCTAGCTGGGCACAGGTTAGTGTTTTCATAGTGTGAAAGTTACGTTGGTAAGTAGCGGTAAGTATACCATTTCGGCCTTTCTAGGATTCTCGGAGTTCGACCACCATGTCACCCAAGACACTAAAAAAATAATCGCGGCGCGGCTCGAGATTAATTGCGCGCATGTGCGAAATTGGGTAACACTCGGGCGTATATTCGTAATGGGCGCGCACTTCCCTGTCACTAAAGACCCTCAAATGGTATTGATATTCAAAACCGTCTGTATAACGCAAGCTGACCACTTCGCCATCGTCCTTCCACGCAACGAAGTGGTTGCCGTATCCCTTTTCAAGGAGTTGCGAAACAAATTCCCGAATTGAAAGGTGCGGGGCTATGGTTCCAAGCAAGTAATCTTGGCGGCCGTGGTGATGGACAACTCCCAACCTCAATGCCATGTCCCTAAAAAAAGGATGGTACGGCGTGTAGAAACGCCAAAAAACATATTTAACCCTCTCCCATGGGAGCTGGGGGTAGACCATCGCGGACGATGGGATGTCCTTCACCCACGAGTGTTCTTCAGGATACCGGCTCATCAATACAGATAAGTATATACCACGGATGTAGGTTGGTAGAAAAAGAAAAAGCCATCACCTAAGGGCGACGGCTTTGCAATATTCGAGCAGCACATGTGCTTGTAGTGTGATGCTCAAGAGGACGAAAATGTGCTGCGTCTCTCTCCAACCAAAGAGCCCTGGAACTGGGTCGGGTTGCTTTAGATGATGAACAACGAAGTTCAATCCATAACAGCTTATTCCAACCCAAAACTCAATCGCCGCATGCAGTGGCATCCATCCAAACGACTCTTGGAGAGATGTACTGATAGGAAATGCTGCCACAGCGAGATACAGTACGGCACCCAACTTCTCCCGCTCGAACCAATGCCAGCGCACTACCGCCAACACAAGCGTGAGCGACAATAGAGCAGAAAGACGCCACATTGGCACCCCGTAGGTGAGCCAGTACGGTACAAAGGTGAAGCCAATGAGCAGCACAATCATCTGATGGTCAAGCTTGTGTAGAAGCTCCTTGTATCGAAACCAGTGATACATCGTGCTTGCGAGATACACACCACCCATAGTCAGCAGCAAGACCAACATTAAGGCGTTTGGTCGGTACATGACACATAGAATGCAAAGTGCGGCGAGCCCGAACAAGTCCATCGCACACAGAACTGGATGGCGCGGTTGCCGCAGGCTTTTAGTATTTTCTTGATATTTGAAGAAGTTTTTCATTCTCCATACTCCCCAAAGTTGTGTTTCGGAATCCGAAAAAACATTACCTCAAAAGGTTCTGATATACAAACCACATCCCTAAAATTCTCTATATTTTGAAGCCTAAAATCGTTTGCTGCCTCAGTTAGATAAGTTCAGAACCGCTGATTGGGTTAAAATCTATCGCGAGTTCTATTCGCTAAACAAAACAAGCTTACTTTCGTCTAAATCGTATTGTGCCCCTGCATAAGGATTATTCTCTTCTTTTTGAGGTAACACTTTCTTCTGCCACTGATAGATATCAGACTGTAAAGGTGCTCCTGGGTATGCCACTAACCGCCATATATCATTGCGAACAAGTGTGCGTGGAAGTTCCACCATCTTCTGCCTTAAGATATGAGCTACAGCGATTTCTTCTAACAAAAAGTTTGTATTTGCTTCTGTGTATTCTCTGCCATGTGCATCTGCCTTGAGTGCCTCTTGAAAGCCCATGTCTTCACTCTCAAATTTCTTTAGTAGATCGAAGCAGGTTTTAAAGTGCGGCGAATTGATGATGACGTAATCTATCGGGAGATAGTGGACTGCGTTTGGAATAAACTCCTTTCTACTTTCGATTAACTTACGCAATTCTGATACATGGTTGAGTATCTGCTGATTTGTCTTTTTTCTAGTTTCAAAAGAAATTTCTTCCGAATTGAAATACAGGCCATTGGTATACAGAAACACAACATCATTTGAAAACGTCTCTATCTTTTGAAGAAACTTGCCCAATATCTCATACAAAACTTCTGGAGTCTGTCCCTTTGCAAGACGGCTCATAGATAAAGGCAAAATGAGATATCCGTCGTCTGGAATCTTATGTATATCGAATCCCGATTTCATTACTGATGAGTATAACAGTTCTACGTAATTCAACCTCGTCGAAACAGTGCTCGTTTCGACGTGATTTTTACGCTTAAAAATCAGCTGCCAGACTTGGACTCGAACCAAGATAAACGGATTCAGAGTCCGTTGTCCTACCATTAGACGATCTGGCAATACTGCTCCAAAATACACCAAAAAAACCTTACATTCAATCTCCATTAGTTATACTGAGGTTAATGGCATATTTTGTCTACATTCTCGAGTGTGATGACGGCTCGCTCTATACCGGCATTACAACTGATGTACAAAGAAGATTCGAAGAGCACAAAAATAAAACGGGAAGCCACTACACCTCCGCCCGAGGTGCGGTGAAAATTTTATATACAGAGGAACACGGAAACAGATCTCTCGCCTCAAAACGCGAAGCAGAAATTAAAAGCTGGCCGAGGGAAAAGAAGCTGGCGCTGCTAGGCTAGAGGTTTTACTTGTCGCGAGCAGCCTTGATGAATGCACTAAATATAGGATGCGGCGTAAGCGGTCGTGAAAGGAATTCCGGATGAGATTGTATGCCAATAAAGAATGGATGTTCGGACTTGGGCAACTCGGCCACTTCCATAAGTACGCCGCTCGGTGATTTGCCGGAAAATACCAACCCCGCTTTTTCAATGTGTTCTATATATTTCGGATTTACTTCATAGCGGTGGCGATGGCGTTCGGAAATTTCGCTTGTGCCAAAAATCTCATGTGCGAGAGTCCCCTCCTTGATAACGCACGGGTACGCACCCAGCCGCATGGTGCCGCCGTAATTCCCCTTTTCCATCACATCCTTCTGTGATTCCATAATGTCTATCACCGGATACGCCGCATCTTTCTTTATCTCAGTCGTGTGTGCATCCTCCATCCCCGCAACATTGCGCGCGTATTCAACAACGGCCAGCTGCATGCCGTAGCAAATGCCAAAGTAGGGGATCTTTTTTGTTCGCGCATATTCAATAACTTTTATTTTGCCCTCGACACCCGTCGCACCAAAGCCCCCAGGCACCAAGATGCCACCAAACTTGTCTAATTCCGAAAGCGGCAACTTTCCAGTTTCGAAATCCTGCGACGAAAGATACGTGATTTTTGGTTTTACATTCAAATGATAGCCAGCAGTTTTAATTGCCTCGAGCACTGATATATAGACATCCGAAAGCACGAATTCTCCGGACGAGAAATATTTCCCCACAACGGCAATCGGCACTTCCTTTGTTGTCTTTTTGGATTTGTCGACAAACCGCTCCCATTCGGAAAGGTCGGTTTTACGGCGCTTGAGTGAGAGCACATCGGTCAAAATATCTCCAAGGCCGTCTTGTTCGTAATTGCCAGGGACATCATAAATGCTTTCAACATCAGGTGCCGAAATGACGCGTTCGGTCGGGATGTTGCAGAAGATGGCGATTTTTTCCTTTCGTTTTTGATCGAGTGCCACAAGCGCACGCGCCAAAATAACATCAGCCTGCAAGCCCACCGAGTTAAGCGAGCGTGCCGCATACTGCGTGGGCTTGGTCTTCATCTCGCCGATGTTTCCGGGGATTGGCACGTACGACACCATCACTATTGCCACATCGGCTGGATTCGTCTGCTTCAGCATGCGGGCCGCTTCCAAAAAGATAATATTTTTGATATTCGCCAATGGTGCCTCCAACTTCCACAATGGTGACATCAGCCTGCGCGAGCTCCTGCGCTTTTTTAATACGGCGGATCACTTCCAAGGGCACGTCCGGTACCACTTCAACGTTCTTTCCCCCATATTCCAAATTGCGCTCGCGGCGGATGACTTCCAAGTACACGCGGCCCGTTGTCATGTAGTTAACTTCCGGCAGCGACTCGTCCAAAAAACGCTCGTAGTTGCCCATGTCTTGGTCGGTCTCGTATCCATCATCAAGCACGAACACTTCACCGTGCTCGGTCGGGTTCATAGTGCCGGCATCCACGTTAACGTACGGGTCAATTTTTATCGCGGTAACCGAAAGGCCTTTTGCTTTCAAAATTTTACCTATTGATGACGCGGCAACCCCTTTGCCGACGCCCGACATCACTCCGCCGACAACGAAAATGTATTTAGGATTTCCTGCCTGCGCAGGCAGGTCGTCGTTTGCTTTTGAAAAAGGAAACATGTATCAGATTATATCTTCAAATACCGGCGCACCGCCAGATAGCTTGCTGCCGCCCCAAGCACCACGCCCGTGCCGATGATAATGCCGAAAAACATCAGGAAATGAGAGACGTAATATGAAAAGACGTTGATGCCGCCAAAGAAGTTTGCCGTTGCCTGCCCCAGCCAATACGTCAGTGGGTAAAACAGCACGAGCGTAACAACGCCCGAGATTAATCCGTAGAGTACCCCTTCCACCATAAATGGCGCACGTATGTAAAACGCGCCCGCACCCACAAGCCGCATGACTTGGATTTCCTCGCGCGAGGTGTAAATCGCAAGCCGCAGCGTGTTGAACGAAATTGCCAGCGTTACACCCACAAGCAACAGGATGATGATGAGCCCGAGCCTCCCCGCGGAGTCGGTGATTTCCTGCAGCCTATCAAGCGCCTCGCGGTGCTGTTCGTCGAAATAATTTATCTTGTCGATGATGCTCGGGCCGCCGGCCTGGCTGGCCTGTTGCTGCTGCAAAAATTGCGAGATTGCATCGTATTGCGAAATATCCTTTGCCTTTATGTCGAGCTCTGCCCCAAGCGGGTTGTCACCAAGCTCCTGCAATGCCTGCAGGGTTAGCTGGTCGTCCTGATGGAGCTCGCGGAAGGCGGCAAGCGCATCATCCGCGGAGATGTACGTGGTCGATTGTACCTGTGGCAGTGCGTTGACCGATTTTTGCAGCTGGAGGATCTGGTCTTCCGGGGCGCTCGTCGTAAAGTACACGCTGATGTCGGCCTTGTCGCGCAACTCCCCGAGTGCCGAGTTTAAAATAACGCCCGCAAAGAGCGTCATGCCGACAACAAACAGCGTCACTGTCATCACGAGAATTGATGCGAGGGATACAAAACCATTCCTCCAGAAATCGAGGAACCCCGCGCGTACCATTCTCTTTAGTGTGACCCAGTTCATATCTTTATTTTACAATATATATTTACCTTCCCTGTCGTCGCGAATGACGCGCCCGCGGTCCATGGTAACGACGCGCTTCTTTAGACTATCGATAACGCCTTTGTTGTGCGTGGTGAGAATAATGGTAGTGCCCAAGTCGTTAATCTTCTTTAAAATCTGCACAATTTCAAATGTGTTAACGGGGTCGAGGTTGCCTGTCGGCTCGTCGGCGACGATAACGTCGGGCTGGTTCACAATGGCGCGGGCAATGGCGACGCGCTGCTGTTCGCCGCCTGAAAGTTCGTCAGGGAAATTGTTTGCCTTGTCGGCCAAGTCCACCAAATCCAAAACGTGCGGCACATCGGAGTGGATTTCGTCCTCGGGGCGCCCCGCAGCCTCCATCGCAAACGCAATGTTTTCGTACGCGGTCTTTTGCGGCAGCAAGCGGAAGTCCTGAAACACCGTGCCGATTTTACGGCGCAAATGATTGATGCGGTTCAGCGGCACCTCGTGCACGTTTATAGACTCAAAAAAAACAGAGCCCGAAGAGGGCTTTTCTTCCGCTAATAGCATTTTGACGAGGGTGGTTTTGCCTGCACCTGAGTGGCCCACGATGGAGATAAATTCGCCCGGCTCGACGGAGAAGCTGACATCCTCAAGGGCAATGGAGTTGTCTGCGTAGATTTTGCTTACTCGGTCGTAGTAAATCACAACCTACCTAGTATAACGCATCCTCAGGGCGAGCAACATGTTGGCTTAATTGTTGGACTTTTCAGCCTCCAAAAACGTCTCGATGTTTCCTTCCAGCACTTTCTCGGCATCGTGCACTTCAACGCCGGTGCGGTGATCTTTTACCAGCTTGTATGGATGCAGTACGTAGGAGCGTATCTGGCTCCCCCACTCGATCTTCGACATATTGGTTGAAAGCTCGCCTATTGTTTCCTTCCGCTGTGCTTCAAGTAGGTGGAAAAGTTTTGCCTTCACTATCGCCAGCGCTTTTTCCTTGTTCGACCCTTGGGTGCGTTCGCCGTCGGCATGTGCCGAAATGCCGGTCGGTTTATGTACCACGCGCACGGCAGTCTCTCGCTTGTTAACATTTTGTCCGCCGGGGCCGCTGGAACGCGCAAACGTAATTTCAAGTTCACTTTCGGGGATTTCAAAACTGCCGATTTTTTCTATCACTGGCAACACTTCAACCAACACAAATGACGTCTGGCGTTTTTGCGATGCATTAAAAGGCGAGATGCGCACCAAACGATGCACGCCATATTCATTCTTAAGCATCCCGTATGCATGTTTGCCTTCTATTTCCACCGTGACATTGCGAAAGCCGCCGTGGTCGTTTTCGTTTTGATGCAGCACGCGCATGCCCCATCCTTTTTTCTCGCTAAACTTCCGATACATCTCCAAAAGCATGTGTGCAAAATCTTCCGCATCATCGCCGCCCGCACCCGCAACGAGCATCATAATTGCATTACCCTTGTCATATTTCCCCGCGCCTTCTGCGGCATCTTTTAAATCCTGTAATTCCTTGATCATGGCCTGCGCCTTGGCAGGTACATTCCAAAAATCCGGCGCGTTCATCGCCGTTTCGATTTCTGAAATTCGTTTTTGTATTTCCTCTTTCTGCATATAGAAAGATGCGGGTTCTGTATTTCTGGAGCCAGAGGCCGGCCTCGAACCGGCGACCTGACGCTTACGATGCGCCTGCTCTACCAACTGAGCTACTCTGGCTTATCTGTGTATGGTATCCGACAAAAATCGGGAGCCGTTGTCCGGAATCGAACCGGAGACCTACTCCTTACCATGGAGTTGCTCTACCATCTGAGCTACAACGGCAAAAACGCCCCTAACAAAAGAAAGATAGCAGACGAACCCTCTTCCGACAACCGTTTTATTACTGGGTTGACGCGGTCGAGGTTGATACACTCGCTGACGAGACCGACCCCTGCAAACATTCCGGCTGCGAATTGCTTTCAAGCGTCGCGCACAACGTGTATGACGTGAGGGTGGCGTTGGGCTCGTACTCGTAGGGTATATGGCTTAAAGGGTCGGTCGGCACGGAAGCAAGGTTGTATGCCGGCACAAGCGCATCAAGCGACGAGGGATAGGTAGAATTTTGGATTTGATAGAGCCCGAGTGAAAGTTGTATTTCATGCAAATCTAAATTCCGCTCTGCATCGCGCACTTGTACCTCATCGGCCGCCGTTCGGGCGGTGGCTAACGCTTTAAGGAATATCGCTGAAACTATAGAACCCGGAATAATAAGTATGAGAATTACTATGAGCGCAATATGCCCCGCTGTGGTTTTTCCTCTTTGTTTTGGATTGATAGAAGCGGCTTCAGCAACCGAATAGGTATGCGATACGACCATCGTACCCGAAAAACGATCGTGCCAGCCATACGCGTAGGTGCCCATCAAAAAAGTAAATGCTTCGAGTGGAATATAGCGGCAGAGCGTGCGGCCCATCGTCTGCATGAGATGAGGTTTCGTACCGTCGAGCCGGACCACTTTTGTACCGACAATCAACTTGCCGAGCGTGCGTCCCGAGGAAGATTCAAGAATGACGTAATACAAAAAACTAATGAGAAGGCTAAGTACGATGGATGGAACATATACCGCCACACTATGAGGTAACAGAAGGGTGGTCCCGATATATATAAGAGATATAACTATAGTATCAATGATACTTGTAAAAAGCCGCTTCCCTGCCCCTGAAGTATGCTTTTCGCCACCCACAGCAACTGCGATGGGCTGCATTACTGATGGCTGCACTGAAGAAGGTGTTGGTATAGGCGCAGGTGTAGGGGCAGGAATTGGATGCGCGCCTTCTATAGCAGCAAATGCTTCAGAAATATCCTGTGCATTCCATCCCTGCCCCGCAAGCGCTTGGATAAGGGATGGCTTGGCAACACCTGCCGCAAGCTGCTGGCGCACATAGTCAAGCAATTGCTGATTTACCATACAAATACGTTCTGTAACTTATAAAAGTGAATACCTCATCAGTATGCCATGGCTTTTAGAAGCCCGTGTCGGTGTTGACGCTTGCAAGTGACGACTGGATAGTGTTTTGCACCCACACCGACGCGAGCCACACGGTAAGTATTGTCGAGAGAATAAGTAGCACAAACGCGGTTGTGCCAATCTGTTTTGTCTTCGGGTCGGCAGACCGGTAATATTTCAGTCCCTGCCACTTCCCTATCATCAGGAAACAAATAACCGGCAAAATAATACTGAATGCATACAACCCTGCTTGAGCTTGTATGGATGTTGAAAGCTGTGCCGAATTAATTTTAGTGCCGCAGTTCGGACAAAAATAATACGTCGGCAATATCGGTTGATGGCAGTAAGAGCACACCAGCGGTGCCTGCGCTACCACAGGGGAAGTTTGCGTTGGTATCACTGGAGGCATATCAAAATTCTAGCATCGGTTTTACAGACTAGGTGTCGGGAATAACACGCTGGGATTATGAAATATATACCAAATTCCAAATACCATGCACACTATGAACACGAATCCCCATACGAAAAAGAGCGGAATAATTACATTTTTGTAGCTTTTTCCAAAAAAAGGTACTACTCGCCAAAAGACCCTCAACAAGCTGGCGCCAATAATTAAAAAGCTAAGAACGACGAGTGCCCAAAAGAGAAACTGTGGAAGCTGCTTGGTTGATAGATACACCACGGCGACAATAAAAATGACAACGTGCACTACGCTATTTACTGCAATGGATACATACGCGTAGCGTGGATTAGGGGGCGGTAACGCGCTTGGTGGCATAGAAAAATAATACCACTTGATACTGCGCGAGAGACGGGACTCGAACCCGCAACCTCTGCCGTGACAGGGCAGCGCTCTAACCAGTTGAGCTACTCCCGCATTTCTGCGGAACAAGCAGATACTAGCGCATGTGGCGCGCGTTTTCCACCGTGTGTCGAGGGTGGGAGTCGAACCCACGACCTTAGCGTTATGAATGCTACGCTCTTACCAGCTGAGCTACCCCGACGATAGAGACAAATTAGCATTTTAAACGTTTTTTTGCTAGACTGTGGGTAATAGCGGGGTGGAGGAGTAGTACCTCACAAGGCTCATAACCTTGGGACCCGGGTGCAAATCCCGGCCCCGCAACACGAATTGTGCGAAATTAAATATAGTCGAACTCTTCAAATACGCGCCGGTATTGGTCTATCGTCGCGCGCGTATCACGCTCGGAAAGTGGGAATGCCTCGCCCAAGTGTGCCAAGGCGTTTCGCATGCGGTGTGCCTCCCACGCACTGTTAATGGTCGTAAATTGGAGAGGGTTTGCCATTTTTAGCTGGTCACCCAGCGTGTCTCCGGGATAGCCGCGTTCCTTCAACATTTCGGCGAGCATGATATCTGCGTCCAAAATTGCACGGCGCCAATCGCTTTCGTTGGTTGAGCTTGCGAGTATCGAAATCCCCTCCCAGCGCGGGTTTTTTGCCTCCGGCTCCGCATGTACCTCGTGCGTAATGTGGTCGGCCATTTCGCGGTGATGGAAGCCTGCGTGTTCGAGTGTCTCGAGGCGGATGCTGATGTAGACAATCATCACGAGCATTACAAACGCGATGGTTAGACCGATTATCGCTATGATGTCGGCAATGGAAAGCAGCTGCAGATATATACCTTGGAAACTGACGCTCTGCCCGCTGTGGGCAAAGTTGTAAATGTTTGTAAAAATCGAATTAAAATCGACAGAGTTTTGCGGCATACCTACATTCTATTGTACGTCCTATTTCTCCTTCGAAACTACAGTCTTCCCCACTTCAAAAAGTGCCGCTTCATTACCATGTGCTGCAGTAAACTGGATACCAACAGGAAGCGTGTCGACTGTACCCATCGGCACCGAAATTGCAGGGTTGCCGGTCAAGTTTGCGGTAACGGTAAAAATGTCCGCAAGATACGAATCAAGGGGGCTGTGCTTTTCCCCTATTTTCCACGCGGGGGTTGGCATGGTCGGGGTTGCAATAACATCCACCGATTCAAACGCTTTTTCAAATTCGTGGCGGAGTTGTTCGCGCGCGAGTGTCGCTTTTCCATAGTACGCATCGTAGTACCCGGCCGAAAGTACATATGCGCCGAGCATGATACGGCGGCGGCTTTCTGCACCAAAACCCTCGCCCCGACTTTTCGAGTAATCATTCAAGAGTGAATCTCCCTTTAGCGACAAACCGTATCGCACACCATCAAATCTTGATAGGTTCGATGACACTTCAGCAAAGTTGGTGATGTAATACGCAGCCAATGCAGATTTAATTGATGGAATTGAAATATCAACGAGTTCGTATCCCCTGTTTTTTAAATTTTCGAGAGAATCACGAAATACCTTCTCTACATCCGGAGATCCTCCGCCTGTAACTGAACCAGCAAACACACCTATTCTTTTTCCAGATGTTTTTGTTTGAGAATCCGTATCAATACTAGTGCTATCGAGAATATCTTTTCCGCGGATGCAGTCGAAGATTAGTTCCGCATCCTCGACAGTTTTGGTGAGAGGGCCGATTTGATCAAATGACGAGACTGCAGCAATTAAACCAAAACGCGAAACTGCACCGTAGGTTGGTTTAAAGCCAACGACTCCGCAGAAACTTGCGGGGTTGCGCACCGAACCTCCAGTATCGCTGCCCAAGGCACCGAGTGCCATGCCAGCGGCAACTGCAGCGGCCGAGCCACCCGACGTGCCTCCCGAAACACGTGTCGTGTCATGCGGGTTTTTTGTTGGCCCGAATGCCGAATTTTCAGTCGAGCCGCCCATGGCAAACTCGTACATGTTGGTGCGGCCAATAAATACAGCGCCTGCTTGTTTTAATTTTGCTATCGCGGTTGCGTCATATGTCGCAACATAGTTCTCGAGCATCTTACTTGCAGCAGATGCTTTCTTCCCCTCAATTAAAATATTGTCTTTTATAGCAAGTGGAATTCCAAGGAGAGGATGGGCGAGTTTACCCTGAGCTTGTCGAAGGGCATCAGCTGCTTTTGCCTGTTCTTCGGCATCATCAAAAACTTCAAGAAAGGCATTGAACCTATCCTCTTTTCCATCAGGTTTGTCTTTTTTAATTTCGGCAAGACACGCACGAGTCAACTCAAGTGAAGTAATTTCACCTGCCTGTAATTTTTTTGAAGCTTCAACTATTGTGAGCTGTGCGAGATTTGTATCACTCATCTTTTTGTATAATTTTGCGCACAACGTTGTAGTCGCCCTCGCGCTTGGGCAACGCCTCCAAAATCGCCTCACGTGAAGCTAACAAAGAAGAGTCCTTTTCATATGGGACATCGTCGCGCATGACGTTGTGGTTTGCGGGCACTTCCTTTTTTCCACCCTCGCCTTCGAGCGAGCTAATCTGCCCGACATAGTCCAAAATGCTGGAAATATCCTTCTGCAAAGACTCAACTTCCCCATCCCGCAGTTCGATGCGGCTCAGTTCCGCGAGCTTCTCTATTTCCTCCTTTGAAATCACCCTCCCATACTACACTCTTCTATATAAAGAAAAAACCCCGCATGATGCCATGTAGGGTTCTCACTATTTAGAAACACCGGCAAACCAAACGCCACCTTCACACTCGCTATTGTGGCAATGGATTTCCAAGCGAAGCTGATCGTACCATTTACTGAACACAGCTCTGCACCATTTGCCATCCTTATCCTTCCAATGTGTCCCGTTAGGACGCTTATTGGAGAAGGTCGGTTTCAATTCATTCACGGTGGCGAGTGAATACAAATCGACGGCCTTTAAGCCGCGCAAGTCATACTCCTTCTCCAGATTGTCGTCGCTAATAAAATAACCGAGTTTGAAGAACGAAATCTCCATCTCGATGTCTTCACTGCCCGGCGCAGATTCAACGATACCCTCCTCGGTATGAACGGTGTGGCCGGTTGCGCGAAGCGCTTCTTGTATTGTACGCGTACGGTTCACCTTGACTCGGAAAACGATGCCGCCGCCCCGAAGCTCAATCTGTAAACGCGGCTCTCTAGTCATGATTGCCTCCCTAAGAACTCTGTTCTTCGTTAGGCTAGAATATCTGCCTATTTAGTCAATAGCTTCAAAAAACCCTTCCTCGTCCAGTACCTGCACGCCCAGTTTTTCTGCATCGGTTAGTTTGGAGCCGGGCTCTTCCCCCGCGACCACGGCAAATGTTTTTTTGGAAACGGATGATGAAACATTTCCACCCAGTTTTCGTATTTTTTCTTTTGCCTCATCGCGACTCATAGACGCAAGAGTGCCGGTAAGTACAAAAGTTTTACCCGCCAAAGGTTGTTTACCCTGAGCTTGTCGAAGGGTGTAATCGGGATTCGTAATTTTAATAACGCTGTTTAAACGTTCAAGCAGTTTTTTGTTTTCTTTCTCTCCCAACCATTCAACAATAGATTTTGCCAATATCGGACCGATGCCTTCTATGTTAGTTAATTCTTCTTCAGATGCAGTCCCTAGCTTTTCTAGATTTTTGTAATGCTGCGCCAACAAAAGCGCAGTCTCTTCCCCAACGTGCGGCAGAGAAAGCCCTGTCAGCAACCGTGCCATAGAAACGTTTTTTGCAGTTTTTTGTATTGATTCAATAAGTTTCTTTGCTGATACATCCGCGAAGCCTTCAAGCGTCAACAAATCGCCTTCTTTCAAGGTAAAAAAATCATCGTAGTGCTGTATCAAGTTTTTCTCGAGCAACGCATCCACCGTGCTCGGGCCCATCCCCTCTATATTAAGAGCACCCTTGCTGGCGAAGTGGCGGTACTTGCGACGTATTTGTGCGAATGAATTTTTGTACACACATACCCATGCGGCCTGCCCCGGTACGCGCTCGATGCGGCCATCGCCACCACATTCCGGCACATGCGTTGGCCACTTGTACGGTTTTTCTTTTCCGGTGCGTAATTCCGTGAGCACTTTTACAATGTCAGGTATGACATCCCCCGCTTTTTGCAGCACCACCGTGTCACCAACCCGCACATCAAGTCGTTTTATTTCATCTTCGTTGTGCAAGGTTGCCCGCGACACAGTCGAGCCTGCAACTGAAACCGCCCTCAAATGCGCAACAGGTGTAAGCACGCCCGTACGCCCAACCTGCAATACAATATCTTCCACAACTGTTGTGACCTGTTCGGCTGGGAATTTAAATGCAATGGTAAAACGCGGCGCCTTGCCGGTGTAGCCAAGCTCGTCCTGATACTTCCTCTCGTTTACCTTGATAACCATGCCATCGACCCAGTATCCTTCCGCTTTGCTCTTTTTTTGCCACGTAGTCCAGTATGAAATAATTTCTTCTACGGATGTAACAAGTTTAAAGTGTGGATTTACCTTAAAACCAAGCTCACGCAAATATTCTAATTCTTCTTTTTGTGTCGATGGCAATGCTTCACTCGTTTCTGCAACATCATATATAAATGTGTCGAGTTTACGCGATGCAGCAATACGCGGGTCGAGCTGGCGCACGGCACCTGCCGAGGCATTGCGCGGGTTTGCAAACAGCGGTTCGCCGTCTTTTGCGCGCTGCGCGTTTGTCTCTTTCAAATTTTTCTCACTCATCCAGATTTCGCCCTCGACAACGACATCCACCGGCCTCTCAAGCACCAGCGGCACCGATTCAATCGTTCGCACATTGTGGGTCACATCCTCCCCCACCACCCCGTCGCCACGGGTTGCAGCTGTTACCAACTTCCCCGCCTTATACGTCAGCACGACTTTTAAACCGTCTATCTTTAATTCACACACGTATTCGAGAGTTGAAATGCCAAGCATTTTTTTGACACGCTTGTCGAAGTCACGGATATCATCCTCGGTAAACGCATCATTAAACGACCATTGTGGCGTGGTGTGCTTTACTTTTTTAAAACCAGAGAGTGGCGCGCCCGCAATGCGCTGGCTTGGAGAGTCGGGGGTTACCAATTCCGGATATTCTTTTTCCAATTCGACCAGTTCGCGCATCAGTGAGTCGCGCGCGGCTTCGGAAATTTCCTCAATATCGTGCACGTGGAAAAGCCTCCGGTACCGGTTAAGGGAGGATGCCAACTTTTCGTAACGTGCCTGAATTTCCTTCGATGCCATGTACCCAATAGTACACTTTTTCGCTCTGCCTGCGCAGACAGGTTAATAGCTCACTTTCAGCTCACGTTCGAGCTGGCCTGAGGCGCCCGTAACGCAGGTATTGTATCCCTGTGAAAAAATAGTAGTTGAGACAACCCCCGGCGCAGTAGCAACCTTGCTTACCTGCACCGTCGCGCAGGACGTATATGCGGAGCCGGGGAAGGTAATGGAAAATGTCGTGGTTGCCGAGGATGCAGTCGAAACAATATTCCATGCGCTCCAGCTTGAGCCCTCGCTTACAAACGGTGTCGGCGGCGTACCCTGTGCCGCGACATCAAACGACCCGCACACAATACCGCTCATTGGGGGCACGGAAGCGCTCGATGTCGCAAACGCGCTGCCACCATTTGGATATTTGGAATCCCAGTACAAGGCACACTCGGCACCAGTGTCCGCCGCATAAATTGCATACTGTGATTGCGACACCGTTGTTGAAAGTTCGAGCTGCCTGACGGTGATGTCATAAATGGCGAGGCCAATGGCAAGCGCCAAACTCGCCACAAGCGTGGCAAAAAATATAGTGAATCCCTTCTTGTTTGTTTGGAGAAATTTTTTCATGGTTATTGCCAGTTGAACAAATCTTCGCGCAGCACAACCGAGCGCGTGATACCGCCGATATCCTTCCATTGCACGGTTACCGTTACATCGGCTTCATTGAGGCCGCTGTTCACGTTTTGTGTAACAACACTCACCGTCCTTGAAAAGATACTTTTCGTCGTGCCGGCCGTGGTGTAGGTATAGTCGCCACCGCTCTGGTTGAAATACAGCGGGCTTGCCGCGCATGCCGCCAGTGATGTGCCACAGTACGTTATTTGGTTCTGCAACGAATCGACGATGCACATGTTGCCGCCCAAGCAATTTGCCTGCGCACCGCCGGAGTCTGTCGTATGGCCGTTGCTCGTGCCATCCAACCCGGCAAGCCAGTCGGAGGGGCTAAAACTAAGACGATCGCTATCACGAATATAGCGAATGTATTCGATCGCATCCTGTGCCAGATATATTGCAGTGACTTGGTCCTTCGCGATAAGCGCCAGCTGCAAACCCTTTGCCGCAATGGTAAGAGGCCCCGTAATGGCGGTTGCGAGTATGAGAATTGCCAGCAGGGTTTCAATCAGGGTAAAACCTGCCTGTTCGGCCGCGCCCTTTTTTCCTACTATTTTTTTTAATTTACTGATCATATAGGCGTTGTGCAACGGATGTTTCCAAATTAAACGTGGTCTGCTCCGTGCCCTGTATAACGACGTAGCCGCCAACAAGTATTGCTACCCACGGCTGTTGGACCCCTTCCGCCCCGCGCGAATCAAATTGCAGCGACGTTACAACAAGTTCGGGCGACGTGATAGGTGCGAAGCTTTCTCCGCCATCCTGCGAACGCATAATGCAGCCGAGGGTATTTGGACAGGTGGTGGTTTGAAATTCGTATACGGTCTCTTGTGACGTTGCGGCAAGAAATGCAAATTCGCTTGAACCACTGGGGCACGCCAAGGGGGATGTGAGTGTCCCTCCCCCACAATGAAAATTTGTCCCCGTGCGCATCGCGCGCGTCATGCTGTCTATCGCGGAGTTGAAGTTGTTCGTGGCTTCCGAAAGCAATTCGGCCTTGCGGTTTGCTTCCGACAGCGACAGAAGTGCGCCCAAGGCGATGACCATCACTACGGAAAAAATAGCGACCGACACGAGCATTTCTATAAGAGTAAATCCCCTGTTTCTCATGGCAGTATTCCGGGCGCTTGTACGTCTATCTGCCCCGCGGATGTAACAAGCACGCTGCGCGTGATGCCGTCGGCCGACTCGACTTGGATGTATCCACTAACGTAGTCCTCTTCTCCCGAATCCGTCCTAAAAATAGCGTCGGGGTCCGGCCGTTTAAAAAGAATGGTCATTGTGCCGGTCGAATAGCCGGCGTTGTCGTACGCGCCGCTGCACACATTCTTCCCGCTGGGAAGTTTTGCGCACACATCGCTGATGGTGTACCCCGGGCTGAGCGAAAATACCTTAATAGTTTCTGTCGACGGGTTATATATGCCGTCACCATTGAGGTCCGCAAACAATATATATGAGGAAGGCGAGCCGCTCGAAAAATAGAGGCCGTATGCCGATGCATACACCACCCCCGACGGTGTGCTTGTGCCCAACACGCTCGTTCCGTACACCTGAGTCTGCCGAACCGACAACGCAACGCTGTAGCCAAGGCTGCGCAGTATGGTCGAGCTGTCGAAAGAAGATTGCCGCAAGAGCAATACAAGCGTAATGATGACAATAATTGCCGTAACGGCGAGTAATTCGATAAGTGTAAAACCGCGCGCGGAACCGCCGCGTGAATGTTTCTTGTTACCAAAGAATGCTAAGACTCGAGAAAAGATCGACATGGAAAAAATATACGAGTGCCGCGCCCAGCACCAGAAACGGGGCGAACGGGAGCTCGCTCTTCATTGTAAACCCCAGTTTTGATTCGAGCCGTGGCACTTGTGAGTACAAGACCAGCGCGATGCCAACAATGGCACCGCTCCAAATGCCAAGTGCGAGCGCTGTCAGGCCTGGCAACAACCCGAGCAGCCACCCGAGCGAAAGTTCGAGCGTGCCGTCGCCCCACCCCATCCACGTGCCTCGGGATACGAGCGAGAGTATGAGGAGTGGTAGTGCGAGCGCCGGCCCCGCAAGAAGCATGCTCTCGGTTGGAGTGCCAAAAAGAAACAGTGATGCGATTGAAAGAAAAAGAAGGACAAACGAACACGACCACGGGATTATCGTATGGCGTATGTCGTAGATGACAATAAACAGCAGTAACATCCATACTACAAACCAAAACGCGAATGAAAGAATACCTGCCGTCATCATATACACACCAAATGCCAAGAGTGCGGCCGCGGCTTCAACAGCGGGATACTGGAGCGAGATCCTCGTGCCGCAATAGCGGCATCTCCCGCCGAGCATCAGGTAGGAAACGAGCGGAATAAGGTCGAGCGCATGGAGCGTGTGGCCGCAGCGCATGCACTTTGAACGCCCGTGCATGATACTTGTGCCCGTATTAAAACGAAATGACAGTGCGTTTAAAAAACTCCCGATGATAAGGCCAAGTAAGGCAGCCGCCACGGCAAAAATCGAGGCGTCCTGCATCACGGCGTAACGTCGTAACAGTTGTCAGTCGGTGGAGTCGAGCCTGTCGCACCAACGCAGTTTGGTGCCGTCCCGTTAAAACTGGTATCGCCCGTACATACCTGTAACCCGCTCGGAACCGCCGGAGCATCCGCGTCCTGCGTGATGGTTGTATTTGCCTCCAAGGAGGCACCTAGGTGATATGAGCTTGGGTAGGCGCTTGTACAATCAGCACTACCGCTCGATGAGTTGAGCGCCGTGTACGCGTAACACCCAGCCTGTGTGCCATCGGTGCACGGGGTGGATGCCGTTGCATCATACGGCACTGATGACATGTATTCGGGTGCCAGACCGCACGACGGAGTAGGGCTGGTATTACATGATGAAGTCCACGCAGCGTAAATATTTATTGGATAGAAGAGATGGTCGCTGTAATATTCCTCGAGCGACACTTGGATATTTTTTATATCGGCAATACGTGCCGCATCACGTGCCTTCTGGCGGGCGACCCCGAGGTTAACCAATATGATGGATGCCAAAATGCCGATGATGGCGATAACGACCAAAAGTTCAATAAGTGTAAAACCGCGCGTTCTCATTACGTGCGTTTAGTATACCGTACAAAAAATCCCCACTCTTTCGAGTGGGGATTTTTAACCTACATAATTACTTGATCATGGGCAGCCTGTGGTGACGCTGGTGCTTGATGCATCACTCGTACTAATTATGCCTGCATTGATAGAGCCTGCCCCAGTGGTTAAGTAACTGCAGATCTCATAATTCTCAGTTCCTGGAGTGCTGCTAATCGTAGCGCTTCGAATATACAGTTCATATTGACATGCTGTTGTAGGGCTTTTGCCACAAAGACTGCCGCTACCAGTTGGATCTTTATAGCTAGCGAAGTAAGCAGGGCTTGGTCCTGTCACCGTAGAAACATCAACACCGTTTGCACACGCACTACCACCGCAAGTCAAATTAACGTTTGAACCAGTGTCAGCAAGAGCAATAGCTTTGCCCATTTCCTGAAGGGAGGTAACGCGTTGTGCGTCTTGTGCCTTGGTGCGGGCACTGTTCAACGAGACAAGCACGATAGCGGCCAAAATGCCGATGATGGCGATAACGACCAAAAGTTCAATAAGTGTAAAACCGCGGGCGCGTTTAGTAAGAAATTTTTGCATACGTATAGTATAGCCCCGTGAGCATTGTGGGCTACACCCCTCTGGGGATAAGTAGGCTAGATACTTGCGGTGGAGTTGTAGATCGGGAGCAGGACGGCCGCCAACAAGAAGCCGACACCCACGGCCAAGGCAACAATAAGTGCTGGCTCGATAAGTGAAACAAGTGTATCCACCGAGGCGTTCACCTCGCGGTTATAGAACTTGGCCATGCGTTCCAAAATATTACCGAGCTCGCCAGTTTCCTCACCGATTTTGAGCATCTGCACCATGATCGACGGGATTTCCTTCGGGTAGTGGCTAAACGTGTCGGACATCGAACGGCCGGCCTTCACACCCTCGAGTGCCTCGAGCAAAATCGCCTCGTATATCTGATTTTCAATAACAGTGGCGGTGATTTCAAGCGAACGGACCGCGCTGATGCCGGAGGAAAGCATCACGTGCATGTTGTCCGCAAAGCGCGACAGGTACAGTTTTTGATAGAGGTCGCCCACATACGGGAGGGAAATCTTAAAACGGCTCATCATAAACTTGCCGGCCGTCGTTTGTGCATATCTATAGAAGAAGTACCCACCGACGATGAGCGCAATGAGTATGAATATGCCGTAGTCGGTAAGGAAGGTGCTTAAATCGAGTATCACCTGTGTGACAAACGGGAGTGCCTGCCCGTCGCCTTCCAAGATGGCACCGATTTTCGGGATAACAACCGTAAGCATAAGCGTCATCACCGAAACAAAGGTCAGCAAGATAAATGCCGGATAGACGAGCGCGTTTTTTGCCTTGCCGGTGAGTTCGTAGGAACGGTCGATGTAGTCGGCCAAAAAGAGGAATGTCTGGTCGAGCTTGCCGGACTCCTCGCCCGCGCGCACCATGTTGATGTAAAAGTCGGAAAAAACCTTCGGATGTTTGGACAGGGCTTTCGAAATCGACGTACCGCTCTGGAGGTCGTCACCGATGTCGGTCAGCGCCTTGCGCAAAAATGGTTTTTCCGCCTGCTCGGCAAGGAGACGGAAGATGCGAAGTGCCGACACCTGTGCTTCAAACAATGTTGCGAGCTGGCGCGAAAGGAGCACGATGTCGCGGTTCGATGCACCGCCAAAAAAACTTATGTTATTGAGCGCCGCCATAAGACCGCCACTCTCGCTTGCAGCCTTGATAGATGTAAGTGTGAGGCCGCGGCGCTGCAACGCTTCAACTGCCGCATCCTGTGTTGGCGCGTTGGCGGTGCCGCTCTGCGGCTGGCCTAGGTTGTCGAGGCCTTCGTACTTAAATTCAGTCATGGTTTACAATAGTCTCTCCAAATTCTTCGGGTTCCACGAACGCGCGTATGCACTCTCGACCGTTATCTCACCCGCGCGCACAAGTTCGGAAAGCGAGCGGTTCATGTCTATCATCCCTTGGTCGGAGCCGGTTTCAATAACCGTCTGGATTTCGTGCGTGCGCTTTTCGCGGATCAGGTTTGCGACGGCACTATTATTTATCAAAAGCTCGCAGGCAGGAATAAGGCCGCCCGAGATGCGCGGGATAAGGCGCTGCGAAAAGATGCCCGCGAGCGACGACGCAAGCTGGATGCGGATTTGATCCTGCTGATCCCCCGGAAACGAGTCGATGATGCGGTCTATCGTCTGTGCTGCGTCGTTGGTATGTAGTGTCGAAAATACCAGATGGCCGGTTTCTGCGGCGGTAACTGCCGTGGCCATGGTTTCGGGCGTGCGCATTTCGCCTATCATCAGCACGTTTACATCCTGGCGGAAGACCGACGTGAGCGCCGTTTCGAAATCACGGGTATCGATGCGGACTTCGCGCTGCTCGATGAGCGATTTTTTATTTTCAAACAAATATTCTATCGGGTCTTCTATCGTAACGATGTGTTCGGTGCGTTCTTGGTTTATTTTTTCCAAAATTGCCGCGAGCGTTGTCGTTTTGCCCTGCCCTATCGGCCCCACCACAAGGAAGAACCCCTGCTGGCGCGACGCAAACCCCTCAAGTGCTGGCGGCAAATTTAATTCTGCCAAGGTTTTGATAACCTTTGGGATAAGGCGCAGTGCCACGCCAATTTTCCCGCGTTCAAAATAGCCGTTGCCGCGGAAACGCACCGTGCCGTGTTCGTACGAAAAATCTATTTCCTGCTCCTTCAAAAAGAGCGCCTTCTTTTCGGGCGTGAGCATTTCCGAAAGCAGCCCGAGCACGTCGTCGTTGGTAAGCACGGGCTCCGACAACATCGGTGCCAGCGAGCGCGACACGCGTATGACAGGCTGGATGCCCGCGCCCAAGTGGAGGTCGGACGCGCCCTGCGAGATAAGCAACTCTATCAGCCCCGCTAATTTTTGCTTGTAGTCCATGGTTTAAATTTTTACTTCCTTGCCCGGCCCATCGTCGACACCCTCGGTATCAATGGCTTCAACCGGTTCTGCTTTTTTCGCGGACTCTATCGGCGTCATTTCATCGTCCAAATCGAACTGGCCGCCCAAGGTGTTCACCTCCTCGAAGGGAATCATCCCTTTTGCAGATTTAATAATAGCATCCTCTTTCATGGTGAGCATGCCGTGCTTGCGTACAATAGCGAACATTTCCTCCTCCGTTTTCTTGTCGAGAATGGCGCGCTCAAGTTCGGCGTTCATGTCAAAGACTTCCATGACGGCGACGCGTCCCTGTGTGCCCGACGGGCAGTCAGGGTTCGGGTCCAGCCGGTAGATTTCATCGAACGATGGCAATTGCGCGCGATATTTCTCGGGCAGGTCGTCAAATTCGGCCTTGAGCATTTTTTGCATGCTTATGTCAGGCGTCACTTTTTTACCGCCGCCCTTGCAAAGCGTGCGGACAAGACGCTGTGCCATGCCCAAAATCAAAACGGGTGGGATAAGATACGGCTCGACACCCATGTCGAGGAGGCGCGGCACGATACCGATGGAGTTGTTGGTGTGGATGGTCGACAACACAAGGTGGCCGGTCAACGCGGCCTGCACCGCCAAGTTGGCAGTCTCGGCGTCGCGGATTTCTCCCACCATGATGATGTTCGGGTCTTGGCGGAGCGTTGTGCGCAAACCGTTGGCAAAGTCGTAGCCAATTTCAGGCCGCACCTGGCTTTGCGACACGCCGGGGATGGTGTATTCAACCGGATCTTCAAGCGAAAGCACATTTTGCTGTTCCCTATCAACTTCGTTCAAGATGGCATACAGCGTTGTCGATTTACCCGAGCCTGTGGGCCCCGACACAAGCACCAAGCCGTATGGTTTTTTAATTGCCTCGCGGATAAGCGCCAGGTCGCGTGCCGACATCCCAAGATTTTCCAAACGCAAATCCTGTGCGGCGCTGCCCAAAATACGCATCACCACCTTTTCGCCGTAATACGTCGGGAAGGTTGAAACACGGAGGTCTATTTTTGTATTTCCCACGCTGGCAGAAAAGCGGCCGTCCTGCGGTTTGCGTTTTTCATCCAGCTTCATGTTTGAAAGCACCTTGATACGCGCCACAACGGACGAATGTACCTTCGACGGCAGCGTAAGGTTGGTGATAAGGAGGCCGTCGATGCGAAAACGCACGCGCGTATGTTCATCCATGGGCTCTATGTGGATGTCGGACGCGCGCTGTTCGGAGGCGTGCTGCAAAATTGTTGCAACGATTTTTGTAACCGGTGCGCCCTCGCTAATTGCCTCGTCCGTGTCGGTGACTTCATCCTCTTCAACGGAGATGTTGCGCGATTCGCCCGTTTCCCGCACGTCTTTTTTACTCTGGGTTTCCAAGTCGGAGAGCGCCTTCCCCACTTCGCCCGAGAGGCCGCGGTATTCTGAAATGAGCGTCGTAAAATCCGCCTTGCTGATGAGAAACAACTTGTATGGCATCCCTATTTTGCCGGAGATAAATGTGAGCGCGTCGCGCGCCTCGAGGTTATCGGGGTCAATAACGCCCACTTCAAGCGCGCCGTCGGTGGCCGCCAAGGGTACGATGCCATAATGCCGCGCGGATTCTTCCGGAATATAACTCAACACGCTAAACGGCACCGGGTCGGTGCCAAGCTGTCTCGTGGGCAGGCCAAAATACGCGCCTTTTACTTTTAAAATATCCGCGATGGAGACACCCGCCTGCGTTAAAATTTCTTCCTCCTCGGCGCCTTGTTTTGCAAGCGCTACACGCAGCTGTGCGGCAAGCCCCGAATCGAGTGAACCGTTTTGTTCAAGGAGTGCGAGCAGATCCATAAATATGTACCTCCGCTAGTGCGCGAGGGATGGAGGAGTAATTGCTGAATTTTGGGAAGACTGCGCGGCAGAGAGCGTGGAGGCGCTTGCCGGTGCAAACGGGTTGGTGCGGCCCACGGAAGGCGGCGGCGGTATTACGACACCAAAGTCCGTCAGCGAGACGAATGTCGGGTCGCTAAAGATACTTCCGTCGAGCTTAATCGTGCGGAGGTTTGTAAGCGTCACCAAAAGATTTTGTGATATGGGGCTCGAGGTTGATGCATCAGTGGAGGAAAGTGATGGCGACGCAGAGAGCGACGAAAAGCCAAAATAGATAAGCGCAAGCACCGCCACTATCGCCAAGACTGTTACAAGTTTATTTTTTTTCAAAAATTCCATACGTATTTTAGTGGAGCCAGTAGGTCCGTATCTCAAACTTGTAAAGGTTTAGGTCGCCCGGCCCCGTCGTAAAGGAAATCTGGTCGACATCGATGATGCGGAGGCTGTGTTCAAGATCTTCCTCGAAGGCAAGGAAATCGCTGTAGCTTGCGGAAACGGAAAACCCAACTTCCACGGTCCCTATGGCCGAGCCGCTCGGGCCCACCGCCAGCGAGGAGTTCTGCCCGCTCGCACCGGACGTGTCGCCCAGCTGCACGTCGGAAAGCGTAAGGTTGTGGCGCGACGCGATGTTGTTGATGTCTATGATAAGGCGGATGTTGTCGACATTGTCGGGCAGCACATGCGAAAGTTTGGTAAGGTCGTCGTCCGAAAATGATGCCTGCGTTGCAAGCAGCTGGTCGCGCAGGGCGTGGAGTTGCTGAGCCTTGTTGAGCGCATCGTCATACGACGCATTTTGTGCCGACAAGGTTTGGACATTTTGAAAATGAGGGTTGGTAAAGAGTATAAAGAGCGCAACACCCGCTATAATCAAACCGGTTGGGATAATAATGCGTGTCATATCAGTTAGTTGCTTGCCCTGAGCCTGTTGAAGGGGTCGTTGATGTGGCAGGTGCGGTGTTTATAATCGGCGCCGGCGCAACTCCAAGATTTTTTGCGTAGTTGATGAGCGACGGGCTAACCGTCGCCGCAACTGAAAAGGTCACGGTGCCGTTGGTATTTATCTGGACGTCGGAAAAGACAACGTCCTTGAGCGATGTAACTGCACCGAACTGGTCACTCTGCAATGCAACGGTTGAAAAGCTGTCCGCCACGCCAGCAAGCACGATACTTGCGGAGTTGTCGCTCTGGAGCGTGTATTGGAAGCTGGTAAATTGCACATTAGGAAGGGTTTGAGCACCAAGCAAATTAAATATTGCCGACGGCGCAACGTGTGACGAGAGTAATGCGTTGGCGTTATTGATGCGGGAGTCGAGCTTTATAAGCCCGTCTATGGTGTTTAAGTCAAAGGCACCCTCGGCTGCATTAAGTGACGCCGTCTTGCTTGCAATGGATGAGTTCAAAAAGTTTTCGTAGGCAAACACGCCGCCCGCCGCAACCAGCGATGCAATAAATATAAAAAGGGCGATAAAAAAGAGGATGCCAACGCCGCCCGACTCATGGTAGGCATTGCCCGTATCGAGGGGCTTTTTTGGAATGAACGAGGTTGGAGCTTGTGGAGGCATTATATATTTCCTGCTCTCTACATTATATAGTCAGATTTAGAAAGCATGTGGTGCTGTTAACACCTGCCTGCGCAGGCAGGTGCGTTAGCCGTTTTCCTGCAGCCTCCGGAGTGCCAAGCCAACCGCCACGGAAAATTCGGGGCCCGCTTCCTTCAAAATCTCTTCCAAAAATGCCGGCGCCTGTGTTTTTGCAAACGGGTCCGCAAGGCGAAGCTCGGTTTGTATCGAGCGCTGCGCAAATTCCTTCAAGCCCTTGAGCGTCGCACCGCCACCTGTCATCACAAGCGCACCTAAAGGCTGGTTCATCCGTGCTTCGTACGCGGTTACCGTGCGGGCAAGTTCGGAAAACAGCACCGCAAGGGTCAGCTCGAGCGATTGTTTGAGCGCCGGCACGCCCGCAATGGTCTGGTCGCCGGTTAAACCAAACTTACGCTTCTTTTGTTCGGCATCGGCCACAGTAGTTGCCAAGGCGCGGCTCGCCGCAAGTGTTAAATCTTGGCTGCCGTGGCTGATGATGTGGCTTTCGTGGATAACACCGCGCTCAACCACATAAAATTTGGTTGTTGCGGCACCCATGTCGATGACGGCAACAGGCGCGATACCACGGTCGAGTGCCGCGCGTGCCGCACTAAAGACTTCGATTTCAAAAAATGCGACCTTCACGCCCGCACTTTCGGCAATGCTGCGGAATTTCGAAATAGTGTCGTTGTGTATTGCCACAAGCAACACTTCCATCTTGTCGTTTGGTGCGGCATTTTTCCCCCCGCCCGAAATTACAAACCAGTCGAGCAGCACCTCGTTAATTGGCACGGGGATATATTTGCGCGCCTCAAGCGGCATCACCTGCGCGAGCTGTTTTTCAACAGATGCAGGCAACGTAATAACTGAAACAAGGCTTGATGCATACGGGATGGAGATAGCGGCGTCGAGTGTCGTAACATTTGCCTCGCGCATCACGTCCTTAAGCGCTTCGGCGATTTTGTCGGCTGGCAATGCAGTTGCGCGGCCCACTTCGAGCCCCGCGTACGGCCCAAGTGCAATAGCGCCGTACGTTTCAAGTACGACACGGCCCTTGTCGTGCCGGAGCTGCACGATTTTTATCGACGAGGTGCCAATATCGACACCTAGTGCGCTCTTTGTCTGCGTCGCAAAGAGATTCGACAATGAGGAAAGGGAAAATGCCATGGCAAAATGCGGAGAACAGCTACCAGTATATCATTAGTAGCAATGACGCTCTCCGATTTTTTCGGCCGGATGCTCGATGTCGTTGCGCCGCCTCGGCCGACCGAAAAACTAGTTCGCACGCTAACCCTGCAAGAACTCCGTTTGCTGACACTTCGCGGCGACAAAAGCGGTTCGCTCCCCTATCACGACGAGCGCGTGAGGGCGCTGGTGTGGGAATTAAAATATTACGCACATAAACGCGCAAAACTGCTGGCGGGGGCGGTACTTCGGGACGTGCTTGTGGGCATTGCGTCGGAAAGTTTGGGCAAACCGCTCCTTATCCCCGTCCCCATGCATCCGTCCCGCCGCCGCGAGCGTGGCCACAACCAAACAGAGGTGTTATGCAAGGCGGCACTCGCGCACATGAGGGGGTTTTATGACTACCAACCGCATGTACTTGTCCGCACACGCCATACCCCGCAGCAACAAGGGCTCCAAAAACACGAGCGGATACACAATTTGAAAGATTCGATGGAGATAAATAAAAAATCAAATCTAGATAAAGTAAATCTACATTATGTGCGCGGCCGTGTCTGCGTCGTCGTGGATGATGTCTCTACAACAGGTGCCACGTTTGCCGAAGCAACCCGCGCACTAAAAGCTGCAGGTGCATCCCATGTTGAATGCGTTGCCTTGGCGTATTCGTAAAAAACTAGAGCAAAAATGCCAGCGCTGCCACGATGATACCAATAAGCACCGAGTGGATGATGATTTGTCGTGCCTTGCGTTTGTCCTGTGCACGATACTCCGCCTGTGCGACAGTGTCAGTCTTTCCTACGTCGCTGCTCATGTTAAAGACGCCGCGCATGCCAAAGTTTACGCAAAAGTGCATAAGCCCCTGCAAAAATCCCATCGCGCTAATTGCTGCGGGGATAAAGACAACAAGACGGACTGCGGGTGCGACGTTTGCGTAGATAAAATATGCTTCAAGCACGACCGTGACAATCAAACCGCTCCAGCCGGCGACATTTCGCCGCCGTGCTTCTGCATCGCTCAGGTTGCAGACACCAGGGACATAAGTTCGCTCCATATATACAGTCTAGCATTGACGGGTGAATATCGCGTGTATACTAAAAAAGCCTTACCAATAAACGAAACGTCATATTTATATGAAGGAAAGCTATGTAATCCATAAAGCGGCTATTATCATCTGGGCACTCTTTATAGCGGGGCCTGTTTTTGCACAAGCCAACCAGGGCGGCATGCCCCCACCACCTCCGCCTCAAGATGCACCACTGATGCAGGGCCAGCCCATGGTAATCCAAGGCAGATATGACGGCCTGCCTGCGCAGGCAGGGATGGGCTCAACCACGCCACCCATGCGACATGGCGGGCCGATGCGCCCTGCAGGTGACATGGGCACTTCCACAAACGGCCGCCCCCCAATGCCACAAGGACAAGGCGAATATCACGGCGGGATGATGGGTAGTTCAACCCTGGGCATGCCACCACAAAACGGCACCTCTACCCCACCAATGCCTTCGCGCGGTATTGCCGGCTTCTTCGCCCATCTCGGTGCCTTCTTCCATATGGGCGGCCCAAATGCATCATCAACTCCCCCGAACCCACCAATGATGGACGGCGGCTACGCAACCACAACCCTCTCCGCCTCCTCAACCCCTCCTGCCCCACCCCGCGGCGTTATGGGCTTCCTCCAACACTTGTTTGGGTTTTTTCACTAATTAATATTTGAGCAGAGAAAAACCCGCCACATGGCGGGGGTTTTGCTAACCTGATGAACTTCTAAAAATAAATTGGAGAATGGTTAAAATCGGACAAGACGCAGGCTCAGCAAGAGAAAAATAGGTCTTCGATGTCCACAAGGTGAAACACCAGCAGTGCTATAATTACTATTAATTATGGCTCGAAAAACAATAGTTAGATTAAATAAAGAGGGACGCCTGACAACAGTAGGGACTCCTAATTTATTTAAGGTCCGAATATCTTCCAACAACCAGCCTGCTTTCAAAATGATAGATCTCTTTGCGGGAATAGGAGGCATACGTCTTGGATTTGAAGCGATGGGCGGAGAATGTGTTTTTACTTCCGAATGGGACAGGCCGGCACAACAAACGTATCAGGCAAACTTTGAAGAACTTCCCTACGGAGACATTACGCAAATAAATCCCAGTGACATACCGGCATTTGATGTTCTTCTCGCGGGATTCCCCTGTCAGCCGTTTTCACAGGCAGGAAAAAAACTTGGACTTGCGGATACGAGGGGTACCTTGTTTTTTGATATTGCAAAGATAGTGGAATTTCACCGCCCCAAGGTCGTATTTCTGGAAAACGTAAAAAGATTCAGGAGCCACGAAGGCGGAAGAACGTTCGAGACTATCAAGGGAGTGCTTGAAGGTCTTGGTTATGAAATTCATGCGGAAGTATTGAACGCGAAGAACTACGGAGTTCCCCAGAACAGGGAGCGTATTTATATAATTGGATTCTTAGGCGAGACTGATTTTGCCTTTCCAAAATCCCTCGGAAAAAAGACACGCCTCGGAGATATTTTGGAAAAAAATGTCGACCCCAAATACACTATTTCGGATAAATTATGGGCAGGCCACCAAAGAAGAAAAAAGGAGCACGAGGAAAAGGGAAACGGATTTGGATATACCCTGTTCAATGAGGATTCCGCGTACACGAGTACAATATCGGCACGTTATTACAAGGACGGTTCGGAAATATTGATCGAACAAAAAGGAAAGAATCCCCGCAAACTAACTCCTCGGGAAGCAGCCCGACTGCAGGGCTTCCCTGATAATTTTGTTATTCCTGTCAGCGACGCGCAGGCGTATAAACAATTCGGCAACAGCGTTGCGGTGCCTGTCATCAATGCCTTGGCGAAGGAAGTTTCCAAGACTCTTGCAGAATTAAAGAAAACTTCTCCGAGCCAGTACAAACAAATTGATTTGGATAAAATCCGAAAGAGAAGTGTGGACAGGGCAAAGAGGCTCGTTCAAGTAACGGTCTAGTATTTCTCAGTAACAAGAGACTCCCAATAGTCATTGCCGGCGCGCCATTGCGAATATGGACGTGGATTGCCGGCATACATTCCACTGTCAAAGAATATTTCTCCTTTCCTTACATCATCGATCCACTTTTTAAAATTTATTGGTCTTCCAAAAACAATATTTGAATAAACCCCATCGGTCTTTAGACACTTGAACCACCCAAGATTGTTAAATTTTCGCTCGACTCTCAATTTCATGAGATCTGCATCCCATCTTGCCAATACAAGTTTTTCTTGCCGCAAGGCCTTGGGGACGACTTTTGACTTGTTAGGTCTCTTGTCTTTGCTAAACGAGTACATCGCAAAAATGTTTCCCTCTTTGTCCACCACCAGCTTTTGTCCGAAGGTATTGTAATCACCAACCTTAGGTGTGGGTTTACCAGACCACGAATGTCGGTTTTCTTTTAGGATATTTGGTGCACCAAAGATTTCCAGAAACATCGTGCGGTCAAGACCGTGCTCATTCCCCTTCTTATAGATACGATACTTGGGCGACCAATCCCCAAAGGTTGTCTTGCTGCCTGTATCATTTTTCATTTCAAAACCGTCTATGTCTGGAGTATTGCTGGCATTGTGTGCCACACCCATCTGCTTTTCAAGCCAATGACCTCCCTTTCCATCGTGGGCAAGATTAGAACGTGATGTGTCCGGCTTCCTTCCTTTTACATTTGTAATAAAACGCTTAATTATCTTCTTTTTTATCTGTTCAGGTGTGTCCGCCTGCTTGGCGTTCTTGGCGCTCGTCATTCCCGCATGCTACCAAAACATGCCGCGCGAAGCTATGCCCCCAAGGCGCGCAATACATTATCAAGAACCCACTCGGGTCTTTTTTGTAAATCATGCTCCCAGACCCTTATTACCTTCCAACCCATTTTCCTCAGCTGTCTATTTATTTTTTTATCACGTCGGACATTTCCTTCAATCTTGGATATCCAGAACTTCGAAGGCAGCCGGCCCCTGTTGCGTTTCAAATCATGCCCATGCCAAAAAGTCCCATCAACAAAGAAAGCCACCTTCTGGGCGACAAAAGCAACATCAGGCCTGCCCGGTATTTTTTTATAGTGCAGTCTGTATCTATATCCTCGAGGATACAACACCGAACTTACAAGCTTACGAAATGCAATTTCGGGTTTGGTATTCTTGGACCTGATCAGGGACATCACCTCGCTCCTCTTCTTTTTTGTAAAAACATCAGCCATGTAGGATTAGTATTCGCAATTCGGAATGGTAGTTTTTTATTTTAATTAAAAAATTTATACGAAATTGGAATCTTATTGAGGCTCGTTTACAATTTTTACAACTTCATCAAAAATAGCTTTCAGTTCTGGAGGAACCTCAAGCCCTCGCTCCTTCATTTTTATTGTGCCGACTGATCCAATTAATCTTTTTAGATAAGTGCCGGGATCTCCAGCTCCTTTAGCAAACATAACCTTATTAAAATCCTTCAGCCTTTCTGCTCCGTGCTTTGACACATTGAAATCAGAAGCGACCACCTTCTCTCTAGGGCTTAAATTTTCGTTAATAACTTCAGCAACTATCTCAAGCGGATAATAATCTTCGATTGTTCCTTCTTTTAAGCAGAAAACCTTTTTAATATTTTTTAATTCAGCTCCACTTTCTCTCTCAATGTCCGTTGCTTGTTTTTGAGCATCTTTATCCAGCACAACAACACAAGGAATATCATAGGCTAGTAATAACTTTGCCGTACTTCTAATAGTGTGCAAATCACTTCCGCGCAAGCTTAT
>Ga0206837_1015_pt2 | contig 34157 bp, 8 predicted proteins | sample Alteio_BWOrgCont_29_FD_152863 | JGI IMG/M metagenome (GOLD analysis project Ga0206837, IMG submission 152863) | Enriched cells from forest soil in Barre Woods Harvard Forest LTER site, Petersham, Massachusetts, United States -... | ecosystem: Environmental > Terrestrial > Soil > Temperate forest > O...
GATCTTTTTGTAAATCCTGTTTATAAAGACAACCCTTTATTTGAGTCCGGCAAAGAACATATTATCGGCTTTGCCCATACGGTCGTTTTGCAAGCTTTCCCGTCCTATGAACATTTTTGGATCGAAAATGTGTTGGGACTGTCCTATGACCAGTATCGCGGTCTTTTGAGGGATGACAGGAAATATGATCCTTTCTATGCCTTGAGTGATAAAGCCGTGGCCATTGGGACCGTCGGCCCTGAACATCGCGAGGTGATGAAATTCGCTTTTCCAAAATTTTCCCACAAGTACTTTGCCATCGAAGATTCCATTTGGCCGTTTTCCTGGATGCTGCCTCAACAGATTGCCCGCAACGGCAAAATAATGGAACTGGATGAAATTTGGAATGCCAAAATACAAGCGCAAAATGATATGCTCGAATTTCTGAAGGATGAGTTAGGTGTCGTCTTAATGAAGGGGAGGCCCGCGCTCGTACAGGCCAGACGGGTCACGAATTTTAAGGCCAATACTTTCTTTACGAAAGTACCCGGCCAGGGAGATTTGAAAGGGGTTTATTACCTTACGGCTGATCCTGAAAACGGCGGTTTAGGGTTTAATGTGATCATCGGCGGCAAGGCTCATGAGGATGACAGCTTGGGCCAGGGCTGGGTGGAACAGCTTAAACGCTATGCCCGTGATCCCTTGCTTGCTGGACGATTTGCTTTGATTATTTGGAACACCCGTGTTGCGCAATATGTTGTCCGCGGCTCAATGGCTTCTTTTCAGACTTCTGTGCCGCCCCTGGAAGCTGCAGGTATGAAAGATAAAAAAGATATGATTAACGGTAATATTGTTGTCTCCAGTTATACCGGCGGGCCGGTACAGCAAATTACCAATGTCTGGCATCATGGTGCGCAAGGCAACGGGTATCTTTTTGAGCCCTTTGGTCCGCAGAAATTGCAGGAAGCTTTAGAAGACCTTTCAGCGCGTATTTACGCACATATTTATATAAGAGAAGGACGTACGGCGGCCCAATTAGAAGCTTTTCCGAACGATGGATGGGTTGATTTAGTGAAATTTTATATGCTGGCCAATGTGACTCGTGGGATCAAGCCAGGAGAGAGTATTTTGCACATCATGCAAAATGCCATGCGCATGCTGCCTATTGTCGATGCTCGCCTGGCAGCGCTGAAGTTCGGCACGGTATATTCGAGAGTTTTATTTGGCAAAGACCCGGATATGTCTAAACTCCCACCTTTGCTTCAGCGCTTGCTAAGCCAATTTAAGGACGGTTTAGATGTGCAAGATATTAATCCAATCACTTCTCAAGTTTTATTTGATTATGCCGAGAAAATCAAAGCAAGCAATCCAACTGCCGCGACTAAATTGCGTCAATATGCGGTTTGGATCAAAGAGCTTGAGGCCAAGCTGAAGACTGATAACCCGCAAGGAACCCCTGAGGATCATCTAGTAGCATATTATAATGAAGACACAGACCGCATTGTGTTTAACGTTCCTCAAAATCAGATTCCAGCCGATACATTAGCTTTCATCCAAGAACATGAAGGCCTGCACCAAAAGCGTATTAAGAACGGACAAGCTAATCCTGATAAGGATCAAGAAGAACAAGAAATATTGGCGATACAGGTTAGTCGCATGCGTAAAACCCGGACCATTGACCGCAATATTCAGCACAATTCAGGCTCCGTCAACGATGAGACCATCAATGATCTGATGGAAATCTTAAACAGGCCAAAAGTCCGTGCTGCCCTTGCCGAAGCAGTGCAGAGAAGCCTTGAAGCGCCCGAACAAAACGTTTATGCAGATGTCAAAACAGAAGCCCTCGAATTATTGAGAGACTTGGAATTCAAAGGCGCGGCAGATATCATTTCAGCTCCGACCACCAGGGTCATAGCCATGCCTGAGGTTGTCAGGGGCAGATTTAAATTTGGTTATTTCGACGAATCCATAAATGTTGCAGGCAAGGTTTACCAAGTCATTTTCGTAGATCCGGATTTATCGCCTGAAGACCTGCGAAGAGCGATCTTGGCCGGAGCAGTGTCCATGTCCCTGCATGGCGAAAATGAAGTCAGGGTTCCTTATTACAAGGCAGTGCATGCCGGAGATATTTTTGCAAAACTTCCAGGCAAAACAGCCGGTTTAGTTTCTGTACCAACAAGCATTCGAGATAAATTGAACAGGTCAACTTTAATGTACCCTATTAATAGTATCCAGAATTTAACTGGCCTGTCTCCAACCAGCTGGTTTGATTTTTTAAGGAAAGACCGCAGAAGGGTTTCCAGGGCATATGCCATTATTTCACAACGCCTTCCTGTATTCATAGGTGTTCAGCTGCAACAGTACCGGTATGCTACCGGTATAAGTATTGAAGATTTGGCAAAATTGATTGCTCAAGGAAATAAAAATTCCCAAGAACCAGACATTTTGGAAATTACACAAATGATAGAACGCGTTGAGCGGGCAGAAATTAGCCTGGAAGAGCTGTCATTGGAAGACGTGGAAGGCTGGCATCGATTGCTGGACAAAGAATTTAGCCGGCGCTGGCACAATCAGAAAGAAAAGGCCGGCATTAAAGTAGGGGATATAGTCGCGGCTACAGGAGTGAGTGAATGGTATATGTTGAACAGGAAATATGACAGACAATTCCCATTGGCAGTTCTCAATAAGCTTAGAGAAAGGCTTAACAGCATAGTTAATGAGCATTTAAGCTGGCGAGGTGAGGCATTGAGAAAGAAACGTCAAGGAGCGCGGGTCAGTATTGAAGCATTGGACACATCTCTTCGCCGTTTATTTAGAAGATATGAAAGAGAAAATCGATTGTTTTACAGTGGTTCAGGCATAGAAAAGATTAAGGAAGAGTTGCCCAGAGCACGGGCGCAAGTTTTTAAAGAAAGACTGCGAAAGTTGCGCCTTTCCGTTCAACTGCTTTCAGAGGAGTCAGGTATTTCCATACAATCGATTGCCGAAATTATGGGTCCAAACAATTTAGGCCAGTGGGAGCAAGCCGAATTCTTGCACACACATATAGATCATCTTAGACACAGACAATTGCTCAAAATTGGTCGTGATTTTATAAAAGCATTGATTCCGGCGGCCATTCTTTCCTTTGCCATCATGGCCGCTGCATATGCCGGACAATCAGCGCACTTGACCATTCCTGAGACAGCCTCCATTTCGAATGTTGATACTTGGCAAAGTTTCTTTGGGAATCCCTTCATTTACCTTTCGGATATTCTAATTACGGTTTCAATAGTCGGGTTTATTATTTACAAACTCCGCAAAAATAAAGCCATAAGCATAAGGGCTATGGCCGGTAAATTACTTCGTAACGAGATGGTATTGGGTGGGTTGGTCAGTGCTGTATTGCTTGCCTCGGCGGCCTTAGGTGTGGCCGTTGGCTTGCTATTTTCTATTGGTTTGAAAGCTTTTTATCCGTCGAACGCCAGCATTTATTTAATATTGGCTGCGGCGATTATTTTGAGCCATTATTGGAAAATAGCCGCTTCGAACGTATTCCAGGCAGACCGGATCACTGAGGCCCATTTAAAAAGAGAATTAATTTTAGCACAGCGCACCACTGTTTGGGCAGGGTTGGGCATAGCGGCAGCTTTGGTCGTCCAAGAAATTTTTATTGCACCGTCAGAAATCGGGCACTCCAAAATATTTTTGTTTTCTACTCTTGGCGCCCAATTGGGACTTGGATTATATGTTTTCTTTTTGGTGTACAGTTTCATGCGGGGCCGTCAAATCCGGCAGATTAGAACTGTGCGTCCTTCCATTGATGGGGATTTCACAGAATATCCCCAAGATGCACCGGTTGTAAAGTTTCCCGAGACAGTGACCCAGTGGCACGAGACTATATGGAGAAAGAACGCTGTTAATAGTTCCTTTAAAACTGTCGTGAGAGAATCCGGGGAATTGGCACTTGCTCTAGAAGAACTTGAGCATGGTCTGCAGCAAATAGATGTTAAGAATTTTAACCTTCAAGACGTCCTGAATATTGAAGTCGAGCTTGAGCAGATAGAGGCGATGCTTCAGCGGCTTTTAGTACATATGGATTATATTGACCAGGAGATTCGAAACTTAACAATCGCTCAAGAGAAGAAAATGGAATATGAATATGACGCCGCGTCATTAAGGGCATGGATTTTGTACTTGCAGGTCCGGAGATTAGAGCTTATTGATAGTTTGAATACCCTGCGTCAGGCATGGCGCGGCGCAGCATCGATACTGAACGTTTTACCTCGCAGTATTGGTTTCTGGGGGCTGTTGGCCGCTGTATCTTTACCGCTGCTTGCAGTGCCTGCCACCCCGGTGCTGGCGTTTGAGGTGGGGCAGATTATTAATATGTCATGGAGTTATATTCCGCGGGGGATGTTTGATATCTTGGGATTTGCGGCCATGGGTGGTATGAGTTATATATTTTATCGGCTTTTGTGGGTTTCCATAATTTCTTTGATCAACCCTTGGTGGGTATTCAGGTGGCCTATATTTTGGCTATTGGCCCCGAGTTTTAGACAGCTTATTGAAGAGACCTTCGCAGCTGACAGTAAAGTATCGCTGCTTGATGTGGGAACTAATAATTTTATTTTTCCTAATCGGTTAGCAAAAAAAGAAAGTTTGAAGAAAGTCCTGGCATCTATTGTAGGCATAGAAAAGGAGCCTCTCACAATAAAAGGGGGACGTTCATATCCGCCTGGAAAGATCACAAATCGCTTTGGTGACCCGCGCCTTGGATTTATTTTACAAGATGTTCTCAAAACCCCACAGGATTCCTTGCGAGGCCGATTTGATATTTTGACATTCAATGCCATGCAGTTTTCAGCAGATCGGATGGCAGAAGCTGTGCGTGCATTTGGTGTATCACAGGGCCCAAACTTGGTGTTGGTCAGGATGCATATGAATGATTACATCCGTTCTTACACAAAGGTTGTCCGAGCCCTTAAAGCGACAGGCTATAAAGTAAGGATTCTTCCTGCTTTAAGAGGGTATCCTAAAACCAAGTATACCCAAAGATTTATCCCTATCATTGTTGCCACAAGACAGCGATCAAATGCAACAGGACGTTTAGCGCCTCTCCCGCAGCCAATGCCTTTTTCATCAGCGCCGTTGACTCTCACCGATACTTATGAGGAAGCTGTGCGCTGGTTTAATGCCCCATGGTGGAGTCTGCGGCGGTTTATTATCCACAGGGTCCTTCGAGTAAGAAAACTTAAAAGCGATTATCAACTGGACAGGTTTGTAGCTTTTTATGAAATTTTACAGGTGTATTCGCCCGGGTACCTGGATAAACACGAGGACAGGGGACCGATTGTCAGGCAGCTGCGCGCCAGCGCAATCCACCGCATACGGATGTGGACGGCATTCATCATGTTTTCATCTTTTCTTGTTGCCGGCGGGGGCTGGATGATGGGGTCGCTTTTGGGCGCAGGGATGGCCGTAGGCACGGGGGTCTTTTTAAGTCCGGTCCTAAATTATACGTTGCATTTAAGATACAACAGGCGCTATCGCGATGCGCGGTTGACGTTAGGCGAGGAACCTAATCAAATTGAGGGCCTGGATCAGGTCCAACAGCGCATACAACAATTGATAGATCAAACCCAAGAGAAACTGAAATATTTGAACGATCAGGCGGATAACAAAGATGTGGCTGCGGATGAGTTTTTACAACAAATCAATGACTTTGCATCATGGGGAGAAGAACAATGGCCTGCTGCGTATGAAGCAGTGAACAATCTTATAGATGCGGCAGTTCCCGAGACGGAAGATTACGAATCCGCTGTACAATTAATAATTATGATGAATCAGGTCAACGATGAAATTGATGCCCAGTTGACTATAGTTTTAAAGGCCCTTGAAGAAAAACGTTACCTTCTGTTTACTGCAATTATGTTAAAGGAGGGAGAAAAGCTCATAGGTGAACTCAAGTCCATTTATGACAATAACCGGCCCCTACATAATCAGCTTGAGGAGGCATATAGAAGGCACCATGGTTTCATACTCCATAATCGAGGCCATTTGATAACAAATTCAGCTCAATCAAGGATCCCGTATTCATCTTATCAGGAGATACAAAAGAGTTTTCAAAGCTTGGTAGGGTCTTTACGCACGTTAAAGTCTCCAGCAAATCAAGCAAAGTTTTTAGAAGATTTTGCAAAATTGTCTTCCGTTCTTTGGGTTTATGGAAACGTAGCTAATTTTTTTATACAAGACATCCTTCATTCGCCCTCCGGGAATTTTCAGAAAACCCATCGGTTAACTTTAATCGATGTAAACCTTTACACTAAGCGTACGTTTTATGTATTTAGACAAATTGATAAAATCGCTTCTTTGATGTTCTTGGCCGCTACCTTGGCCATTGATTTGCGGGCTCTACCCCGTTATGTCCCTGCCGCTTTTAGGCAAAAGGGGTGGGACAATTTTATTAAAGAAAGGTTGGCGGGCAATTTTCCGACTGTTAATAAAGATGTGAATTCCAGGACTTTAATGCAAGCCTTGCAAGAATTGGAGGTATCGATTGAAGCTGTCATTACAGTATTTTCTTCTAAAAGCATGTTTGAAGAGGATTATCTGAAAGTCAGGCAAGAAATTTCGGAATTAAGATCTGCGTGGCAACAGGGGCCCGCACAAGAGCAGTTTCATATAACTTATCACAGGCTTCTGCGGCTAATTGTTTTTATACAAATATTAAGAAATACGCATAACGAAATAGATTGGTCGGATTCGGATCACTTGGAAAGCGTGACCGGTTTCAAAGAAACAAAAAATGTACTAATGGAGGACATTCATATTAAATTGATGGCTTTTTATGAAAAGGCCCTGGAATTAAGGGAAAACAGCCGGCCAATGCCAGTGGCCTCCCCGGAAGGCACATCGGTAAAATTAAATAGCAGCGCAGGGGTATTTATTTTGTCCGGATTGGCGTGGATCAATTTGATGGTTCCGGGCTGGGCCAATGAAATCATTGGCCGCTGGCAGGAACTTCGTCCGGAAATACAGTTCCTCGTAATGCTCTTGGGCGCTCTTTTAATGTTGTTTTTTCGAGGCAGTGCCGTTGCGGCTGATGATCATCAAAATGATACAGAACACAATCATAAACCCATAAATAAAATAAAGACCAGCGTTATGGTCGATCACAGGCTTCTCCTTTTTGGGCCACTTAATAAAAGTATAGCGCATCCAAAAGCAAATGTAAACACCAAGATGCCTAAAATCATGACGGGCCAATTGCTGTTGAATTGGATCACTTGGCCGATAATAAGAACAGTGAAAGCAATTTTGCTTATATCAAACAAAGTACGTGCCATTCCATGGCGCTGGTCATGGTTGAAACTCAGCTTCGAGAACATAATAAATCTCCTGAAAGTATTCAAGGGGGGAATTAGTGTTGGAAAAACAGGCATGGGGGATGCCTTAAATAACATTGTTACTTTAGCACGGGGTAATTTTATTGTCAATAAACCCTTTGTCCGCTGGACAGCAGCGGCAGTCTTGTCCTTGCTGATCCTTATGCTGATTGCAACCCCGGCGCTGACCGATCCATTGGGCTTCGCCCAGTCACCTCATGCCATAAATAATTATACGCTGGATTTTGTGCATAAGATTGCAGTGGTGTTGAGCGGCAGGGCAGGGCAGGCTTGGGACTGGCTGCTGCAAGTCGCATGGCTGCATTACATTCAAATAGGTATCTTGACTATTGCATTCATTGCAGGCGCCACCGTTCTTGCCTTCCGTATTATCAGGAACTGGCCGGATGTTATCCGGGTGCCCTTTGTTCAGATTGAAAAAGACACCATACAAATTTACTCTTTTGCGGCAGTCATCTATTTTGCAATGTATTGGGTGGGGGATTGGGAAATTCTGGCATTGGTTGGTGCCGCGGCTGGAGTAGCGCTGTTGATGGGAACAATGACAATGGGAATAGCCGCCCAAAATTTTAAGAATTCAGCGCCAGTTTCCTTTAATGTTATCAAGGACGCCGCCTACTCCCATGTTGATATAAAAGGTGTCAATGTTACAGTGGATAATTTACATTTATTAAAGAAAAAGGTAGAAACAGGCAACAGATGGAGAAAGGCCCTGATTTCAGCTGTCATTTTTGTTCCCATGGTTTCTGGAATAGGATTGGCGGCGATATCTTTAATTTTAAGCGTTTTTATAGTCCTGGCCCGCTTTTATATTAAAACGCCGCAGGAACCTCTCGACACCGTCGCCAGTAATATCCAGAGAAACACCAAAACATATAACGATATCGTGTCCCTGCGCTTAAAAAGATTGGGGATTGCAGACGGGGCTGTACCGTCCCATGCGTATTTAATTTATAACGGCGGCGAGGATTTTCAAATTACGGTCATAGACCGGCCCTGGTTGCGCGTCATCGGGCCGTTTTTACTGCCGCCTTCCCTTGTGACTGTAATTCATGACCCGCAGGCCGCTGATGTTTCTCATCCGCCCGTGCCAATCAAGGAAGCATGGAGCTCATTTTGGTCCAATGGTTTACACCGGGGCGTACAAGCAACTATACAACTCTTTAAGCAATCAGTATTTTTAGCCGCTTGGATACTCGGCATGTCTGTTACCGTAGCCGTTGTATTCGGGATTCATTATTTGTACAGGACGGTAATCGCAGCGACGTCTTTTGGGCCTTTTGTATTGTGGCCAGGCGTGGTCCTTGTCGGGGTAGTTTTGTTTGGCCTTTTTTTCAAGGAAGAACTCTCGGAAGAATTCGAAGCTGCCAGCGGTATCAGCATATCTGATTTCATGAAAGATTTTATCAAAAAATATTATAAGTCAAAAATAGTGATTACCGTAGCGCTTTACGCAGGGGTCATTATAGCGGTTGTTTTGGCCCTGGTTTTGTATTCCTCGGGCGTTTTGGCGGCGGAAACGACAGGTATTGTTTTGCCCATTGGCCTTGTCATTAGGGGGCGCTCACCGCCACAAGACATTAAAACTGCTTCCTACATGCGCGTACCTGGCCCGGACATTTCAGGCTTCCGCAATTTTATTGCGGACACGGAAAGCGCGAAAGTATTTATAGCCGGCGGACGGCAATTGACACCGGTAATGACCGCCGCTTTGTCAGCCCAAGTAAACAAGTACGTGAAATCCGCCGGCAGCAGGCACAGTATTCCGTTACAATACGGCTTTTTATTAGGTGATGTTGCCCTAAATGGATTTGCGCTATACCCACAAGAGAAAAATCCTTTCTTTGTTTCCAGATTCACGGACACCCCGTATGGCCTCCTGCCCAAATTGATCGGGAAGGCCTTTGATCAAATCCGCAAGGAAGGGCTGGACTCGACCTTGGGAGCTTATATTTTTCTGCCGGTTGAGAAAATTATCTCACAAGACCAGCAGGGACAGATTGCAGGGCGCCCGTTTGCCTATGGCTTTCACGATGGTGTTCATATTGTTTATATCCAAAAAGATTTTCTTTACCACAACGGCAAAGGTACCCAAACGCTCTATCAACATCTTATAGAAGCCGTTGGACAGTCAGATGTCGACCGGTATATCCAGTTAGGGCTTGAGCATGAGTTGCGCCATGCGGCCCTGCCTGACAGTAAAGAAAGCGAATTGTTGCGAAGGGATGCCCTGCGGTTTGAAGCTTTCTGGCCCCGCGGTCAACTCAAGGAGAGGGCAGAGGCGTTGAGACAAGCGGGATTTATCACCAATGGGTTCTATGAATATTTATTTTCTCCGCGGGGTATTTTTGACCGCCTGGGGCCGCCCTGGATAACCGTAGCGGACTCGCAGAATGAAAAAAGAAAAATTTATAATCAAGATTGGGGCACTCCCGGGAACCCTACTGAGGAACAGGTGTTGGCCTCAATTTCAGCCTCCCAACGGTTGACCATCCGCCATATTGTCCAAACCCAAGCAGAACCTTTTATTACGGATTTTCTTATTTTCGACGGGTGGATGCAGGTCAGGATAAATGCCAAAAGGATTTTTGTGCTCGATTTGATTTATTTACGGGGGCTGTACCTTGATGAGAACGGGCAGGTTGAATTTTATTTGGACCCGGAGGCCGTGCTTTTAAAAGCCACCTTAGAGAAAAAATTCCGTAATGCAGCCCCAGGGTTGCAAGGGATGCTTATGAACCGTTTCCGATTTTTTGTTCATCCATCGCCTGGCACCATGGGCCGCTTGATGAGTTTACTGGTCGGTCTTATCGTCCCGCTGGGATTAAGCCAGGTTTTATTCATTTTGGCTGCAATACTGGTTGTAACTTTGCCCGACACGGCCCAGGCCGGCCAGACAGAGACGCATGTTTTTGATCATTGGCTGAGTTACTTGGCGATTCCCTTCGTTTTCATTTTGAATATTTTATTTACGGCGGCAATATATATTTATAAATCCCACATAATGATTTTTATCGGGTTGGGCAGTGCTGTATTACTTGCTATGGCGGCCTGGATCGTGGCCATTGTCGTCTTGCCAATCTCTATTGGTTGGGAAGCTTTACATCCGCTGAACGCCAGTATTTATCTGGTATGGGCTGTGGCGATTACTTTGAGCCGTTATTGGATGATAGTTGCTTTGAACATATCCAAGGAAGACCTGTCCTCTGAAGCCCGGCATACCGCTATTTGGGCAGGGTTGGGCATAGCCGTAGCTTTAGCCATCCAGGTAATTTTTATTGCACCATATTTAATGATACGGCCATTGCCCGGATGGTTGACGGGAATGTTTCTGCCCAGGTACCCCGCAATGTTAGGGTTTTCTGTTAATGGAGCGTATTTGGACCTGGTAATGTATGGCTTCTTTTTGGTGTATAGTTTCCCGTCTCTGGTCATTAAACCTATGCGTTTTTTGATTAAACCTGTTTTAGGCCTTTTAAGGTCGACAAGGTTTCTGTTTGTTACCTTTATGCTCATTGGCCTGCTTGCGCCTTCCTTTGCTTGGGCAAGCGGAACAGTCCCTCATGAAGCATTGGACAGCGGACTCATAGGCGCGTCGCTGGCGTTTTTTGGTCTGATGACCGTGTATCCTCCGCAGCCCGGGGCCAAGTATCCAGACCCGCTGATCATTGAAATTGATGAAATGCCCACGGATGATGTGGCCATACAGCGCTGGCCGCTTAAGGCCATTCTGTTGGCCCAGATTAAACAGGCCGGATTCCCCGTCGCTTATGGTGTTCTCGTTGATTACAGGAACGTAAACAAGACCCTTGAGGGGATATATGATCATATTTGGGCCAATTTGCCGGAGCGCTTGAAAAACAAGCCAGTTATTTTCCGCAGCATAGAGGATGATGTGACCGGGGCTGCTTTGAACACGTCGGTAACCACGGATAAACTCACCCGTGAAAATTTGCCTCGTATTTTGGAAACCATTAATAAAAGTTACCGGGCAAACGGGGAAGAGCTCAAACGAAATCATTACGAGTGGTATGCGCGTTTCTTCAGCATGCCTGTGGTTATGGACATTCTGCATGGGAAATTGCCCCACATGACCAAAATAAAGGACATGGTTTTAATTCAAGAACTCCATCAAAGCGATCAAAGCGGTACTATTACCACTACCTCTGATGGGTTTATCATTGATCACCGGGACAAAATGTTTGCCGCCAGCGAATCCGAAAACACCAACCGGATCGTGGTCCGCTATTTTGAAGGTAAGGGCTATGTGGTCGATGGAGGAAGAGACGACCAGGGCCGTAAAGCGGATGGAGTAAATATCCAGGAACTCAGTCAAATAGTGCAGGCGATCTCGGATCTCCTGGCAAAGCACCGCCGTCTGGGCAGCCAATCATGGATCCTCGAATTCGGGGCGGATTTGTTCAAGCGCCGACAACTGAACTTGGGGATTTTCCAGGCCCGGCGCCTGGTCAGAGGAAGGGTGGAAACTGTCAATCCCCTGCGAACCCCTGAGATTTTTGATTTTGGCCCCGGATTGCCGTTTCGCGGGGAGATCGAAACCATTGGCCGGTATGAAAATGAAAGGGACGCAAGAAAACGTGTCAAGCTTCAGTATGAAGATTTATTGAAACTTCGGCAGGGGGATATCCTGGTTGCGCGCGCAAGTATCCTGCAGAATATCGACGAAATGTTAAGAGAGGAAGGTCGGCCGCGCCTTAAGCATGTGCTGGAAGGGATTGGATTGAAGGCGGTTTTGGATGATGTGGACGCCCGTTCTTTGCATATCAATATTACTTTAAAGGAGCTGTCCAGCGCTTTCAGTGCAGCACCAAGATTTTTTAATCAATTGGAACTTTTGGCAAGAAGACCCGGAAATTTATTCATCGAACTGAACCTGGACCGCGAGGTCGGCCGGTTATTTTTTAACATCGTCGATACGGTGGAAGTCTCAGAAGAAACCGAAGAATCCAACGTAATTCTGCGCAATTTGAATTTGCATTACTCGGAACAACAGCTCTTGGACAATATTGCCCTGGAATGGGAGTTTAGGGCAAAGCTACGAGGTTATTTTGAAACCAGACCTGACACTATCCATGATAATCCGAAAAACAGGCATCCCGACCGTATAAAAGATAGGTGGGAGAACAGCGATAGGAGCAAGAAGACGAATTTCTACGCGACTTATATCAATGGTATGCATTTGGTCCTGCCTTATCATAAAAGTTTCCGTTATGCCGACAACCAGTCTTTACTGAAAATATTGACCGAAGGTCCTTTGCGTTTGGCGATGAGCATTTATCCAGGGGCGTTGGTGGCATTTTATCATGAAAACATTATCGGATCGGAGGAAGGGCGAACGCATTTCCGGGTCAACGAATGGTACGGCGACATATTTGGCATAAAATACGAAAGGGAGCTGCTCATACGCGCCTGGAACCATGTAGGCGCACACAATCCCGGAGAGGCGGTGGACACTTCCGACCAAGCATATATGGAGGTAGAAAACAGCTACGGCATCGAGAATCCGGGAAGAAAAGTTATACATTTCCGGACCAGAGATCCATTTTTGTTGGCCAGCCAGTTGGCTACCATAAAAAAGTTCGGCATAAGTTTAAGATCCTTGCATCTGAACTTTGATTTGACTTTTGACCAGCGAATAGCTTTGGCCGAAGAGATGGAATCTTACAGAGATATGGGCGGGCAGCTGGTTTATGATAAGAACGACATCTACCATGTTTTAGGGTTCATGCCTTTTGAATTGCAGGGGCGATGGTATAACTTGCCGATCTTTGATTATCAAAATGCCCTACAATGGCATGGCCGCGAAGATCTCTTTGATCCGGAACGCGCCATACCCGCTTATTTTATAGACGGTCGTTTCCAGGTCAACGATCCCATTTATATTCAACCACGCCGGGGTTATCCGATCCTTTCCAAGCGTTCTGTCAGGAGATTTTCCAGGCAGGAAAAGCGGTTGTTGGATGAGGTCATTAATCGTTTATCGGCCGACCGAGCCCCGCCCGGAACATCCTCTCCGGAGGACAGGGCTTTCTACCCGGGAACCATGACCAGGAAAACTCAGCATATTCCTACAGCGTTTGAATTCCAAAAATCGCGGGAATTTGCTAATAGAGCCGCGAAATCACTGGAGGATTTTGGCTTTGGGTCTATTGAGGGATATGGCATTGCGTACGATCCACGAATATCCCCGCCTATGTATTCAGATAAGCCAACACAAATGATTATTGCTAATCCGGCTATTCTACCATTCGATAATTCTGAAAGAGAAGAGTGGGAGGGGTTTGTCCAAGTCGCTTTTGCACATGAGTTATTACATTTAATTTATCCGGACGCAGATGAAAAGACCATTGAATTGAAGACCATCGCTTATTTGATTAAATCCGGCCGTTTAAACAAACATTTAGAGTATTTGAAAAAGAATTCCATTGGTCTGACCCCCGAAGAGAGTTGGAAAAACATGCTGGAGGAGTATGTCAGCGTTCTTGAGATAGGGGCCCAGGGGCTTTCAATCGATGCCGAGAAAAGATTAAGGGATCCAGAAAGGCTGCGCACGATCATAGATTTCTTCACGTCTGATAATACTCTGCCCAAAGGAACAAAACTCAACGACTGGCTCATTATTGCCATGACGGCAGGCTTAGGAACTTTGTTTTACCCGACGAAGGCGCTGCGGGCTGCACAAATGTTCACCGACTCTGATACCGGAGGCCCCCTATTAATGGGGCTTCAAATCGCCATGATTATTGGCACAATCCCAATCACGGTTATGGGTGGATTATTTACTATTTCCATTTTATCTACTCTGAAAGCTGGCAGTGCCTCCAAATCGAAATCCCGGATTTTCAGCCGTCTGTCCAAAGCGGCGGTTTTGTCTATTCCCATTCTTATGATGACAGTAAGCCCAGCACTGGCGATTACATGGCTTTCTACTCCTGCACACTGGTCGGGCTACACGATGCTTATAGCCGCACTTATCGGACTGGCATCTTCTTTAGCTATGTGGAGATTGATTCCTCAACTGCCTTCGTCAGTCAAGAATGCCCCATTGAAGGCAGACGTAGAAAAACAACGAACTCCGTACCGGCAAATTAACGATTTGAATGGTGAAAATTTTGATTTGATTATCATTGGTGGAGGCATTGTGGGCGCATCCATGGCCCATCAGGCCGCTTTCGCGGGTTTGCGCGTTTTACTGGTCGAAAAAGATGATTGGGCTTCGGGGACGTCCAGTAAGACCACTAAATTATTGCACGGCGGCTTGCGTTACCTGGAAAACGGGGAGTTTTTTATGGTCCGGGAGTCCTTAAGGGAGCGTGCTATTCAATGGAGGGCTGCGCCGCATTTGACCCGGCCCATTCGTTTCATACTGCCGGTTTACAAAAACCAGGGCCGTCCTTTGTGGATGCTCAAGTGGGGTGTGAGAATTTACGATGCTTTAAGTGGCAGACGCTATAGAGTAGGCCATCGAGAATTTTTGTCCATGGAGCAAGTTTTAAATTTGGCTCCAGGTATAAAGGCTGAAGGGTTGCGCGCGGGGGTTGCCTACTACGATGTGCAAATGGATGATGCTCGTCTGGTCCTGGAGAATGTCCTTAAAGCGGTTGAATACGGAGCTGTTGTAGTCAACCACGCGGAAATGACGGAATTTTTGAAAGAAAACGGCCGGGCCTCGGGGATTCACCTGCGTGACAATCTTTCCGGAGAAACAGTTGAAGTGTACGCGGAGAAAATCGTTGCCGCAGTTGGGCCTTGGGCGGACCACGTAAGACTCTTGGGGAATTCGAAAGCCACCGCTCGTCTGCGGCTGGTCAAGGGTATTCATTTGGTGGTTCGCGGTTCCATCGGCGAAAATGAAGACGCTTTTATACTGCAAGGCCCGCACAAACGCATTTTCTTTATCATTCCTTTTAAGGGTCATTTGCTGATCGGGACTACTGATACGGATTACAACGGCTCGCTTGATGATATAAGAGTCGAAGAAGCGGACATTGAATATTTGCTTGAGCAAACCAGGGCGTATTTCCCTGAATCTAATATTACCCGGGAAAATATTATAGCGGCTTTCGCTGGTGTGAGGCCTTTAGTACGCAAAAGGGGATCGCCGTCCAGGGTTTCGCGCAACCATAAGATAGAGCAGGATACTTTGGGCGTTTTGTATCCGTTGGGGGTTAAGTTCACACCAGCCCGTGCCGCGGTAAAGAAAGTTTTGCGTAAAACGTTTCCAAGTTCTGTCAGTCACCGTCTGCCAGACAAAAGAAACTATGTGCTTTTTGGAAGGGGATTAGAGCAGCTTGATATTAAGGGAGCGGCTGCGCGTTATGGGGTACAAAATCCTTATTTGGTCGAGAAGCTGGTATCAACCTACGGCAATCGCTTTGAAGAAGTTTTAAGATTAATTGAGCAGGACCGTTCCCTGGTTGAGCCGATTGTCCCGGGTTCTGACATCATTCGTGCCCAGGTTGTCTATGCTGTGCGAGAGGAGATGGCATTTACGCCCGAAGACATCTCCCGCCGCCTTGGTCTTGACTATTATGATGACGGCACCCGTGACTTGTACCGCCAGGCCATTGGAGAAATATTTTTTAACCCGACCCATTTGCCCGGCAATTTCCCGCAAATACTTCGTCAAGTTTTTGGTGACCGGTTAGATTTGGCCATTCTGGATTTGGGCGCCGGCGATTTGGCATTTCTCTTCCAATTGCGTCAATGGTTTGGGCAAGGGCCTGAGGGAATATTTTCAACGATCATGGGGATTGATTCAGTGCATTATTTAGCACTCTCTGCAAAATTAAGTCAAACAATAGGGGCAGATTATCTTAAGGAAAAGGTCAGGATTTTTGAAGAGCGTAAAAAAGGTTTGGAGTATAGAGAGATAACCGTAGAAAAATTTAGTCAGGACCCGGGCCAACACAAGAGTATTGAAGTTATGACGCTGAATGCTCCCCAGCTGGAGATGTCTGTTTTTGCCCAAGCTATTGATGCGCTGCTCAAAGATAAGGCCATGATTTTTGTGCGGCTGCATGCAACGGATCAGGATAAAACTGGTCAATACCTTCAGGTCTTAAAAGACAAAGGATTTGAGGTTGTTGTGAAATCTTCACTGGAGCAATATCCATTGACTACCCATATTGGCGCAGCAATACCGGTCATTATGGCTATAAGGGGCATGCCCAATGCTGGGCCTATCGGTGATCCGGCGAGGACCATTGATCCCGCGCGTAGCGAGCCTGCCTTGACCGAGAGACAACTTATATTAGTCGAGGGACTTTTGAAAGAAGTTTACCCCGAGTTGGTCACACTGGCCGAAGAAGAACTCACAAAGAACTCTTTTACAGCTCACGGAAAACACCTTGTCGCTTACAAAGAACGCCTCATTGAATTTTGGAGAATGCAAGACCGTCCTGACCGCTTTAACACCACTCAGCAGATGATCGTCATTCAATCGCCCGATTTTCTCAACGCACGATTAAAAACAGCTTTTGCCGGCCAAGGCATCACATTTTACGAAGTCAACATGGCGGTGACAATCGGCGAATATATTTATCCGTTGGTCATTGTTACCCCTGAAGGGATGGCCAATGAAGAGGAACTCGGTAGAACGCTGGTCTGGGCAACGGTGGCTTATGACTTGCGCCATGAGGGCGTTCCCTATGGAGTCATTTATCGGGGGGGCAAAGTCAGGGCCAATCTTTTTACCCATATGCGGCAAAACCGCATCTATGGCCTTTTCAACCGTGGCCCCGCTGGAACTGGACCGCTGGCGCTTTATGACGAGGCCATTCCAAAGATGCGTTCTAATTTTTTAAAGCGGGGCACCGGTCCCAACAATGTTTTACGCGAATTGAGCTTTGGAGGATTACGACCTCTGGGAGACATTACGTCCAGTCCGGAAGCGGTACGGGCCCTAATGTTACCGATATGGGACAATCTCCACAATCCAGCGGCATGGAACAATATCCGGCTGACTCCCCAAAATTTTAAGGTTGTGGTCGTTGATCAGTCAGAGGAGGGCATAAACGAAGCGAAGCAATATGTTTTTCACAAAGATTTTATTAAAACTTCAGGTCCATTGACCCCTGAAGAAAGAGCCATGCTGGCGTATTTTTTCTACCGAAGTGGTGATTATTATTTGCTTAAACGCGAATTCCATGATTTTATCGAATTTCGTCAAAGCAGACTGGTGGACTTTCAGCCGCATGAAGGGGAACTTTTCGATGCCGTTTTCAACAATTTTGTAGAGACATTTTTAGAACTGGATCAGGAAGGCTCTGTGGCCATTGCCACGATCAACATTGCCGTTCACATGCTGCATTGGTTTCAGGAAAACGGCATACTCATCACCACTGCCCAGAAATGGTTTGATTCTTTTCAGGAGTTGCAGCTGGAGCGGGTTGGGGAAACTTCCTTTGCGATGTTAGGCCTGACCGGAGGCATCCCGGTTTTTCGCTATCAATTCCAATCCATTGATTATAACGAAGCATGGTTTAAGTCGTGGTTTGACCGGCTTATGATAAAAGCGCAAGAATACTATCCCGGCTTGGACATTATTCTTATGAATTATGTTTTTAATCTTGCGGTTAAAGAGCACATGTTAGCCAGGCGCGTAAATTTGGGGTGGCCTTATTTAGTCCATCCCATGCAGGTATTGGAAAGGATATTAAATCATATAGAAGTACTTGATTATGTGACCAAGGAATTGGGCATGCCGTTAGAGGTGCTCTTGGCAGGAGCGCTTTTGCATGATTTGTTAGAAGAATACCGTGACCGGATGCAGAGTCCGTTGTTTCCTCGCATGCTTATTTTGCCTTCCCTAATTGTGGTCAGGGCTAAAATGTTTTGGTATTTTTTGACCAGGCCAAGGACAGTTTTTGCCATTTTTCTTGTGTTGTGGGGTTTGACCAAGGGCAAAAGTGAGACAGATAAAATGTACTTATCACGCCTTCGTACGTCTGGCAAATATTCCTTCTGGGGCAAATTTTTCTTCCGGGCAATCGGGATGGTCAAAGGGATCATTAAACTTTTTGATCGCCTGGACAATTTTAGCAATCCAAAAACAGACAAGAAGGAACATGAGCAACTGAGTAAAGTGGATGAGACCATTGATCACATCAGAAAATCCGGGCTGCCTGAGTTTATCAATATGATATTTTGGGCCATGTTGGCGCGGCTTTACCAACGGGAAATCCAGAAATTGCAGTTGGGTGAGGTCATTGATCGCTTGTCGAACGGTCGTACCCCGCCGGCAGGCACAACTTCAGCCGCGCCCGCCATGATAGGTATTATTTCCCGTTGGTTTGTCACTGGGGTGAGCTGGATCATTAGGTACAGGAGTGGTGAGCCGTGGGGCAATATGGTCCGAACATTATTACTAACGTTGGTAATCTTGACAGTACCGCAAGCGCTCTTTTTATTACCATTGGCCATCGTGGTCATTTTAATTAAAGCTTTTACAGAACAATTGAGTCAGCTGTTATGGTGGGCGACACAGGGATGTATGGGTAAAGATTGGGAAGAGTATGTTGCCGCTCACCCTAAAAAAGATCAAAAATATATTGAGTCTCTAAGATCCGAACTAGATTTTAATATGTATCAAAATATTTCATTTTGGTCTTCTTACATAAATCACGTAGTGAATAATCTTGTTTGGTTTTTTGGAGACCAAGTTCAAGTGAGATTGGCCATGACGAGCGCTGGTGAAGGGGGGAGTAATGCAAATGGCACAGGAACAGGGAGCGGCCCATTGGGCTTGCCGGCCCCAGCGGCTGCTCAAGGTACGATTGCAGGCCCCGGACCGGGCGGTCCGCCGCCTCCGCCTAAAAATGGGATGACTGCACCTTTACCGATGTTCATTCCTGCTCAGGCCGCCGGTTTCAATTCCAACACAGCTACTCAGGCGTCTATGACCTCGACGGTCAATTCAGGTATTTCGGCAGGCGGAATAAATCCTGCGATGTGGACAGTTCCGGTCACAGGTTTTGCGGGGACTGATTCCACTGTTGCGCAGACGAATACAAACATGAACATGGCTGTCTGTGGCCTTTCATCCGCGGGGATTGATGTCAATGATGAAAGGGGAATTTCGGTAAACGACTTATCCGACGGCGCAAATCCGTTTAGCCAGGAGCCGTATGATGGCGATATAAATTTCCTTAACTGGCCGGTTCCTATAGCCGGTATGACAGTTTCTGATCTGTGGGCTGCGGTCAAGTCCATTGATGTGTTGGGAATGATAGAGGATCTTAGCTGGCCTGAGGCCATTGGCCTGGGCCTTGGCTTGGCGGCCGGGATCGGAGCGATTATTTGGTTTTTATTTTTTGGAAAGAAGAAAAAGAAATTTGCTTATTTGAATGGCCCTCTGCAGAACCCTTCAAAAACGACGCTGACCGGAGGCTTGACAGATGATCAGATGTTGTCGTTCTTGGTGCAGGACACCAATATCGACCAAAACGGAGTTGCCTCGGGTCCCTTGCAGACCACGGATGATATTGCGACGTACCGAAAGTATGACTGGCCCGCTGAGAGTAATCCAAGCGCTTCGGCACTCAGCTTTGAGGCTGGTGATTCTGTTGTCCAATATGCAAACGGCATACCGGTGGTTGAGCAGACCGCCGCGTTTCACGACGCGAATGGGAAGTTTGGGGCGTTTAGTCCCGGTTTGGGTGGAGGGGACTCCATACTAATTGTCAATGGCTGGGCTTCGATCGTTATGACCCAGGATAATGGGGCCCCTTATCCGGGGTGGTTCATCGGTCAAGGTAACAGGTCCCTGGGCTGGGTGCTATTCGGACGCAACGTCACCAGTCAGTGGCAATATACCTTGACAGGTAATTCCGCCAAGACTTCTCCCTTTGCAGATCCAACCGGGAAGGACAATACAATTACCCGTTATCGCATGGTGATGATGGACGTTCCTTTTCGTATGGTGGCCTCCGACGGCTCAGTGACGATCATTAATAAACCACTGAATGTAATTATCTCCGAGCATTATGCCTTGGATGCGAACGGTACCCCAACGAGCATGGAGCGCTTCTATTTTGCCCAGGGTTATGGAAAAATAAGATGGGAGGCATGGCAGAATAATTCAAATCCAAGCACTATTTCAAGGGCAGACTATATAGCTTCTTTAGGAAGCTCTCCTGTCGTAGCTAATTCGAATGCTCCTGCGGCAGGATGGCACATGACCGATTCCAGGACATGGACCACTATTGTCCAACAACCAGCAAAAAGCAATTGGTCGATGATGCAATATGCTTGGCCGGCGTTTCAGAGTTTAGTTAGTTATGTATATAACCCCCATTAGAAAGGAGAACCAAGCATGAATGAACGCAGGCAGTTACCCCGATGGGAAGTTAAAAAGGAAGCAAAGGTGTGGATACCGCTATTGCAGGGATTTAGGCATTGCATGGTTGAGGACTTGCATTTAAAGGGGATGTGCATGTCTTTAGATAAACAGTTACCCCATGAAAAAAACGTGAGGATGTCTTTTACGATAGGGGATAATTATGATTTTATCAAGATTGAGGCCCAGATATCGTGGATGAAAGAAAACCAGGGCCGGTATGATTATGGCTTGTCATTTAGTAAAATTGACGATGAGGATAAGGACAAGATCCACCAGTACATCACCACCAATTGTTATGAACAATTTAAGGATAAATGGTGGGCGGTATAATTTGCACTCTTAAAGAGAATAGGGTATACTTTATTTATATTCAACGTTTTTAAGTTACGGGAGGGGTATGTTCATCTTATCTCATAATCAAAAACGTAATCAATTTAGATTAGTCACTTCAAGAAGTATTGTTTTAGCCCTCATTGTTTCCCTGATATTTTTTCAACCCATCAGCTATGCCCAACAGGCTTCGGTTTTAGGCTTGCCTAAACCTGGGACCATGGTGGATTTAAGCCCTGCCTATGTGCCTGTTATTGTTAAAGGCCTGCGCGTTCATCCTGAAAATCCCATCTTATTTGACTTTATCCTGGATACCGGCAACTCCGGCCTTGGCGTTAACAATACCCAGCTGCGTTCAGAATCTGAGAAATTAATTAAATATTTTTTAGCCAGTTTAACTATCCCTGAAGATGATTTGTGGGTCAACCTTTCCCCTTATGAAAAGAACCGCATTATCCCCGAGCAGTTAGGGCAAACCGTCATGGGCCGCGATATGCTGGCCCAGGACTATATTCTTAAACAGCTGACCGCTTCTTTGATTTATCCTGAGAAAAGTTTAGGCAAGGAATTCTGGAACAAAGTTTACGCCAAGGCCCAAAATCTTTTTGGTTCAAGCAATATTCCCGTAAATACCTTTAATAAGGTCTGGATCCTGGCAGATAAAGCCAAGGTCTATGTGCATGATAATACCGCGTTTGTGGTGGCTTGCCATATGAAGGTGATGTTGGAGGAAGACTATTTGTCGTTAAGCAAACACGCTCCTGTGATTGCGGATTCTTCTAGTGTCATTGCGAGGAGCGAAGCGACGAAGCAATCTTTTACCGCTACCAACGCTCTTGGTTCCCAGATCGTGCGTGAAGTCATCATCCCTGAGTTAGAGAAAGAAGTCAATGATGGCAAGAATTTCGCCAAACTGCGTCAAATTTACAATTCCATGATTTTAGCGGCCTGGTACAAGAAAAACCTCAAAGAAGCTCTTTTAAATCAAGTGTACAGCAACAAGGACAAGATCAATGGGATCAATGTCAGCGACAAAACCATCAGAGAGCAAATTTATCAGCAATATTTGAAGGCCTATAAGAAGGGCGTGTTTAATTATATTAAGGAAGATATGCAGGCCGACGGACAGGTCATCCCGCGCAAGTATTTCTCAGGCGGAGAAGTAGGCATAAGAGGTAGAGATGTTCAAGAAGTGGGACTTGGTGATGCTGACGCTGCGATGTTTGCCGGTAGTCTTGCCAAAAGGGATTTGCTGGATGTGAGTTTTATTTCTCAACGCGTTGGCGGGACAACGAACTCAATGGTTTTATTAGCGCGGCCATCAAGAGACTTTGAAAGCGAAGGAGAGGGATTATTTGACAAAGCTCAGGCAGAAGCTGCTGCTGAAACTAAAAATAAGGCAATGACAACAGTTGATTATGATATTGCCGATATAAAGGGAGCTTCAGCAAAGCATGGGACACAGGAAGGAGTAGAGTACACAAGTCAGGTTGGTGAATCTGTCAGATTTTCGAGTAGACACGGGTTAGTTTTTCGGTTAGGAACCCCGAAGATTTTAATCGTTAATGACAACGAGGATGTAAAGAATTTTGGAATAAGATTTGATCAATTTGATAATGTACTTTACATAGAACTAGCTGCCATCAGAAGATTGGAAGAGAAAAAAAATAAATTGATTGAAAAATGGGGAGCCAATGGCGATTTAGATATTATAACAAGAAAATTTATTTATAGTTTGTATGAAGGAAAGCCAGAGATTGAACGCAAAGAAGCTGAATATTCTTATGCTTATGAGAAGTTCCCCCATGAAGTTATTGCGAAGTTCCCCTCCACGCATGCTTTACCTCAGGTAGTAATGGAAAATTTGAGTAATAGCATGATCCGTCTTTTTAATCCTAGACAAATCACAGCGATTAGAAATGCTTTGGGATTCGATGATCGAACCCGTTTTACTATGAATATATCAGAAAGCACCATAGCTTTCGAACGGGATGCCTTGAACTCAGCCAGAGATTCTTTATATGAGATCGCCATCAATGCTTTGGATGGAGTTATTAATTTAAAACAAAGAATCAGGTTGCAAGATAGCGATGATTCGCTTAAAGGCGATGAAGATATTAAAGCCGGTATGCTTGCTTTTGCGGCAAATCCTCCAACGGTCGCCCATACCATAACCGCAATGTTAAAATCAATGGCGGACAATAAATTCGATGTATTTTTTGCTGCCTTGACAAAGGGGGATTTTCGAAAACCGGCTCTGCAAATAACCTTTGAAACCAGGCAAAAGGTCCTTGAACTCCTAATTGGTGATCTTTTTGGCGGTTTAATTAAGGTAGCCCCTCCCTTAGAAGTAATGAGTGATGACGGAAAATTGATGCCAGATCCCGGTTATAACGGAGAAGAAAAGATAAGGGAATATTTAAGGTTAAACAAGGATGCAAGGAGTTTTTCATTAGGTTATGTAGCAGGTTTGGATCATTTTGCCAGTTTCGCCCATAAAGACCAGAGATTGACTTTTTTGGAGATTACGGATGATAATAGAAAAGATTTTGAATACTATGTGAAACTTCCGGGGTATTCTCAATTAATAAGGCGATATTGGGACTCAATGCGCGGGTTTATCCCCGAAGAGGACATGTCTTTTTTTGAGCAATTAAAAGAATCTGCGAATCCTTTGGATTTATTAAAAGTTGGGGCAACATTTCCGGTTTTAGATACCGTAGGTAAACTTTATCTTATTCAAGATTATTTAAACCGGCCGGAAACAAAAGATCAAAGTCCTCAAAATACCAAGATCGCATTAATCAATATAGGGCGATTAGGGGAATCCTCTCTGACCGGTGACCGGGTACGCAACAGTATTTCGAAAGAAGAAAGAGTTGATGGCAGATCGGTTGGAACCGCAACGCGAACTCAAATTGCAATATACACGAATTCGGGGTTTCCCCATGTAGTATCAGCGACCCTCTTAAGAACCGGAATGGATAAATTGGTTCGAGAAAGAGAATTCGATCTCAATTTATTAAGGGCCATGCATTTAGAGGTGTTTAAAATGGCCATGGGGCATGATATGAGATTTCCTCAGGGCCCGCGTTTATTAGGTATTTGGTTGCGCACACAAAGTGTAGGGGCAAAAACAAGACAGGACATGCCGTTATACCCTAGAGCCATAGAAACGATGCTTCCTAATGTAAATGGTGACGTTGAACATCAAAGACAGGTCGCCTTTGATCTGTTAAGAGTTCATGCGGAGCAGATATTAGGTCAAGCGGACTATAGGCTAATCAACGTCAGGCCTATTCCTGAACGGAATCCACATAAAAGCGTTATTGAAATAACCGGAAATTTTGGCACAAGTAGTACTGCAACAGAAACAGTTGCAGAAGCAGAGCAAGGATGGATCGCTTATTTTGACAGGCATGGAAACAACATCAGTGAACCATTGGAAGAGGTAAACCTTCGGTTTTTTCCCCCGCATCTCACGGGTGAAGTTAGAGACCAATTAAGAGATGCTTTAATTAATTATTTTAGAAGTATAAATGATTATTCAAGGAGTATTCCCCGTTTAGGTTACACAGTTTATTCCAGACCTCCTGGCATCCGGAGAGATGCTGCTATGGCAAACCCAACTGGCGGTATCGATCTTAACTCTCAGCATATGCAGATGGATGTTAATGGAGAAACCATTAATCTAAAGTTCGATCCGGCGATGTTTGCGCAATTCCAGCGCGGGGATTTCTCAGGAGTGGTGCCTGTCATTATCCAAATCACCCCTATTCAAGATCCATTGGCATTATTAGGAGTTAATCCCGGTAAACAAGTAGAGCCGGAATTAAGTAAGGTCTAAAAAATAAAGTTTAAGGATAAATGGTGGGCGGTATAGGGCATAGATTTTGTATAGGGCATAGATTTTGACATTGGAAATCCATGTGTTATACTTTAGTTGAGATACTCATTAACTAATAGGCCTATGCATATCACTGAAGAACCACGATTTTTTGATATTTTATCCACTTACTGACCTCTTCAGTCAAGTGCTCAGTCCTATTATGTAAATTTATACGTGTACCTTCGGTAAATTTGTATAAATAGGAGAAATATATGAGCACAATATCCTTTAGAAAGTCCCCGTTTTTTCGTTATATATCATTTATAGTTTTGGCCGCGTTTGTCGGGCTTCTCCCGGTCCAGCCTGGTTGGGCGCAGGTGGACATAGTAATGCCTCCCATTGGACAAATGATCCATGTCACCAGCCATTTTGAGCCTCCCCAGATGGTAGGGCTTAAGATCAACCTTAAAGACCCGTTTAGTTTCGGTTTTATAATGGACCAGGGACAGAACCCGATGCCGGATGCTGTCAAGAAAGAGGAATTTAACAAGATAATTAAATATTTTTTGGTGTCTTTGGCCATGCCTAATAAGGACATGTGGGTCAATCTATCCCCTTTTGAATCCAAACGCATTATTCCCGAAGTTTTCGGACAAACTGAAATGGGCCGCGATCTTTTAGCCCAGGATTATGTCCTCAAACAATTCACCTCTTCTCTGATGTATCCGGAAGAAGGGTTAGGCAAGGAATTTTGGGACAAGGTTTACGCCCAGGCCCAGGCCCGCTTTGGCACAACAGACATCAACGTTAATACTTTTAACAAGGTGTGGATTGTGGCTGATCACGCGGATGTTTATCAGAAGGGGGACACCGCGTTTTTAGTGGGCAGCCATCTTAAAGTCATGCTGGAGCAGGATTTCAAGGCCATTGAGCAAAACAAAGAACAGTTTGGCGAGGTTGACACGGCCGCGAATAATAGTGATGATGCCAAGACCCAAATGGCGTCCCAGCTTGTCCGTGAAATCATTATTCCCGCCATTCAAAAGGAAGTCAATGAAGGCCAGAGTTTCGCCGCTGTCCGCCAGATTTATAACGCCGAGATCATGGCCACATGGTTTAAAAAGACGCTCAGAGCGAGTCTTCTGGGCCAAGTATTCGCGGATAAATCCAAGATCGCGGGGCAGAAGGCCAGTGATCCGCAGGCAAAGGAAAAAATATTTCAGCAGTATTTAATGGCGTACAAACAGGGCGTATTTAACTTTATAAAACGGGAAGCAACTCCCGACGGCCAGGTAATACCGAGGAGATATTTGTCGGGGGGGATGGAGCGGGTGGCGATGAACGAGGTTGGTGCTTTTGATACTCAAAATATTGATAGATTAAATCGAGAAGCAGTGCGAAGAACAAGTGAAGATGCAGGGCGATTGGCTGAAGAAATTAAAGCTGCTGAGGAAAAGGGAATAAGACCGCAGGTAGAGTTGCCCACAAGGATACCAGTGAGTAGTGAAATTGAAAGAATTGAACAATCGCCAGTGGGTCAAAATTCCCGAAGTTTAATGGAGGCTGCAATGTTGGTAGGTAGTACCGGATTGAGCACTCAAAGCCCGAGTGCAATAGCAGAGGAGACAAAGATTTTGGCAGATGAATTGAGAACTAAGGCGAAAGAAGGTCTAAAAGCAGTACAAGCAGCAGCAGACAATTATATGAGAGAGCATTCACCTCAGACTGAGACTAATATAGAAGCGACGTCAGCGAATCTGACCGGTGTTTTCACTGAATCACTGCCTGGAGTGAGCAGAAGCGATCAGGCTACGATGTTGGCCGCAATGGTTCAGCCACTAGCCCCCAAGGAAGAGATAGATAGAGCAGCTACAACTTTACAAAAGGAGGCAGGTGCCAAATCATTGGACCTAGCGGTAGTCAAACTTGTTGCTCCTGCGGCAGAGAAAGCTCCTACTGAACCAGCTATTGCAGTTCAAGAGCATCTTAATACTATTATGCCGCAAGTTGAGGGATTACAGCAGGACCTTACTGCATACCAGGGCCCTGATACGAATGTTGTACAGCAGGGTAATAGTGATATTAAGGATATTTTGGCAGCTTTGAAAGGACAACAGGAAAATCTTCTGGCTCAACTTAAAGATCAGATAGCTGCTGGACCAACTGCGGGGCCAACTGTCGTTGTCCCTCAAATCGATAAGATTATGCCGCAGGTCAGGGTTTTACAGGCGAACCTTACCGCATTGCAAAATAGAGTTACTGATATGACCCTTAAAACAGCAATAGGGAGGGTCACTGGCAATTTGGAAAACACGATGGCAGGTTTACAGCAGCAAAGGAATCTTTTAGCGCCCCAGCCTAATATTGCGCTGTCAGCTCAACCAGCTGCTGCCGTTCAAGATCATTTCAGTGACATTATTTCACAAGGTGAAGCTTTACAGGGGACTTTTGGTGCATATCAGGGTACTGATAAGGATCTTATAACAAGGAGCAGCAATGATTTTAATAACAATTTGGCAGCATTGAAAGAACAAGAGGCTGATTTTTTAGCACAACTTAAGAATGCGCAAACCGCTGGGCAAGCTCCAACTGTTGTAGTTTCACAAATAGACAGAATAATGCCGCAGATTAGGGGATTACAGGCTAATCTAACGGCATTGCAAAACAAAGTTACTGATATGACCCTTAAAACAGCAATAGGGAATGTTACGGGTAGATTTGAAAACACGATGTCAGGTTTGCAGCAGCAGAGAAATCTTTTAGCACCTCAGCTTAATAATGCGTCAACAGCTGAACCAGCTACAGCAGTTCAAGAACATCTTAATATTATCATGCCAGATATTGAGGGCTTACAGCGGGATCTTAATACATACCAGGGCCCTGATATGAGTGTCGTGCAGCAGGGCAACAGTGATATAAAGGACATTTTGGCAGCTTTGAAAGAACAACAGGATACTATTGTGGCTCAACTAAAAGATCAGGTAGCAGCCGGGCCAAGTGCTAGGCCAACTGTAGTAGTTCCTCAGATCGACAGGATCATGCCTCAGGTCAGGGTTTTACAGGCGAATCTTACTGCATTGCAAAATAAAGTAACTGATATGACCCTCAAAGAAACGATAGGGAGAGTTACAGGTAATTTGGAAAACACTATGGCAGGATTGCAGCAACAAAGGGATCTTTTAGCCTCCCAGTTCAATGATGCAGCCCTTCTTGCTCAGTCCCAAAAGCCAGATAAATTGGGCGGTATCAATTTGAGCAATGAGCATTTGACCATGAATGTCAAGGTCGATGGGGCGGGCATGCCTTTGCCGCCTCAGTATCAGGACAAGGCCATGATGAATTTAAATGGTTTAGTGTCCATTATTCGCAGTATTACGCCGATAACACAGCAGAATGTCCCGGCGCTGTTTGAGTTGACAAAGTAAAAAAGAGTTTTTTTTGTAAAATTAAAACCCTGATGGGAGCAATCCTGTCAGGGTTTTTTAAGTTGTGCGGTTGATAAAGTCTATTAATGCTTGCTTTGTGTTTTGCTTTGCCTGTCCCCGTATAAAGCGAGAAATACAAAAATCAAACAAATACCAGTTAAAGTACCAACAACCATTTCGAAGGTAACTTTCATAGACGATTCCTTTCTTCACTTAAAAGTAGTGTAGCAGCTGCAAATATTATTGTAAAACAAAATAATCCAAAAATAAAACTACCTAATGTCAGAAGTCCAAAAATGGCCTGACTTACGATTAAAGCCCCTCCAACTATATTGCCAAAATTAAAAAATGCTTTACTTAATTCTTTTTTTTGTTGAGAATTGAAATGGATGTTGAACACAGCGGGACTCCTAGTTTTTTAGGGGGATTAAGGGATGATTTTCAACAGAAGCAAGGGGGTTGCTTCACCAATCAAAAATATGTTACAGCTTGTAATAAATTCTGTCAACGGGATTGTCGGCAGGCGATAAGTTTAAGGAGTTAGCTGCGCAGGAATTGGCGGTCGAGGAAGTCTTGGGTCACTTCGATAAGTGTTGGGCGGCCATGCGGGCAGGTGAAGGGGTCTTTACATTCAAGTAATTGCTTGCGCTGATGGTCTGCTTGAGTGCTATCAAGTTTGTCGCCGGCAACGATGGAAGCTTTGCAGGCACGGCGGGCCAGGGTTAAATGGTCCATACGCGGGGATTCCCCACCGGCTAATAGTGTCCGCACTACGTTTTCGATGTTTTTAAGCAAAAGCGGTTGGGTTTGCACGGCAATAGTATCATCATCAAATTGGGTGGTTTCAATACCCACAGTGGTCAGTTTTTCTTGCAGTTCTTCCCACGCGATTTTTTCCTGAGGTGTTAATTTAAGCAATAATGGTGTGAGCATCGGCTGGCTTTCAACTTGTGCCTTTTCGAGTTGGTCCCTGAATTTTTCAAACATGATGCGTTCCTGTGCCGCGTGCTGGTCAACGATCAATAGCGATTCATCCGCTTCAAAAAGCAGAAACTTCTGCAAGAACGATCCCACAAACCTGCCCCTGGCAAATTTGGAGCGCAGGGTATTCTCCTGGCCGAAGAGCTGGAAATCTCTCATATTGTCATCTCTGACAAGGGACGTATTGTCATCCCCGAATGTTTTAATCGGAGATCCAGACACGGCATGTTCTGGATTCCCGTTTTCTCGGGAATGACTTGTGTAAGGAAATGACATGCGTGATTGCAATTGCCCGGGGGCAAAGATAAGTTGGTCTGCGGGCAGGCCGCCCGTGACTGGATTCCGGCTTTCGCCGGAATGACATGAATTATCATGAGCGAATGACGCATGTTTAGGATCACCTTTGTGCATCAGCTGATATTCCACCATGCGCCGCAATAAACTGATTAACCGGCCTTCATCCTTGATACGCACTTCACGCTTGGTGGGATGGATATTGACATCCACGTTGGCGGGGTCCAGGGCGATATCAACGATAAAAGCCCCATAAACACCCGGCGGCAGGATGAGTTTATAGACGTCATTGAGATTAAAACTTAAATTTTTGCTTTCAACCGGGCGATTATTGATGAAAATAAACTGCAAATCCCTCCTCGGGCGCTGGATATTAATATTGCCTAAAATCATCCTTACCCGGATTCTTTCTTCGACAAACTCCTGGTCTGTTTCCAGAAAATGATTCATGTCAACATTGAGCGCCGCGGCAGCCCTGTCTAAACGTGAAGGAGCGCTGTGTAAATCTAAAAGAGTACGGCCGGCATGGGTCAGCACAAAACGCTTTTCCGGATATATTAAGGTGTAGGGAAGAACGATATTAAGGATTTGATTTAATTCTGAGGCGTTATTTTTAAGGAATTTACGACGGGCAGGGGTATTAAAGAAAAGTTCAGCGATTTTGATGTCTGTGCCGGCGTGAGGCAGAGCCATGGGCTCAAGATTCTGGCGTATACCGCCTTTGATATGGATTTGCCAGCCGTCTTCTTGAGAAATGCGGGAACTTAGAGTGACGTCGCTGACCGCCGCAATGGAATACAGCGCCTCACCGCGAAAACCCATTGAAAGAAGCTTTTCCAGATCTTCAATAGCGGAAATTTTGCTGGTGGCATGGCGCTGAAAGATTTTTTCCAGGTCCGCCCGGGCTATGCCTGAACCATTGTCTTTGATTTGGATAAATTCTTTGCCGGCATCTTTAAGATGTATTTCAATGCCCGTGGCCCCGGCATCAATGGCGTTTTCCAACAGTTCCTTGACAACCGAAGCCGGGCGGTCCACCGCTTCTCCGGCGGCAATTTTGGCAATTACATCAGGAGGGAGAATATTAACTTTAGTCATAGTGAATTACGTGCCATTCACCGTAACCCGAATTAATTAAGGTTATGGTGAGTGGCACGTAATTAATCCTTCCATGGAGGTGAGGGCATTAAGAGAATTTCTTTGGAACGCTGGATCACCGACTCCGGTATTCCCGCTAATTTGGCCACATAAATCCCGTAAGAATCATCTGAGCCGCCGGGGACAATCTTGTGCATGAAGATAATTTTGTCCTTCCACTCACGTACCGCCACATTATAATTTTTGACCCCTTTAAATTGATTGCTCAGGGCCGTTAACTCATGAAAATGCGTGGCAAAAAGGGTGCGTGCGCTCATTCGGTGCATATGCTCGGCCAGGGCCCAGGCCAGGCTTAGCCCGTCGGAAGTTGAGGTGCCTCGTCCGATCTCATCCAAAATGACCAGCGAGCGGGGGGTCAGGTTGTTGAGAATGTCCGCGGCCTCTGTCATCTCCACCATAAAAGTGCTTTGGCCTTTGGCGATATCATCGTGTGCGCCGATGCGGGTAAAAATTTTATCAACCACTCCGATGCTGGCAGCGGTTGCGGGGATGGGCGCGCCCATTTGGGAGAGGATCACTAAAATGGCACTTTGGCGGATATAGGTGGACTTGCCCGCCATATTAGGGCCTGTCAAGATGATCAGGTGATTGTCATCAGTGTCCAAAAGAGTGTCATTGGCAATGAAATTATCAGTCACTGTCCGTTCAACGACGGGGTGGCGCCCATCTTTGATTTCCAGGACAGTCGAGGCATTGACTTGCGGAAAGATATAACGGTCCCAAGTGGCTAATTTGGAAAATGCAAACAAGCAATCCACGTTGGCCAATTGATGGCAAACATCGTGTAAACGCGCCACTTCAGCAAGAATGGCTGTTTCAATTTCGCCAAGGATGCGTTTTTCAATATTTAAAATTTTATCCTGGGCAGTCAGGAATTTTTCTTCGTATTCTTTAAGTTCCTGGGTGATGAAACGATCTCCATTGACCAGGGTTTGCTTGCGCACGTAATGGACAGGCACGCTGTTTTGTTTGGTTTTAGAGATTTCAATATAGAAACCAAAGACATTGGTGAACCCAACCTTGAGCGACGAGATACCGGTTTTTTTGATTTCCTGGGCCTGGTATTGGGCCAGCCACAGCCTGCCGTTTTCTAATACATTTTTAAGTTCATCCAGTTCTTGATCAATACCCGGCTGGATCATCTTGCCTTCGGGTTTGGCCAAGGGTACGTCGGGATTAATGGTTTTCGTTAATAATTCGCGAAGGGAGTTTAAATCCTGGATTTTTAAAAGGGGATTGACACTCGCTGCCAGGGTCTCGGCAATCAAGGGGACGCGCAATAAGCCCTGGCGTATATTCAAAATATCCTTGATGGAGCCGCATCCGCAGGAAAGCCGTGAGAGCGCTTTTTGCAGATCTGGCATGTTTTTTAGACATTCGCCCAGCGTGTTCTGGATTCCCGCTTTCGCGGGAATGACAGTGGAAAAATATTGAGCTGCCAATTCCCTGGCCCCTTCCTGCCGCAATTGGATGGCGGCAACATCTTTAAGGGGATGATACAGCCAAAAACGCAATGCCCGCCGGCCCATGGGGGTTGAAGTCAGGTCAATAGTGGCAAGCAAAGACTCAAGTTCCAGGCCGTAGTGCGCGGCCGGTGAAATAAATACATAATCATCTTGAGTGTAAAGGGCGATTTTATCAATGTGCTTGAGGCTGGTTTTATTCATGTTTTTTAAATATTCCAGCAAAGCGCCCGCGGAAGATACGCTCAAGGTCAAATCATCAACGCCAAAACCTTTGAGTGACTGGGTGCTCAGATGAGCGCATAAGCTTTTACGGGCCATGTCGCTGTTATAGGCCCAATCCCCTAAAGGGCTTAAGGTAATGGCGCGCATTTTGACCAATGGATGGGAAAAAAGATTTTTGATTGCCTCTTCTTGGGTCTCCGGGTAGAGGCATTCCATAATGGGCAGTTTGGCTAAAAGCTCGACGGTTTGATGCAAGGAGAGTTCATTGGTAAAAATGGTACCTCCGGAATTATCAATAAAAGCGATACCAAAGTTATTGACGCCCGTTTTACCCGGACGGGACCCGGCCAATATGCTCAACAGATAACGGGAATCAACGGATTCATCCAGATAGGTCCCGGCGCTGATGATGCGGATGACATCGCGTTTGACAATGCCTTGGGCTACGGCAGGGTCTTCGATCTGCTCGCAAATCGCGACTTTTTTACCGGCCTTGATAAGTTTGGCAATGTAATTGTCACTGGAGTGATAGGGCACCCCGCACATGGGGATTTTACCAGCGACGTCAGATCCCCGCGAAGTCAAGACCAGATCTAAAATAGAGGACGCCTGGGCAGCATCTTCAAAAAACATTTCATAAAAATCACCCAGGCGGAAGAAAAGGATAGCATCCTGGTGGCGCGATTTGATGTCGCGGTATTGCCTGATCATGGGGGTTGCGGCTTGCACAGAGATAATTTATAGCACAAAATATCAGGGACAGACACTAATTTCTTTATCCCTACTTTTTAATAGAAAGTAGTGTCTGTCCCTACTATAATCAACCATGCGATTTTTTTTGTTGATGATCTTGATTGCCATTTGCCCTTGTTCCGGCGTCTGTGATACGTCATCATCCCCGCCATTTTATGATGCCATCATGAAGATCATTGACCCTCTGCAATACTCAGGTGTTGAAGTTATGGTCAAGCCCCAGGTGGTTTTGAGCATTGATTTTGCCCATTGGGCATGGACCCTGCATAATATCCATGAATATGACAGTCAAGGGGTGATCATTTTAGAGCAAGGCCGTTATGGTCTTTGCGCGGAATTGGCGACGTATTTATTTGAGAAAATCAAGCCTTTGCTGGATGGGCGTTATGAGGTCAAATTCGCCAAGGTCACGGAATCAGGGTTCTTTTCCGCGGACCAATCCAATCATATTGTTTTATTGCTCGTGGATAAATCAACAACCCAGGTTTACCTGATTGACCCTTCATTCCATAAATACGCAAAGTTGAAGGACCTTGCGGAATACCGTGTTTTAAGCACCCAGGACACACTGTCTTTTGTTAAGGACCAATCCCACGATGTTTCTTTTGGTGTTGACCAGGCCATACCGCTTTATATCAAGAATGATTTTTTACTTTCTTTTTCAGTGACTTCTGTCGACGGAAAATTTGACAAGGACAATTTCATTTTTGCCATTTCTGCCAACCAGCGTTTTAAATTCGCAGGCCGCGATATTGTTGTCATCGGACGGCGGAATAAGGAATTCGAGGATTATGAAGATAAGGCCCTGCTTAACCAGATTTTGACCCCGGATGAAATCAAAATACTGTTTGATAAATTAAAAAGCTGGATTGAACAGGGTTAATTGCGCCGGAGTCAAGAGCCAGTTAAGAACGGCGCTTTCTCGGGCGATACTTAAGCAGCAAAGCCCGCCTTTTTTGAAATCTATAG
>Ga0206837_1001_pt1 | contig 33634 bp, 30 predicted proteins | sample Alteio_BWOrgCont_29_FD_152863 | JGI IMG/M metagenome (GOLD analysis project Ga0206837, IMG submission 152863) | Enriched cells from forest soil in Barre Woods Harvard Forest LTER site, Petersham, Massachusetts, United States -... | ecosystem: Environmental > Terrestrial > Soil > Temperate forest >...
AGAATAAATTTATCCTCCTATACTGTGCGTGTCTGGATTCCCGACAAAAACATTCGGGAGTGACAATTGAACATTATTCTCCGCATGTGTAGACAACTGTCTGCAATTTTTCAAAAGGCGCTTCGGTCAAACGCGGATACTCGACATAGGTGACCAGAAACTTTTCAAAATATGGAAATCTACGCTTTAAAAATGGGCAAAATGATTCTGAGATACCCGGTGTGAGCACCGTAACTAAAGCATTACGGTTGATGTTATCATAGCCAATGGCACGGGTCTGTAAAATTTGATGAGGATCAATCAACTGGGGTTTACCGTCTTTAACACCATAAACTTCCGCGTAACTAAAATTGTCCCCGATGTTATAAAACATGATCCAGCCCGCCGGCGGAAAAAGAAATTTCACCCTGGGTAATTCACGCTTGAAAAATGGCTGTAAATAGTAATAGCAGGTCGATTCATAATAAAAAACCGCCAGCCATAGGATGACGAAAATGGAGATGAATTTGTTGCGGAGTTGAATATTCATTAAGATCCCTCGCTACGCTCAGGATGACAAAGAATCACTTTTCCGAAAAGACGTCAGCGGTGAAAACATAAAGAGCTGTGTCAGGGTCTTTCCACGCTTCCGCTGGCAAGCCTGCCTTTTGGCTGCATAGTTGTGCCAGAAATTCTTCCTTGCTCCAGCCGGTTTCAGTTGCCACTTGAGGCAGAAATACCCCCTGATGGCCGTCCTTGCTGACAATCACGCCATGCTTGCCCAATTGGATTTCCGAAGCATCTTTAACGCTGCGGGGTTTGGAAAGTACAGAAATCTCGACATCAATATCTTTCAACTCTGCCGCTGTCAGGGGGCTGAAACGCGGATCCTGGGAAGCTGCTGCCACGGCCATGTCACGCACAGTTTCATACAAAGGCTCCTGGCCGATAATATTACCAATGCAGCCGCGTAAAGCCCCGTGCTTGGTGATGGTGACAAAAGCACCTTGAATTTCATTAAGCCTTGCGTCCTTGGTATTGATATCCGGGGCCTTGCCGGTTTTGACAAAGGATTCAATGCTGTTACGGGCAATTTTCAAAAGCTCTTTTTTCTGGGCTGGATTCAACACCCTGCTTTCTTCATCGGGAGGGTCAGCTTGCCCCAAAAGATCGGAATAAAAAATCACTGATGAGTAACCTACGACCCTGCTCTTGTCTCCTGAAGTGTCCCCGGAATTAGCATGCTTTAAGACTTCCACGTGTTTGATCCCGCGCAATTTGGCAAAAAGCAACGCAGTAGTCACCGGTACAAATCCGCACATTTCCATTTTGCGGCTAATACACCCTTCAAAGAATTTTTTGGGGTCAATCTCCTGTATCGCTTTCAGGCTAAGAGCATCCATTTGATTGGCCACGTCATAGGTGTAATAATGCGACATATCCGAGCTGATCAAAATCAATACATCATCCCTTGTACCGATAAGTTTGTCCAAAGCCACGGCCAAATCCCGGCAGACTTGAGGGTCAGGATCGCCCATAAGAATAGGCACAATTCGCACGTTATCAAAGGTCTTTTGTAAAAATGGCAATTCTACCTCAATGGAATGTTCGGGCGAAAAGATCTCTGGTAAAACATGGAACTCAGCCGTATTTTCCTTCAAAAGGGCTTGGGCAAAATCCTCATCGACTGGTATAACCCCCAACGGCGTCTTAAAGGCGCCCTTGGGCCATATCGAAATACCTTCAAAGGCATGAAAATGGCTGGGACCGATCACCACGATGGTCTTGTAATGGTTACGGCTAATAGCTTTGTAGGCATAGGCCGCTACCGGACCGGAATACGGATAACCCGCATGGGGCGAGATGGCGATTAAGACCTTTCGGTCTGTTGGCACAGGGCCGGTTGACTGTTCGTAATAATCAATGGAATCAGAGAGTTCTTTAGGATCTGCGCTGTAAAAGCCCCCGGCCACATTCGGTTCCTTGATCATATCCCCCCAAGATTGAGTGGAAATAGCCATAAGCACCATCCCTATGAAGATAATTCGATTCATACCCGGTCAAAATAAGAATCCAGACTGAACTTTCTGGTAAGTGAAATGCTGCGTATCAATAACGACGTTAACAAAATACACGCGCTGTCCATGATGATAACGGTTTGGGGTTTAAAATGGATCAATCCACCAAAGCAGCCGCAATCCTCTAACGGCAGACCCCGAATCAGTGCCTGCCCCACCACCACTACAAAAGTACTGAATAAAACCAAGCCCCCTCTCAAAGCCCAAGGAGTCCACAACCCTAACAAAACGAATGCCCCAACGAGTAATTCTATCCAGGGAAAAATCTGGGCCACTAAAACTTCCCCCCACGAAGGCAAAAGCTGATACGACTGAATTACATACAAAAAATTCTGGTAAGGGCTTAGAAGTTTTCCAAGCCCGGAAAATATGAAAATACCACCGATGACTATACGTAGAAGAAACCACATAAAATTTTTCCTTCGCTATGCGTATAAACAGACGTTGGAATAATTTTTGAAGCCAAAACGCGTGTTTTTGCTCCTAACTTATCCAGGAATCAGTAAGTAGCAATTAGCGTTTTGGCGGAAAAAATTCATTCCAACGGCTGTTTAATGTGCTTCCGAAGCGGACGGTCAAAATATCCCGTTTCGGGAACAATACCGTTTAACCTATACACTCAAAGAACGCGAGTCTGGATTCCCGACTAAAACACTCGGGAATGACAATGCTTATTTACTGGCTTCAGGGAAATAAGTCTTGAGCTCATCCTGCAGGGACTTTGTCCCCACCACCATTTTGTTATTGATAAAATACGTCGGTGTAGAGACGATCCCCAGAGACTGACCCAGAGACTTCTCGTCATTGATGACTTTGCGCGCGTCATCCGAAGACAGGCAGTTATTTAACTGGTCCATATTCATCCCCACTTGTTGGGCCATGGATTGAAAAACTGGGTCCGGGCTTATCAGCTGTGACCACTGGCTCTGCTGTGGTATCATCAGGTCATCCAGGGCCCAAAATTTTCCCTGACGCGCGGCGCATTCGCTGTAAAGAGCGCTGATCATGGCATGATGATGAAAATTCGTCAGAGGGAAATACCGTACCTGGATATAAAGATCATTAGGGTGCTGGTCAAAAAAAGTTTTTAAGAATTTTATGCCATAAGCGCAAGACGGGCATTGAAAATCAACAAATTCCACAATTTTGACTTTAGCCTCAGGATTGCCCTTGGCACGGGCCTCTTGCAAATTGATTGAAGCTTGCTTGGGCGTCTTCAAAATCTTCACACCTGCTATAAAGCCGGCTAAAACCAATACAATCACCACCGCTGATTGAAATTTATTCATGATTGACTCCTCTGTCTGTTTTTTGCGTGATACGTACAATTTTATGGGCTAATCTACGGGTCAAGGCGTTGGCTTTTAGGCGCCATTGCCAGTTATTGACCTTGGTGGCCGGTGTATTCATACGTGCTTCTACCCTTAGGCCCAAAAAATCCGGCATAGGGATAATGACAGTTTCGGCGCGGGAACGCATCAAAACATCAATCATCGTCCAATGCAAATTCCGGGGCGTGAATTTCGTTTGTAAAACTTTTGGCAAGTTGGCTTTCTCATGGCCTTTGGCCTCTTGAAGATACCATCCCTGGATTGTATTGTTGTCATGTGTTCCGCTATAGGCAATGCAGTGGGCTGGATAATTGGCAGGCACATGCGGATTACCATCCATGTCTCCATCAAAAGCAAACAATAATACCCGCATCCCGGGAAACCCGAATTTTTTCATTAACTCAATTACCTCGTTGGTGATTTCTCCCAAATCCTCAGCAATAATAGGAAGCGGCTTGAACCGTTTGGCCAATTCCTTAAAAAAATGCCCTCCCGGCCCTTTGGCCCAACGGCCAAAAACAGCCAATTTTTCGTGTGCCGGAATTTGCCAAAAGCTGGTAAACCCGCGGAAATGATCAATGCGTAAATAATCAAACATTTCCAAAGCATAACCTATACGCTTGACCCACCAGCTATATTTGACTTTTTTCAAATGCGCCCAGTCATACACCGGATTCCCCCAGCGTTGGCCGGTCCTGGAAAAATAATCCGGAGGGACCCCGCTGATGAATTTCATTTGGCCTTTACGATCAAGTTTAAAAAATGACGGATGCCGCCAGACATCCACACTATCATAATTAACATAAATAGGAATGTCCCCGATGATGTTTACATTTTTACCGGCGGCATAGGCTTTAAGCTTGTGCCATTGGCGAAAAAATAAATACTGGATAAATTTGACCTGTTCTATATTAGAAATATTCCGGCGGTAGAATTCCTTCAGGGCCCGGGGTTGTCGGGCCTTCAGTGAATCCGGCCATTCATTCCAGCCGCGGCCGCCATTGGCCGCTTTAATGACCGTAAATAAAGCAAAATCTTCAAGCCAATAATGCTGGGCACGGACAAAATGATCAAAATCTTGAAGGGGACTGTCCCCTTCAGCTCCAGGGGACAGTCCCCTTAATTTTTGAAAACGGCGAAAAGCAGTATTAAAAATCTTTTCCTTAAATTCCGTGACCCTGGCATAATCCACTTTTCCCTCGGCCAGGGGCAACGGTAATTTAACTTCAGCAGGCCGCAAGAAACCTTCAATGACCATCATCTCGGGGCTTATCAATAGCGCGTTACCGGCAAAAGCTGAAGAACAACTGTAAGGCGAATTACCATTTATGCCGTCCGTAGGATTAATCGGCAATATCTGCCAAAATTTTTGTTCACATGAATTCAAAAAGTCAAGAAACGCATAGGCATACGGGCCCATGTCCCCGATGCCGTATTTGGAGGGTAAGGAGGTGATATGCAGTAAAATACCGCAATAACGCTTATGCATGTGAGTTAATGTTGACCTTGAGGATTTCACCTAAGTGTTCAAAAAGTTTCACCCACCGGCCTGCAAGTTCATCAGTACCTGCCTTGAGAATGAAGTCTGGATAAATATTGCGTCCCATGGCAAAATAAGTATTTTGAGCCTTCCATAGGTCCAGATCCATATCCAACTGCCCTAAAAGTTCCAAAATGGCAACGATCTTTTCCATGAGATGAATGTTATCCGGATGATCTGACAAGCGCTTCATCAGGCTGCTGGTCCTCTCGCTCGCCAAAAAAGTAAAATTGGCCTGGTCGCGCTTAAAAGACCAGCGTTTCATCTCTTCGACAAATTGCTTAAAACGCTTAATGTCCACATCCTCGGCTTCGAGAACGGCCCTGATGTCACGGTTAAGGATAAATTCCACGACCGTCATCAGCATCCGCGGCAAGGGCAAACTGATATCATTTTTAATCTGCATTAAAGGATAATGGTGGTCGTAAATCTGGCGGAAACTCGACTCGATATCATCCATCGTCGAGCTTAAAACCTGGTTAAGGATCTTTTGCTGTTCCTCTTTAAACAGGTGCCAGAGTGAATAATTGTGATACTTGAAATATTCTTTGATGCCCCCTATGACACCGGGAGTGTCACTCTCTAAAAAAGCATCCGTCATAAGGGTGTGCATTTTAGCGAACTCATCAACATTTAAATAATCGACCCCGCCGATAAAATTATGGTCCCCTAAATGCAGTACCGCGAAACAAATAGAGGCATGCTCCCAGGTTACTTTTGAACGCACCACCGCACGGCCCACCGCCATCTTCAAACGCCCTGCCTCTTTAAGGTCGTACTGTTCGCTTTGGACGGTATAGCTGTACATGTTGGTTTTAGGCCCGTATTGCTCAAATAAAGACGTCATCGCGTAATGGGCGCCCACGCGCAAAAGATTGACGATGGAAGGCTTGACCATGGCACGGTAAATGTGGGCACCGTTTTTTAACTCAGGGACATTGCTGATCACCCCTTCCAGACGGGAGGTAAAGCCTTCTTCCAGGTTGCTAGCCGCGGCATCCTGGGCCAGCTGGATGGCACGTGCCGCGTATTTAAGGATTTGCACCGTCTCAAGGCCGGAAATCTCGTTAAAAAACCAGCCGCAGGACGTGTACATCAGCATGGCATTCGTCTGCATTTCCAAAAGCTTGAGGATTTTAATTTTCTCATCTTCCTTTAAGGTACGCCCGGCGATATTTTGTAAAAACCGTCCCATATTCTCTTCACTGCGGTCCAAAATGACTTCAATGTATCTATCGCGCGTGCCCCATGGGTCATTGGTAAAAGCTGCCATTTGAGTTTCATACAAGGGACTTATCTGGTCGCGCAGCCAGTCTAAAGACTGCCTCAGGGGAGCGCGCCACTTTTGGTTCCACCCTGCCTGCCCCCCGGTTGAGCAGCCGCAATCCGAACGCCAACGCTCGATCCCGTGCAAACAGCTCCAGGACGAATTTTCCACGATCTCAACCTCCTGGGCGGCAGGATATTTTTGCAAATATTCGCCATAGACAGTCAATTGGGCCAGCTGATTGGTTTCAATATAATGAAGGCAATACGCCAGGGCCATGTCGCCGAACTTATGGTGATGGCCGTAGGTTTCTCCATCGGTCGCAATATGGACGATTTGAGGCTTAGTATTACCGACGCTAAAACCATCCATCAGGCGCCGGGCAAATCCTTCGCCATTATTCAGCAAACCTTCAAAAGCAACGCCCTGGGCCATCGGCCCATCATAAAAAAATATACAAATTTCCCGGCCCGACGGCAGATGACAGCGGTATGGCACACGCGGATCAATTTTGTCCACGGCCACATCACGCCACGTCTCCTGGCCATCCTGCCTGATACGTTTGGCTTGATGGGGCGCTAAAATCGTAAACTTGATCCCCTGCTCGGCCATTAAATCCAGAGATTCCAGATCAACTGCGGTTTCAGCCAGCCACATGCCTTCAGGTTTTCTCTTAAACCGTGACTCAAAATCTTTAATGCCCCAGATAATTTGTGTCTTCTTGTCTTTCGTATTGGCCAGAGGCATGATCATATGGTTATAAATCTGGGCCATCGCAGAGCCGTGCCCGGAAAAATGTTTCTGGCTTAACCGGTCAGCTTCCAGGACAGCCGCGTAAATTTCAGGGTCTTTATCCTGCATCCACGACAAAAGGGTGGGGCCGAAATTAAAACTGATTTTGGAATAATTATTAATGATGTCCGTGATGCGGTGATGATTGTCTAAAATACGCGCGGCCGCGTTGCGGGCATAGCATTCCGCGGTCACTTTCTCATTCCAGTCATGATATGGATAGGCGGAATCCTGCACTTCTACTTCATCCAGCCACGGATTTTCCCGCGGAGGCTGATAAAAATGGCCGTGGATACAAATAAATCTGTTCAAAACAAGCTCTCCTTACTTCTTGGCCTTGGGCTTACCATTACCAGATCCGTCAGTTGCAGAGATCTTCTCATTCATGTTGTAGATAACCGTGTTGAAAGCACGCAGTTCATTCTCTACAAGCGATACAAAGGTACGGCGGTTTTTAACAGTATAGTCAATTTTGTCCTCGCGGGCCAGCCAGCCCAGGGCCTGAAAGACCACTTCATCTTTTTCTTTGAGGGCCTTTGCCAGTTTACTGACATTGGTCTGCCCGTTTTGACCTAAAAATCGCCATGCTTTTCCTGCCACTTCAATGACTTTTTCTTTCATAGTATCTCCCGTATTTATTTTAATAATTATAACATCATTTTTTCAAAAATAAAATACCCAGAGGCGGGATGGTCAACGGAATGGAAAAGGGGCGGCCATGAAAAGGCTTGGAGGCAGCTTGCTTGCCGCCCAAATTGCCCTGGCCGCTGCCGCCATAAACAGCAGCATCGCTGTTAAGCAATTCCCTCCATAATCCTTGGCTTGGAACGCCGATATTATAATTGTACAGGGTCTGTGGTGTAAAATTGCACACTGCCAGGATTTTACTTTTACCGTCCGCGGACTTGCGTAAAAAGCTGATCACTCCCTGATTGTAATCATTAAGGTCAATCCATTCAAAACCATCCGGCGTAAAATCACGTTGAAATAATGCCGGCTCATCCCGGTAAAGTTTGTTTAAATCCTTGACCCATTGATGGATACCCTGATGAGGGCCGTATTGCAAAAGATGCCAGTCTATACTTTGATCATGCCGCCACTCCGCCCACTGGGCCATTTCAATACCCATAAATATGAGCTTTTTACCGGGATGGGCGAACATATATCCTAACAGTAAACGCAGATTGGCAAATTTTTGCCAATCATCACCCGGCATTTTAGCGGCAAGCGCCCCTTTGCCGTGCACTACCTCGTCGTGAGAAAGCGAAAGTAAAAAATTCTTGGTGAAAGCATAATAAAAACTGAAGGTCAAATCATTATGATGGTATTTACGGTAAATGGGGTCTTTGGACATGTAAAGCAAGGTGTCATGCATCCAGCCCATGTTCCATTTCAATCCAAAACCAAGGCCTCCGGAATGCACCGGCCTTGATACCCCGCCCCAGGCGGTCGATTCCTCTGCGATCATTTGAATGTCAGGGAACTCTTTGTAGGCCGTTTCATTGAGCCTTCGCAAAAAATGAATAGCTTCCACATTTTCCCGGCCGCCGTAGTGATTGGGGATCCATTCCATAGGCTTGCGAGAATAATCCAGATACAACATGGAGGCGACCGCATCAACACGCAACGCATCAATATGGTATTTTTCCAGCCAAAACATGGCGCTGGAAATCAAAAATTCGCGCACTTCATTACGGCCGTAATTAAAAATATAAGAGCTCCAGTCCGGATGAAATCCTTTGCGCGGATCATCGTGCTCAAATAAATGCGTGCCGTCAAAATACGCCAGGCCATGCTCGTCGGATGGAAAATGAGAAGGCACCCAGTCTAAAATAACACCGATGCCTTCTTTATGCAGCGCATCCACCAGAAACATGAAATCCTGAGGGGAACCGTAACGGCTGGTGGGCGAAAAATAACCTAAGGTCTGATAGCCCCAGGAGCCGTAAAAAGGATGCTCCATCACCGGTAAAAACTGCACGTGGGTAAACCCTAAATTTTTTATATATTCGGGCAGGTCTTGGGCCAGCTCTTGATAGGTCTTCGGACGGTTGCCTTCTTCCACCACCCGCTTCCAGGAGCCTAAATGCATTTCGTAAATCGATATGGGTGCCTCAAGGCTGTTATATTTGTGGCGGTCCTTCATCCAGGTACCATCATTCCAGGTGTAGTCCAAATCCCATATAATCGAGGCTGTTTTGGGCGCCACTTCATTATAAATGGCGAAAGGGTCCTGCTTCTCAACTTGATAATAATTATGATGGGAGGCGATATAAAACTTATATAATTCGCCTTTGAGTACATTGGGGATGAAACCCTCCCAAATGCCTGAAGAGTCCCAGCGCGGAAACAGCAGATGTTTGTTCCTGTCCCAATGGTTGAAATTTCCGATGACCGAAACTTTCTTGGCATTAGGGGCCCAAACGGCAAAATGGGTCCCCGCCACACCGTCGACTTTACCCGGATGGGCGCCTAATTTTTCATGAAGTTTGAAATGATTGCCTTCTTTGAAAAGATAAATGTCGTGTTCGGTGATCAATGAGGCAGAAATGTTTTTATTTTGGGGGACAATGGATTGAGCCATTTGGGCATTATAGCCATTGCCAGCGCCTGCTTCAATACAAATGATTTTTTAACTTTAGCAAGGATGCTGAACTAGACGGGCGGCGCCCAGCCAAAACTCGCCTAACAACCCGGCATTGACATCATTGGCCATGGCCACTAGCTAGACCAGAGCACCTGCCCTTGCGTATTTATTATTTCTAAATAAGGGAACTTCGTGGAAATTCTCAGCTTCGCCCCTGCGTTTCCATAGGTGAAAGTAGACCAGTAGGGAGTGCTGCCATTATAAAGCACGAAATTACCGTCGCCTTGAAAGTTGGCGGTGCAACCAGCGCTGCAGTTTTGTCCCGAGGTTCCGCTTGACCAGACAGGGATCCATCCGCCGGAGGAGGTGGCTTGGTTTGCCACCAGGTTTCCATCACCCCCCATGGTCAGGGACAAATTTGGTGAGCCGGTGCTGTTGCCATTGATGAGGATGTTTTGGTTCGTCTTAAGTTGGAATGGCCCGAATGACGCAGGGTCATAGTATGAACTTGCTAAAACCACTTGGTTGGCGGAATTGTAGATTTGCATATAAGGAATTTGAGCAGAGAACACAAGCGCGCTAGCACCCGCCGTTGCGCTTGACCAAAAGGCCACACCGTTGCGAAAAAGAACCAGGCTCCCATCACTTTGAAAAACAGCCTGGCAAGTTGTGCTGACACAATCCGCGTTTGTTTGCGTTGACCAGAGCCCAGTACCCCAAGAATTATAGAGCACCAAATTCCCATCGCCTTGCATATTGAGTGTGCCTGTGTCGGCAACCGGAATCGGTCCTTGCGCTGAAGACAAGGTTAAACCACCGGGCGCAAAGACCCGTTGATAAGTGTTATAAAGAGGGGTGCTGTGGGGCAGATAACATTGGGTTCCTTGGGATTGCCAGCCTAGTGCGATAAAATTGTTGAGTTCTGAAACACTGGTGGTATAAAAAAACCGTCCCAATGCCTTATTAAATAGACGATAAAGGGCGGCTGATCCAGGAGCTGGTTGAGAGTTGGGGTAGACCTCCCCTGCAATCCCCTGGTCTGAAAAACCGAAAATTTGGATCGCGTAGTTTTTCTCATTGGGGTCGGTTGTGTAGAAGTATCCATAAATTGGATGCCATAGCTGATACAGGGGCGTTAGCCCAGGCATACCGCTAGTGGGAGGGTAAATATAACCGGCCAAAGGCTGCAGCACCCAGCCCTGGGTCAGCATTGTCTTGACTGTGTTTAAATTGCTCGTGAGAAAATAGTCCATAGGGTGGTATGAATCAAACAAACGCATAAAAGGCTGCGGCGGAGCTTCGCTGCCATAGGAGCTAAAATAATAAGCGATCAGGTAAGAAAGTGCGGCAGGATTGTTGTCCGGAACGACAGTTAAAGGATAGGGGTCCCAGCTTGCAAATTCCACAACACCTGGGCGGCCGTTGCCGGACGCATTAAACGTCTGAATATGTTGCTCAGCCGCCTGCATCCATGTGAGGTCTGAATTAACACTGCCGTCATTATCTCCTGTAAAGTAGATGCCATAGATGGTGCCTTGTGTGTTGAGCATTGAAATAAACTGCGGGAGATAGGTGTTAAGAGGTGTCCTCCAATCCGGGTCATCATGCAATGAGAAAATCGGTGTGCCAGCACTCTTGAAACCCCCTACCCATTGCTGTAGATCAGAAAGCCAGGTTGAAGAAGCGGTGAAAATTGTTGAAATCGGCTCAGCGTTGTCCAACCGTATATTGGGGAAGGCATTTTTGTAGATATTAAAGATGGTAACGGACTGTGAAATCACCTGCGGGATACTCCAATTACATGGCTTACTTGATGGATCATTTTTGTCATAATGACCGAACCACAATGGCTCATCCATGATCAATATATCGGGAACGATCCCCAGGGATTGTAATTTATTTACATCCGCTTGCGCTTGAGCGGGGGTGTTATATCCTTCACCTATCCCGCATCCAGTATTCGTTGATGCATTATAAGTTGAAAGAGCAGCTCCCTCGGCGATTGCCAGTTTACGATTGTTAGCCTTAAGCATTTGCGCCATTTGTTGCATATCAGCAGCCGGTGCCGCGAAAAAGTTATATATGGGTACATCGAGAACCTGGAAATGGGAAAAGGCATTGGGCCAATACAAGCCCGGGGGATTGGCGAAAAGTTTCATATATTCCGTTTCCGTGGGAGAACCAGAGAACATTCGGTCAGGCGGCATAAACCAAACCTCGGGCTGGTTTGGATCGGGAATAGCAAACCAGCCGGAAAAAGCCAATGAATAGAGGGTCCTGCTGTTTGGATCAACGCCATATACGTAAACATTTTTGCCCGCAAATTCTTGTAGTTGTCCCAGTTGTCCTTGTTGTCCCGACGTTAATACAATCTGGTAGCGATAGTTAGTTCCAGTGGATTGGCAAGCGCTGGCAACTGCCGGTTCACTTGCCATGTTTGCGGGGTATTGTCCAATAAAAATACCTCCTTGTACCTCGGGCTTGACAAGGTAGAGATCAACCAGGATAGAATTGGGATTGCCGGTTTGACAGGCCCAGCCGGAAACAGTATTTCCGTTGATAATGCCGTCAATATTACCAGTGACCGTCCCTGCTTCGGCGGACGAGGCCAACCCGCAAACACTTACTAAGATAAAAGAAATGACTAAAACGACAAAAATATTTCCAAGTTTAAGCGGCATTTTGACGTCTCCCCATTTAGATTCGTGTTAAATTGCAGTTTAATTCAAAGTAAAGCCCATAAAACAACTTAATTAATGTATAACATGTATTGTTTTGGAAAACAAATTTATTTATTTTCGAGAGGTAAATTCAACTTTAGAGCTGCTGAACCAGACGGGCGGCGCCAAGGAGAACGGCATCATCCCCTAATTTGGAAGATAATATACGGCAGGTATTGAATTTCTTAAAGAAAGGATCTGCTTCAACTTCTTTTTTGACTATAGGCAGGATAAAGTCCCCGCATGCTTTGATCACTCCCCCGCCAAAAATAATGGCTTGAGGATTAAACGTATGGTTTAAAGAAACAGCTGTCTTGCCCAGGACTCGGGCCGCACGGGCCATGACTGATGTGACCACCGCGTCATTTTTACTCAGGGCTTCTTTTAAAACCCGGCTTTTGATCGTATCTAATTTCCCGTCATTAAGCTTAGGTATGATCGTTTTTCGCCCCTGTTTGACAGCCAAACGGATATCGCGTTCTATGGCCCAGCGGCTGGTCAAGCTTTCCAGGCATCCGCGATTTCCGCAATGGCACAGCGGGCCATCTAAACTCACGATCACATGGCCTAACTCCGTGGCCGCGCCTTGGGTGCCTAAAAGTAATTGACCATCTATAATAACTGCCCCGCCGACACCGGTACCCGGAAAAATACCAATGACATGCGACAGCCCCTTGGCCGCGCCTAACCACGCTTCTCCTAACAATCCGGCATTGACATCATTGGCCATGACCACCTTCTTGTGAAATTTCCGTTTTAAAGAAGCACTTAAAGGAAAACCGGTCAACGCAATATTGGGAGCTGCCAGGATTTGGTTATTACGGGTATCCACGATGCCGGGAACGCCCACCCCGATACCTTTGATGTGTGCCGGTTTAATGCCACCCGCATGGATCAATTCCTCGATGGCGTCAACCACACAATTATAAATGTCCTTGGGTTTGACCCTTTTAGGAGTGGATGTCTTGGTACGGGTGGCGATTTTACCCGAGGCTGAAACCAAAGCTCCGGCGATTTTAGTGCCACCTATGTCGAGACCGATAAAGTAGTTCATCTTGTGTAATGATTGATAAAGTATTCCTGCACATCAAAAGCCGCGCCTTCTTTTTTAATGCGGAAGTAGGTGCGGTCGCTTTTGAGGGCCCTCGCTTTGCGGGTATCTTTTAAATAACTGTCCAGTATAAACTGCACATGGCTTTTAAGCTCCGGCTTGGTGATCTCAAACAAAAGCTCGATACGGCGGTCGAAATTCCGCGTCATCCAGTCTGCGGAGGACAAAAATACACGGCCATTGCCATTATTGTTAAAAAAGAAAATGCGTGAATGCTCCAGGAAACGGCCCACGATACTGCGCACTTCAATGTTTTCGCTTAATCCCTCCGCCCCCGGCACCAGTGAACAGATGCCGCGCACGATCATTTTGATTTTAACACCCTCGCTGGAAGCCGCGTACAATTTCTCAATGATTTGGGTGTCTTCCAGGGCGTTCATTTTGACAATGATCAAACCGTTCTTGTGCGCTTTCTGGGCCTCGATTTCCTTGTCGATCAGATCAAAAAAATATTTACGCAGATCATGCGGGGACGAGATGACCCTCTTCCAGGGGCTGGGCAGGGAATAGCCGGTGATGACATTAAACACATCCGCGATATCACGGGCAAAATCATCATTGGCCGTAAAAAACCCGATGTCCGTATAAACATTGGCCGTTTTTTCATTATAATTTCCCGTCGATAAATGCACATAACGGCGGATGCGGCCTTCTTCCTTGCGCACGATCAGGGTCATTTTTGAATGGATCTTAAGGCCCGCGATCCCGTAGATCACATGACAGCCGGCCTGCTCTAATTCGCGCGACCACTGGATATTTTTCTCTTCTTCAAACCGGGCCTTGATCTCAACGACCACCGTGACCTGTTTGCGGTTTTTAGCTGCTTCCATCAGGGCCTTGATAATGACTGAGTCCTCATCGGTACGGTAAAGCGTCATCTTAATGGCCAGGACATCCGGGTCACACGCCGCCGTGGTGATGAGATCACAGGTTGGTATAAAAGACTGAAAAGGCACGTGGATAATAAAATCTTCATCTTTGATTTTATCAAAAATATTGTCGAAAGCCGCTTTAACAGGCATAAAACTGGGATAACGCAGATACGGCTTGTCCGTCCAGGCAGACAAATCATAAAGAAAAGTTAAATCCAAATCCGAGGCGGTAAACACCACATCTTCTTTAGGAAAATCAATCCCGTTACACAAAACTTCCAGAAGTTCGGGTGTCGTCCCCTCTTGCATCTGCAGGTACACGGCCCTGGCCTGGATGCGTTTTTTCAATTCTTTTTCCAAAGCTTTCAGGAGGTCAGGCGCAAACCCTTCATCAACTTCCAGCTCACTGTCGCGCAGGACCCTGAAAAGCGAAGCATCCTGGATCTTGTAACCCTTAAAGAATTTCTCTAAATTTTCTTTGATCAGATAATCGGTCAGCACATACACCGATTCTTCACCTTCCGCCGGGACTTTCAATAAACGGGGCACGGATGTCGGGATGGGGATGATGGCCAGATGGTTTTTTTCAGAACGGATGATGTTGACCGCGAAGGCAATGGTGCGTGAGGGCAGCATCGGAAAAGGATGGCCGCCGTCGACCGCCATTGGGGTAATAATCGGGTAAAGGGTGGTATCAAAAAAACGCTGAACGAATTTTTTTTGTTCGGGGTTTAAATCACCGGGTTTTTTGATATAAATCTTCTCGGCCTCCAAAGCTTCCCTGACAGCACCCCCATAAACCTCGTATAACTTTTTGACCAGTTCGTCTGAGCGGGTCTTGATTTCCGCGAAAAGCTCTTGAGGGTAAAAACCGAATTGGTCGCGTTTATTGTAGCCGGAGCTCAAAAGTTTCTTGGCCCCTGACATCCTGACCATGAAAAACTCATCAAGATTACTGGTAAAAATGGCCAGGAATTTAATGCGTTCCAAAAGCGGATTGCGTTCATCCGCGGCTTCTTCCAGGACCCGGCGGTTGAATTCCAGCCAGCTTAAATCCCGGTGAATGAATTTTTCTTTAGTGTCCATAGGTAGCATGTTGGCTGACATCGATATATTTTAGTAGTAAGAGTTTTTGGAAACGATTTTTGAAAACCACTGTTGTCCCGTCAATCTACGTCACCGATTCAGAAATACAGGCCGAAGGCCGTTGTATTTCTGAAAGATTAGGAAAGATTGACGGAAAAAGACAACCCGTGGTTGAAAAAATTCGTTTCCAAAAACGATGTCCAATTATAAAAAATAGCAGTGTTAACCAAACATTATCTGTTTAATCCTGCGTCCTGACAGTCAATGTCAGCTTGTTACCCGTAATTTCTTCGAATAGCTCTTTCTTTTCCAAAAAGTTCTCTTTCTCGAGTAAAAAATTCTCATGCGTATGAGCCACGATCGTCGCGTCTCCCGCGGCATTGAATTTAACTTCCAGCTTTTTGACCTTTTGTTTATGGGAACGGTCCAAAGAATTGGCAATGCGCAAAAGGGCGCTTAATTTTTGCACCAAGATCTGCTCGGCTGAAGCCAGGGAATTATACAACACATGGGTTTTTAGAGGCGCTGAACGCCTATGATAGCGGGCAATACAGGCGATGATATTGATCTCGTGCTCGGTCAACCGGAACAAATTCAAAGAGCTGATGATGTATTCGCTGTGCTTGTGATGCGAGCGGTTATTGACAAACATCCCTATATCGTGAAGGTAAGAAACCAGAAGAAGATACAACCGGTCTTTTTCTTCCAGGCCCAAAATGTCCTTAAAATAGCCAAAAAGCTGGTCCGTCAATGAAGCCACGTGTTTGAGGTGGTTTAAATCCATGCCGTATTTACGGCATAGAAAATGGGCCACCGACACCAGCTGGCTTAGCTTATTGTCGCCTTCCGCCATGTCGAACTTAAACAACAAATGCGCCAGGATGGCCTCGGACAAAGACGCTTCAAGGATATACACATATTCATTTTTGTTCACTTTAAACAACGTATTGAGGATAATGGCAAAACCGATGATCGTAGAAGCAATGTCCGCCGGGACATTGTAGGTATTGGCAATCTCCTCGGTGTTCATTTGCCTCAAACGCGTCAGCAATTCCTGGGCTTCACTGGCTTTAAACTTGAAAAAATCCGATTCGCGGCGTTTATTAGGCAGCACATTCTGGATAAAAACCGAATAATTCTCATCAATAAGGATAATATCGTCAATGTCCAAATTGACATTGTTCTTCTTTAAAAAGAAAATTTCATTTTCGATATACTCCTCGGTGGCCTCATGCACTTCCTGCATGGACCCATCCAGGGTCTCCATAAATTGGGACAAGCGCAAGGTCCCGATGGGGAACCCGATGTTCATTAAAGTCAGCCCCTTTTCCATCACCGAGACGTCCAGGGAGCCGGCGCCTAACTCCGCTATCAAAAGGTTTTTCTTGTCCACCGGATAGGTTTTCTTTAATTTATGGCTGAGGAAATAATCGATGTAATAAACCACGTCCCCCGCGTTTAACACATCGATCTTAAATCCGGTCTTGCGCAGGACCGTATCAAGGAAAATATCGCGGTTACGCGATTCGCGCACAGCCGTGGTGGCAATGACCATGACATTTTCAACATCGTATTCTTTGAGGGTTTCCTTGTATTTCTGCAAAACCGCGGCAGTTTGGTTGATGATCGTCTGGGGGATCCGGCCTTTAAGAAAGACGTGTTTGCCTAAAGGAATGACGTTTTTAAGCGACTCGATGATCTTAACATCCTCCCCATGGCTTTCAGCGATCAAAAGCTTAATGGAAGAAGAACCTATATCTATAACTGCAGCTCGCATTCTATCCCCTTTTAACCTAAAAATATGATAATATGATAAAAATTGCGTTAAATTTACAAGAGTATAACATAAACGTCAACGGGCAGGCAATTTATCTAATAAGCGAAGCAAGCCGTCAAGAATGGTCAAAGGATGCGGCGGGCAGCCGGGAATATACAAATCAACGGGTATCAGGCTATCGACCCCATTATTAACTTCCTTGCTGCCTCGAAAAGGGCCGCCGCTTAGCGCACAGGCCCCGACGGCGATAACAATCTTAGGATGCGGCATCGCCTCATAGGTTTTCTTTAAAGCCGATTCCATATTTTTTGTCACCGGCCCGGTTATCATCAGGCCATCCGCATGCCTTGGAGAGGCAACAAATTGGACCCCAAAACGGGACAGATCAAACACTATATTGCCCATGGCCGCAATTTCAGCATCACAGCCACTACAGCTGCCGGCACAAACTTCTCTTAATTTAAGGGAACGGCCAAAAATCTTTCGCATCTTTTCATTGAATGCCGCGGCCAGTTTGACCTCGTCACCTTTAAAATTCAGGTCTTCTCTTTTTGAAACAGCCATGCGATAGTCTTGAGAATAGGTTGCCGCCCCTTCATTAAACAAACACTCCCCCAAATCAACAGGGGTAATTGGTTTTCCTCGAAACCGTTTAGGAAAGGAAGGAATTTCTTTAGGATAGGACAATGTCTTAAAGCCCTGTTTAAACCGATTAATGATTACTCCCAGCATAAATTACATCTCCTAAAGATCATGGCCAGCGTAAGACAGATTAAAACTTTTATTGCAAAGCGGAAAATCAGAAATCTGGGCCCCGCGTACAGCCATTGGAAGCCCCATCCAATTATGAAAAGAAGGGTCTTTAATTTTGTAACGCACAATCCGGGAATTACTGTCTGTGATCGCCACATGCATGATTTCTCCCCGCCAGCCTTCAACCAATGCCAGGGACATATGATTTGGCTTCAATTCAGGTGTTTTAATTTGTAAATCTCCCCCCGGGATTTGGTCCAATATTTCCAAAAGGAATTCTATTGACCTTTGAGACTCAAGCCAGCGAATCAACGCCCGGGCATGAACATCTCCGGAAGAAACAGTGGAAATGGGGATATTGTAAAAACGGTACATCCCAAATGCATAATCCGTACGGACATCCAGGCCGCACCCGCTGGCGCGGGCCGTCGGACCAACCAGCCCTAATTCTTTAGCCGCCTTTGTTGAAACTACCCCTATCTCTTCAAGCCGCGACAAAACGGATGATCTGGTAAAAAAAAGTTCTGACATTTCCTTCAAATCTTTTTGGGCAAACAATAGCCTCTTTCTAAAATCTTTGATCATGCCTTGTGTACAATCAAACAATACACCACCGGGCCGGCACAAGCTTCTGCCATAACGATTGCCGCTTATTTCCATCAATAAATTTAAAAATTCACCCCGAAGCCTGCCAAAGTAAGCCGCTGGCGGCAAAAATCCTATATCTGTACTTAGCGCACCTAAATCCCCTATATGGTTGGAAAGCCGCTCCAACTCAAGGGCGATGGCCCTGATAGCTTCCGCCCTGGGCGGGGGCTCTATATCGCTTAATGATTCAATGATATTACAATGCGCCAAAGCATGCCCAATAACGGTGTCCCCGGCAATGGATTCAGCTAAAAGAACGGCCCCCTCAGGGGAAACTTCTTCCATCATTTTCTCAATGCCTCGATGCTGATACCCTAATTGGATTTCCAGATTTAAAATCCCTTCCCCATGGCATTGAAAACGAAAATGGCCGGGCTCGATGATCCCCGCATGGACAGGGCCGACAGCAACTTCATGGCACTCCTCTCCATCTACGCGAGAAAAAGGATGACCCTCTGGAGGATGAACACGCACCGGTTTGAGGCAAGGATGGCCGACGGGCACAATGGCAAACTGCTCCGCGATCTCACGTTCAAACATATGGGCTTGGCTTAGCTCAGGTGTTAAGGATTGAAACGACCCCTTTGCTCCCTTATCACTGGAAACCCTCATGGAAAAAACCGCTATTGTCCCTTCCTGGTCCTTGCCTAACATCGCAAAAATCCGGACATCCCCGCCTTCAAGCATACCAAAAAAATTAATCAAACGGGTATTGTGCGCGCACCCCTCGAGGATTTTTCGGCGGAATGGACCTTCATCCATTACCGGAACAAGTTTCAGGTCAAAACTTGTTCCATTGCGTACACAAAATTCCATTTTTTCCACCTTATCCTCCCAAAAGCATACTGGCTTCATCAATAAAATGATAAAGGCTTGCCCAAACAAAAACTCCCGTACCCAACAAAATCACCGTTAAAATGACCAAAGGCATGGTCATAAGAAAATCATCTTTTTTGGTTGATTTTGCAACATGCTCGGACGGTGTTCCCAAGGCCATATTTAAAATCACTTTTGAAAAACCGAAGAAAATGACCGCTAAAAATAAACAATAAAAAAACACGGCCATGTATTGATGCGTCACGAGCGCCTGCTTTAAAATCAACAATTCACTATAAAAAATCCCAAACGGCGGAAATCCGGAAAGCACGATAAACCCCACTATCAAAAACGCCCCTGTCAGGGGAAGCTTGTGCATGACACCTTGAATATCCGCAATTTTTTTGGTGTGAAAAACCTGGAATAAATTCCCTGCCACCAGAAAAATCAGTCCTTTCGCAAAAGCATTATTGATCAAATGAAAAATGCTCGCCCATACAGCTCCACCGCCCAATCCGATCCCCAGGACCAAAATCCCCATATGTTCAATGCTGGAATACGCCAACATGCGGTTAAAATCTTTTTGATTCATGATAAAAATCGCGGCAAGCCCCAGGGATAAAATCCCCAAAAGAATAAGGACCGGAGAAATGAAAGCCTGTAAATGCGCATGGAAAGTAATTTGGCAAACCCTGAAAACAGCCAAAAAAACGACAGACGAAATGGCTCCTGACATCAACGCTCCCATGGGTCCCGGCGCCTCGCCGTATGCATCCGGTTTCCATGTATGCATCGGGGCCAGTCCCATTTTTGTGCCATAACCCACCAAAAGAAAAATGATGCTCAGCTTTAACCAGGAAGGTGAAAGAAAAACGGCATTGTTCAAAATATCCGGCAAAAACACCGTTTTTAATGTTGTCGCCGACACCGCCAAAAAAAGGGTCCCTAAAAGACTAAAGGCAATCCCCAGGGAAGAAATCAATAAATATTTCCAGGTGGCCTCAATACCCTGCGGGGTCCGGTAATAATTGATTAAAGGGGCGCACAATAACGCGGTCGCCTCAATGGCTATCCATAATAATCCCATATGCCGGCTTAACGCAACAAGCGTCATGGATGAAAGCAGGCATAATAAACATGCTATAAGGACATTGTTGGAACGGCCTTTTTCTTTCAAAAAACCGCAAAGGTAAATAGCTATAATGAAAAACAAAACACTGGTAATGGTGAGGACCAATTGGCTCAAAGCGTCAAACCCTAAAAACGGATTAAATTGCGTATTATGCGGTCCGCTCCAGAAGGCGGCCATTGTCATTAAATGGACAAATGCCGTCGAAAGAAGGACCATTTTACCAATCCTTCTTCGCTGAACAAGAAAAACAAGTCCCCCCATTAAAGGCGGCAGGCCCAATAATAAAAATAATATCATGAAGGCTATTCCCTTAAATTGATCAAATTGATCGTACTGGCGGAACCAAATTCCTGATTGATATGATTAACGACAATTCCCATCACCAGAACACCCACAAAAATATCCAGCAAAATCCCCATCTCGACTAACAGGGGGGTCTTTTCCAATAATAAAAGGGCAAAAAGGAAAATGCCGTTTTCCATGACCAGATAGCCGATAATCTGCGTGATCGCCTTAAACCGGCTGACTAAAAGCAAAAACCCGATCATGATTACGGAAAAAGCACAGGGAACCAGCAAATTTGATATTCCCTTATCAGGGAGGTCCAATTTTGAAGAAATTAAAAAAGCCACTCCTATCAAAACGCCGCCCAAAAGAAGCGTTGTAGCGTAACCGATTAATGGTTGGACCTCCCGGCGTATGGACACATGCCGTATGGCCCAAAAAAGCAAAACCGGCATTAAAACCCCCTTCAAAATAGCTATGACAATGGCAATGATGATGGCGTGGAAGCTGGGATATATCAATAAAGGAGTAGTGCTTAAAACAACTGATTGTAAAGCAAAAAGCTGGATGATAGTCTTCAGCCGGCTATTGCCCAGGATAGCTACGCTTAAAAATACAATGATGATTAATACCACCTCCAACCACATAGCCATCACGCTCCTTTGAGTAAGACTACCAGCACACCGACCAAGGCCAAAACGAATGCACCAATCAGCAATTGTGGAATACGGTTTAACCGCAAGCGCGCCATACAGGATTCCACAACCCCTATGCCGAACGACAATACAAACATCCCCCCGCTAAACATCATCGTTTGCATAAAAGGGGATAAATGATACGAAGGAATTAAAATATTGACCAGTAAACTTCCCAAAACAAATAATTTAATCGCGCTCCCGTATAAGATATAGGCCAAATCCCAACCGCTGTGGTCCAATACCATCACCTCGTGGACCATGGTTAATTCCAAATGTGTTGCGGGATCATCCACGGGGATACGCGCGTTTTCCGCCAATAAAACCAAAAAATAACTCACTCCCATCAATATCAACGCCGGTCCGGCCAAATGCCATGATGTTAAGGCATTGCCTTGCACCATTTCTGATAAAACAATCTTTTTGGAAACACAAGAAAGGATAATAAAATCTAAAAATAACACCACTTCCGTTAAACATGAAAATGTTGCCTCCCGGCTTGCCCCCATCCCTTCAAAGCTTGAACCGGTATCCAGGGCAGCCAGGACCATGGCAAATCGCGCCAACCCGTAGAGTCCTGCGAAAAGAAGAATATCACCCCAAAATACAATCGGCGCCTTTAACCCTCCCAAGGGCATTAATAAAGATGAAACAAGGACCGCTGCCAGACAAACAATGGGTGCCGCCTGAAAAATCCACGTGGTAGTAGTGCTATAAACATTTCCTTTCCGAAATAATTTCCCAATATCGTAATAGGGCTGCAGCAGAGGCGCCCCTATTCGGCCCGTCAGACAAGCCTTGGTTTTACCAATGATTCCCAAAAGCAGCGGGGACAAAACCAACACGACACCTAAATGTAATAGAACCGGAATTCCCATTTTATCTAAACCATCTTCCAAATTAACAAAAACAGAAGGAAAACAAAAATATACAGTAAATACCACTGCGTGTAACCGCATTGGATGATTTTTAATTTTGCGGATAAAAATTTAATAACTTGAAAGACAGGACGGAAAATGAACTCCTCGCAAACTTCCACCACATGGGATGAACCCTTTGCAACACTATAACCCATGACAGTACGGAAAATCCGTAAAATAGAGTCCGCAAATGATGAAGCCGTATATTGCATACGGTTTGTCGGATGGGAATATCCGCAACCCCATGTCAGCGATTTTTCAATGGCTAAGAATTTCATTGAAATCCTTTTCAATAAAGTCAGGACAGCTATGGCCATAATCAAAATTAGCAATACCACAACCACCATCAAAAGAGGAGAAATGATTGTTCCCGCGGCTATTGGAGAAGTCTTAATGGGATAAATACTTGAGGCTGCCCCCAAAGCAAAAGACACCATGGTAAAGGGAAAAAGTCCGACCCACACACAAATTCCTGCCAAAACAGCCATGGGAGCGCACATTTCCCACGGATTTTCCTTCAAATGACTGTTATCAATGGAGCGGCTGTTGCCTAAGAATATTGCGCCAAAGGCCTTGGTAAAACACGCCGCTGCCAAGCCTCCTATCAAAGCTAAAGCAATAATACCCGCACCGCTAAAGACAATGGCATTCATTTTAAAATGGAACATTCCCTCAAACAATGCCCGAAATACCAGCCACTCGCTGACAAAGCCATTAAAAAGCGGCAAACCGCAAATCGATATGGCCCCAATTAAAAATAAATGCCCTGTCCATGGAAGGTATTTCAGAAGGCCGCCCAGACGGTCAATTTCTCCCGTATGGGTCGAGCGGATCACTGATCCCGCGCTCAAGAATAAAAGTCCCTTAAAAATAGCATGATTAAATACATGTAACAACGCGCCGGCATATCCGATCAGGGCCACAAACTCATTGTGATACAGTTGTCCCCATAGGCCGATTCCCATTCCCAGGGCTATAATCCCTATATTTTCAATACTGTGGTAGGCTAATAATTTCTTGATCTCATGCTGGCCCAAAGCATACAAAACCCCTCCTACTCCCGAAATTATTCCAATTAAAAGCAACAGCACCGCGCACCATTCAGGAAAAATCTTTATGATCAAAATCAGCCTCATCAATCCATAAATACCCATCTTGATCATGACCCCGGATAAAACCGCCGATACGTGGCTCGGGGCCGCCGGATGCGCGTGAGGTAACCATATATGCAAAGGGATAAAACCCGCTTTAACACCAAAGCCTATAACACCTAAAACAAAAAGTAATCCTGTCAAGGTGTCTGGAAATGCCGACATTGACATTTGGTCAAAATTCAATGATCCCGCGTGTTGCCCCATGAGAAGAAACATGACCCATAAACAAAAAGTCCCGGCATGGGCGGCTATAAGATAAAGGTATCCTGCATCCCGGACGGATTTCTGCTCATGATAAAAGGTAATGAGAAAATATGAGGAGATTGTCATCATCTCCCATGCCATCAAAAAAACAACTGCATTTTTCGCGGCGACAACAAGAATAAGGGAAATGAACAGCAGATGATAAAAAACAAAATGAACACTTAAATTCCTTTTATGATCATCTTTTAAATAAGCGTATCCGTATATGCCTGCCAAAAAAAATAAAACGGTGATCGCTAATAAAAAAAACGCGCTCAATGAATCTAAACCTATAAAGAATTCTCCTAATGGCATTCTAAAATTCAAATGATAGTCAACCGGTGCCCTGCTGACAAGTACACTAATGGCGGAAAACAACCCTAAAACGCTTGCCATTACCAGTGAGAACAAAAAAATATTCCCGCTGATTCTCCTAAAACGTGCTGTCAGGGCCATTAAAAAAACAGCTCCGGTCAAAACAGCCAGACTATACAATAAAAAGGTCATGTTGATTCCGATACCATCACTTCAGCCAAAATTTTATCGCTGGATGCCCGTTCCTGTAAATATTCTTGTAGTCTCGTTTTTTGCAGGCAAAACGCCAATCGGCTCAATATGGTTAAATGCTCCTTGACCGAAGGGCTCAAAATGGTAAAAACAGCAAAAACCGGCTTTCGGTCCAAAGCTTTAAAATCCACCGGATTCTTCAAAAAGCATAAAGTGACGCAAGGTGTGTCAATAGCCAAAACAACCGGATTACGCACATGGGGGATAGCGATACCATTGCCGATGGCTGTCGTCATCATTTTTTCACGGGCGATTAACATCTGCAGGAGCGATTCTTTGTTCAACCTTGGTGGAAGAGGCAATACATTTACAATGGCTTTTAAAACTTCTTCAGGATTATCACCGGGGACATCATAATAGACATTGCCTGTCTTTATGGCCTGATATAAAACGCCTGAATTCTTTTTCTCCCGGTCCGCCAACGCCAAAACTTCCGGGGTCAATGTGATTTTCTTTTCCAGGGCCCAATCCACTAATGAAATATAATTAAAGCGATGCAGTTCATTGATCTTGGTATATGGCATGCCCTTCTTGGAAATCCAATCACGGACTTCTTTCTCTGAAACATGAAATGCCTCTAAAACATCCCGAAATGTTAATTGCATTTTTAATCCCTTTGTGGAATCCCCCTTCCCCAAAACTAAAAAATAGGACCTTTTCGCACGTCTAACTCCTTCCATGCACGTTTTTAAGGGTTAACTAAACACATGCGGGAAACAACGATCCGGCCGCGCAGGGAATTTGTCGCATCAGAATATTTTTCTAAATTAAGTTCATTGATAAAATAATAATTCGGCTTCTGTTGAAGCAAATAAAGAAACTGCACGATATCGAGCCACGCCCCGTCAACCTCCACTTCGACCGCCAAAAACCTGGCTTCCTTTTGAGTGATTGTTTTTTGAGGCTGTATATTCGCGATATGGATGTTACTGTCGCGGGCAGATGCTTCGATTTTGGAAACGATCGCCGGCATCTGAGCTTCCTCCGAATCGGCCACGCCAATAAGGTCCACCAAATTTTTATACCTGGCTTCTATTTGGGCCTTTTGGGCCTTCATCCGGCTGGCTTTAATGAGCTGGTCACGGTCCATGCGCAGCCGATGATTAATATCCAAAGACCCTTCGCCCAGCGGCTTGACCACTAATTGGTATGCGATAAAAAAAATGACCAGTACCAGGGTAATGATTAAAATAATGATTTCACGGGAATTGAGATTTTTCATTTATGACCGTTCACGGAATGAAGCGTACATGCAATTTTAAAATATTCAATTTCACCCTGCTGGGTAATCCGTTTGTTGACATAATCCAGGCTCACATTGGAAAAAACCTTGGATTCAACCATGCCCTTTTGGAATTGATTAATTTCCACGGAGTTTGATGCCACCCCCTGAAGCGATAAGGAGGCCCCCCCATCACTGATGATAATACTCACTAAATAAGCCTGGGCCGGAAGTAAACGGTTAATTTCACGGGCCAAATCAGAAAAAATTAAACGGTTCTTGATCACACCTTCAATGTCATAAATCTTTTGCAATTGGTCCTGGACCCCGGAAGCTTCATGTTTAGTATCACGAAGCTGGTCTTCGATGTGTGCTAACTGGATGATTTTCTTAAAAACTCCGACCCCTAGAGCTAATCCTGAAAAAATTAAAGCCATGGTGGCCCAAATACCTAAAATCACCAACCGGCGGTTATAGACACGCTTCTCTTGGGCCTGTCTAACGACCCTTGGAACTAAATCAATGGGTGGTTGCTGGGGACTGAAAGCAATACCCGCCAATGAAGCCACCGAAACCCCGTCATCCGTCATTAACTTGGACCATTGCAGGCCGCGCTCTAAACCCAACATTTGCGTTAAAAGGACCTCTTTAATCGTCAAATCGCTCTGTGCCTTTGCCATCTCATTGCCTAGCGCGTACGCCCGGTTAGCAGAACTTACCAAATAAACCTGTCCCACGGCCGCGGTTAATTTCTCGATGCTGGTGTTGTTTTGTGTTAATTCCCATTGCTTTAAAAATTCTTCATACCCCTCCTGCTGCATTTGAACAAACCCTATGGGTATTTCCCTGGAAGTCAGCCAATACTCTTTGGTGCATAAACAGATCTCGCTATGATCAACATCCAAATCAAAAATAGCACCCAGCTTGTCAGTTACATCCGGCAGCTGCTGGTACAACAACCATAACCCTATGGAAGAAATCGTGATCCCATGGACAGGGACCTTTGAATCTGAAAAAATTTTCCAATAACGCATCGCGGTCTCTTGGGGGATAATGACCACCGCGACTTTCGCGAAACCATCTGCGGTGTTAGATAAAACCTGAAAATCAATTTCAACTTCTTCTCTTGAATAAGGGATACGGCTGCCTACTTGTAAATCGATCATGGAACGTATTTCATCCGGCCTTTGAGAAGGAATGACCATGTAACGTAAAATGGCCCGGGAGCGCGGGATCACAATAGTCACCCTGCTTTCAGTAAACTTTAATTTACGCAGTTTTATAAAGGCGCTTAATGTTTGGCTGATCTGGGCATCACTTTGATTGGCGGTATCAATCACATCCACTGCGGTCACCAGTTTTTTTGGCGCGGCCACCCCTTGAAAGAATATGATCCTTCCTTCCCTTATAGAAAAAACTACATTTGATTTCATTTAAGCCTCATTTTAATCCCTTTGCCAGGAAATAATCTCTCCCGGGGCGCCTTGCGCATGATGAATGACAGCTTCTAATACCGTGCGTGTGCCGCTTGTCCCCTCGACACCGACCACCCTTACCCGATAATAATTGGAAATACCTTCCTGCAAGCTGGCCGGCCAATTAGGATCATTGATGCTGGCAATAGAGCCGACCCCGTCATCCAGCGTAAATGACTGCCCATCCGCGCCATCGCGGATTGTATACGCTTGGGATATGATGTCGCCCGCGTTGATGGATGGATTAAGCCGGGCCGCGGCATTGGCCACAGCCTGGATCACATCATTATTGGCCGTGTCCGTGTTGATCCATAATCCATTTTGCGCGTTTCCATAAACCGTCACATCATCCTTGATTTTATCAAAAATTTCCTGAGTCATGCCGTCAACTTCCAGTAATTCCAGGATATTTTCATAAGGCCTGTTCTTAGGTTTTAATAATGAATCATCCAAACTCATAAAGGAATTGTTATTGCTCACTTGAGCGTTGGTCCCGGTATAATTAACAATGGCCAGGGCCAGTTTATCTGCGGCTGATTGCGATAAACCTTGCAACTGCAACAGAGAACTCAGGATTTGATAATTATTGACACCAATGGCATTGACGTTGATACGGCCTTCCTCATCCCTTATCCCATACTCTAAATGCGGTTTATCGTCCCCCAGGGCGAAATTCCGGGCAGGCCATTGGACGATCGCATAGGCATTTTGCCCTGTATCTATATGTGAAAAAATATCCTCAGGGCTTTTGGTTTGATCAATGCTGATCCCTGTTGAATATAAAGTGTCTTTAGATGAAGGTGATCTCTGTAAAAGGTCAAGTATGGTGTTGATCCCCGCCCGGGCGGCCGCGTAGCTGCGCAATTTTCCCCGGTATGTATCCAGTAAAGACACTTCTAATGCTGAACGCCTGCCCAAGCCCCAGGCGATCAAAGACAAAATCAATAATACCCACAACATCACGATTAAAACAACCCCTTTATTATGCATTATGAAAGGCCCCCACAGGGGCTAAAAATATGTCCCGTTTAAACAAAAGGCCTGCCTCGGGCTTTTTGGGGTCATACAAAATAAAACTGCACGAGACCGCGTAAGGCAGTCCTTTATCATCCCAGGAATCTTTATAGACGATCCCTTTAGAACCGCTAGTATACAGATCTTTGTTATAAGGAGCGTACTGGCAATTGAAACTTTCTTTTTTTAATCCAGCGGCCACCACTTGGGTGGATGTATCATTGCCGGTTTCATTTAACCAGTCGGCCAGGCTGCTTTCCTCACGCAGCAGGAATTCAACAGGTGAAGATCCCTTTGAAGTTGTTGTAATACTGTTTGAGGGATTGACCACACGTCCGATCATTATTTTGGTGACCGCCCCCTGGTCCAACAGTCCGCTATAATAACGCACGCGCTTAATACCCGCCGGTGTTTGTGTCAAGAAAGAAAACTCTGTTTTTTGTCCGTCGAAAATGACAGAATCAGCGTAACTGGCAGAAAAATCAAGATTGACGGCATTCTCCAGATCATGGGTCAACCCCTGGTCTGCCATGAGCAGTTCCATATAATTTTCATGGACGCGGCGCATTTTATCATCCAGTTTCAGGCCTACCCAAAACATATTATAAACGCTTATGCCAATAATAGCGCCGATCGCCAATCCCAATAAAAGTTCAACGAGGGTAAATCCTCCAAAGTATTTATCTGCCGTTTTATGTTGCATTAGGATTATAAATAATTGTTGTCACATCCAGGTGGTTTTGGGTTTGGCCGGCAGGCCAATTCAGTTTAAGCCCGACTTTTTTTAAATGATCATTAATGGTATCTGTTTGGGCCGTGACCGTAAATTTATCATAGGGCTTATCCAAAGATTGTGGATAGGCCTCCAGCTGGTCTTCTGAAGCACTGGTGGCGTATAAAAGCCCTAACCAGTTTTCCATGACTATAAAAGACCTGGTTGATTCCTGAAAACGCACACCCGTACGAAAATTAGTCAACAAGGATTGGGCAATAAAGGTCAGGCAGATACTGGCGATCACGACCGTCAGGATGGCTTCGAGAAGCATAAAACCACCATGTAATTTATTCATTATCCACCTTCATCATCATCCCGCGCACTTGGGCCGTGGATAACACCGTTTTTTGTTCAGGAGAAGCCAATTGGATTGATGCCTTGTCTATGGTACCGTCCGGATAAAACTCAATTTGGCCATTATTCCCATTCCCTTTGGAGTCGTAAGGTTGTGTCATTTCAAGGCGAACGGCATCAGGTAATTGATGAATGCGTCCAAGAGATCCGTTAACAGGCTCAAAACCATTTTGATCTTCCGTCTCCTCATTCTCTATTGCACGTACAAGGCCATAGGAGCGCCGGTCATCAGAAAAAGATAAAGCGAATATGCGCTTCTGTCCGATAGCCATGGCCTGGGCCCAACGGCTAAGGTCGAGCAAATCATCAGCCGTTTTATTTAACTGAAAACGTGAGTACCCTTTTGAAAAGTTAGGCGCTGCCAGCGCTAAAACAATCCCGATAATAATAACGACCAATAAAATTTCAATAAGGGTAAATGCCGGACCCCCGATTAAAACATTCGGGGGTGACCCCTCGGGTAAGGATAACTGAAAACTTCCCGAGGGGTCATTTAGCCTCTGTTTCCCAATTGTTGACATTATCGCTGCCTTCGACCCCGCTGACCCCTAAAGATGAAAGATCATAACTGTCCGGATTATGCGTACCGGGAGACACGTAAACATAGTCATGGCCCCAGGGGTCTTTAATGACTTTCTTTTTCTTTAAGTAAGGGCCGCTCCATTGTGCCGGCACCGGAGAGGCGGTCGGCTGGGTTATCAAGGCGCTTAACCCCTGCTCTGTCGTGGGGTACTGGCCGACATCCATTTTGTATAAATCAAGGGCCGTACTCAAATTTGATTCAATGTCGGTACGGGCCGCGGTTTTGCGCGCCTGCTCACTGCGTCCGGCGATATTAGGGACAAGCATCGCCACCAATATCCCGATGATAATCACCACCAGCATAATTTCAATTAAAGTAAATCCTCGTCTATGATATAGGAACATATAATCTCCCTGGTATTAATAGTGGAGGCAAAATGGTGTTGTGGAGGAAACAATCAGGGATTTTTTGCCAAATGTCGGCGAGGCTTTACGACAAATCTGTTCAAATACCAGTGCTACTATAAAACAGATTTGTTGTAAACCGAAGCCGACGGCAAAAATATCCCGTTTCCGAAACAACACCATTTTACCTCCATTAGTTTATAATCATATTCATCTGAAACATCGGCAAGAGCATGGCCACAATCATAAATCCCACCATCCCCACCACCAGCACCAGCACCGCCGGCCCTAAAATGGTTACAAAGGTCTGTGCCAGTTCTTGGCTGGAACGTTCACAATTAGCTGCAAATTTATACAATCCCTTTTCCAGTTTACCACTTTCCTGGCCAACGGCAATCAAATCAACAGCCATCTCCGGGAAAAGCGTGCTTGTCTTAATGGCCTGTGTCAGGCTCATACCGGATTTGACTTTAAGGGCCATTTTTCTCACCTCTTCCTGCAAAGCACTGTTATCGACAACCAGGACCACTGATTCAAGCGCGGTGACGATGGGCACTCCGCTTTCTAATAACATCCCTAATGTCCTGGCAAACCTACTTAATTGGGTATTTTCGATATATGATTTTAATAACGGGATTTTCAAAGTAAACCCGTCGATCCATGCTTTACCTTTTTCTGTTTTCAAATAAGAACGTGTCCAAAAAACAGCGCCTGTAATGACTAGCGCCATCAACCACCAGAAATGCGCGAATATTTGGCTTACAGCCACAACTATCCTGGTCACCAGGGGCAGCTGGGCATCAAAATCTTCAAACATCAAGGTCAGGCGCGGCAGGACAAAAGAAAGCAGGACAAAAAGTGTGGCGAGTCCCACTAAAAAAATGATCGCGGGATATAATAAACTCGCTTTTGTTTTTGACTGCAGCTGCATGTCGGCTTCTAAAAATTGGGCCAACCGGTTTAATACCAGGGGCACCTGGCCGCTGCTTTCCGCGGCCTTGACGGTATGGATATACAATGGTGAAAATATATTCGGGTTTTTCGATAAGGCCAGAGAAAGGCTGCCCCCTTGTTTTAATAAAACAGTCATGGATTCAATGATTTCAACCATCAGGGGATACTGACGCTGCCGGGACAATAATTCCATGCAGCGGGTCAATGGTATTCCAGCCTCCAGCAAATCCGCCAATTGCCTCGTAAACTGGTAAATGGCTGCCTGCGGGACCCTGATGCCCGGCCCTGCGTTTTTTTCATTGGCCGGTAAAGCTGCTTTCATGTGCAGCTTAACATCAATAGGCATTTTGCCGGCATTGGTCAGTTTGGTCACCGCCTCGGCAAGAGTTTCAGCTTCAATAAAACCGTTGATCACATTTTGGGGCCCGCTTTTAGCTTTATAAGAAAATTGTACCATAATAGAATTAATTCTGAATTGGATCCCCGATTAAAGCATTCGGGGATGAGGAACAACTGTGAGTGTCGGGTATGACGACCACCCTCGGGTAAAGATAACTAATAACTTTCCCGAGGGGTCAATTATCTTCGGTGACCCTCAGGACTTCGCTGGGACTGGTCAAACCTGCCGCCACTTTTTCCCACCCATGCTGGCGCAATGTTATCATGCCGTCTAAAACAGCCTGATCTTTTATTTCCCTGCTGCTCACCCGGGCAGAGACCATTTTGCGTATTTTTTCATTAAGCACCAAAAATTCACAAATAGCTTGCCTGCCGCTGTAACCCGTCATCCGGCACTCCTTACACCCTACCCCTTCATAAATGGCAGGGTCCTGTCCAAGATGACTTAAATCAAACTCCTTTTTAATCGAATCTGTAATCGGCGTTGATTTTTTACAAGCAGGGCACAATAACCGCACTAAACGCTGGGCCAGTAAGCACTCAACAGAAGACGCAATCAAATAGGGTTCAATGCCTATGTCGATTAAACGGGTCACGCCCGAGGCAGCATCATTGGTATGCAATGTTGAAAAAACCAAATGCCCTGTCAAAGACATTTGGATCGCGATCTGCGCTGTTTCAAAATCACGCACTTCTCCGATCATGATAACGTCGGGGTCATTGCGCAGGATAGAACGCAGCGCCGCGGCAAAGGTCAGGCCAATGGCCGGGTTGGCCTGCACTTGCACCACGCCTTTGAGCTGGTATTCAACCGGGTCTTCAACAGTAATGACTTTAGTATCTTCCACGTTGATAGCGGCCAAACACGAATACAGGGTCGTGGTTTTTCCGCTGCCCGTGGGACCTGTCAAAAAAATAATCCCATGCGGCTTGTTGATCAGGACATCCAGGAGCTTGCGCTGGGGCCCGACAATGCCTAATTCTTCAAAATTATATAATCGGAATGTGTTTAATAAGCGGATGACGCAACTCTCACCGAAAGACGTTGGTAAAAAAGATACGCGTAAGTCCATGTCGGCACCTTCAACCTTGACTTTAAAACGCCCGTCCTGGGGAAGGCGTTTTTCGGCGATATTCAGGTTTGAGAGGATTTTAATGCGGGAAATCAACGCGTCCTGGAAATAGCGGATATTTTCAGGGACTTGCGCGTCATACAGCTCTCCGTCAATCCGGTAGCGGATGCGCAATTCATTGCCAAACGGTTCAATGTGGATATCAGTGGCGCTATCGCGGTGCGCCTGGAATAAAATTTGATTTAAGAACTGGCTGATGGATGCTTCTGAAGAGGATTTATCAATCGCTTCCGTCACGGGAGCGTCCGCCGTCATCATTTGAGTATCCGACATCATCCTCTCGATGGTTTCAGCACCCAGCCCGTAATATTCACGGATAGCTTCAATGATGTCCTCCCTGGCGGCCAATACAGGCGCAATCTGCGAGTGGGCCACCATGGCTAAATCATCAAGGATGGCTATTTCCCAGGGGCTGCTCATGGCCACCGTCAAAGTCCCATTTTCATATTTGACAGGAAAAACCTTGTAATGATTGACGGCTTTAGCCGGCAGGCGTGTCAAGGCTTCCTGGGAAACCGTGATGGACTTTAAAGAAACGAAAATGATATTGAATTTTTCAGCCAGCGACGGCAATATGACTTGCTCTTCTTTCACTATCCCCATGCGGACCAAGGTGGAACCCAAAGACTCGCCGGATTTCTTTTGCTCTTCCAGGGCCTCATGCAGCTGCTGGGAGGTGATCACCCTGTTCTTAACAAGCAGCTCTCCTAAATAAACATGGGGCTTTAGCATAGATAATTATTATGGAACAGGTACTGTGGATTCATCTTTGGGCAAGGGATCGTAATACGTCTCTTCGCCTCTAACGGTTGGGGTTGAAGCGATGTAATCATCAGAATCGATATGCACATCTCCGTTAATGATATGCGGGGTCAGGAAGATGACGATTTCCGTCTTTTGCATATTTCGATCTTCAGTCTTAAAAGCTTTGCCGATAAAAGGAATATCCCCCAGGATTGGGACCTTGGTGTTATTATGGATCAGTTTGTCCGCGATCAAACCTCCGATGATGATGGTCACGCCATCCT
>Ga0206837_1016_pt1 | contig 33339 bp, 31 predicted proteins | sample Alteio_BWOrgCont_29_FD_152863 | JGI IMG/M metagenome (GOLD analysis project Ga0206837, IMG submission 152863) | Enriched cells from forest soil in Barre Woods Harvard Forest LTER site, Petersham, Massachusetts, United States -... | ecosystem: Environmental > Terrestrial > Soil > Temperate forest >...
TGGGGGAAGTTTAAAAATACTCCTGGGGAAGGAGTAACACTTTGATTATAACAAAATCCGTATAAAATCAAAACAATTTCATCTGCAGGGCATCGGGGTCTTTTTTAGGGGTATTGCGCCTTGAGGCTTCATAGGCTTTTAATTCTTCGGCTATGTCTGACAGGTATGGTGAAGCCTGCTGGATCAAGGTCTGGCCGAATAATTGCCGGCGACGTGAATAAGTCAGATACAAATGTTCCTTGGCACGGGTCATGCCTACATAAAACAAGCGGCGTTCTTCTTCTGGGGAGCCTTTCATGCCCATTAAATCCAGCGGCAGCAAATTATCCTCACATCCAATGATAAACACAGTCGGAAACTCCAGTCCCTTGGCCGCATGCAGACTCATCAAGGAAACTTTCTCAACGTTGTACTCCAATTCTTCTTCATTTTGGCCTAATGCATTTTCATCTGAATAAACTTCCCCCCTCTTAAGCTTTTGGGAGGCCTGATAAGGAATGCCTAGATGTTCCAGTGCTTGAGCCATCACATGACGCTGGGCATTAAGCCGGTATAAAATGACCACATCGCCTAAGCTTCGCACGGCCCGGCGGCTGGTGTTCATATCCAGACCGCCGATCAACTTTTCAATCTGGTGCGCTACATAATCTGCCTCTGCTCGATCAGTGGCAGCTTCGTGAATAACTAATTTGCCCTGGGTGGAAAGCTTGGCCAGCAATGGCACCTCGCGCCCGATGACCTGTCCTGAAGCAGTCAAAAGGCTCGGTGCGGAACGATAATTTTCCTGCAAGGTCAAAACTTGCGCCGGGGCAAAATCTTCCTGAAAACGGAGGAACAATTCCACCCTGCTGCCGCGAAAGCCATAGATGGACTGGTTGGCGTCCCCGATGGCCGTCAACAAAACACCCTCGCGGGCCAATTTTTTAAGAAGAACATTCTGCACAATATTGATGTCCTGATATTCATCCACAAAAATATAACGGTATTGTCGTCGGAGTTCACCGGAAATTTTATCATCTTCAAGAAGCAGCAAAGCCTCACGCAAAATATCATCAAAATCAATCCAACTGTTTTGGCGCAGATAACGCTGATATGCCTTGTAATCATCATCGGGCGAAATAGCCAATTGGGTTGATTTCATCTGGCTGATGCGCTCGAGCGTTGCTTTGTCAAAGCCGGTAATGTCTTCCGGGGTTGCTACTCTAAAATCTTTAGGTAAAGCGGTATGCTCAAAATAATCCCGCAATAATTTCAAACAAAAGGCGTGGAAGGTCCCGGTGAATAATTGGGAAGGACGTACACCCAAAACAGTCAGCCTGTCTTTCATTTGACGGGCAGCTTTATTAGTAAAGGTGATCGCTAAAACCTTCTCGTTGGATTTTAAAGAAGGAATTATACGTGCGATGCGATGGGTAATAGTGTGTGTCTTGCCCGTGCCCGGGCCCGCGGTGATCAATAAATGCGAGCCTTCATGACACACCGCCTGCCATTGCGATTCGTTTAGGTCTTGAGTTTGTTGCATAGCAAATTTAAATCAATGGGAAAAAGACAGCTTAAATCTTTTGTTGGGACCATCGTAGGTGAATACGCAAAATTGCAGAACGTCCCTGCCTATTAAACAGTCAATGCTGTGTTCGTGAAGACCCGTGCCGAACACCCGTAAGCTATTTAAATACAGATGGGAATCGAATTCCAATGCTATGTCGTACTCATTGACAATCTTATTGGATTGGGATGTATAAACATTGACAGTACCTCTCGGGATTAACTTTAAGAAATTCGCGACCTTTTTGCTTATAGCGGTGGAGTACGCTCCCGTATCGAATAGGGCTTTCACTTTAATATGCGGTACATCTTTCTTTTCCAGCTGCAACGCTTCGATGGTTGGGATAGACGGAGTAATAACAACCGGATAAATGGGGCCGTTTTGCTGAAGATGTGCTGAATGGACGGAAATTAAACCATGCATGGACTACACGATTCCATGATAATAATGGATGACTTCTTCCTTTTGAACTTCTTTAATAAAAAAAGGGGTAGTCGCACCAAAGCGGGCTAATCCATCACGGAGGGCTTTTTCGTAAGAATCAAAGAAACCAATGGCTTTTTCACCTTTAATAAGCACAAATTCATTTAAGTGCGTCTTGGAGTATTCTTCGAGGTGGGCAAGAAAGTAATCGTATTCTTGTTGAAGCGCGATTGACATATAATTATTTTAACAAAGTGTGTACCAAAGACAAGATTTTTATTCTTTAGCGACAAAAACCTGCCCTGCCAAAATATGAACTATTTATCAAAACCAGCATATATCTGATCTACGACAGGTTCGATTAAATCTGCCCACTTGGCGTAACCTTTAGACGAAGGATGTAAGCCGTCTTGGGCAATCAAGGACACATCCTGCCCCATTGTCTGCGACAAAGGATACAGGTCGACTGTTTTTAAGCCATGCGCTTGCGCTTCCTTGACAAGGATCTTATTAAATTCTTTAATGCCCTGGGAAATATCCCGTCCATTAGCAAATTGTTTGCCGGCCGGGGTCACAGAAAAATCCGGAATGGTGATAACCAGAATATGTTTGGGATCCGGCAATGTTTTCAACAGTTCTCCAAGAATATGCCCTATATTTTTTTGAAATACCTGCCCATCCACTCCCTGCACCCAATCGTTGGTGCCTATCAACAGCGTCACAAAATCCGGCTTTAATTGCCTTAATTGAGGCAGTTCATAATCAATAAGGTTCTCAGACGTCCATCCATTACGGCCAAGATTGTCGATCATTTTAATCGGAATACCCTTGTTTTGCAGACGGGCCGTGATAACAGCAGGCCAGGACTCATCCAGCTGTGCCCCGGTGCCGATAGTATAAGAATCCCCAAGAGCAACATATCGAATGGACTTTTGGGCGGCAAATACAGCGGATGAAAGCATACACAAACAAAAAATAAAAGTTTTTTTTAACATAAAAACCATGTTCGGGAATGACAATCTAAAATAGCGACAGTTGCTGCTCTATGCTTTCGCGCTCACCGGCCTCGAAGATTTTAATGGTGCCGAATTCGCCGTCATAACCCGCGGCAATCTCCACCTTGCCCTGGCGCATACGGTTGATTCCCTCAGCAAGAACGTCACCGGCAGCTTCTTTAATATCATCTAAAGGGCAATCCAAAAGAATAGTAAATTCATTACCTAATTTGCTTAAAATATTCATGTATGCTTCCTGCACAGCTTTGCTGGCTGATCCCACCTCTTTGGCTTCAGCAATCAAACTGGGCAGGGCCACAATATTTTGATAGGGCCGAAAGCGTTTGGATTTGATCCCCTCACCGCGGTCAGCCAGGGCCTCGACACGGCTCATCACACCAACGGTAACAGGCTTGCCACAAACGGAACAAATGCCTTTATGTTTGATCGTCTCCCTGGGGTGCCATCGGAGGCGGCAGCTGCGATGGCCGTCAAAATGATACTTGCCCTCTTCGGGAAAAAATTCAAGGGTTGAAATCAATCCTTTATCATTCTTATCGCTTAGGGCTTTATAAATGCCGTCGTAAGTAAATTGCGTATCAAAAATATTGGCCTCCCGCCCCAGTTTAGAGGGTGAATGCGCGTCTGAATTGGACACCAGGATAAAATCATCCAGCTGTTTGAGCCGCCAGTTCATCGGCGGGTCAGAAGATAATCCCGTTTCGACGGCAAAAATGTATTTGGTCAAATCGCCAAAGGCGTCAACCATGCTGTCAAAGCCGCCCATGGAACCAAGTGCCGAAAACCACGGGGTCCAGATATGCGCCGGCACAAATAAATTTTTGGCATCGGCCTCAAGCGTGATCTTAAGCAAATCATAAGAATCCAGGCCCAAAATAGGACGGCCGTCCGAAGAAATATTACCTATTGAGCCCAGCCTGGTCTGGATTTTTTGGGCGGCTTTCAGGGACGGTGAAAATATCAAATTATGCACCTTGCGCACCTTATCATGGCGCTTATAGATATTGGAAATCTCGACCGTGAGCATAAAACGCACCTGGCCCTTGCAGCTTTTGGGAATTTGGGCGTCGATGGACTTGGCGAATTTATCTTTCAGCTTGAATAATCCTTGCTCAGCGGGCTCCAGCTTTTCTTCTATTTCCTTAAACCATTTTGGGTGCACAAAATCCCCGGTACCGACGATGTGAATGCCCTTATATTGTGCCCAAAGGTAAAGATTTTCCAGGTCCAGGTTTTTAGCGGTAGCGCGGGAGTATTTGGAATGGACATGCAGGTCAGCGATGAATTTCATACGACTATGCTAACAAGTTTATTGGGAACGACAATAAATTTCTTGATGGCTGCCTCTTGCGCGTATTTGGCAACATTGGGATCAGCCAGACAAATCTTGCGCAATTCTTCCTGCGGCATATCCGGGGTGACTTGTATTTGAGCGCGGACACGGCCATTGATCTGTACCGCGATCATAATCGTGCTGGTTTTAAGCGCGTTTTCATCAAAACTCGGCCATGCTACACGGGAAATGGTGCCATCACTTTTACCCATCATCTGCCGCCACATCTCCTCACACACATGAGGCGCAAAGGGAGATAATAAAAGCACCAAGGTTTCAATGGCCTGATTAAGTAACTGTTGTTTAGCAGTGTCTGGATTCCCGACAGAAGCATTCGGGAATGACATATCTTTTGTTTTGTATTTATCTATCGCATTGGCTAAAACCATCAAATGACTGATGGCGGTATTGAATTTATAGCCTTCCTCAAAAGACTGGGTCACCCGTTTGACAGCCATATTGCGTTCGCGTTCCAAAGCGGCCTCAGGTGAATCTTGAGATCCCTGGCTGCCGGCAGGAATGGTTTCGTTGCTCTTCGTATTGTCACCAAAGAAAAGGCCCATCATGATACTGGAAGAAAGGCCTGCACCAACAGACATCGAATAACGTTTTTCCACCATCTGGTACACCCGGTTTAAGAAACGCCATGAGCCTTCAAGCCCGTCGCTGTTCCATTCCAACTGGTCTTCAGGTGGCGCCGCAAACAAAATGAACAAACGCAGAGAATCCGCCCCATATTGTGACAAAACTTCGTCGGGATCAACGGTATTGCCGCGGGATTTGGACATCACCTCATTATCTTTAAGCACCATCCCCTGTGTCAAAAGCCGGATAAAAGGCTCATCAATCGTAATCAAACCTATATCCTTGAAAAATTTGGTAAAAAAACGCGCGTACAATAAATGCAGGATCGCGTGTTCAATGCCGCCGATGTACTGGTCTACCGGCATCCAGTATTTAGCGTCCATTTTATCAAATATTTCTTCATTGTTATGCGCTGAGCAGAAACGCAGAAAATACCAGGACGAATCAAAGAAGGTGGCCATGGTGTCGGTCTCCCGCCGGGCTGGCCCGCCGCATTTGGGACAAACACACTCGACAAAGGAGCGTACACGGGCCAAAGGCGAGCCCCCTTCACCGGTGATTTTAACGTCCTTGGGCAGTTCCACAGGCAATTGATGGTACGGCACCGGCACCACCCCGCAAGAAGGGCAATAAATCATAGGGATGGGTGTTCCCCAATAACGCTGGCGGGAAATCAACCAGTCACGTAAACGCCAATGAACGCTGATTTTGCCAAAACCTTTAAGCTGCATCCATTCGGCGATTTTCTTTTTGGCCTCTTCATTCGGTGTTTTATCAAATGGCCCGGAATTAACCAGCAGGCCGCCTTCTTCATAGGCTTGGACCATATTTTCAATGGACGTTAAAGGGTTTTTAGGGTCCTTAATCACGATACGCATCGGCAGCTTGTGATGTTTGGCAAATTCAAAATCACGCTGGTCGTGCGTGGGCACGGCCATGATGGCGCCGGTGCCGTATTCCATCAATACATAGTCCCCGATAAAAATGGGTATGGCCTCATTATTGACGGGATTGAGGGCATAACGCCCTGTAAAAATACCGTCCTTGCGCTGATCACCTGACATCCGCAGGGACTTACTTTTATTGGCGGTTTTGTCGATGAATGCCAGGGTCTCTTTTTCTTGCGGGGTTCCTGCTATTAATTTTTTAACTAATGGATGCTCAGGGGCCAACACCACATAGGTGGCGCCAAAAATTGTGTCAGCCCGGGTCGTAAAAACGCTGATAGTCGCCTTTGGAAAATCTTTCACTTTAAAGAAAACCTCAACCCCATAGCTTTTGCCGATCCAATTTTCCTGCATGGCGCGCACGCGCGAGGGCCATTGTTCTAATTTTTTTAAATCTTCAAGAAGGCTGGGCGCGTATTGAGTGATCTTTAGGTACCACTGTTCGAGGTCTTTTTGTACGACCAATGTTTGGCAGCGCCAGCAAGCGCCATTGATGACTTCTTCATTGGCCAGGGTGGTCTCACAACTGGGGCACCAATTGACAGTCGAGGCCTTTTTGTAAGCAAGCCCTCGCTCAAACATTTTGATAAATATCCACTGGTTCCATTTGTAATATTCGGCGTCACACGTGGAAAGCTCGCGGCCCCAATCATAGGAAAAACCCATTTTCTTTAATTCGACGTGCATCTGGGTGATGCATTGGTAGGTCCATTCTGAGGGATTGGTTTTGTTTTTGATGGCGGCGTTTTCGGCCGGTTGGCCAAAAGCATCATAGCCGATGGGGTGCAGGACATTAAAGCCCCTCATCATCTTATAACGGGCAATCACATCCGCGATGGTGTAATTGCGCACATGGCCCATGTGGATTTTTCCCGATGGGTACGGGAACATTTCCAACACGAAGTATTTGGGCTTTGAGGGGTCTGCTTCAACACGAAAGGAATTCTCATCTTCCCAATACTTCTGCCATCTTCTTTCAATATCCTTGATATCATTAGTGGTGTAGGGCAATATTCCCTGTTCCTTGCTTTGCGAAGGTTTCTTTATGTCGTAGGGTGGTTATGAAATGAAATTATTTATGTGCCAATTCTTTGGGTGAACTGGCAGTATCCTGATAATAATTCAAACCGCGCTCAATAAACTGCGCTTGCACCTTTTTGGGCCCAAAAAAACGGCGGCAAAACTCTTCCGCTTTCTTGCGGTCAAAGGCGCGGCAGCAATATATATCAACGGTGATAAAATCTTTGACGGTCAGCGTATGGATAACAATAGAACTTTCAATCAGGGGCACCCATCCGGAAAGCCCCGCCTTGTCGGGGAAACGCACCCCATCGGACTTAAAAATCGAAGGAGGCGCCTGCTTTTCCATCCCCAAAAAACCCACAATCTCGTCGAGAAAATTATAACACAACGTCAAATCGTCACACACACCCGGCTTGCATTCATAAAGATCAAGCAGAAGTTCGTAGCCGAATACCGCAGTTTTGCTCATTTATTAACCCGTCCTTTTTTATGCTTTTAGCGTTCAATATAAACGCTGTATTATACAAAAAATGCACACAAATAAAAGACATTTTTTTAAAGATACCTTTTATTCAAACTGGACTATTTTATAACAAAATGAGGCCTGTATAGCATATTATTAAGAATTTACGGGCTTCTCTAAAATTTGCTTTTTTGAGGTAAATAAATTACAATGGAATTCTTAATTAGATGAAATTTCGTCAAACAGACGTTGGGATAATTTTTGTAGCCAAAATGCGTGTTTCTGCTCCTGACTTATCCAGGAACCTGTAAGTAGGTCCTCATACCGGACACTCACAGATGTTCGCAATTAGCATTTTGACGGAAAAAATTCATCCCAACGGCTGTTAGTGGAGACCAAATATGAACATCATTATTAACGGGACGTCCCGACAATTAAGCTCAGCAAAAAATTTATCCGAAATCGTGGGCACATTCTGCAAACAACCCAAACATGTGATCACCGAACTCAACGGTAATATCGTCCCCCCTGATCAAAGGGCACAAACCAACCTTCAAGACGGCGATGCTTTAGAAATAGTTACCTTCGTCGGTGGCGGCTAGTGGTGAACGAAAGTCGAACCATTAAAATGACAGATACCCCCTTGGTGATTGCCGGAAAACCATTTACCAGCCGATTTCTTTTAGGCACCGGCAAATTCAAAAATAAACAGGACCTGTCCGACAGCATTGCCGCCTCAGGCTCCCAGATCGTCACTGTGGCCCTGCGCCGCATAGACCTGGAACGACATGAAGAGAATATCCTTGGATTTATTCCTCCTCACGTGACACTTTTAACCAATACCTCCGGTGCCCGCAATGCCCAGGAAGCCGTGCGCATCGCCCGTCTGGCCAAAGCTTCAGGTTACGGTAATTGGGTCAAAATCGAAGTGATCAATGACAGTAAATATTTACTGCCGGATAATCAGGAAACCATCAAGGCCACTGAAATCCTGAGCGCTGAGGGGTTCGTGGTTTTACCTTATATCTCGCCGGATTTGTATGCCGCCCGTGCATTGGTCAAGGCAGGAGCTGCCACCGTCATGCCTCTGGGCTCTTTTATCGGCAGCAATCAGGGCTTAAAAACCAAAGAACTTATCCAGGTCTTAATCAACGAAATCGACCTTCCCATTATCGTGGATGCCGGTATCGGCGCCCCTTCACAAGCAGCTGAGGCCATGGAAATGGGCGCGGACGCGGTATTGGCCAATACGGCCATCGCCACCGCCCAAAATCCACCCTCGCTGGCCCATGCCTTTGCTATAGCCATCGAGGCAGGACGCCTGGCCTATTTAAGCGGCTTGTCCCCGCGGCATCCAGCCGCGAATGCCTCCTCACCATTGACCGGATTTTTGTATGATGACATTCGAGCAAATTAAAAATATTCTCAATGATAAGGACCATCAGTCCGTCGAGGAATTGGCCCGCCAAGCGGCACAATTGACCCGCCGCCAATTCGGGCGGGCGATCAGCCTTTATGGCCCTTTGTATTTATCTAATTTCTGCTCCAGTCACTGCACCTATTGCGGTTTTCACAGCCAGAATAAAATACAGCGCATAAAGCTCGAACCCGATCAATACCGCAAGGAAATGCAGTTCATCCACGCGCAGGGCATACGTAATATTTTGATGTTGACCGGTGAATCCTATAAACATACGCCCATTTCCTATTTAAAAGAAGCGGCCCTTATAGCCTCGGAGTATTTTCAAGGTGTCGCCCTAGAAGTGCATCCCATGGAAACTGTGGAATATAAAGAATTATTTGCCGCTGGTGTGGATGGTATTGCCGTTTATCAGGAAACCTATGACCGCAGCCGTTATGCCCAGGTGCATTTGTCCGGCTATAAAAAAGATTACGATTTCAGGTATAGGACGCCTTACCGGGCGGCGGAAGCCGGTATGCGGCAGATTTCTTTAGGGATCCTCTTGGGATTAAGTGATCCTTCACAAGACCTTTTTGCCCTTTATCAGCATTTGAGCGGATTGGAAAAATCTTTTCCGGGTGTTGAGTACAGTGTGTCTTTCCCACGGCTTCGCACTGTCAAGGCGCAGATGCTGGCAAGTTGTGATGTCGATGATGTCCAATTTGTCAAAATCATTGCATTAACAAGGCTTTTGTTCCCCCGGGTGGGCATTAATCTCTCTACCCGCGAAGAACCTGAATTACGCGATCATCTCCTGGAAATCGGTATCACCCGAATGTCTGCCGGATCCAATACTTCGGTGGGCGGCTATACCCTGCTGGAAGAAAAGGCGCAAGACCCGCAATTTGATATCAAGGATGAACGGTCGGTCGGTGAAATCGTCAAATTGCTGAAAGCCAAAAACTTTGATCCGGTATTTACTGACTGGCGGCATATCGAAAACAGCTTATAAATCCGGGGCATCCGGCGGTGCGACCACTTCAAATCCCTGATCAACCCTCTGATAATAAATACCACCGGTGAACAGATAATGTGCCCCGTCAGCGATGACTATCTGATAATCTTGCGGGATAGAATCAACTACCGCTCCAAGCACGGGTGGGATGGCTGCTAATTGGTTTCCTGCCTGTTGATAAAAAACTCCATCATTATAAAAATATATTTGTCCGTCCACCACGACAGACTGGTACCCATCAGGAACAACAAACGAAGGTTCGACATCTGCAAAAGGGAAAACCACTTCAGCTTGTCCGTAATAATTTACGTCGCGGCGAAAATAACCAGGCACATGGCGATCTGTATCCCGGAAATGATAATCAGGCTGATCATGGCGGAGCTTTTGATCATGACGCGCAGGCTGGTCATGGCGAACAGGTTGAACGCGATTCACAACCGGTGGAGCTTGATGCTCTGCGGGGCGCGCCTGCTCAACGCGATGCTGGGGCTCTGCATGATGCTGCGGCTCAATGTGTTGCGCTGGTGTTACATTCACATGTGCTTCATGATGGATGGGCTGCTCCTGATTTGGGCTAAAATTGGGTGCCGGCACAGAATGCATCCCTGCGTCTGACCAATCTGCCTGGGCCTGTAATGGTAAGACTAAAAGAATTACCGTAAAGAATGGAGCGATAAGCACTACGTTGGTATTTTTTATAGGTCTCATACATGCCTCCCTCGTTCGTGCTACTTCAAATCATCCTTCACTAATTTAGACAAAGAAACTCACCGAAAAGTTCCATACGGACTTCGAAGTGATACACTAAAAGATGAAGAGCTATTATGTGTGAGGAACATTCAGGGATTTTTTGCCAAATGTCTGCGAGGGCTTAAGGATACCGTTACACCTCCCGGAGGTGTAACGGTTAACCGTAGCGGACGGCAAAAATATCCCGTTCCGAATCACATAATAGCTCTTCATCTAAATGCGCTATGAACGGTATTCTGCGAATAAATCAGTGGATAAGTAACGCTCACCGGTGGAAGGAATGACCGCCACAATGAGCTTGCCCTTATTTTCCGGGCGCATAGCCACCTTCACCGCAGCTGTGACAGCCGCACCGGATGAGATGCCGCAAAGAATGCCTTCTTCGCGGATCAATCTCTTGGCCATGGCAAAGGACTCGTCATTGCTGACCTGAATCACTTCATCAATAAGCTTTACATCCACAATGCTGGGGATAAAACCGGCACCAATACCCTGGATTTTATGAGGGCCAGGTTGGCCTCCGGACAAAACCGGGGATGTGACCGGCTCAACCGCTATCGCTTTAAAAGAAGGTTTGCGCGGCTTGATCACTTGGGATACACCCGTGATAGTTCCGCCTGTGCCTACCCCGGAAATAAGTATGTCAACCTTGCCATCGGTATCTTTCCAGATCTCTTCGGCGGTAGTCAAACGGTGGATTTCAACGTTCGCCGGGTTATCAAATTGCTGCGGCATAAAATATTTATCAGGTTCAGAATCCAAAATCTCCTTGGCTTTCTTGATTGCTCCCTTCATGCCTTCCGGCCCCGGCGTTAGTATCAACTCTGCCCCCAAAGCCCGTAACAAAGCACGACGCTCCAAACTCATGGTCTCAGGCATGGTCAGCATCAATTTATATCCTTTGACGGCGCAGACAAAAGCCAGGGCAATACCTGTATTGCCTGATGTGGGCTCCACGATGACCGTGTTGGCCTTGATTTTTCCGGCCTTCTCGGCGGCACGGACCATGCTAAAGCCGATACGGTCTTTGACGGAATGCAAAGGGTTAAAGAATTCCAATTTGGCCACGACTGTTGCCTGGCAGCCCTTGGTGACTTTGTTAAGCTTGACCAAGGGCGTATTGCCGATCAATTCTGTGATGTCATTGGCGATTTTCATAGATTCGTTCTCTCCTTTTTCAACTTTTTAAAATAAACCATCAAAATCGTTATGGCCGAGGGGGTAACACCGGAAATACGGTTGGCCTGTCCCAAAGTTATCGGATTAAAACGGTTGAGCTTTTCTATGATTTCACGAGAAAGCCCGGGGATCCCCTTAAAATCAAACCCTTCCGGTATACGAATATATTCGATATGGCGGAATTTTTCAACTTCTTTTTGCTGGCGATGGATAAATCCTTCATATTTAATCTCATATTCTACCTGTGAGATCACCTGAGGTCCTAAATTTTTCAAAGTACCGTCAAAAACCGATATCATGTCATAATTGATCTCCGGCCTTTTAAGCAAATCATACAAGGAGATCGACTGCTTTAAAGGAGCACTCACGGCATTCTCCAATACTTCATCCAATGGCATGCCCGGCGCAATTTTAGTCGTACGTAAATGTTCTATTTCAGCCCCTATGGCTGCATATTTATCTGTGACTTTTGTATATTCTTGTTCTGACAAAAGGCCAAACTTGAACCCATAAAGGCCCAAGCGCTTGTCCGCGTTGTCCTCACGCACGATCAGGCGATACTCCACCCTTGAGGTAAACATCCGATACGGCTCTTCGGTGCCTTTGGTGGTCAAATCATCGATCAATACTCCGATATAAGATTCATGTCGGCCTAAAATAAAAGGCTCTTTATTTTGGACCTTCAAGGCGGCATTGATCCCGGCCACCAGGCCCTGGGCACCGGCTTCTTCATAACCGGTTGTGCCGTTGATCTGACCTGCCAGAAATAATCCTTTAATCTTTTTGGTCTCCAGTGTCGGCTTTAACTCTGTTGCCGGCACCACCCCATGTTCGATGGAATAGCCTGGACGAACCATCACGGCCTTATCAAGGCCGGGGATGGAATGGACCATCTCTTCCTGCACATGGGCCGGAAGGCCCGTCGAGATGCCGTTGGGATAATAGTCAAAAGTGTCCAGGCCCTCGGGTTCCAGGAAAACATGATGGGATTGTCTCTCTGCAAATTTTTTTAATTTGTCTTCAATGGAAGGGCAATAGCGCACGCCCGTGGCCTTGATCTGGCCGGAATACATCGGCGATAAATGGAAATTGGCCCGGATGATATCATGGGTCTCTTCAGTCGTGCGCGTGATGTGGCAGGGCAAGAGTTTTCGGTCTTTGGGGATAAAAGGGGTCCTGAAAGAAAATGGTAAAATGGGATCATCCGAATCCTGGCGCTCCATATTAGAAAAATCAATGGTTCGCCCGTCGAGCCGAGGTGGCGTCCCGGTCTTAAACATAAGGACCTCAAAACCTAAGTCACGGATAGAATGGGCCAAACGTTGCGAGGCCTGCTCGCCTATCCGGCCGCCGGAAGTGATCTGTGTCCCGATGTGTATACGTCCATCTAAAAAGGTACCCGTGGTGATGACGACCGTCGGAGCTTGTAAATGCAGACCACCGGCAGTTTTAATGCCGCGCACCGCTCCCCCGTCTACCATCAATTCGCTGACCTTGTCTTCAATAACAAAAAGATTCGGCTGGCTTAAAACCACTTGCTTCATATACAAACGGTATTGCTTACGGTCCGACTGGCAGCGCGAAGAGCGCACCGCCTGGCCTTTGGAAGCATTGAGCTGGCGAAATTGAATACCGGTGCGGTCAGCGGCCAAACCCATCTCGCCGCCTAAAGCATCGATTTCTTTGACTAGCTGCCCTTTGCCCACCCCGCCGATGGCCGGATTACAGCTCATCTGTCCGATGGTCTCTTTGGAAAGGGTGACCATGGCGACTTTAAGGCCCATGCGGGCCGGCGCTAAAGCCGCTTCAATGCCGGCATGCCCTGCGCCAATCACTATGCAGTCAAATGAATTCATAAGGCTTTAAAATACCTCTAATCGAAAAGATTGTCAAGTCAGGGCTGGGATCGAAATAATTGGGCCTAAAAAAATTCAACACCACCTATGGCTTTGCAAATATGATCAAAATCCTTGTCATTATGAAGCAACTTGAGATGGCGTTCACGGGCAATCTGAACAATGAGGCAATCCGCCGTACTTCGGACCGTTATGCCCTTTCTTTTACACAAAAAAAATATGTGTGCTGCTTTTCCGTAAGACTCCTTTTCATCAAGGGGAGTATATAAAACAAACGTGTCAAAATATTTCTTCAAAGCGCTGAAATCTTTTTCTGTGTCAGCCCCCTGCAAAATCTCTTGGTAAATCTGCCCAGTAATGCCAAAAGGAATTTTCAGATCCAGGATCTGGTTGAGTTTACGCGTTTTCTCATTATCCCTGACTTGAAGAAAATCGATCCATACCGAAGTATCCACAAGGATCATCCTTTTCCCTCACGCAGAATTTTATAATTATACCCCTTACTAAAGTTGACCTTCCCCCTCAATTCACGGATGTCCCGCCGGGTATGATTTTGCACAAACTCTTTCAATGCGGTCATGAGCAGTTCCCGTTTGGTCCGCATACCCGAAACTTTAATGGCACGAGCTACCAGCTGATCATCAAGGACAACATTTGTGCGCATATGCATACACCTCCTTATACACAAAGTATAGCTTGCTACGCGGTCTCTTTCAAGTAAATTTTTACATTACGGGAGAGCAAATTACGGGGACTCTTGATGAAAAAGGTTGCCCAGGTTCTGTCCGTCACCATTGTACTTCAAAACCGTCATTCTCTTTATAATCGCAACGATGAGGGTTTTGGGATGATAATAAATGCGAATATATTCCCCTTTAGAAAACTGTTTATTGTCTTCTAAATAAATGAACCTCTCCACTCTTCTGCGCTCCTCATCATAGATATCAATAGAATTGAGACCCGTGCCTTCAACAGTGCCGGTGGCCGTCGCAAGGTCTTGAGGATAATAAGGATAATTATTCATCATATTGGCAAAGCTATGGCCCACAAAGACAAAAAAGGACAAAATTGTTAACGGCAATATTATTTTTCTCATATTTGTTTTCTATTGGTTTTATGCTTTCAAGTCAAATGCCTTAAACCTTGTATCGCAACCAATAGACCGATGAATATTAACAGCATCGAGCTCAAATAAGGGACTCGACGGGCGAATTCGCCAATTCCTTTAAACCTTTTGCCTGCGTGTTGAACCGAAAAGGCGGCAAGAACGCCAACGCTCACCAAGGTAATAGCTAAGCCAATACTAAAGCCCAGTACCAGGGCAAAGCCCAAAACAACTCTCTTCAATTGCAAGCACACCAATAACAACGCAAATGCCGAAGGGCATGGCATTAAACCCCCGGTAAGCCCGAATAAAACAATCTGGCCTGTTGTAACCTGTTTATTCAAGAACTGTTTTTGCACTTGCGCGGCGTGGGCGCGTTCATGAGCATCACCAAATTCTATATCTCCCTCGGGCTCAACTTCATCATGATGATGGTGTCCTTCATGATGGTGGTGGTGGTCATCATGTTGATCATGTTCATGACTATGGGCCTCTTGCTGGGCCTGGCGGGTTTTGTACAAAATCCAACAAGCTATTCCCACGACAATAATTCCAATGGCTAATTGAAAATACGGTTCTACCTTCTCTATATCCATACTGGAAGAATAATGCAGGCCCACGAATGCAAGGATCCATATAATGGCGGTATGAGAAAAAGTGGCCGCAATCCCTAAAAGAAACGCCTGCCAGACAGTGCCACGGATCCCTATGATAAAGGCAGTCATCATGGTTTTGCTGTGACCGGGTTCCAATCCGTGCAAGGCACCCAAAAGGACCGCCATAGGAAAAAATAACCACGGGTTACCTTGCGTTAAATATTCATTAAAATTCATAGTGAAGCCTTCCTGAAAAGACAGAGACAGGGCCGCGGTCAGCGTTATAACCTGGATCGAATATTAGCTGGTAATCAAATGTAATAGAAAAACCTTTGGGAAGATGATAATCATAGTAAATTTCTGTGCCTTTTTCGTAATTATAGTTTAAGTTACCATCCCCCACTATAAAGCCCACCCCGCCAGCTTGAAGATACTTGCGATGAACACTGCTTAAGCCGTTGATAAACTCAGCTAATCCAACTGTATCATCCCCACGCGACCACGACGCGCCTTTTAAGCTTAACCCCAACGACGCTGTTCTGTCAATTTCGGTAAAGGCCCATGTTTCTGTTTTCCCGTCATTCCAGCCAAAGCGCATAAATGCGCCCAAATCCTTGGTAATTTCCTGCTCAACATTGATCCCGGCGCCATACTTATAACGGTATTTTCTCGATTGAGTAATATCAAGATTCAGATCATTAATAGCATCTTTGTATAATCCCATATGCGCATGATTCACGTAACCCAAAAAACGGACTTTTCCAGGGTGACTCCAAACAGCGTATGGCTTTTCAACCTCAAGCACTTCTCCTATAGGGCCCTGCGACCAATGGGAATCAAGATGGGAGCTATTAGCGGCTTTCGATTCCATAAAATTTCCCCACCTGATGGCATAAGATGGTTGAATGTACTCAACGGTTAATCCATTGGTATAACCCTTATCATCGGCAGCATAATCCCAAGCACCGTTAGATACCAAGGCCCAATTCAAAAATTGAGTTCGAGGATCATTGCTATAAAGATTATTATCGAAGACATCCGTGGCGCTCATTTTACCGGCGCTTACCACTATCCTTGAGTTGGCTTGATTTTCGGCCAGTTGGTTTGGGCCGGAATCAACATGTTCGTAGGTGTTGGATAAATTAAAAGTTTGTCGCAAAAAGGCTCGTGCGATGTTGTTCCAGATAAAATATCTCTCCAAAAGAGAACTTTGCATAAGCCCTGCACCTTGTGCTTCTCCATTAGGGAATCCGGCGACTCCCTGGGTGTTACTCAATCCCTCTCCTTGCGTGATTTCAGGATCAATATAAAGTTCGCCGCCTTGCCAAAGTCTTCTTCCTAAATATAACGTGGTGGAAACCGTCTCGCGGATTTCCCCGTCAGGACTTAAGCTCAATGGCCCTCTGTAAGGTGAATGAAATTCAGGATCCCCTTGCCCAACTGCGGTCAATTGATAATGAAGGCTCCAGTCATCTTGGGATCCTGAATCAGCAAATGCAGAAATGTTGGATAATAAGAAACCACTTACAAAAAATAAAATAGCATTTCTCATGATTTAAATTTTCTAGGTGTGAACTATCCAGTCTTTTACTGTGTCCCACAATAAATATGCATTTAATACAATGATTACTGCCGTCACTGCCCATGAAAGTATTGTGAGCCATGCAGAATTAACAAAATTTCCCATTTTCTTCTTGTCCGATGTGAACATCACCAGCGGGACCACGGCGAAACCCAATTGAAGTGATAAAACAACCTGACTAAAAATGAGTAATTGCCCTACTCCCTTCTCTCCATACATAGATGCAATAATGGCCGCGGGAACAATCGCTATCAATCGTGTTATTAGGCGCCTGACCCATGGGCGCAGGCGGATATTCAAAAATCCTTCCATGACAATCTGGCCTGCTAACGTCCCTGTCAGCGTCGAATTCTGGCCCGACGCTAAAAGCGCAATCGCGAATACTGTACTTGCCAAAGAGACCCCTAAAACCGGCGATAATAAATTATACGCATCATGTATGTCCGCTACATCCTGGTGCCCGGTACCGTGAAACGCCGCAGCGCTTAAGATCAATATCGCGGCATTGATAAAAAACGCGGCAAATAACGCAGCGGCTGAGTCAATGGACCCAAAATGTACCGCCATTTTCTTGCCTTCTTCATTGCGTTCATACGCCCTGGTTTGCACAATGCTCGAATGCAAATACAAATTATGCGGCATCACCGTGGCCCCTAAAATCCCAATGGCGATATATAACATGTCCGGATTCGTCACAATTTCCGGTTTGGGCAATAAATTGGCAAAAAATAACGGTAATGAAGGGTTTGAAATTATCATCTCATAGGCAAAACTTCCTCCGATCAATAATATCAGCCCCGCCACCAAAGATTCGATGACCCGAAAACCTTTATACTGCAAAAATAAAATGACAATAACATCTAGTGCGGTCAGTGCAATACCTATAATAATAGGAAGATGAAAAAGCAAATTTAAGGCAATGGCAGACCCAATCACTTCAGCCAAATCACAGGCCGCGATGGCTATTTCGCATCCAACCCATAACATTAAAGATACGGGCTTGCTATAATGGTCCCGGCACGCCTGGGCCAAATCGCGCTCAGTGACAATACCGAGCTTTAAAGACAAATGCTGCAGCAAAATGGCGATGAAGTTGGAAAATAAAATTACAGATAATAAAATGTAGCCATACTTGGCACCGCCGGCTAAATCCGTGGCCCAATTGCCCGGGTCCATATACCCGACGGCCACCATAAGCCCTGGGCCGATAAATGCCAGCATTTTACGGCCCCAAGAAGCTGATGAGGGCACATGGATGGTTGAATGAACCTCCGATAAACTTACAGTTTTACTGTCCTGCCGCCAGCCTGATTTCATAGATCCCCTTTGTCCTGACACTTCCTGCAAATCCCATAAAAATGCATCTCATGGCCCAAAATCTTAAACCCCTGTTTTTTAAGATAGGTGTGGTAAACTTTGTCTTCCCTTCTGTCCGGGAATTCAATGAAGCGGTGGCAACGTACGCATTGGGCATGGTGATGGGGTTTCTCGTCGTAGACATGCTCAAAATGGCGGTGTTTGTCCCCAAAGGCAGTTTCACGGATGACGCCGGCTTCCAATAAGTCGTGCAGCACGCGAAAGACAGTCGGCCTTGAGACCTTGAGTTTCTTTTGTTGGCACTCTTTAACCAGTTCTTCGGCCGTAAAATGCCCGTGTGATCGCATGACCTCATCAAAAATAACTTCACGGCCCTTGCTTATCCTGCGCCCGGCTTGAGTTAAATGACGCAAAAATTTCGTGCGCTCATTATGGATCATATGTGCATTGGTTTTTAGCATATGAGATAGTGTATCATTTTAGGACTAAAAGTCAAGCGGCTAATGCCTTACCCTGTACATGTTGTAAGGGGCAAATTTATTCTTTTCGCTCCACCCGATTAAGCAACCCCGTTGCTGAGCAAGTAACAGGGAATCTTTTTTTAACGCCGACGATCCTCGGCCACTCGGTTTCTCAGAAACTCGTCCTGAACTTCTCTGGAAGTTCAGGACTCGAACATCTTCGTCATTCCTCGCCGAGCAACTGCGAATGTCCGGTATGAGGACCTTCGGCTCGGAATTCCCTCGCTCCCTCGGCCTGCATCGGCTAAAATCGACAGTGTCGCTCCAAAGAACAAATTTGTCCCTTACAACGAACACGTACTGTTTGGCTTCAATTTATTTTTTAGAGTGAAGTTTCATTTTTAGGCAAAAATTTTATCTTGTAAGGGAATCCTGAGGCTTTTGGCCGAAGGATGTCTGAAATGTTTGAGTCCGATGTTTTCAGAAAAACATCGGACGAGTTTTTCAGACACCGCAACAAGATAAATATTTTTGCCGTTAAAAAAATGATCCCTGAGCGATAAAAAATCAAATTGAAGACAAACAACAGGGGTATGGCTACGAGGAAGGTTGCGCACAGGATTCGCGCACGATCAGATCAGGGGCAAGCACTTTGTGGACCAAACCGTTTTGCTTACCCGTCATTATTTCAAAAATGACTTTTGTCGCCTCTTCCCCCATGGCAAACAAAGGCTGCTTGATGGTGGTCAACGCGACAGGGCCGAACAGCCCTGCGGGGTTATCATCAAAACCGATAATGGAAATATCTTCCGGCACTTTAATGCCGTTTTCCATGGCCACCGATATGATCTCCAGGGCCATGTCGTCGCTGGCCGCAAAGACGGCAGTGGGCGGATTCTCCAAAGAAAAAAAACGTTCAGCGGCCTGACGGGCCGATCGGCGGGAATAATCCCCCTTATAAACATAGTCCGGCTGCCCATCAATACCGTGCTGCTTTAATGCTTTCTGAAAGCCTTCAAACCGGTCTATACCCGCCTGGGTCTGCATATTACCGGTGACGGTGGCGATACGTTTATGGCCTAAATTGATTAAATATTCTCCGGCTGTAAACCCGCCTTTGACATTATCCACCGCGATGTAACTGACATCCAGATCTTTAACGATGTGATTAATGACCAGGCAAGGCATATCTTCACGTACGGCGGTCTGCACTTGAGGCAGGTTTTCAATGATATCCGCGAAAATAAGGCCGCCGGCAAAATTTGACCTTAAAGGATTACTCCCGTCGGTAATATGAAAAATCAGGTCCAGCCTGAGGGTTTCACAGCCATGGCCGATGCCGCGCATTAATTCCACTGCGTAGAAAGAATGGAAGATGCCCGGATAACCCGGAATGACAAAACCGATGGCGGTGTTCTGTGTCCCTTTAGCCAAACGCTGGGCCGTGGGGTTTGGCCTGAATTTCAGCTCACCAATGGCCTGCTCTACACGCTGGGCGATTTCTTTATTGACTGTGGGAATTTTGTTAAGAACTCGCGATACAGTGGTGATGGAGACATTGGCCTTGCGGGCGACATCAGTTATGCTTATTTTTTTGTCCACTTAATAGAAATTCAGCTTAATTAATTTTGACGGCATCTCCCACTTTAAGTTCTTCGGATTTGTCTTTAATATCCGCAGCGCAGATATCCCGACGGACCTGAATGACTTCCAAAGTGGCTATTTGTTTTAAATGGCGATAAACCATAAGAGGATTTCCGACACTGACAGTACTATTTTCCTGGCCCAGGTCCACGATGACGAAATTATTAGTTTCATTAATACTTATAATGGATCCCTGTTTTACATGCCCGTTAACCGTTTCGGGCACTGCCTGCTGGCCCTGCGGCGGAGCCGACTGCTGGTTATTAGGGGCATTAACAATAATGGGGGGCAGTTCCATGCTGCCCGGGGTAGATGACGACGGAGCGTTTTCAGAAAGTTTTTTATCGAGACCTTCTTTGATTTTCCAAATATCGTCGATACGGCTTTGAATGACACTTTCCGTCTCAATCAATTTTTTCTGCATGGCATCTTTATTATCGGTCAAGCGTGCAATTGTCCGTTCAAGTTCAAGCTTGGAAGAAGACAAATCCTTGACTTGAGACATTAAAGCCAGATTTTCTTCTTTAAGTTTGTCCACACGCGTATTGACCATTTCTTCTTCATTACGCGAGCGGGCCACATCAATGGAAAGATTGTCTGCTAAATCCTGGCCATATTTGATTTTTTGAATGATCTCATCTTTCTCATTGCTTACCTTTTTGAGTTCTACTTCCAGGTCGGTATTCTGTTTCTTTAAGTCAACCACCTGTAAAGCGGCCTGGTCCAAATCAGATTTCTCTTTCTGAAGCTCTACCTGTAAAGCAGCTTTCTGTTTTAAAATTGAGGCCCAATACTGGTCACCTTGGGCTGTCGACGCATCTACTGCAGGGGCTGCCGGGGCAGAGCTGTTTTCTTCAGGGGCCGCAACCGGGACCCGAACTTTCACAATGCGATCTTTATAAATAATTTGTGTCGGACGATTTTTAAGTTTTTCCATCAGATCATCACGTTCGCGGCTAATGGTTGTGACTCGGTTTTTCCAATCATCCCGGTCAGTATTAGCTTGCTCGATCTGGGCCTGCAAGTCATCAGACTTGTGTTTCAAATCGTCGTATTGGCTTTGAATCTGTGCTTTATCCTGTTGGGCCTGGGTAATTTTGCCGTTGAGCTGGTCCGCGTCGTCTTCCAACTTTTTAGTTTTAGTTGTCAGATCTGCCAACTTGGTTTGATCATCGGCAATTTGATTATGCAAAGTCTGGTTCTGTCCTTGCAACGTTTGCTTTTGCATTAAAGCCAATACCGCAACTGCAGCACTGACTACAACAAGCAACCCTAAAATCCACACACTTACACGCACAGCTATGGACATGACGTCTCCAAATTAACTTTTATATTATACAGAATATAACAAACCGTGCGCTTCAATACAAGGAAATTTGCAAGAATCTTAAAACTCTCGGTCATTCATAACGGATATTATCTAAATAAAAGGTACACGAGGAGGGATTATCATCAACATTGGCGATCCACGCAAAACCACCGCTGATATATGTCAAATCTTTGCCGCGTAAATCAATTTCATATTCTTTCCATTGCTTGGGTAAAATCACAGGACCAATCGATGCTGTGTCCGAATCAGGATATTCCCGGCCCTGGCCTACCCCGCCTATCCGGAATTCGGCAATTTTCTCTCCGCCATTTTCACCCCGGGCCCAAAATACCAGCTTTTTAGCACCGGTCAAATTATAGCCGCCTTTTCTATCCCCCCAATTGTCAGCCGGATTAAGCCAGTAAATTCCCGCCCAATGCCGGCCTTTTAAAGAACAGGCAATATTGTACTCGGCTTTAATACAGCTTTTGCTTGTCCTGCAATTCTCCCTCCAGGCGTCATCCATTTTAAGGCACTCGCCGGTGGGCATATATCCGGAAGGCACAAAACGGTTAAGAGCACCTTTGTCCTGATAAACTATAAAAGGCTTAAATGGCTTAGGTCTATTCTCGACGGGAAAATCACTGTCTTGCGCGTGGGCTATGGAGGAAAAAAGGACAAAAAAAATAAAACAACTGCTGTATTTCATTATTTATCTTTCTAAGAGCTGTTGGCGATATTATTTGCGAAACGATCAGGGATTTTTGGCCAAATGTCTGCGAGGCTTTACAACAATTTTGTTCCAAATAAAGAGAATCTTTAGAACAAAATTGTTGTAAACCGAAGCAGACGGCCAAAATATCCCGTTGAGCAAATAATATCGCCAACGGCTCGTTATACGTTATCTAATTCGCCTAATTTCTGCTGAGCAGCTTCGGAAGGTTTCCAGAACCAACCACCCGGGTCCCAACATTGCGCATAGAAGAACTCATTGATGACCCTCTTGTATGCGTTTGTAGCTTCATCTTTTTTACCGGCATTTTGGTAAGCTTCGCCTAAAATAAACAAGGCCGTTCCAACATCATTAAGCGCCCAATAGCTCATTGTTTTTTCTTTGGACTCCCAGGGATATTCTTTCAGGGATGCCTGCATTTCTTTGGCTTTGCCGGCATATAATGACACTGTCTTGTTAGCATAAGCTTCCACGGCTTTAACATCATTCGCTGCCAGTGCCGCCCATGCTTTTTGTACTAATGTGCTTGAACTATAATCACCGAAATTCCAGTTGACCCCGGCCGCCATCATGTCCAGCTTTTCTTTAGCAGCCTCAGCGGGTTTCCAAAACCAGCCTTTGGTGTCCCAAGTCTGGCCAAAAGAATAATCTTTAATTATCTTGTTGTACGCTTCTTTGGCTTCATCTTTCATGTTTGCAGCACGATACGCCTCTGCTTGAATGTAATAGCTGGTAGCCACATCATTCAGGGCCCAATATTTGAATATTTCATCATTGGATCCGGTAGCATAATCTTTCAAACCGGCCTGCATCTTGCCGGCCTGCGCGGCATAAAGCGAGATGCACTTATTGGTGTAGGCTAACACAGACTCAATATCATTTTGAGCCAATGCCGCCCACGCTTTGGTGGCCAATGTGCTGGACCGGTAATCTCCGAAATTGATGGGAGCTTTGACACCTGCCGCAGGTGCGGCCTCGGCCACAGCTGCCTGGTCAGCGTCCCCCTGGGGCACCGGCACCGGCTGAGATTCCGAAGCCATTTTAGCGGCGCTGACAGCGCCCTGGTCTTCCGCGAGAACATTCGTCGCGCAAAAACCAAATGTTGCAATAATAAATAACCCTAACCATTTTCTCATTACATTCCTCCTCTTGTTTTACCCTAAACCAGGCCAAGCGCTTCGTGGCCGGATTAGGGTAACCATGAACCAAATATGAAGTGTTTATTTTGGTTCATGGTTAAAATTTTCACGGTATTTATAAGTATACAACATTTTCCCGCCTCCGCGCAAGTCCAGGGGTTCTACGGCGGTTTTGAAACCCGCCCCTATGAATTCCAAAGTCCCTTATAAGTATAGTATACTTTCCTGCCTTCGCGCAAGTACGGGCTTTGGGTGCCGTCTCCCTGGCCAAATATGCCAAACCATTCCTCAAAATAATAACCTCCGGGAAAAGGGCCTATCGCATCGGCCTTGGTATCGTGAATAGAAGGCGAATAGTCCTTCCACCATTCATCCAGCCATTCAAAAGCCATGCCCCCGACGGAGTTTCCGGCACCATCTTTGTAACCGGCACTGTTGTAAAGGATGTCCAGCCAATTGCCTTTATGATAATCAGCCTGGGCCTGCTGGCCCTGTTCATAACTCATGGTCACACCGCCATAAGAAGGGGCCCCGTATTCCGTAATAAAAGCCGGCTTACCCGCCAGCTCTGCAACATCCTCCCAGAAAGAACCAAAACCGTAATCCCCGCGGTAAACATTGGCCCCGTACGCATCCACATCAGGATCATATTTCCCGAATTTGTCCAAATATAAAGTGTCCCCGTTACAAATCGCTACCGGATGGTTGGGATCAATCGATTTAATCATCCTGGCGACTTCATTGACAAATTTATAATAGGCAACCGGCTTTTTATTCGCGTTGGAAGCAACGCCATAATTATTTTCATTCCCTAAAATCCACATGAGAATATACGGCTCATCCTTGAACTCCATGACCATTTGCCGGACATAATCCATCATATTTTTCTGATACACGGGGTTTTCGTAATCTGTACCCTCTGACCAGCTGGCCCCGGAGCCAATTGCGTATTTACCTAAAAAATTGCTCATGGCCACCTTAAACCCGTAACCCTGATACATTTTTTCCAAAAAAGATTTGTCCGCTTTCATGTATGTCTGGTAATAAATACGTAATGTATTGACCCCCATCTCTTTCATCAGCTTAAAATCACCAACGGAGGGCTCATCGGCATGGCGTTTATTATCACCGTATTTATCCACCCAGGCTTCATAGGGCGCGCTGATGATGCCGTCATGATTGTCATCTTCACGCATCCAATCGACCAGGGTACCGTCATCCGGGCTTTGACCCACCTTGGTCGGCATATAACTCATGCCCTTGATAAAAAAAGGTTGATTGTCCACCAATAATTGCCAATGCCCGCTGTCATATTTGACAAAACGCACCTGGCCCTGCCCCGAATAAAAAACCGGTTTGCCCAGCGGCATCTTTTTAGGCTGTATGTTTAAATCCTGTTCGGCAATTTCCAGCATGCTTAGCTTTCGAATAATGCCGGGGTTAGGTTCGACCACAAAATTATGGGGATCATCAGGATTCAATATATGTATCCTGGCCCCTTTAAATTCCATATGCACTTCAGGATGGGTACGGATCAAATACCGGATCTTATACACCGCCGCCTGGGCCGGATACCACGGGGTCTGCCAATATGTCCAGGCTATTGTCGAGGGAAAATTCACTATCAGGGAGTCATAGGCCTTGATCGCTTGAGACAACATCCCGGCCTTTTCAAAAGTCTCGCCTATATAAAATAATCGCACGCCCCAGGATTCCGGCGCTGAGACCCATTTAAAAAGAGCAGCTTGCAAATCCAGCGTGTTAACAAAATCCCAATGATTGCCTTGCAGGCGTCCTTCTCTGAAAGCTTTGATGTACCCGGGGTCTTTATAAACATCTGCTATATTAGGATAAATACCTTCTCCCATCGCTGCCGCTAACCCCGCCTGGTCAATGATCTGATAATGATAATTCTCAGTGCCCACGTTGAGAAATTTGCCGTATTTCGCCCAATCAATGACTTCTTCACCTGGAAACTTCAGCACCGGGATGGTTTTGGGGGCTTTTTTTAGAGGGGCCGCGGCTAAGGGATTTTTCCCTTCAATGACATCAATACTGTCCCGGGATTTTTCCGCCACCGACCAATAAGCACCGCGGCTGGGATCAAAATTCTGGGCCCAGGGATATTGGGCAATAACATTTTTAAATTGGGTGATGGCCTCTTGTTTTTTGCCTTGGTGCATCAGTGCTTCAGCGTTGATGAACAAACAGGTGGCCAGATCGGACATCACTTTATAATCATTATATTGGTCGCGGGGCGGGAAATTATGAAGCAAGCTTGCTTGTGCCTTGGCCTTGGATTCGTAATTTTTAAGTACTTCATCAACCAGGGCGGAAAGGGCTTTCGTGTCCCCATTCTGGGAAGCTTTCCAGCATAATCGCACGATTTCATCCGCGGACCGCTGTTGGGCATGCGCGCAAAGAGGGGAAAAAACAAAAAAAAGAAACTGGATTACCAGAAAAATTTTACCCAATAGGCCCAATTGCGAACAACTGTGAGTGTCCGGCATGAGGACCTTCGATTTCGGAAAGTTGATTTCCATGCGATTACCCTACCACAGCGCCAGAAGAAAGGCCTTTGACGATATGCTTCTGCATTAACAAGTATACCACAATAATCGGTATGGCCGCCATCGTCAAGCCTGCCATCAAGACAGGGTAATCCGTGCTGTTGGCCCCTTGAAAGACCATAAGCCCTCTTTGCAAAGGCATCAGTTTGGAGTCTCCTAAAAGCAGAAAAGCCAAAATATACTCGTTCCATACGTTAAGGGAATTAAAGATCACGATGACAGCGATGGCCGGGCGTGCCAGGGGCAAGGCCACGTTCCACCAGATACCGATCTTGCTGCAGCCGTCGATGCGCGCGGCATCTTCCAGGTCATGGGGCATCCGGTCAAAAAAAGTTTTCAACAATAAAATACTCATGGAAAGCCCTACGTTGATCATGCATAAAATATAACCGAAACGGGTATTGACCAGATGCAGTTTATTCATCATCACAAAAAGCGCTACAAATGAACCGGGCAAAGGGATCATCATGGCTGCCACGAACATGTAAAAAATGATGTTTTTGCCGGGGAATTTTAACCGCGAAAAAGAAAAAGCGGCCAGCGACGCGATCAGTACAATACCTGCGACGACACAGACGGTATAAATAACGCTGTTAAAAAAATAGACTGCAAAATTGCCCTTTGTCCAGGCTAAGGCAAAATTGCCGAAATTCAAATCATGTGGAATGAGCCCCTGGTCAATGAAAACTGTTTCATTGGTCATAAAGGCACAGCGTATCATCCAGAACAGGGGAAAAAGGCAGGTCAAAGCGACACTCATTAAAAAAACATGGATCAGTGTTGATTTGGTCATGCCCCACAGGACATATCTATTGGCTTTCATACTTGTTTGGCCCTGTCAGATAATTTTTTGGTGATGAAAGAAATACAAACCAGGATGGCCCCGAAATTAACAGCCTCAGCACAGGCATAACCGAAACGGTTGGTGGCAGACATCGCCGACAAAATACGCAAGACAGGCACATCCGTATGGTTGACCAGGCCTTCATTGACCATGCTGAGGATCAAAACGAAAACCTGCATGCACCCCAGAATCGTCAGGATCACCACGACCAGGATCACCGGCAGCATCATGGGGATGACCACCTTCGTAAAAGTTTTCCAGGAGTTTGCACCGTCGATCATGGCAGACTCATATAATTGCCTGTCAATAGTTTGAAGGCCGGCCAAAAGGATGATAAAGCCCCAGCCAAAGCCTTTCCAGCTGTTGACAATGGCGATGGTCGTCAGCGCTGTTTGGGGGTCTCCCAGCCAATTGTGCACCAGCTGGGGAAAACCGGAAATGTACAAAAGATGGTTTAAAAGGCCGATATGCCGGCCATTTTGCATTTCGGGGTTCAAAATCCAGTTCCAGATAAGGCCGACCACCACCTCGGAGAGCACCGGCGGGATAAAAAAAACCACACGGTAAAAACGCTTCATGCGGATTTCCCGGTCACAGGCCAGGGCCAAGGCAAAGGCCAGGGCGTTTTGGAAAATCAGGGCGATCAGGGTGATATATCCCGCGTGCCACATGGAGTCCCACCACAAGCTGTCAGTCAACAATTCCTGATAATTGCGCAATCCCGTAAAGTGCATCGGGCCTATCCCCCGCCATTCATGGAAGGAAAGAAAGATCATGTTCAAAAATGGGTAAACATAAAAAATACAAAAAATGGCAAAGGCGGGAAGGACAAATAAAAAATTTTGCAAATTGTCCTTGAAAATGGCCGCGGCTTTAACCTTTGAATGGACCCTGAGCGTAGCCGAATGGGGCATCTTATTGGTTTCCTCGTGAACTCTGGCGGTCTTTAACAATTTGAACGTCCTGGGCCACCTGCAGTGGTGACTTCTCACCGATGATGATGGCCTGAATTCCCCTGTCAAAAGCTTCACTGACCAGCGGGTCTTCATTTAAGGGCCATATATTCGGATGGGTCGAGTTCTCCATGCCCTTGGCAAATTCTTCCAAAATGGGAGAAACACCCGGGAGCGCTTCTTTGTTAGAAGGTAAATTATTGGTTTCCTTTGACAATACGACTTGCTGTTCTTTGGCTGTCAGCCATTTTAGAAAGGCGATGGCTTTATCTTTATTGGGTGATTGCGCGTTAACCACAAAGGTAGAGCCGGCGCTTCCCCAAATTTTGAGTGGATTAGCCGTGGTTATCGGCGGAGGCTCAATGACCCCATAGTCCAGATTTGGATTCATATCATGATAAACATTGACGCACCAGGAGCCGTTGAAAGCGAAAGCCGCACGCTCCAGGGAGAAATCCTGCTCGGCGTATTTATTGCCCTTGGTCACGAGCCCGTCCATAAAAACCCCCTTGTCGCGCATTTGGGCAAAAATATTTAAAACCTTGATCCAGTCGCTATCAGTATATTTGACCTTTCCGCGGAAGGTCTCAAAAACCTTGTCCTCTCCCATGATGTTGAAAGCATAATTGGAAGCAAAACAATCGATCATCCACAATTCGCCCCAGCCGGAAACAAAAGGAGTGATCCCCACCCGCCGAAGTGCCTGGGCATCTTTGATAAATTCATCCCAACTGCGAGGGGCTGAACTGATCCCCGCTTTAGCCAAAAGCTTTTTGTTATAAAGCCATTGTTCGTTGGTAACATCAATGGGAACACCATAGATGCCGGGCTTGACCCCATACACATTCCCCGCATCAAAACTTTTATCCGCCAGGGCCTTATCAAATAAACTGTTTTTCCAAGTACTGCCGTTGGCGTTCATGTCCTCCGTCAGGTCAACCACCAATTCCGCTTTAATAAAATCGGCGACAATAGACTTTTTATCGAGAATACCGTAAATATCCGGCAGCACATTGGCTTGTCCCGCGGCAATGACTTTCTGGGAATAAGCGTCCGACGGGGCGAATAATTGGATGTCCACTTCAATGCCGGTTTCCTGTTTATACTTTATAGCCAATTGTTGGAAGGTATCGTTGCGGTCAGTCATCCAGTGCCAGAGGAGGATTTTATGGCTGGCTTGGGGCGGCTTGGAACACCCGGTGAGAACAACTAATATCAAACAGAAGCATAAAATACTTAACTTACGCATCCGAGAAATTTAACACAGACGACGTGCCTGGTCAATTGAAAAAAACTCAGGCCTTCCCTCGCCGTTCTTCCAGCTGTTTACGTATGGCATAGGCCTTGTCTTCCGTAATGTCAAAGGTCATAATGATGAAAATAGCCATGATAGAGGTGACGATGGGAATACCGATATCACAGAGCCTCATATAAAGTAAAGCATGGGTTGTTTGGTTGGCACCCAGGGCCACATTAAATCCAGTTGCATTAAGAAGAATTCCTGAGGCCAGCGATGCTAATGCTTGTCCCAGCTTGATCATCCACCAGTAAATGGCGCCAAAGGTCCCTTCTCTGCGCTTACCGGTATCAAGTTCGTCAAGGTCGCAAACATCGGCGAGCATGGAGCTGACGATGGTAAAGACCGATCCCAAACCAAAAGCGATAAAGGGTGCCGCGATCAGCAACAAATAAGGGTGCTGGGGATTATACCCTACCCATTTCAATGCATAACCGACGATGGAAATAGGTATAGCGATCAAAAAAGTATTACGCTTTCCGATTTTGGTAGAGACCCAAGTAATCAGGGAAATCACACAAAAATTAGCCAGCGCTGTCACTGTTCCAAACCATCCAAGCAGGGTGCCTCCTTTCCCATAATCGCCGGCATAATCATAGAAAAAAATAACATAAGCGGAAAAGGCCGATGCGAGCATGAACCCGTTGAATACCAGGAAGGTCACGGCACAAAGTTTGAGAAAGGGACGGTTCTTTAAAGTGATGGCACAGCCGTTGAAGAAATCTTTCATCACATGCTTTTTTTGGGGCTTGGGTAGGTTAGTGAAATACTCCTTATTAAAAATAGCCGGCAAAATGCCGCCCACCGCGATAAAGACACCGAACAAAACAGCCAAATCGCGCACCCCGTGAACAAGGTCCTTATTAGTGTACATCAACTTAAATAGCCACGGAGACATCAGCCAGGCAAATTGGGCGATCACGTTACCGGTCCCCTGAAGGCGCGTGCGCTCATGATAATCAGGGGTCATTTCAAAGCCTAAGGCGATCCAGGGAATGGAATAAAAAGCAAAAGCGACGACAAAAAAGCACTGCACGATCAAAAAATACCAGAAGTTATAACTCTCGCTATTAGCTTTATTGAGCTGGAACAACAAGGCAAATAAAATTCCGGAAAAAATGGCCCCGAAAAAAATAAAAGGCCTGCGGCGGCCATACCGGGTGCGGGTATTATCCGTAGTATAGCCGATCAAAGGATCAGTAAAGGCATCGAGAAGGCGGGGAATAGTACCGACAAGACCAACCAACACCGGGTTCATTCCGAGCCCAAGGTTTAAAACCAGGACCATGGCGCTTATGGCAGCGGCCTGGGTTTGGTTAACAAGCGCTCCTATAGCGTATGTCGCCTTGTGAAGAATTGAAATTTTGTCTTCGGGGGCTGTGTCGTGGTGGGTTGAGCGCTCCATGGCTTCTGACATAAGTGGGCATTATAACAAACCCATCAATCGGGCACAATACTATTTATCCCAAAGTCACCTTGATAAGAGCGGACTTGGTGATGGATGATCTTGGAATGCAGACTTTATCATGCGCTACCTGCTTGAAGGCAGGTGGTTTTCCGTTAATCAAAATTTCCTTGATTGCATACTTCCCGGCATCTAGTTTTTTAGGATTGTGATATTCGACGGTCAGGCGCTTGCCCGCGAATTGGCAGGACACAGAGGCAATGCCCTTTTTATTGAATTCTTCTTTGACTAATTGAGGGGCCAGCATTAAATCCCCGCGGAGACCTCGCACGCCAAAGACATGGATCAATTGAGTCAACACCAGCCAGCTGGCGGAACCGGTCAAATAATGATACATGCCCCGGCCTTCTGAATCAAAATATTCCGGAATGCCCGGATAAATTTTACTGCGATGCCCGTCGCTGGCCATGCGGTAAATGGATTGCAAGACCTGATAGCCTGCCCGGGCAAATCCCCGCTGGTAAAGGCCCGCGGCATACATGACATTCATATGGCTGAAAAATGAACCGTTTTCTTTAGTGCCAAAAGCAAACCCGAAAGCCCGGCCCAAATCCATATAATGGTCCACCCCAAAATCCGTATTCAAGCGCAAGCCGCCCAATTCCTTGTCTTTCAAAAATTGATCGACGCTGGCAACGATCTTGCCAACTTCCTCGTTGGTGGCCATGCCGCTCATGACAGGAAATACCTGGCCTGTCAGGGTCATGCGTACCCGTCGGTCTTTAAAGCCTTCCACGCGCTGGCCTTTATTATCATAATAACCGTTAAACCACTCGAAAGCCCTGGCGCCTTTTTTAAATTGGATCTTTTCCTGCCGGCGGATGTGCGCGAATATCCAATGGCCCTTGGCGCGCAGGTCCTTTACAACATCTTTGATGGCAAGTTCAATGGTCTGCCCGCTTAAGGCCGGCTGCACGCTGTGAAAATATTTACCGAAAAGATGATTGTGTTTGGATTGATAATCATCGTAGTTGACTTTTTCACTTAAAGTGTCCAGAAGGACCAGGAGTTCACGGTTCATGCGAATTTTTTCCATGCTTTTGACACTGCTCAAATCTTCAAGAAGTTCCGCGAGGGACAATAAATTCCCGCCATACAACGAAGTAAAAGCCACTGACTCGCCGCGGGACGCCGCCATATCCAGGCCATCGTTCCAGTCTGCGCTTTCCAGGCGGATGATATTGTGTTCCCCGACGTTAAAAAATTGGGTCAAGTGCTGCACCAACAAATGTTCAAGGATGGTCCCCTCGTAGATATTCCCTTTTTTATCTAACAATTTATTCCCGTACTGGCTCACCCATCCTATATCTTTGTCATGCGTGCGTGATAATTGAGGGTCCCTGAAATAACTCTGCCTGTAGAGCAGGATGTCAAAATCGCCGCTCTGGTCGATATAAAGCTTCAATGTCAACAAAGGCCATGCCCCATGGTCCATCCATACGCGGGTAATGGCGTTGCGGTCTGCCAAAAATTCGCCGGGCACATCACCAATGATGGTGGCATTGCTGCCGTCAATGCGGATACCTGCGCAGTTATTGATCAAGTCCTGGCGTACCTGATGAGGCTCAATAAGTATCAGCGACAACAGGTCCTGCCAAATGTCCCGCCAGCCGCGGCCCCCTTTACCATAATCATGGTCAGGTAAAAACGAACAACCGAAAATGCGGCGTAAAACCGGCTGCAGGGTGACCCATCGCATCCAGGAATTAAAATCCGCATCCCCTGCACTCAAATCAATGGAAGAAATTTTATCAGACCAGTATTTTTTATTGGCCTCCAGCGCTTTGACGAATTTTTCAACGGAATTAAAACGGCTGAATGTTTCTTTGGTTTTAGCTTCCTCCGGCCCCATACCAACAGCCACGATATAGGATTGGCTTTCTTGGGGCTTGAGGGTAGTTTCCTTAAAACGCAACGCCCCTACCACTTCTTTGCCGTTGAGCGCTTTGGGACCAAGTACAACGGGATCATGATTTTCAAAAACTGCCGCAGGCCGCAACATAGACCCGCCATCACCATAAAAACTGTCCACCGTCGGGAAAGAACCCGTGATGCCGCCTGATATCCCTTGGCATCCGTACACATAATAGACACAGCAGCTTGCCTGATGTCCTTCCTCATTAAAAGCCATGGTCCTATGCATCAGCACTCCTTCCGGGACCTGCAGGACCCGGTTTAAAAGTGCGGTCACATGCTCATGGTCATGTTTGTTGTCCCGTGAGCGTCCAAAAAGAGCAATTGAGCTCGTTGGCGTGAAAGAAATTGGTATTTTTGAAATATTTTTGACAGTCACCTGCATCAGTTCAACGTTTTCTCCGGTCGTGGGAACGAAGTTTATTGCACCTATTTCCAATCCCGCCGCCTGATGAGTGCGATTAAGCTTATGCCAAAGAGGCCCAATTTCGACAAATGCTGAATTGGGCGACGTCTCCTGGAATAAACTAAACCCCCCTTTACCTTTGATAAAAACAAAAAATTCGCGCACAGGAAAACGTAAATCTTCGCGGGAGGCGGGTTTGGTCAGGTAATGAAATTTATCCTGTTTTATGTCCCCGCTTAAAAAGGGGGTAATGGCGGATTTGACACTCGAGGCATCAATACCGCATAATGGCGCGTAGATGGTTTTTATCCCGGCCGCTTTTTTTGAGGTAAAACTCACTCCATCAGGGCGATATGTATAAAAGGATTCTGCAGGCATAAAACTTGGGGTATGTATTTACAATACGGTATTTTCGGCGAGTTTAAAGAGACGCTGCATTTTAAGAAAATCCACTTCGGTGAATTGA
>Ga0206837_1017_pt1 | contig 31295 bp, 34 predicted proteins | sample Alteio_BWOrgCont_29_FD_152863 | JGI IMG/M metagenome (GOLD analysis project Ga0206837, IMG submission 152863) | Enriched cells from forest soil in Barre Woods Harvard Forest LTER site, Petersham, Massachusetts, United States -... | ecosystem: Environmental > Terrestrial > Soil > Temperate forest >...
GAATATAATCCTGTTAAGGCGGGGTTAGTTAAGGTCATAGAGGATTGGGAGTTTAGTTCAGCAAAACATTATCTTGGAAAAGGGAGAAATTTCTTATTAGATAACTATGAGATTCCCGAAATTAAGAATAAAATAGATTATAAAAAGTCGGACGAATTTGAAAAGGGTGATGGGATAGGGTCCGAAATTTTCAAGTTTAAATTGAGAAGGGATATTGAGTGACATTGCCCTGACACCACTTTGGTCCCTGTCCCTTTCTCTCTTTCTCCCTTTCTCTTTCTCTTCTTTCTCGTTACCTCGCCGTTGATTTGTATTTACTCAAGGCAGAACGCAGGGTGGAAGGCAGGGGGATTTTTTTACGGGTTTTTTGGTTGATGGTCACATGCACGGTCTTGGCTGTTCCCACCAGGGTTTTCCCACGCTTGAGGGTGTATAGAAAAGAGAAGGAAGTGTTGCCGATATGCCCTACCTTAACGGCTATGGCAATTTTGTCACCGACAAATAGGGGGGTTTTGTAATCAGACTCGGCATGCACGATTGGAAGAAAATAGCTTTTGCCTTTCAACATTGTCCGGAAGCTCCAGCCAAACTTTTCCAGTAATTCCTCATAGGCATCATGGATGATCTTAAATTGATTGGCGAAGAAAAGTATGCCAGCGGCGTCTGTGTCGTGCAATCGTATCTTTGTTTTGTATGTAAGCATGCCCTGATTATACCAAATCATTGACAAATACAAAGAAGATTGTATTATGTGTTTTACTTCAATATTGGAGAACAAATATGAATAAAAAAGCGTTGGTTGCGGAATTTATCGGGACATTCACGCTGATTTTTATCGGTGTAGGATCCATCGTCGCGGATTATATGAGCCCTGGTAAGGTCGGACTGACGGGTATCGCTTTGGCGCATGGCCTGGCAATCGGGGTCATGGCTTCAGCAACGATGGCCATTAGCGGCGGGCAATTAAATCCGGCGGTGACCATTGGTTTATGGTCAGTTAAAAAAATTAACACTAAAAATGCCATTGGTTATATGGTAGCCCAATGCCTGGGTGCTATTTTTGCCGCTTTTTTGATCACTTTAGCCGTGCCGATAGATGCTTTAAAAGCTGTTGGTATGGGAACACCAGCTTTAGGGCAGGGTATCTCTGTACAAATGGGACTCGTGACCGAAATAATTTTGACTTTTATTTTGATGTTTGTCATTTATGGTGCAGCCGTTGATGCCCGCGCTCCTAAAGGCGGTGGGTTGCTTATCGGATTGGCAGTAACTTTGGATATATTTATGGGTGGGCCCATTTCAGGGGCAGCCATGAATCCGGCCCGTTATCTAGGCCCGGCACTCATGGGGGGCGGTTTGCAAAATGCCTGGATTTATTTTGTTGGCCCTATCGTGGGTGCTGTCTTGGCCGCGCAAATTTATAAAACTCAACTAGAAAAGTGATATAATTAGATTCCCGCTTTCGCGGGAATGACAATGAGAAAATTAGGAAAGGAGTTTTTAATGGCAGACCGTATCGGTGCAATCACCATGAAAGGCAATCCCTTGACCTTGACCGGCCGTGAAATCAAGGTGGGGGAACAGGCCCCTGATGCCACTCTTGTGGCCAATGATCTCTCTGAAGTCAAGCTGTCTTCTTTTAAAGGTAAAAAAATTATTTTATCGGTTGTTCCGTCGCTGGATACGCCGGTCTGTGACCTTGAAACTAAAAGGTTTAACCAGGAGGCATCCAAACTTGACGGTGTCGCGGTTTTGACAGTCAGTAAAGACCTGCCTTTCGCGCAAAAGCGCTGGTGCGCTGGTGCCGGAGCAACAGCTGTCAAGACCTTGTCTGATTTTCGCGGCAATTTTGGCGAAACCTATGGGGTTTTGATCAAAGGTTTGGGCTTACTCGCCCGTTGTGTTTTTGTGATTGATGAAAGCGGTAAAATTACCTATATCCAATTGGTCAAAGAAGTGGCCAGTGAGCCAAATTATGATGAAGTTATCAAGGCCGTCAAAGGTGAAGCTTGCGGCTGTGGGCACAATCACTGATAATAGATTCCCGCTTTCGCGGGAATGACACAACACTGGAGGAATTATGGCATACACCTTACCCCCGTTAGCGTATCCTTACAATGCCCTGGAGCCGCACATCGATGCGCGCACCATGGAAATCCATCACACTAAACATCATCAAGCCTACATTAATAATGTCAATAATGCCATCAAGGGCAAAGCGGACTTGGAAAGCAAACCCGTTGAGCAATTGATCGCCGATATCAATGCCATACCGGAAGATATCCGCAATGTCGTGCGTAATAATGGCGGCGGACATGCGAACCATACTTTTTTTTGGACCATTATCGGTCCCAATGCCGGTGGACAGCCGAAGGCTCAAGTGGCCGCAGCCATCAACCAGGCCTTTGGATCTTTTGATGCTTTTAAAGAAAAATTCGCCCAAGCGGCAACTACCCGTTTTGGCAGCGGATGGGCTTGGGTTGCTGTTACTAAAGAGGGCAAGTTAGAAATTTCTTCAACACCCAACCAGGACAGCCCCTTAATGGAAGGAAAAACTCCCATTTTAGGCATTGATGTCTGGGAGCATGCCTATTACCTGCACTATCAAAACCGCCGTCCCGATTACATTGCGGCCTTTTGGAATGTCGTCAACTGGCAGGAAGTCGAAAAACGTTTTTCCTCGACGAGACTCATGTCGGTAAAATGACCAAAAAAATATGAAAAAGAATTTGACTTGAGAGTTTTATCAAACTACTATATTTAATATTCCATTGATTAACAAGACGTATATAAGGAGGACAAGTCGAGTGTCTCAAGAAACCGCTGCCAATTTCGACATTAAAGTCCAGAAGCGCAATGGTCAAATCATCGAGTTCATCCCCAACCGCATCACCCACGCCGTAGCCAATTCTTTTAAAGAGCAAACCGGCCTTCCCCGCGAGTCTGAGCTTAGTGAAGAGGTGATGAAGAATGCCCAAAAAGTCACTGATTGTGTGGTGGCTGTCCTCAAAGAGCGGGGGATCCAGCGTCCTTTTTTGACGGTTGAAGAAATCCAGGATGAAGTGATCCGTCAGCTGTATGAAAACGGCCATAAGGAAGTCGGTGAGCGTTATGCCTCTTATCGTCGCTTTCACGCGGAGCGCCGCAAATTATTTGAATTGTATTCGGTGATCAAGCGTGACGGCAAGGTGGTTTCTTTTAAGCAGGAAAAGATCGCTTTGGCCATTGCCAAGGCCCTGATCGCCCAAAATAAGGGCGTTTATAATGAAATTTTGATCGAAAAGGCCCAGGAACTGACCGAAAAGGCCGTTTCCGAGATCCGCACCCGTTGGCCGGATGGTAAATCTATCCATATCGAAGAAGTGCAGGACATTGCTGAAAAAGTGATCATGGCCGCGGGTTATCATGAAGTGGCCAAGCGGTATATCATCTACAGGGAAGACCGTGCCAAAGCCCGCCGCAACCGCGGCAAAGTCCAGATCGAAGAATCCATTGAGTGGGTCAAAAATTTAAACATAAAAAATGATGTTGGCGTTGAGCGGCCCATTGATCTGGATGAAGTGCGTTTTAGATTTGAAACTTGCTGTAAAGGTTTGAGCGATGTTTCGGTGGACAAGCTTTTTAAAGAGGCTGTTAAGAGTTATTTTAATGGCATGACAGACCGCCAGTTGTTCCAGGCCAATGTCATGGCCGCCCGCTCTTTTATCGAGAAAGAGCCGAATTACGGATTTGTGGCAGCGCGTTTATTGCTTCTCATGGAATACCAGGAAGCTTTGGGCACAGAAGTGTCTTTTGAACGCATGCGGGCTGAATACGCGGATTATCTGGCGACCTATATTCAAAACGGTGTCCGTTATGAATTGCTAGATGCGTCTTTAAAGCTTTTTGATTTGAAATTATTAGGCAAGGCGATTGTCCCCGAGCGTGATTTTATTATCCGTTATATGGGATTGCAGACCTTGTATGACCGTTATTTTATCCATTGGGAAGACCGCCGCATTGAATTGCCCCAAATTTTCTGGATGCGGGTATCCATGGGGCTGGCGGCCAATGAGGGGGCCCAAAGAAACCAAAAGGCTATTGAGTTTTATAATATCCTCTCGACTTTTCGTTTTATGTCATCTACTCCGACGCTGTTTAATTCCGGCACCCGCCATCCGCAATTATCGTCTTGCTTTTTGACCACCATTGAAGATGATTTACTCCATATTTTTAAATGCATCCAGGATGATGCCATGCTTTCTAAATGGAGCGGGGGGTTGGGCAATGATTGGACTTCGGTGCGAGCCATGGGCAGCCGCATCAAGGGTACAAACGGCAAAAGCCAGGGAGTTATCCCGTTTTTGAAAGTGGCTAATGACACGGCTTTAGCGGTCAATCAGGGCGGCAAACGTCAGGGAGCGATGTGCGCTTATCTGGAAGTCTGGCATTTGGATATTGAGGATTTTCTTGAATTGCGCAAAAACACCGGTGATGAACGCCGCCGCACGCATGATATGCATACGGCCAGCTGGATCCCTGATCTGTTCATGAAGCGGGTCAAGGCCAACGCGGACTGGACATTACTTTCGCCTTCCGAGGCCCCGGATTTGCATCATATCTACGGCCAGGCTTTTGAGAAACGCTACGAAGAATATGAACAGTTGGCAAGGACGGGAAAGATCAAGAGTTTTAAAACGATTTCTGCGGTGCAATTATGGCGCAAGATGCTGGGCATGGTATTTGAAACCGGCCATCCCTGGATCACCTGGAAAGACCCGTCCAATGTGCGTTCTCCCCAGGACCATGTCGGTGTTGTGCACAGTTCAAACCTTTGTACTGAGATTTTGCTTAACACCTCCAAGGATGAAACTGCTGTTTGTAATTTGGGTTCTGTCAATCTTGCCGCCCATGTCAGCGATAAGGGCATTGACACCAGTAAGCTCAAAGAGACAGTCACCACTGCCGTGCGCATGCTGGATAATGTCATTGATATTAATTTTTATCCTACTGTTGAATCCAAGGCGGCTAATCAGCGCCATCGTCCGGTAGGCTTAGGGATAATGGGCTTTCAGGATGCTTTGTACAGCCTGAATTTCAGCTATGCTTCCCAGGAAGCTGTTAATTTTGCTGATGAAAGCATGGAAGCTGTTTCTTATTATGCTTTGCATGCCTCTATGGAATTGGCCCGCGAACGCGGGGCTTACTCAAGCTATAAGGGATCCAAGTGGGACCGCGGATTTTTGCCTATTGATACCATTGATCTTTTGGAAAAAGAGCGGGGCGGTTATCTGGACATGGACCGCTCTTCACGCATGGATTGGTCGCATTTGCGTTCCGCCATCAAACAAACGGGCATGCGTAACAGCCTGGTCATGGCCATTGCTCCGACGGCAACCATCGGCAACATCACCGGCGTCACCCAGTCCATTGAGCCGATGTACAAGAATGTCTTTGTCAAAAGCAATCTCTCCGGTGAATTTACGGTGATCAATGAATGCCTGGTCGAAGATCTCAAGAAATTAAGCATTTGGGACCAGGAGATGATCGATGATTTGAAATATTTCGACGGAAGCGTGCAGGAGATCACGCGCGTGCCGGCCATTCTTAAGGCCAAGTACGCCACTGCCTTTGAAATCGATTATGAATGGATCATAGAGGCTGCCAGCCGCCGCCAGAAGTGGATTGACATGGGCCAGTCTTTGAATTTGTACCAGGCCAAGCCCAGCGGCAAGAAGATCAGTGATATGTATATGTACGCCTGGGAAAAGGGCCTGAAAACCACGTATTATCTGCGTTCGATGGGCGCGACCCGTATTGAAAAAAGCACCCTGGATATTAATAAATATGGTAACGTGGTGGGCCAGCGCCATCGCAATGACAAGGGCAAGGTGGTTGATGCGCCCAAAGCAGCCCCAACCGCCCAACCGATCCAGGATTGCGAATCTTGCCAGTAAAGGAAATTTATGCCTGAAGTCCCTAGCACCAATTCCGATATTAACGCTTCCGTTTGCGCCGGCGGCATACGCATGACACGCGAGCGCGTTTCCGCAGACAACAAACGCATCATCCTTAATAACCGCACCGTGGACATTAATCAACTGGTGCCCATTAAATACAAATGGGCCTGGCATTTTTATCTGGATGCCTGCGCGAACAATTGGATGCCGACGGAAGTTTCCATGCAGCGGGATATCGAGCAATGGAAGAATGCACAGGCTTTTACCCCTGATGAGCGCCATGTGATCAAGCGCAATTTAGGTTTCTTTTCAACCGCGGAGACCCTGGTCGGCAACAATATCGTTTTGTCCATTTACAAGATGGTGGACAATCCGGAATGCCGCCAGTATTTGCTGCGCCAGGCTTTTGAAGAGGCCATCCACGTCCACACCTTCCAATATGTCGTTGAGTCCTTGTCCCTGGATGAAACGGAAATTTTTAACATGTACCGTGAAAACCAGGCCATTTATGAAAAAGACGAGTTTTCCATGAGCTGCACTGACGGGATCATTGATACAGGTTTGGATTTATCTACCCGGGAGGGCCTGCAAAAATTCGTTGATAATCTGGTAGCTTTTTATGTGGTCACTGAAGGGATTTTCTTTTATAGCGGTTTTGTGACGTTGTTGTCATTTGGCCGCCAGAACCGTTTGCCCGGCACCTGCGAGCAAATCCAGTATATTTTGCGTGATGAAAGTATCCACATGAATTTTGGTATCCAGTTGATCAATACCATCATCGAAGAAAACCCTTATTGCTGGACCCCGGAGTTTACGGATCATCTTATCAGCCGCATTAAACGGGCGGTCGAATTAGAATGCAATTATGCCCAGGAATGCCTGCCGCGTGGAGTGTTGGGGCTCAATGTGGCCATGATGCGTGAATACGTGCAATACATTGCGGACCGCCGCCTGGAAAAACTCCGTTTGCCGCGTCAATATAACAGCAGCAATCCTTTCCCCTGGATGAGCGAAGTCATTGACCTCAAAAAAGAGAAGAATTTCTTCGAAACCCGAGTCACCGAATATCAGACCGGCGGCGCCCTCGAGTGGTAACCCGCCAACTAAATTTAAGAAATATCAATCCCTTATGGCATAGAGCGACTTTGTATGCCATACTTAAGTTGAAGAGTCCTGTAAAGGGCCTAACTGCTTCGGCTTCGAAAAGGAGGTGCACTATGAAACGAATGGTCTCTATACTCATTGCGTTAGCAGTAGTAGGTTTAAGTGTACCGAGTTTTGCTGATCCTGTTGCGAAATTCAACGGTGGTCTTAAAGATGTGGTGATGTCGCCTCTGCAAGTCAGCGATAATGTGAAGGCGGAAACAGAGAATGCCAAGTTCTTGCCATTTGCACTGGCTGGGGGTATTCTTAAGGGTGGTTTTTACATGGCTAAACAAATTGTGACTGGAACTTACGCCATGATAACCTCACCAATCGATATGATACGTAAGTAAGCTGTTCATTGTCATCCCCGAATGTTTTTATCGGGGATCCAGTCAAATTGACGCCGGTTCATAAGACCCGGCGTCTTTTTTTGTAATCCTGTCATTCCCGCGAAAGCGGGCATCCATTAAAATACTTTACTCGATATAATCCCTTTAATGTTTTATAATGATCCTTATGGCCAAATCCAAAACCGGCGTTTTGATTATCAATTTAGGAACTCCCCAGAGTTCTTCTGTGACGGATGTGCGTAAATACTTGCGTGAATTCCTGATGGATGCGCGGGTAATAGACATTCCCCTTTGGCGCAGGTTCCTGTTGATTAATTTGATTATTGCACCTTTCCGTGCGCCCAAGTCTGCTAAAGCCTATCGGGAATTGTGGACGCCCCAAGGTTCTCCTTTGAAAGTCCACGGCCAAAAGCTCGAAGGGCTTTTACAGGAGGCGTTGGGCGCGGATTTTGAAGTGAAGCTGGCCATGCGCTATCAAACCCCGGGCATCAAGTCGGTTTTATCTCACTTTAAGAACAAAGGCTTTAAACGATTGATCGTGATTCCTTTATATCCGCAATATGCTTCATCGTCGAGCGGCTCGACGATAGAAGAAGTCATGAATGAGCTAAAGGCGTGGGAAGTGGTCCCTGAGATAAGGATGATCAGTCAATTTTATGAGCATCCGCTATTTATCAAGGCGTTTGCCCAAATCGGGCAAAAATACATGGCCCAAGAACGTTTAAATTCAAATGTCATTCCCGCGAATGCTGGAAACCAGTACGACCATTACTTGTTCAGTTATCACGGGCTTCCTGAGCACCAAATCCTTAAATCTTCCTGCGATCAATATTGCCGTCTGGGGGATTGCTGTTCGGTATTGAACGCTAAAAACCAGTATTGTTACCGGGCCCAATGTTTTGAGACAACACGTTTGTTGGTCAAAGCGTTGGGTATTAAAAAAGAAGATTATACGATTTGTTTTCAATCGCGGTTAGGCAAAACACCGTGGATCAAGCCGTATACAGATGAAGTGATCAAACAATTGCCGGCGCGTGGTATAAAAAAAGTTTTGGTCTTTTCGCCGAGCTTTGTAGCCGATTGCCTTGAGACCACCATCGAGATCGGTGTCGAGTATAAAAAGCTCTTTTTAGAACATGGGGGAGAGCGCTGGCTGTTGGCTGAAAGCCTTAATGCCCATCCCATCTGGGTTGACTGTTTAAAGCAAATGGTCCTGAGCTCTGTAATTTCGAGGTCTTCTGCTGATGTCATTGCGAGAAGCGCAGTTCAGTGCAGCCCGCAGGGCGACGAAGCAATCTCTAACTTATGAATAAAAAATCCTCTATGTCCGGCCCTATAATTGTCCTGCTTTCTCTTGGCCTTATCTTGTATTATTATCTTATCTTCCGCCATACCCTCGAAACCCAAGTCCTGCACCAACATACCGTAATTGATAATAAATCAATATAAATATTGACGAATAAGCATTCATTTGCTATGCTTTGGCTATGTCTAATAAAATCCTCGGCAATTATGGTGAATTCCTGGCCCGGCAATACCTGCAGGCCCAAGGTTATCGGATATTAGAGGAGAATTTCCGTAATAAATTAGGTGAAATCGATCTTATAGCCCAGGATGGCAATACGATCTGTTTTGTTGAAGTCAAGACCCGCCAATCTTTAGACCAAGGCCAGCCTTATGAAGCCGTAACTCCTTGGAAAATCCGTAAACTTTCCCAAATGGCCACCTCTTATTTAAAATATAAATATCGTTCTGTTGAGATTTTTTCAAGATTTGACGTGATATCCATTGTTCAGTACAAAGAAACTCCCCCCGACATAAAACACATCAAAAACGCCTTTGAATCGACATATTAAAGCGAATGTTGATTTTTATTGATTTGCACAGAAAGTGTGCTATTCTTGTTATGGAGGTTTTAACGATGACAAAAAATGTGACGTTACGTATTAATGAAACCCTTTTGCACAAGGCGCGCCATCAAGCCATAGGAGAGAAAAAATCTTTTTCGCGCTGGTTGACAGAATTAATTTCCAAAACTGTAGGAGAAAAAGATAACTACCAAAAAGCCAGAGAGCGTGCGATGAAACGGCTTAAAAAGGGTTTTCATTTGGGTGGCAGGTCTTATAGAAGGGAAGATCTTTATGATCGACCGATTTTTCATTGATACCAATATTATTGTTTACGCTCATGACCTTGATGCTGGCGAGAAATATAAAATTGCCGCGGCAAAATTTGAAGAATTGTGGAAGCAGGACAATCCGCCTTCCATTAGTATACAGGTTTTACAGGAAACATGCGCTGTGCTTATAAAAAAAGGCATGCCAGCCGCAGAGATAGGTGCTTTGATGGAAGATCTCCTACAATGGAATGTTATCATAAATGATCAAAATATTTTATTGGAAGGTATCCGTTTACAGCGTAAATTAAAAATATCCATATGGGACGCTTTCATAGTTGCTGCCGCAGTAAAATCCGGTGCCCGCCATATCATTAGTGAAGATTTAAGTCACCTGAAGCAATATGAAGGGATTATTGTCACAAACCCTTTTATTAAACAATAAACTAAATAATTCTGATTTTCCTTCCCGTCGAGCCTTCGTCGAAGTATAATTTAACCTGAACTTATATTTTTACATGCTTAACCCTTTAACAATGGGAGGGATAAATGTCATCATTCCGTATATTTATCGTCGCTGTTTGTGTTTTTTTAGTGGGTTTTACCGGTCAAAAGGTTTTTGCGAGTGACAGTGGGGTGATTAAATTAGAGCTTCCGGATGCCGCGGCTGTTGGCATGGGAGGGGCCTTTGTTGGCGAAGCTGACAGGCCTTCAGCCGTATATTATAACCCTGCGGGTATCGTTCAAATGGATACCATGGAATTTTCCGGGGGAATCACTTGGTTGCAGCCCCAGATCAAATTTGAATCATTAACATCAGGTAACGGCAATACGTCTGAAATGAAACAGGACAACTATATTTTTCCCGCTATTTTTGCTACAGCCCCTGTGATTAAAGATAAATTATATATTGGGGCAGGAGAGGCTTCTGACTTTGGCGCCGGTAATGACTGGCATGCGGACAGTTTTTCACGTTATGATACAGTTAAAGATAGTATTGAAAATAAAGATATTATGCTCGTGGCAGCTTATAAGATCAATGATCGATGGTCGGTGGGCGCTGGAGCGATTGATGATCTGTCAAAATTTGAACATGACCAGGCATTATCACAAAATAATGGAGTTGACGGCGACGCTTTGTTTAAAGCTAATGACCATGCCTGGGGTTTTACCTTGGCATCCTTATTTAAATTAAACGACCAGAACCAATTTGGTTTAACCTACAAAAGTCCAATCCATCATACGTACAATGGCACATTATATTTGAATAATCTTAACAATTCTCCTACATTTGGTCCTCTTGGAGGCGGATTTCCTGGAGGATATTCGGATGTTTTTGGTGCTTCATCACTTACCACTAAAGCCGTTCAAAAGCTTACCCTACCTCAAAGTGTCACCTTAGGGTATAGTTTAAAGCCAACGAGTAAATGGAAGGTAAATTTTGATCTCGAATGGACTGACTGGTCAAATACAGAGCAACAAATTATTTATTATCCTAATACAAGTGCCAAACAGGCAAGTATTTTAGCTACTGATAACCCACAGCAAAGGTCTTGGAGATCTGTTTGGTCGGAGTCTCTTGGTACAGAATATGGCATCACAGATACCTTTAGAATACGCGGAGGGTATGATCATCATCAATCTCCTGTCCCTAAAAATACATATGATACCGCATTTCCCGATAGCAATTACAATGCAGTTTCAACCGGTTTTGGATTCGATATAACAAAAAATATTACAATAGACATAGGTTATGTTGCTGTTTTTTATCAACCCCGCAGCATTAAGAATGCTCAGGGCGTTGCCTTGAGTGCGGCCCTAGGTGGGAAATACAGTGAATTTGTCAATATCGGCACGGCGACTTTGACATATAAGTTTTAATTTAAAAGTTTAATTCTTTAGAGATTATTTAATGGATGATTTTAAACAATCAGTCGGACGGACTGCTATTGTTACTGGTGCAACTCGTGGAATAGGCAGAGCAATTGCTTTAAAGCTTGCTCAAGAAGGATATAATGTTGCATTTAATTATCTAAAAAATAAAAAATTAGCAGATTCTCTAGTTAATGAAATCAAAAAATATAAAGTTAAAGTATTGGCATTTAAAGTTGATATAAGAGATTTTGAAAAAGTACAGAGAATGAAAGATATGATTTTAGACAAATTGGGAGTAGTTCATATTCTAATTAATAATGCAGGCATCACAAAAGATGTTTCACTTGCAATGATGACTCAAGAAGATTGGGATAGCGTTGTAGATTCTAATCTTAAGGGGACTTTTAATATTACAAAAGCTTTCATATTCACTTTTATGAAGCAGAAATTTGGAAATATTATCAATATTTCTTCTTTAAGCGGTTTTATGGGCATGGCTGGACAAACAAATTATTCAGCCTCAAAGGGTGGAATTATTTCCTTTACAAAATCATTAGCCAAAGAAGTTGGACCCTTTAATATTTGTGTAAATGCTGTAGCGCCTGGATTTATAGAAACTGATATGGTTACGAATTTAAATCATAATAAAATTCTAAATTTAATTCCAATGCAAAGATTAGGGAAGCCAGAAGAAGTAGCAGAAGTTGTTAATTTTTTACTTCAAAAAGAATCCTCCTATATAACTGGGCAAGTAATTCGAATAGACGGAGGATTAGGTATGTAAATTTATGAATAATAAACGTATTGTAATAACGGGTATTGGTGTAGTATCTCCTATTGGTATTGGAAAAGATAATTATTGGAAAGCATTAGCAGAAGGACGATCGGGAATAAAGCCAATAACTATTTTTGATGCTTCTAAATTTAAGATAAAAAGTGCAGGTGAAATAATAGATTTTGATGCCAAAGAAATTTTAGGCAGAAAAGGATTAGTAGATTTAGATAGAACAACGACTTTATTGTCTTCGGCAATGAAATTTGCTATTGAAGATGCTAATTTAGAAATCAATGAGAAAAATTCCCATCGATTAGGTATTTCCGTTGGAACCACTTTCGGCAGCTTACATAGTCTTTCAGAATTTGATAAAGACTGCTTAATTCAAGGCCCCAAATTTGTTAATCCTTCCCGATTTCCTAACACTGTTATTAATTCGCCTGCAAGTCGGGCTGCTATTCGTTTTGGGATAAAAGGATTTAATACTACTATTTCTACTGGGTTTTGTTCTGGCCATGACGCATTAGATTATGCTTGTCATGCTTTAAAATTTGACAGAGCAGACAGAATTTTGGTTGGCGCCGTTGAAGAAATATGTCTTCAAACGTTTTTAGGATTTTATCAGTTAAAATATTTGTCTGGGCTAAAAAAAGGTTTCATACCTGTTTCAAGTCCATTTGATCGAAATAGAGATGGAATTGTTTTTGCTGAAGGAGCATCAGTTGTTTTATTAGAGAGATTAAATTCAGCAATAAAAAGAAAATCAAGAATTTATGCTGAAGTAGTATCAATGGCATCAAATTTTGATCCCGGAGGATTTCATAAATATAACAGAAAAGCAACAGGTATAATTAATGCTATGCAATCAGCCATAGATAAAAGTGGTTTAGTCAGAGAGAAAATAGATTGTATTTTTTCTAATGCTAATTCAACCAAGGATGGGGATGCCATTGAAACAAAGGCAATCAAAGCAGTTTTTAAAAAATATGCTAAACAGATACCTATAGTATCAATTAAATCAATGATTGGAGAAACCTTTAGCGCCTCAGGTGGTATGAATTTAATAGCCGCATTAGGGAGTTTAGAGAAGCAATTTATTCCTCCAATAATTAATTATAAAATAAAAGATTTGGAATGTAATCTCAATTTTATTTTAAAGCCTATAAAGAGCAATAACCTTAATTATATAATGGTAAATTGTTTTGATCCAAGTGGAGCAAATGCTGTTTTAATATTAAAGAAAATTCAAGGGGACAAAAATGCTTAACTTTGAAGAAATTAAGAATGTTTTGCCACAGAAGTTTCCTTATTATATGGTTGATCGAATCCTTAAGCTAAAAGAAAAAGAAAAGGTTATTGGAATTAAGAATATTAGTGGGAATGAGATTTGTTTTTTGGGACATTTCCCTGATAAATCAATTGTACCAGCGACTATGGTTTTGGAGATCATGGCACAAGTAGCTACATTTTTATTTTATTCAAGAAAAAGAAAGCAGCAAAAATTAAATTTTTTTCTTGCTATGATTAAAGAGGCTAAATTTATAAAATCTGTTTTTCCAGGAGATCAATTAAAAGTATTTATAAATGGAATCCGTATTACAAAGGATAATGCCTATGTTCATGCTATAGCCACAATAGAAGAAGAAACAGTTGCAGAAAGTGATATGATTTTTGTAAGAAGAAAATAATTATGGAAAAAAGAATCGTTATAACTGGGGTTGGTATAGTTTCTTCTATTGGAATAGGGAAAAAACAATTCTGGGATAATCTATTGAAAGGTAAATCGGGAATTTCTAAAGTAGAACTTTTTGATACTTCTAACTATCAAAGTCACAACGGCGGTGAAATTAAGAATTTTGATGGAAAAGAATTTATTAGTTTAAGAACATTAATATTTTTAGGCAGAGCCTCTCAATTAGCTGTCGCTGCAACGAAATTAGCTATTGAAGATGCAGGTTTAGAGCACAAGCAATTTTCTAAATTTAAAGTATCCGTATGTATGGGAACGACAATGGGAGAAATTCAATCTATAGAGAGTTTAAATAAAAGTTTTGTTGAGAAAGAATTCTTTGAAAAGTTAGATAGAACACTGGTATTTCAATCATCAGTAAACAATATTCCCGTTGATGTAGCCATGGAATTTAAATTAAAAGGAAGGAATAGAATTTTTACAACAGCTTGTGCGGCTGGTAATTATGCCATAAGTTATGGTGTCGATTTGTTAAGAATGGGAGAAGCTGATTATGTAGTTGCAGGTGGATCAGATTCATTTTCTCGAATAGCTTTTACAGGTTTTGACAAAGTAAATGCTATTGCTCCTGAAAAATGTCAACCATTTGATAAAAATAGAAAAGGAATGATACCAGGAGAAGGTGCAGGAGTTTTAATTTTGGAAACTTTAGAAAGTGCTAAAAAAAGAAATGCTAATATTTATGCTGAAGTATTAGGTTGTGGATTAAGCTGCGATGCATTTCATATGACACAGCCATTGGTTGATGGATTAGTTGATTGTATTGAAAATGCGTTAAAAATTTGTAAAGTTGATAGGAAAGATGTTGATTATATTTGTGCTCATGGAACAGGAACTGTTCATAATGATAAAGCTGAGTGTAGAGCAATTAATAGAGTATTTGATAATAAGAAAATAGCAACAAGTTCATGTAAATCCATGTTAGGGCATACAATGGGAGCGGCTTCAGCCATTGAAGCTATCGCCTGTTGTTTAGCGGTTAAAAATGATATTATTCCACCAACTATAAATTATGTCACTCCTGATCCAGAATGTGATATAGATTGTGTCCCTAATAAAGCAAGAGAACAAAGAATTAATGTTGTATTAAATAATGGTTTTGCCTTTGGAGGAAACCATGCATGTTTAGTTTTAAAAAAGGTAAAAATAAAGGGAGAATAAATATATGGGTCAAGATATTGAAAAAGAAGTAATTGAAATGCTGTCAAAAATGACAGGTTTTGAGCCAAGTGAAATTAAGCCTAATATGATTATTGCAAAAGATTTAGGCGTAGATTCTCTTAAAGTAATTGAGATTGCAACAGCAATCGAAAAAAAATATAAAGTATTAGTTAAAGAAAAACAAATGACCAAAATTAAAACAGTAAATGATTCGATAAAGTTAATAGAAAGTTTGCTAAGAAAGAAAGTAAATATTAGGTTAATTAAATGAAAAAGAGAAAAATGAATTCGAAATTTAATTTAAATCTACATAAAGAAAAAAAATATTTGATAAAATCAATGAGAAGCGCAGACACAGGAGGTAAAGCTCTTAAAAACATTGAAGTTATTCAAAAGTATTTAATTAAAACTGAAAAGTCTAAAAATAAATTCGAAAAGAAATTTAATAAAACATTTCATTATCAATTAACACAATTAAATAAAAAAACTCTATTAATTAAAAATGATAAATATCAATCAATAGTTAAAGAATTATTTAGAAATTCTATTAGAAAATACATTTTTAAAAGTCCTCTATGTAAATATGGTTATATTAAGCCAAAAGGTTATCCTGGTGATTATAAAATTATAGAGGCAATTTATAATACAAAACCACTTGCGTCTAAAAATACTATAGGGTATCTTTTCGACCAATTTTTACTACAGGATGAGTATGTTCAGTCTATTAGAGATCGTAAGGATAAAATGAAAATTTTATTAAAAAATTACATTAGTAAAAATAAATCTGATAAAGTCAAAATTCTTAATATTGCATGTGGTTCATGTCGAGAAATAAGAGAATTATTAAATGAAGGTTTCTATACAAATAAGATTATTGAATTTGTTTTAATTGATCAGGATAAGGAATGTTTAAATTATTCAAAAAAATTTTTAAAGGGATTTCCATCAAATTATAAGTTTCATTTTTTACAAAGCAATGTTTATTCTTTTTTTCGAAATGATACATTTGAAAAAAAGTTTGGGAAGTTCGATTTTATTTACAGTATAGGTCTAGCTGATTATTTATCAGATATGGTTTTAGGAGACATGATTCTGAAAGGATTTGGACGTTTAACTAAAGATGGTAGATTTATTATTGCTCATAAAAATCTTAAAGAATTTGAATCCATACCTTCTGATTGGGTATGTGATTGGATTTTTATTCCAAGGAATAGAGACGATGTAAATACTTTATTAAAAATTTATTTATCATCATATAATTACAATGCTAATTTTGAAAATTTAAAAAGCAAATTAATTTTTTTTATTATGCTTGAGAAACGAATCAAGCTATGTTGAGTTTTCATTACGTACTTACATCTATTGCGACTTTTCTTATTTTTTCATTAGGTTTTTTTGTTCTACAAAAAAATTCTAAAAGCAAAATTACTCAATCTTTTTGTTTAATGTGTTTTTCTGCATTTATTTGGTTATTTTTTGTTTCAATTTCTTACAACCATATTCTTCGATCTTACGCAGAATTACTTTTACGAATTAGTTATGTAGGAGTTAATTTTATTTCAATTACTACCTTTCATTTTACAATTGAGTTTCTTAAGAAAAATAATCTTAGAAATTATGTTAAGTTTGTTTATGCCTACGGTTCTGTGTGCGCTTTAATAATACTTAAAACAAAGTATATCATTTCTGGAATTTATACTTATTATTGGGGTTTTTATCCTAAAGCGGGTAAATTTCATCCCTTATTTTTACTATTTTTCGTTATATTAATTTCAATTTGCCTCGTTCTTTTAACCTTATCTTCATTAAAAGAAGTTCGTTTATCAATTCGGAGAAGACAAATTAATTATATATTGCTTTCTATTTTTGTTTTTAATTTTGCTTCAGTCGATTTTATACCAAATTATGGCATTGAGTTTTATCCTTTTGGTTATATACCAACTACTTTATTGGTTTTTATTATTAGTTACGCAATTCTTAAATACCAAATTTTAGATATTAAAATAGCAGTAACGAGAGTTGGGCTTTTTGTTATCGTTTATACTTTAATATTAGGTATACCTTTTTGGTTAGGCATTAAACTCTTTGGTCAAGGATTATGGTTGCTTCCAACAGGTGTTTGTGCAATTCTTGCAACAATATGCCCTTTTATATATTTATATATACAACGGAGAACGGAAGAACAATTATTACAAGAGCAGAGACGTTATCAAGCAACTTTAAGACAGGCTTCAACAGGAATGGGAAGAATCAAGGATTTAAAAAAATTATTGAATATGATTGTTTATGTATTAACGCATGCTATTCAAATAGAACATGCATCGATCTATATCTATAGCGAAGATCAAAAACAATATGTTTTAGGCGCGTCTAAGCGAAAATTTGGATATAGTCACTTTAATCAAGATATTCAAAAAGACTCTTTATTAATTAAATATCTTTTGGAAAATAAAAATCTTGTTATTTTTGATGAAATTAAACAAAAGGCTCAGGATTATAAAGACGAGCTATTGACGAAAATTGAACAAATTATTGTTACACTTGAAGGGGCTTTAGTTGTTCCCATCTTTATAGATCAGGGTATTACTGCTATTATTGTTATGGGTAAAAAAGAATCTGGAAAGTCTTATACTGAGGATGATCTTGGTGTTTTTAGTATTTTGGCTAATCAAACAGCTTTGGCTATTGAAAATGCTAAATTTTATGAGGATATGAAATCGACCCATGAGCAATTATTCCAGGCTGAAAAAATGGCTACTATCGGCACTATGGCTGATGGTCTTTCACACCAAATTAATAACCGATTTCATGCGTTGGGTTTTATTGCCGGCGATGCTTTGGATACGATTCGTTTGAATCAAAAAGAGCAGACGCCAGAAAAAAAGAAAGAAGTAATGGCGGAGTTAGATCGCGCTTTAGTGCGCATTCAGGAAAATGTGGTACAAGGTGGGGAAATAGTTCAGGGACTATTGAAATATACCCGTAAAGGAGAAATTGGATTTACAGCGGTTGATATAGAGTCAGTATTAAAATCTGCTATAGAAATGGTTCAATTTAAGATTAAAATTCAGGAATTGAAAATAGTCCGTGATTATGATCTTGCAACTATTCCTAAAATAAAAGGTAATTTTACGCAGTTGCAGGAAGTGTTTTTTAATTTAATAGATAATGGCTATGATGCCATGATGCAAAGGAAGAATGAAGCGAAAGAAGCTTCATATCAACCTACCCTGATAGTACACGTTTTTAAAGAAGATAATTATGCTCAAATTATTTTTGAAGATAATGGTATGGGTGTTAAAGATGATGACTTGCATAAATTATTTACACCATTTTTTACCACAAAACTTTCCAGCAAAAAAGGCACAGGGCTTGGACTTTATGTGATCAAGAAAATAGTTGAAGATAATCATAATGGTAAAGTAGAAATGGTTTCTAAGTATATGCAGGGCACGCAGATGAAATTACGTTTGCCTATTGCTATTGGGTAAAAAATTGAGTAAACTAAAAATGGATTCCCGATTAAAACATTCGGGAATGACATGTTGTTTTATTCGTGGATGACATTTGGTTTGTTTTAGAGAATGACATATGGCTAAATTATTGATTGTTGATGATGAATCTGACGTTCGTGAATTTGCGCGTAATTTTTTTAAAAAGCGGAATATTGAAGTTTTTGTTGCCTCTGGCGGACGTCAGGCATTGGATATAATTGCCAAAGAGAATCCTAACTTGATATTACTTGATATCAGGATGGAAGAAATGACCGGTATTGAAGTCTTACGTGAGCTTCGTAAAGGCAGCAATTCATCCAGTAAGGTCATTATGGTTTCCGGAGTTGAAGATGAAGAGACAATTAAAGAAGCTAAGGCCCTTGGTGTAATAGGGTATGTCCATAAACCGTTTATCCTTGAGGAGCTTGAAAAGATAGTTCTGGCTCAGTTAAATAGCTGACATGCCCCCTACAAAGATTGATTATAAGCGAGAGTTGGAATCTGCATCTAAAGGGATGATTCTGATCCATGATCCCCGCTTATTGATCAAGCTCATCGTACGTTCTCTTGTCCAAAAGGTCCATATTCAACACGCAGGCATGATCCTTTATGATCCAGATAAGGATTCTTATGTTTTGTCTATTTCCCGGGGTGAAATAGGCGAGCGTATTCCTGAAGGATTGATCCGTTTTAATAAGACTAATCCTTTGATAAAACTTTTTAATCAAAAAGAATATAAATATATTTTTGAGAATCGTCATGCCATTGTCGTAGAAGATATTAATAAACTACTCTGGAAAGAAAGTGTCATTTCCAATGGGAATGGTATCAAACAGCTTTTGCACAGCGTCAGTGAGCAATTACCCAAACTCAATGCGGTGGCCTGTGTGCCTGCCTATCATCAGCACATGCTTATGGCTATTTTGCTCCTTGGTGAAAAGGATGACGGCAGTCGTTTTGACCAGGAAGAACTGGATTTCTTTTCGGCTTTGGCCTCTGATGTGGCCATGGCTATCCGTAATGCCCAGTTATTCGAAGATCTAAAAAGGGAAGCAGACCGTAATCGTAATTTGTTTATTCAAACGACCATTGCTTTAGGCTCAGCCATTGAAGCCAAGGACACTTACACGCATGGCCACACCGAGCGTGTCACCAAATATGCCTTGGCCATAGGCCGTCAGATGGAGGCTTCGGGTAGTTATATTTTTCCCCATAAGTTTTTTGAAAATTTATATATTGCCGGACTTTTGCATGATATCGGCAAAATCGCGATTCCAGAGTATATTCTAACCAAACAGGATAAATTAACTCCTGAAGAATATGAAATCATGAAAAGCCATACTACCCGTGGGGCTGAGATCCTTTCACCATTGACGGGTTTTGAAGAAGTGATCAATGGTGTCAAATACCATCATGAGCGTTATGATGGCACAGGGTATCCAGAAGGGTTTAAAGGGGAAGATATTCCCATGATCGCGGCCATTATTGCGGTGGCAGATGCTTTTGATGCCATGACTACAGACAGGCCTTATCGCAAGGGCTTAAGCAAAGAGAAAGCTATTGTAGAAATCAGAGAGTGTATTAACAAGCAATTTAACCGTAAACCAGTTGATGCCTTAATTGAACTTTTTCATAAAGGTGAATTTTGAAGTGGAAGTTCAATTTTAAAAGTAGTTCCCTTGCCTAATTCGCTTTCCGCTACTATTTTTCCATTATGATTATTGATTATTTCATGGGTGATGGACAGTCCTAAACCTGTTCCATGGTCTTTTTTTGAGAAGAAAGGATCAAAGATATGTGGCAGGTCTTTAGGAGCAATACCGCAGCCGGTGTCGGAGATTTCTATGATAAGAGATCGCTTCGCTTCGCTCGCAATGACATCGGAAAAAGGTTTCGTAATGACAATAGTTCTAATATTTATTGTGCCGCTATTGGGCATGGCTTCAATGGCATTAAGAAATATGTTTAAGAATGCTTGTTTGATTTGTTGGGGATCAATATTTATTAGTACATTTTTATTTTCAAATGAAGTATTTAAATTAATTTTATGGCGAATAGTTTCATTATTTAAAAGATCCAGGGTTTGTCCGATCAGTTGATGGATGTTCACTTGTTTTAACTGTGGTGAAGAAGGTTTTGCAAAACTTAGGAGTTCCTGGACCAAACTGTCAATGCGATCGACTTCCCTATTGATGATCTTGGAAAATTTGAGCAAAAATTCTTTATCATCAAGCCGTGAAGGCAACAGTTCACTAAAAGTTTTAATCGGAGTAAGAGGATTTTTGATTTCATGGGCCATGCCGCTGGCAAAGATAGCTATGGATTTCATGCGTTCTGAATGAGTGACTTCTTGGCGCAGTTGTTCGTTTTGTTGGGCCATTTCTATGGGTGTTGCTTTTAGAAAGAAACGGTCTATAAAATTTTGAATTTTATTTTTTATTGGAATAAAGGCAATAGCAATAATGACAGATCCGATAATGGTGCTGGAGTAACCGAAATATTGATGGAAGATATGTTGGGAGATGAGCACACTTAATAAATATGTCAATGAGATTGTGGCCACTAATAAAGAGTAAATAATACTACGCCTAATGACAATATTAATTGGTAAAAGACGGTGATAAAAAATTCCATATGCAATAATAAATACATACAGGCATATGCTGATTTGATACTTGGGATAAATCATTATTCCATACATTGGAAGTGTAGTTGATGTGCCTCCAATAAAACCTATTAATATAGCCCAAAACATAATTAGAGAAGGTATGCGGCGGGAATTATCGGTTTTAAGATGTATTCCAAATTCAAGAAATGCAAGAAAAACAGTTATAGTCCATAGAATAAACCATATATTGAATGAAAGGTTTTCTTTATTGTAATAAATACTATTAAATGCCAGGTAAATATTGTTAATTAATAAATTTGTAAAAAGTGTTATTGAAGTATAAATCAAACCTTGTAAGTATAGTATAATAAGGAAAATTTTTTTATTTAACTCATAATATGCGCAAACGAAATGATAAAAAAGGATAGATATAAAAATTACGCCAAAATAAGCAATTTTCCAATAAAACAAAGCTTGTTCAGGTTTTTTAGAAATACCTACCATAAATGTTGCAAATGACCATATAGCAACCGCACAATTAAAAAATGCCCATAGACGATGAGCTTTGTTTTCAGCATATTTGGCAATAAAAAAGGCAAGGGTAAGGCAGAAAATTGTTATTAACAGATTTTCAAGGCTAAATAAGTTCATAATTAGCCCAAATTTTTCTTCACCGTCTCCAATATTTCCTGCGACTTGAATGGTTTGACGATATAGCCGCATGCGCCCAGGCGGGCGGCTTCGGCGGCGGTCTCAACCGATTTATAGCCGGTGACCATGATGATCTTTAAATGAGGGTATTTCTTTTTTATTTCCTGCAAGGTATCAAGGCCGCTGGTCTTGGGCATCTTGATGTCTAAAAGCATGACCTTGGTTTCCGGGCTATGTGACAAAACTTCCAATGCCATGGCGCCGGAATCTACTGCCACCAGGTTGTAATGATCTCCCAAGACAAGTTTTAAGGATTCGCGAATGCCTTCTTCATCATCGCAGATGAGGATGTTAGAGTTTGCCATACGTGAAACTCCTTCCTGAATGGATGTTCGTTTATAGGGACACAGGCGTCCCTACACAGATGAGCCTGACCGCTCCTTTACCGGTATTTCGATAATAGTGGGGCAGGGCCGCATCGAAATAAAGGGTATTGAATTTATGTAAAATAAATACTTGAGAGTTAATGTTGATCTCCAAATGGCCATCCAGGACAAAAATAAATTTTTCAGATCCGCCCTGGCTTTGTTCTTTGTTGGTTTTGCCGCCTTCTTCGATGCGCACGAGGGTGGGCATCATTTTTTTGTTCATGATATTTTTAGTCAGGATTTCATAAGAAGCTTTATCGCTGTGGGTGAAGACATCGGTATTTTTGTCATGGCCAAAGTCTATAATGGCGTTTTGATGGCTCAATCCCTTGTAGAGCTCGGTGACATCAATCCCAAGGGCTTTGGCTATTTGCATATGGGATTCAAGGGTACCTACCATTTTTTTGTTTTCAATGCGGCTTAATGTCGCCATCTGGACCTTGCTTTTTTCCGAGAGTTCGGTCAGTGAAATCCGTTTGGCCTTGCGAATTGCATGCAGCTTTTCTCCTATATACATATGGGGGTCCTTTTTTAAAAGATTGCCTTTAGAGCCCTTCGGGCTCCTCGCAATGACATTTGTTTATGTTGATTTCAAGTTTATCATATATTGATGAATTTACAAGTTAAATTTATTGATTAATTTTAAATCAAAATTTAACTTGACAAATAGTCAAATACGTTTTATACTTCATTTAATCAAAATATCGGTGCTTAATTAGAAAGGAGAAAAACATATGCCGGTCGAAACCATTGATATCAAGGTCATCAAGATCCACCGTTTGACACAGGAGGGTAATTTAAAAGCTTTTGTGGATATAGGGATCAATGACGCTCTGTTGATTAAAGGCATAAAGGTGGTCCATGGGAAGAAAGGCCTGTTCGTTTCCATGCCTGCGGAGCTGGGCAAGGATGAAAAGTGGTACGAGACGGTGCGTTGTTTGAACCAGGACACCCGTTCTTTGGTCGCTCAAAAAGTGCTTGAAGCATATGATGCATAGGCCCCCGATTTAAACATTCGGTGGTGACAATTGAAAATATATTATTCGAGCGCCCAATGATCGGGGCGGTGGCCCAAAGGCCATCCGGAGGCTGATGGGCCAACGGGGGCTGCCATTCGATCAACGCCGAAAATAACGCCGGGCGCTTCGAATAATATTTTATCATTTGATTCTCTCTAAAAGTTTTGATATAGTCCAGTATTCCTATTAAAGCTGAAACTGGACTATATTTATGTTTATTGTTGGTTTGAGCCACAAAAAAGCTCCCATTGAAATCCGGGAAAAATTTTATTTAAACCCCCTGCAGCAGGACCTGCTGTTAAGCGAGCTTAAAAACCATCCTTTGGTCACCGAAAGCTTTGTGCTTTCCACATGCAACCGCATCGAAGTTTATTTAAAGCGGACAGACCCTTCTGTAAATTCTTCTTTCGTCATCTCTTTGATCGCCAAGATAAAAAAAATCAGTTTTGATTTTGATGTTACTCCTTATATTTATACTTACGAAGAAGCCCAAGCTTTAGACCATCTTTTGAGGGTGGCTTGCGGCCTTGAATCTCTTGTCCTGGGAGAGAAACAAATATTAGGCCAGGTCAAACTTTCAGTGGAGCGTGCCCGTGAGTCGGGCACTTTGTCGCGCTATTTCAATATTTTAACGAATTTGGCCGTACGCACCGGCAAAAAAGCCCAGAATGAAACCGCGATATGCCATGGGGGCTCTTCTATCAGTTGGGCTGCCATCGCAATGGCCGAAAAGATTGCCGGTGATTTGCAGGATAAATCCGTACTGGTCATCGGTGCCGGTAAAATGGGCGAAATTGCCCTTAATCATCTTCATGACCTGGGAGTTAAAAAAATCTTTTTGATGAACCGCACCGGTGAAAAAGCGGAAAACCTGGCGACCCGGTATAATGGTATAGCCGCTTCTTTTTGGAACATTAAGGAAATTTTAAGCGAGGTGGACATTTGTTTTTGCGCAGTTGGGGCCCCGCATTTTATCCTGGACAAAGAAAAAATCGCTAATATCATGGAAATGCGGCAAGGCCGTAAACTCACTTTAATTGATATTTCCATGCCGCGCAACATCGATCCTGATGTAAAAACCTTGGCCGGAGTTCATTTGAGTTCTATTGATGATTTGCATGAAGTGGTTGATAACAGCATGAAAAAGCGCGAAAGCGCCATTCAGGATGTCGAGGGCATTATCCGCCAGAAAATCCTGGAATTTAATGGCAAAGTCTTAAAATTACAAAATAATCCGGGTTCAGATTTTTTCCAACAAATTGATGATACTCGTCATTCTGAGGTGAAGCCGAAGAATCTAAAGATGTTTTAAGGTCCTTCGCTCTGCTCAGGATGACAATTTAAAACAACATGATTGCTAATATCGTTTTAATTGCTTACGGTTTGTTTCTTATTTTAGGCGGCTTTCTGGGGTTTAAAAAGGGCAGTAAGATTTCCCTTATCATGGGCTTGGGCAGCGGTATTTTGGTTTTGCTGGGGGTTTGGCTTTTGACCTTCACCCCCAAAACAGCTTGGGCTTTTTTAACCTGTTTGAATGTTTTATTATCTTTGAGTCTTATCTCAAGATTTATCAAAACCCGCGCCTTTATGCCTTCCGGCATGCTGTTATTGATCACACTGGCCGTTTTGATTTTCTGTTTAACAAAATTAATTTGAGTATAACAACAGGTGCCTGACAAACCCCCTTCAAACCAGGCGGAATATAATATGTTGGTCAAGCTCCTTAACCTGGGGAGCATCATTTTTGTATTAGCTCTTTTAGGATTTTGGTTAGACCAAAAGTTTCATACCCTGCCTTTATGTACGGTGATAGGGATAACTCTCGGCATGTTGTACTCTTTTTATGAAGCTTGGCGGATTCATCATGGCTCCTAAATTCGATTTGAACGAATATATCATGCACCACATCGGCAACTCTCATGTGTGGCATGTTCCTTTATTAAAGCCCATCCCGCTTCCCGGATTCTTGACGGTGCATTTGCTGATGTTATTGATCGGCACAACCCTTTTATTGACTTTATTTTTAGTCATTTACCGCAAACAAGACAGGGTGCCCACCGGTATCACTAATTTTTTGGAAATGATTGTTGTCTATGTCCGTGATCAGATAGCAATCCCTAATCTGGGGGAAGAAGACGGCATTAAATTTACCCCCATGTTTTGTTCACTTGGTTTCTTTATTTTAATTTGTAATCTGATGGGGCTTATCCCAATTTTTACATCAGCTACGGGTAATATAAATCTTACTTCGGCGCTGGCCTATCTCATTTTTACATTAATGGTGGTTGGTACGCTTGTTCGCGGCGGCTTAAAAGGTATGTGGCATGCCTTGGTGCCCGCAGGCATACCTTCATGGTTTGTTCCTTTTATGTTTATCATTGAAGTTTTCCTGCTTTTTGTGCGATGTATCGCATTGGCGATGCGTCTTTTTGCCAACATGATAGCCGGCCATATCGTGATTATGGCGTTTCTTGGGCTTTGTGTTATGTTTGGTTTGGGCGCTGCCATTTTGGCTTTTCCCGCGGCAGTGGCTTTTTATATGATGGAAATATTTGTTTCTTTTTTACAGGCCTATATTTTTATTTTGCTTTCAGCCATATTTATAGGACAAATGTATCATCCGAGACATTAAATAGTTTGCTGTCATCCTGAACGATGTGAAGGATCATAAGATATCTTAAGATTCTTCGCTTTGCTCAGAATGACGGGGATTTGTTAACCAGTCAAGAAAGGAAATTGTATGACTCCAGAAACAACAGCACATTTAGGACAGATTTCCGCTGCCGCAGGCATGGGCCTATCTGTCGTTGGATTAGGTGTAGGTGTCGGGCTTATTTTTGCCTCCTTCATCCAGGCCATTGCCCGCCAGCCTGAATTGGAAGGTAAGTTGATGACGTGGACACTGGTGGGCGCGGCTATCGTGGAAGGGATAGCGATATTCGCCGCTATTATGTGTTTCTTGGCCATACATGGTTAGAGGATAAATAATATGGAACAAAATGGGGTCCTAACTCCGGAAACATTATTGGCTTGCCTTACATGGGCAGTTTTTTTCGTTGTCCTTTTTGTATTGCAGAAATTCGCCTGGAAACCAATCCTGGCAGGTTTAAAACAACGGGAAGATTTTATCCGCAAATCACTAGAAGACGCGGACAAGATCAAGGCCCAATTGGCAGAAGTTGAAGCTGCCAAGGGAAAAATCCTTGATGAAGCTAAAGAGCGTGCCAATGTTATCATTGAGCAGTCGCGTAAAATGGGCAATGACCTGGCAGGCCAAATCGAGCAGCGGGCCAAAAAAAACGCGGAAGAGATCATCAATAGCGCCCATCAGGAAATTGCGGGGGAACGTGAACGTGTGCGCAATGCGTTAAAAAAAGAAAGTGCCCAAACAGCCGTGTCCCTGGCTGAAAAAATCCTGAAGGAAAACCTGGATACGGAAAAAAACAGGAAATTAATCAATGAGGCAATCAAAGATATATAAATATGAGCCAAACCTCTGACCGTTACGCCAATGCGCTTTTTGAGCTCGCCCAGGAACAGGGCAGTCTTGAAGCCGTGCAAAATACGATGGCTGATTTGAAAAAGCTCACTATCGATTTAAATGATTTCCGTCAATTTTTGAGCAATCCTTTGCTGACCAACGAAGAATGTGCGGTTATTTTAAAAGCTTTGTTTGAGAAAAAAATTCCGGATCTGTGTTTACGGTTTCTTTTGTTCATTACTTATAAAGGCCGATTGAACATCCTTAATAGTATCATTGAGTCTTTTGACAGTTTGTATTTAACCAGCACCCATCAAATGCGGGCTTTTGTAAGAACAGCATTTCCCGTCAATGATAAAGACAAAGCTTTTATTAATCAACGGTTGCATGACAAGTTTCAACAACAGATGCTCACCCAATGGACACAAGATCCCTCGATCCTAGGGGGTTTTCGTATTTTTACCCAAGGCAAGCTTTATGATTACAGTTTTAAAGACCAACTGGACCATTTCTTTCAACAAGCAACACAACTGTCTTAAAAAGGTAAGGAAAGAACTTTATGCCTCAACAGTTAAATCCCGATGAAATATCATCCATCCTCAAGAAACAATTAGCCAATTTCACCAGCAAGGTGGAGACTTCCGAAGTCGGCACGGTGCTTAATGTCGGCGATGGCATTGCGAGGGTCTTTGGCCTGGATAATGTCATGGCCGGTGAATTAGTGGAATTTTCCGACGGCATTAAAGGCATTGCTTTGAATTTGGAAAGCAGCAATGTGGGGGTGGCCATATTCGGCTCGGATTCCAATATCAAGGAAGGTGATGAAGTCAAACGCACCGGCAAAATCGCATCTGTGCCTGCGGGTGAAAGTCTATTAGGACGTATTGTGGATGCTTTAGGTGCCCCTGTTGACGGAAAACCGGCTTTTACGGCAAGCTCCATGCAGCCCATTGAACTTAAAGCTCCGGGCATCATTGACCGAAAAAACGTGCATGAGCCCCTGCAAACCGGTATCAAGGTCATTGACGCCTTAACACCCATCGGCCGCGGCCAGCGTGAATTGATAATTGGGGACCGCAAAACAGGAAAGACAACCCTGGCCATTGATACCATCATCAATCAAAAGGGCAAAGGGGTATTTTGTTTTTACGTGGCCATCGGCCAAAAAAGATCAACGGTGGTACAGGTCTATGAAACGCTGCGAAAATTCGGGGCCATGGAATATACCACGATTGTGGCAGCCACTGCTTCTGACCCGGCGCCCATGCAGTTTTTGGCGCCTTATGCCGGTTGTGCCATGGCGGAATATTTCCGCGATAACGGCAAACACGCGCTGATCATTTACGATGATTTGACCAAACAAGCCCAGGCTTATCGCCAGCTGTCACTCTTGCTGCGCCGGCCGCCGGGCCGAGAGGCTTATCCGGGAGATATTTTTTACCTGCATAGCCGTCTTCTGGAGCGCGCGGCAAAATTGTCCGATAAAAAGGGTGCCGGCTCTTTAACCGCTTTGCCTATTATTGAAACCCAGGCCAATGACGTGTCCGCCTATATTCCCACCAACGTCATCTCCATTACCGATGGACAAATTTTTCTGGAAGGTGATCTTTTTAATTCAGGACAGCGTCCGGCCATTAACGCGGGACTTTCTGTTTCCCGTGTGGGCGGAGATGCCCAGGTCAAAGCCATGAAGCAAACCGCAGGGTCTTTACGTTTGGACCTGGCCCAATACCGTGAATTGGCGGCCTTTTCGCAATTTGCGTCAGACTTGGATGCGGCTACCCGCAAACAGCTTGATCGCGGCAAACGCCTGATGGAAATCATCAAGCAGGGCATTCATGTGCCTTTGCCGGTGGTCAAGCAAGTGGCCATTATTTTTGCGGGAACGAACGGCTATTTGGATGATATTCCTGTCAACCGCGTGCGTGATTTTGAAGAATATTTGTCTGCCCAGTTAGACAGCCGGTACGGTGAATTTGTAAAATTATTTGATAAAACCCTCGCTATGACTGATGAGGTCAAAGCAGCGTTGAAAAAGTTGTTAGAAGAAGTTAAAAGTACATTCAAAGTATAATTGCGGCGGGTCTTAAAAATTGAAATTAGAATAGACTTTGTAAACAATTTTTGAAGACCACTGTTGTCCCGACAATCTTCGTCACCGATTCAGAAATACAGGCCGAAAGCCGTTGTATTTCTGAAGAATTAGAAAAGATTGGCGGAAAAAGACGACCAACTGGGAGTGTCCGGTATGAGGACCAACCCGTGGTCGAAAAAATTAGTTTACAAAGTCTATTCAGGACAACATATGATCGGCATTAAAGAATTTAACAAAAAGATCACGTCGCTTAAAAATACGCGAAAGATGACAAAGACCATGAAAATGGTCTCGGCCAGCAAATTTAAACGCTCACACAAGTCCCAGATCAACGCGGAAGAATATGCTCATAAAATTTCTGAATTGATGGGGCGTTTATCCGGCTCCGGGTCCAGCAGTCATCCCATGCTTATGGCTAAAAAAGCCATCACTAAAAGCCTTATTGTTTTATTCACTTCTGATAAGGGCTTGTGCGGCGGTTTTAATAATAATTTAATCAGGAAAACCCGTGGCTGGATCTCTGATAATCAATACAAATACACCATGATCGGCATGAGCTTTTGCGGCCGGCGGGGATATATGTCTTTCAGGCGTACGGCTAAAATCAATAAATACTATGAAAATATCACCATGAAACCCGCTTTCATTGATGCCCAGAAAGTGGCCCAGGATATTTCCCAAGATTTTACGATGGGTAATTTTGAAGAAATCTATTTGGCCTATAACCGTTTTGACGGGCCGATGTCCCAAACGCCGGTGATTGAAAAAATCCTGCCTTTGGATGCTTCAGTCTTTACGAAAACTGAAACTGACCCGGTTAAGAAATTCCCGGGAGCCTCATATGAGTATGAGCCTGAAGAAAAGGAAATATTATATTTTTTGATTCCTAAATTCTTGAGTTTTAAGATTTTTTATACCTTGCTGGAAAACGCCGCCGGAGAACACGGGGCACGCATGTCAGCGATGGACAAGGCTTCACAGAACACAGGGGATTTGATCGACCGCTATACGCTGTTGCGCAACCGCGCCCGTCAGGCGGCCATTACAACGGAATTAATCGAAATTATTTCAGGAGCTGAGGCTTTAAAATGACATTTTGAAAAAATGACAACCCGTCGAAAGTCGGGATCTTATTTAGAATTATTAAAGATTCCGGCTTTCGACGGAATGACAAAAGGGAGTTTAGATTATGGCTCAAGCCAATAAAAAAATTGCCGGCAAAATCATTCAAGTGCTGGGCGCGGTGGTAGACGTTTATTTTCCGATGGAGGGCCTGCCTTCAATCGGCACGGCCTTAACAACGACCAATAAGTCCATTAGTGAAACTCCGGGTAATTTAACTCTCGAAATTGCACAGCATTTGGGGGACAATCTTGTCCGTACCATTGCCATGGACACCACCGAGGGTTTGGTGCGCGGCCAGGAAGTCATTAATACCGGCGAGGGCTTAATGATGCCTGTAGGTGAAGGCACCTTGGGCCGTGTCATGAATTTGTTAGGGCAACCCGTGGACGAAGCAGGCCCGGTCAAAGCCGTTAAATATATGCCGATCCACCGCCTGGCGCCGGAGATGGATGAACAAGATACGTCTACCTCTATTTTAGTGACGGGGATCAAGGTCGTTGATCTGCTGGCTCCTTACCGTAAGGGCGGAAAAATCGGCCTCTTCGGCGGGGCAGGTGTGGGAAAAACTGTTATCATCCAGGAATTGATCCATAATATCGCCAAAGAACACGGCGGGTATTCTGTTTTTGCCGGTGTGGGAGAGCGCACCCGTGAAGGCACTGCCCTTTATAAAGAAATGAAAGAAGCAGGCGTGCTCGATAAAACATCCCTAATTTATGGCCAGATGAACGAGCCTCCTGGGGCGCGCGCCCGCGTGGGTTTGTCCGCGTTGACAGTGGCGGAATATTTCCGTGATGAGATGCACCAGGACGTACTTTTGTTCATTGATAATATTTTTCGATTTACCCAAGCCGGTTCTGAAGTTTCCGCGCTTCTTGGCCGTATGCCTTCGGCCGTAGGTTATCAGCCGACCTTAGGCACGGACATGGGGGAACTGCAAGAGCGTATTACCTCCACCAAGAGCGGATCAATCACATCTATCCAGGCGATCTATGTCCCTGCGGACGATTATACGGACCCGGCACCGGCAGCCACCTTCGCGCATTTGGATGCCACGACAGAATTGTCACGTCCCATTGCGGAATTGGGTATTTATCCGGCAGTTGATCCATTGACTTCATCTTCCACTATTTTGGCCCCGGAAATCGTGGGAGAAGAGCATTATAAAGTCGCCCGCCGTGTCCAGGAAATTTTACAAAAATACAAGGAATTGCAGGACATCATCGCGATTTTAGGGATGGATGAGCTTTCAGAAGAAGACCGCCTGACAGTCGAACGCGCC
>Ga0206837_1018_pt1 | contig 30537 bp, 28 predicted proteins | sample Alteio_BWOrgCont_29_FD_152863 | JGI IMG/M metagenome (GOLD analysis project Ga0206837, IMG submission 152863) | Enriched cells from forest soil in Barre Woods Harvard Forest LTER site, Petersham, Massachusetts, United States -... | ecosystem: Environmental > Terrestrial > Soil > Temperate forest >...
GGCTAGGACGGCGTTGGCGAGATACTCCAGGGCGTTGGTTTTCTTTAGACGGCAGGTCTGCACGACCGTCAGAATCCGTTCCACGAAACGGCAACCGGCTTCACTGTTGCTGCCGAAACTGCGGCGACGCCACAATACGGCCAATCGCACCAGGCGTTCCATGAAGTTATTCGTCGGCTCGACGCCCTCCACCTTGGCGAATGTCCACAAAGCAAATTCTATATGAATCAAATGCGCGCAGAACTTCGCCACGCGCGGGTCGTCGCCGAACGCTCCATCCAGGAGCGTTTTGCTCAAACGACGCTCGAGCGGCGCGATCAACTCGCGCAACCGGTTTCGCGTGATGGTTTCGGCTTGAAACGCATGCCACGCGGCAAACAGGTCTTTGACGATACGAAGCCCGCGGCGACCCACCCAAACGCTGGGGCCGCCACAATCGACAATTTTTTGGAAATCTCGTTTCAAATGCGCCCAGCAAAGCTGTCGGCGTTCCTCGGGCACTTGCAAGTACACATGCCAGCGGTCGCTATGCACGATGCCCTCAATGGTTCCACCCAAAAGCGCATGCAACCCTTTCGTGCTGCGTTTGGCGTGGATGACAAAAGCGGCAATTCCCGCCGTGGCAGCCGCCCACAGCCAGCAGAGTTTGCCACACAGTTTCCAACTCGTTTCGTCCGCGAACTTCACGTCCGCTTGCCGCACCGCGTCGAGCGCTTCTCGATGAGCCGGTTCGAGCGCGGCACTGACTTCTTGTTCGAGATTGGCGACCGTGCCCAATGCAATCGGCACGCCGAAAACCGTCTCGATGATTTCTTCGACACCGCGTTTGCTGACGCCGTGGCAACCACTGAAGTACGACATGGTCGCCGTCAAACGAGGTCCAATGCTATGCTCGCGAATCGCGGCCGGGATGATCGCCTGAGTGATTTCGCCGCAACACGAACAGGTTCGCGCGTGGGCTTGATACTCGATCACAGCCACCGCGATCGGCGGCAACTCGACCGTCTGAAACCGCTTCGGCTCGGAATCGTTCGGTCCGGCCCCGCGCGGAAGCGGTGCCTGACAAGAGTCGCAAATCTCCGGCACGATCGGCTCGATGCGCGTGACGCGTTCGGGCGGAAGAAGCTGTTTGAGATGGGGCGGATGACCCGGTTGTCCGCCACGTTTGCGTTTCGATTTCTTCTTGTTGACCGGTTTCTCAGCACTCAACGGATTCGCGGACGGCGGCAGCGAGGAGTTCGAGGAGTTGATCTTCAGCCGCGCTTCCAATTCGGCAACGCGCCGCATCAAAGCCTGGAGCATTCGCTCCAACTCGGCAATGCGAGCATCCCGCTCTCTGCATCCAGAGCACGCTAGTCCTTCCATGACCGAATAATAAGAAAACTCCCGGCCTTCAGCTGCGCCAGTTTTGGAGGAAAGGGTTAACGGTTACGACCAATGGATCTCTACATCGGCACCAGTGGCTATTCCTACAAGGAGTGGAAAGGCACGTTCTATCCCAAGGATCTGCCCGTACAGCGGATGCTCCGTTTTTACAGCGAGCGTTTTCGTACGGTCGAGATCAACAGCACGTTCTATGGCTTGCCCAAGGCTTCGGTCTTGGAAGGATGGGCAGATGTGGTTCCCGTCGATTTCCAGTTCGTGCTCAAAGCGTCGAAGCAGATCACGCACCTGCAGAGGCTCAAAGACGCAGGCGCTTTGGTGTCGCATTTGCTCGCAGCCGCCGGAGCGTTGACGGAGCACCGGGGGCCGCTGCTGTTTCAGTTGCCACCGACATTGAAGAAGGACGTGCCACGGCTGCGCGCGTTTCTTGCATTGCTTCCGTTGCAGCACCGCGCGGCGTTTGAGTTCCGCCATCCGTCATGGTTCGACGACGAGGTCTTCGGACTGCTACGCGATCATCGCACAGCACTGTGCGTCGCCGACACCGAGGGCAGCCTTGAGGTTCCTTTTGTGGCAACCACGGATTGGGGTTATCTGCGCTTGCGGCGGCCCGATTACGGCGATGCGGAGCTTAAGGCGTGGGTGAATCGCGTACAAGAACAAGATTGGCGGGATGCGTTCGTGTTCTTCAAACACGAGGACCAAGGCAAAGGACCACAGATGGCGAAGCGACTTAGGGAACTGTTGGTCGCGTAGGCTTCACTCCAGGCGTGTCTGGGCTCAAGACGCTGGACTTCAAACTCAACCCTCGCAGAGAATCAATTCTAAAAAATGAGCTAAGTCCGCCGAAAATCAGTGGACGGTTACAGATAAGGCTTCTGCGTTGAGGCAGTAAAGGAATCATCGAACCGACGGGCTTACGCCGCGGCTCGCCCTTCACGAGGCCCAGTTCGCCAGGAACTCCTGAGATATGAGGAAACTGGCAGCGACGGATTGCTCCGTGGCGCCATTGTTCAGCAGTCCGATCCAATAGCTCAGACCGGCGCTATCGGCTGGGCGACTGAGGTAAGTCGTATAGTCATTCTGCACCTGATCCTGGCGGGATTCGGGGCTGGCGACGATGGCAGAGGCAACCTGTGCGGCAGTAGCGCCGCTCGCGAAGGCCATGTCCCAGACCGCCTGACTATTGGGGTCCAACGAGTGGTGCAAAACTTCTTTATAGATGGCCGATAAGAAGTCGTCGTTGGTGCCGCCGGCCGACTGGTAAAACTGAGCGGAGCCGAAAATCGAAGCAGTCAGTTGGCCGAGATCACCGCCGTCTTCCAGGAAGGACTCGGCCGCGGACAATTGGCCTGCCGTTGGGCTTATTCCAGCGTTCCTAAATATATCGGTTGCCGCATCCGTGCAGTACTCGCCGCTTCTTTGAATGGCGGCGACCACCTGGCTTGGCGACGTTCCGTGATCTAGTTGTTGGCTCCAGCCAAGTAGGCCCGCCATGTCGGCATTACGACCAAGGAGAAAGTGATAAAGGGAGGCCACATAAAGTTCGTGGGGCGTCAGCGTAAAGGCGATTGAGTTGGTGGAGCCTCCGCCAGGGGGCCCTGGATTGCTCACAAATATAGTCGCCGTAGTATTCACACTCGCGTTCATTTGCAGAACAATCTGTGAGTCCGTCATGGAGACGATGAACGTTGAGGAGCCGTTGTCGGATCCGAGCGTGACAGGCACTCCATTCAGCGTCACGACCGTGCTCGGGATGAAATTGCCATTAAGCGTGAATATTTCCTGGACCGAATGGTTCCTGAATGACCCGTAGTTGATCACCGCTTGCCATGACGAAATGGTCGGGGCTGGAAAGGCGTAGGACTGCGCGAACGTTGAGGTGTTGCCGAATGGATCGGTCGCGGTGGCAGAATAGAAAGGACCGGCGTTGGCCGTGCCCGTGAACGTGAAGCTGGCGCTTCCAGAGGCGTTGGTGGTAACCGACATCGAGCCCAGAAACGTCTTGCCTTCCACATAACCGCTGGAATCTTGCGAAGGAGAGGCAAAGAACTCCAAGGTGTAGGTTGTGTTGGGCGCGCTTTGGAGCGTACCGGTGATAACCGTTTGGTCGTTGGAGACCGTTTCCGATGTCAAGGTAGGCGGGGGCTGATAATCGTTGGGGCCGGTGCCCGGCGCGCCCCCGTTAGGTATCAGGAGGTCTGAATACGGGGCCTCGTTGCCGAGCCAGATGCCGATTTCTCCGTTGCTGAAGATCGAGTTTTGGCTGATGCGATTGTCAATGGAACTCGACCCTTCGATTTGCACGCCACTGGTTATGCTAAATGCGATCGTGTTATCGATGACGCTATTGTTGCTCGTGCTAATGATGACACCGCCGCCATAGAGCGGTAGAGTCTGGCCGGTCGCAATGCTCTTGTACGTACCGCCCAAGAACGTCTGTCCGTCGGCTTGCGTGCCGATGAAATTGCCTTCAATGACGTTGTTGTTTGAAAGGGACGAGGGATTACTGGGATCACTTTCGATCTGTACGCCGCCCGCGATGACATTGGCGGCCGCCGAGGTTGTGCCACCGATGGTGCAGTCGGAACAACCGCTGAGGGTGATGCTTACGAAGCCTCCTTGAAGGCCGATCTGGCCTCCTTGATTGTTCAACGTTTGAGTGCCCGAGGCATTGGTGCCGATAAAGTTGCCGGAAATGGTGATGCCGGTCGAATCGTAGGCATAGATCGCGCTAAGTACATTTCTGTCGCCGGCCGCAGTTCCTCCAATGATCGTGTCGCTCGTGTTGTTCAGGGCCAGGCTGGCAGTACAATCGGTGACGACGGTGCCAGTGGTAATCGACGCGGATGATTGCCCGATACATACGTTCGCTCCCAAGTTGTCGGCATCCAGCGTGGTATCGTTGCCTACCACCAGAAGCGGCAGCACACTTATATCCTCAGAGTTCGGGGTCGTCAGCGTGATTCCGCGAATCGTGTCGTTGTTGCCTGTCACTTCCAGGAGATACCTGAGCGAAACTGGAATAGAAGATTGCTGATTCGAAATGACAATGTCGGGTTGTCCGCCGGCAACATATCCAGGCTGGGTCGTCCCGTCCATCGTGATGGAGCTGCCCAGCGCGGGCAGCGCGGACGCAAGAGCAATGGTATGCGTCCCAGTGCCAGGAATATCGAAGTCGATGCTGTTCGATCCCGAGGCTGCATTGGCGTCAAGAATCGCTTGCCGCAACGAGCCAGCGCCGCTGTCGGCGGTGTTGATCACCGTGAAGGTCGACGGAAGGGCCCGGTCTTCCAATATCTCTAGTCGCGGCTTGGAAGTGAACGAGCGCGAGCATGGTACGCGGGATTTTTTCCAGAACGGGCGCATGAAAGGACTCTCCTGAACGCAGAGGACCACCAAGCTCTATTCCACTATGACGATTCGACTTCGAACGGGGATTGCCCTGTCGCCGACTTTAGCTGTTGCTTGCCATCGCACGCAAACGTCGCGATTAGCCGGTTTTTTTCAGCTTGTGCAAAGCCGCGCGCTGCTTAAAGATGCCGCCGCAAGGGGGCCGGCTCCTTCTTCAGTCCCCGCAACGGCACGAGAAAGGTTACAGGCGCTTGACGAGGACTTGGAATATTTTAGCCTTGCCGCGTCTGGACGCCGACAAGAACGGTCTGTCATGAAACGACAAAGCCGCAAGGGGTTGCCCTTGCGGCTTTTGCAGTCTAAGCCTGGTCAGGGTGAGAGAGGGGACTTGCCCCCAACCGGCCCAATCTAAGTCCAAACCGGAACAAGACCTTGGGTCAATCCCCGAATCTCCCTTGGCCTTTTCCTTGGCCCATGAATCACCAAACGACGCGGATCTGGCCCGCTTGATCTCGCTCTGGCACGACTTGACCGCGGCCGGGCGCCTGCTGCTGGTAACGACCGCGCAGCCGTTGGCGGGGGAGCTGCCGAAGAAACGGGCGACGCGGAAGCACTAAGGGTTTTTGTTTAGCGCCCCGGCCCCAACCGCGCCGAGAACACGGCAAGCGTGGAATGGAGGAACCCTGCAGTCAGGAACCGCGGAATCCGTCGAAGCGAAGCGACAGGATGCCTATTCGGGAAGTGCCCCAAACTTGCTGGCCTGGTTCTTGCATTCTTCGGCGTCATTGACTCTCTGCGTTCTGATCAACGGAGCGGGGGCAGAGATTAGCATCCTCGCTCGCTAGTTTGGCTGTGGCAGGTTGGGGTCGCTTGTGGCGATCGAGAAGGAGCAGAATGAACACCAGCGTATAGCACACGGCGACAACCACCGCAAGCGCACTGTACCCGAGGGCCATGCTTGAGTATTCGAGGATTCCACCGAACGCTGCGCCAATGAGATTCCATCCAAACAGGTGTTCGGCCACAGGTCGATCGCGAAACGTAATGCTGAAAATGACGTTCGCAAAAAAGATGGGGGAAAATGTGAGCAGGCTTGCCAAAATGAATCGTATGAAAACGCTTTGAACTGTGAGAAGACGTCCGAGTGGAAAGGCAAGCGCGCCAAGACAAAACGCCATCAACAGCGCGTAGAGGATCCACAAAACATTCGATCCTTTCAGCAACGTCGCGTACCAGTTCGCTGCCAGCACAAAAATCAAAACCGAAAGAAACACCAGCGAATTGTTCAACCACGTGGTTCCAAACAACAGGCTGAATTGAATCACGCTTTTGGTTTCCAGCAGGAGAAATGCCGTCCCCATCAGCAGGAAAGCAAGTTTGACCAGGACGCCCGCCTCATCGTGGATCTGTTTCACGGCCGAGACGCGATGCACCAGGAATGCAAGCAAGCCGATGAACAAAGCAACCCCGACCATGGCTTTTGCATAAAGCGAAGGAATGCCGCGCTCCTTCAAATACAGGAATGGCCAATCGTCGTACGGCACCTGCAGCCCGGCTACGAGATCCGCCGGCTTTTCGGCGGGATGCGCGCGATCGATCGCCATCATCGCAAAATCGCCTGCCTGATAAATCGTTTGCGGCCACACTCCCGATGCATTGTCGGCCATTTGCTGGATCTTTCCTTTGACCCATGGCGCCCTGTAGTTGTTATAGAAGAAAATATTTCCGCCATCGCTCAGCAAGGAAACCGCGCGCCCGACCGACTCCTCGGTAAAGATATAATTCTCCAGACGAAGCTGCGCGACGGGGCTCACTTTCACCAGGGAATCCGTCAAAGCAAAAATGATCACATCGTATTTCTTCTGCGTGTACGTCATGAATGCGCGCGCATCGTCGACCACCTGATTGACCCGCACATCGCTGTACGGTCGAAGCGGATGGTTGCGCCGTCCAATTCCTGCAATCACGGGGTCAATCTCCACTCCATCCACATGTTTAGCTCCGGCCAACAACGCAGCAGCCACGTCGTTTCCCGTGCCCGCGCCGATCACAAGCACGTTTTCCGGCGCTGGCTTCCCCTGACGGGTTCGATACAAGTACGGCAGCCGATACACCGAGCGCTCGAGAGTTTCTCCCGGAATCATCGCCTGATGATTGATGCCGTTGACCCACACGGCGCGAGTGCCATCGTCCAGTATTGCGTATTCAACCTTTTGGTAGGGTGACCAGTGCACCTCCAGCGGACCTGTGAATTCCGGAATGGCGATCAACGATTGGTCGGCAAACCACACCAGCAGCACCGCGCCCACGAGTATGGCGGGAACATTCCACCGCCCGGTTTCCAGAATTGCGGCAAACAAAACAATCAGAAAAAGGAACCACACGTAGGCAGGCAATTGCAATTCGCTGATCAACATGAACGAAAGAATGCCGCAACAAGAACCAAGAATATCCAGTGTATACGCTGTGAGCGGCGAAAACTGACGGAAGAACTTGGCGGTGTGCTGCGAAATCAAGCTGAAGATCAGAACCACAAGAAGAAAAATCAGAGCGAACGGAAAATAGTCCAGTTTGCCAGTATTCACAGGTGTGGAAGTGAAATAAATCTCTCCGCCCACATTTCCGAACCAGGAGGAAAAGCCGGGCACCGCCGGATGTTTCAAATACACAAATGCCACGAGACCGACCACGGCAACAATGGCAAACCGGAACAGTCGCGCAGAATGTTCTTCTTTGATCACGTCGTGGAACATGAACCCGATGCCCATCCCGATGAACACGCTCATCAGGACAAGATTCGGGAAAAAGCCCAGGTTCCAGACGCTCCCGGCCAGATACCGGATAAAAGTCAGTTCGAGAAAAAGAGTGAGAAATCCCAGCAGAAACAGGCGAACTGCGGAAGCACGGGTTTGATTCATGAATGTTTTGTCTCGGCATCCGGTGGGGATTGTCTCCCCTGAATGAGCAAGAGAATGAACACGGCAGTTTAGCACGCCCCCACGACAACCGCGAGAGCATTGCAGCCCACGATGCTCGAATCTCCTTGGCGAGTGGGATGCCAGTGCAAGCCGCCCAGCGTTCGCCCAGATTGCGAGGATCACCATTTACGCGGTGCCTTGCTTTCACCAAAGCGACGCGAGCCTCTTCCAGCCCACGGATAGTGAGGAGCAGGGCATCGACGTAGCGATTCCGCTACGCGAAGTGCAGACCGTCCATCTGCTTTGCCCACAGTTCCGCTTCCTTGGCCGGGCCGCCGGACAGCTTTTCAAGGCGTTCGATGCGCGGTTGTAGCTTCTTCATTCCGCGAGGTTACGAAACGAAGGTAGTGAGATGCAAGGTCCGTTGTGCTCTTTCCCGGCCTGACGATCGACGTGTGGAGAGAGAGGGAGCCACGTCAACTCCCAAGAATCCCTTGGCCTGAGACAGGATGTCTTAGGAGATGCTGAGAGATTCCCTGAGACGATTGACACCGGCATGTCAGAAGCAAAAACGCTGGAAAAACACGGGGTTTCCGCGAGGTTTCCAGGTTTTGCCGCTGACGAGGAAAAGGGTGAGAGAGGGGACTTGAACCCCCAACCGGCCCAATCTAAGTCCAAGACGGCACAAGAGCTTGCGCCTACTGCCGAATCTCCCTTGGCCCTTTCCTTGGCCCGTGAATCGCAAAATGACGCCGATTTGGCCTCACTCCTGGCACTCTGGCCGGCACTCCCGGAGGCCGGGCGCCGGCTGCTGGTGACGACCGCGCAGACCCTAGCGGGCACCCTGACGCGGAAGAGGGCGAAGCGGAAGCCCTAAGCCGCCCCGGAAGCGATGGCTTGAGAAAGGCGCGATTGTCCAGCCCGAGCTTTGCGTTGCTGGCTGGTGCCTCATTTCCGCCCGCAATGCGGGCAGAGCCTGGCATATTGCAGCCGCTGATTGCCGCAGACGTGGCAAGGGGAAAGCATGCCGTGCGGTCGCGAGGCGAGATAGACGAGAAGGCCCACGAAGTGCAGAACCAGACAGACAATAACCCACATCGCGCCGCCGTCAATGCCCCGGTTGCGAGCGTCTTTGGCGACCCAGGCGAGTATCAGGATGAGACCGAGAATGTAGGTAAGGCCGCAAGCCAAGCCGGCCACTAAGTAGAAGGCCCCGGCGGCAATGCCAGATGGCGTTCCGGTTCTTTGTTCCACGTTAACCAGGCTGGGCTCCTGCCTGGCCAATGGCGGCATATTCTCGGGCCTGGGCACAAACCTTGGTGCGACTCTCTGAGGCGCTGCTTCTGCGAATTCGTCTCGCTCCCGATTTGCCGCCGAAACAGCAATGGCCACGATGATAGCGACAACCGCGAAAATCCCCGTCCCCACGGCCAGGGCGATGCCGAGCGATTTCGTTGCGGGCGTTGTTGAGGGATAATCGGAAGAGTAGTCTTCTAGTGAACTGGCTTCTTCCGGCTCGTCAGGCATCGCGCTGAATTCCAGCTTGCAATTCGGACAGGCGATCCATCGGCCTATCTTGCTCTCTGGAACCCCAATTCGCTTGCCGCAACCGGCGCAAGTAATGCTTCGCATGACCGTGCCCTGAAAAAAAGAGGAGCGCCGAACCCGGCACTGCTCAAGGAACCCCGCTACAGGGCTGACAGAACAGCACCTGGCCGACGCCCCTTGCGGGGCGCGGTCCAAGCACTGCCTCTGTCGGATACAAGGACCGATGGCGGTCCAGGGTAGCGTTTTCCTTGAAGCAGCTTGACGCGCGTCAATCGGGTTGTTTCATGCCGCCGGATGGCGGATCGCTTTCTCCTAAAATGGATCTTTTCTTGAGGAGATCATTGTATCCAAGCCTAGGAAACCGGGTAACAAGTTCCCCCCCTCGCCCCGCCGTAGGCCATGGGAACGCATAGGACGGGCCAAGGCGCGATGCCGGCGCCCGAGGCGGTTCAGGGTCCTTCAAAGGCCGTTTCCTGACTGGATAGAATGAACGCTGTCCTTTGGCCGTGCTGGCGGGTCCGGTCCTCAGAACCCGGCCCGCTGGTCGGCCGTTCTGAGGGGGACGCGCATGTCGAAGAAAGTCGAAGCTGCCAAGCGATCGCTTGCAGCTTTATTGCTGAACAACTCATCATGCGCAGAACGCAAAGACCTTCTGTTTCGTAAGCTTGAAAAAGAGGGCCACAAGCTAAGCGACCTGGAATTGGCACTCTTCGACCATTGCGAAAATCGGCGCGTCAGTTTAGAACAACGCGAAGAACTCAAAAATCCCCCCGTGATGGTAGTACCGGGCTCGGGGTATGATCTCACCGGTCAAGCCCCGAATGCCCAATTCCCGAAGGTGCGCTATCGCTTCGATGTTGTCTCGGCGTTACCCCCCTTGCGCGAATGGCTGAAGACGACAATGGAGAACGCCAGCGCTCCAGCGCCGCCTGCAAAAGAGCAAGACGAAGGGAAGGGGAAAATCAGCAAAAGTCGAAAGCGCCGCGGGCGGAGGGCTCTCACGGAAACAGAGGTTAAGCGGTACGAAGAAATGATTCAGTCTTGGGAGCGATTCAGTGGGAGTAAGAACGGCGACAAGAAAGACTTTTGTGCGAACAAAAGCTTCACCAGGCAGCAACTAAACAACGCTCTCGCCTGGAAGCGGGCACGCCGGAACCGCTCAAAGGGATAGCCTGCATCGCGAACAATTGAGCGGGAACAATACCTGTCAAGTCAGTTGTTTTTGTTCGCGCACGCCGGGCAACGCCATTCAAGCCCAGAAAATCCATGTCTTTTCGTGACACGCCAAACAATCTTGCGAACAAAATCGCGTCCTGAATTTGTTCGCTGCGCGGCCGGCAAATAATCCCCAACACAGGCGAGCGATGGGCTCGCCGCTCAACGGTCTTGTGGGAGTATCTCCGATGACCTCGACTGTGATGCCGGCTGACGCGACGGCTGACGCGCCGGCTGCTGCGCTGCTCGACGTGCGAGCCGTGGCCAAGATGCTCGGCTGCTCGTCGCGGCACGTCTACCGCCTCTCTGACGCCGGCCTGATGCCGCCGCCGGTCAAGCTCGGGGCGCTGATCCGCTGGCCGCGACGCGACCTCGACAAGTGGCTGGCCGATGGCTGCCCCTCAGTAGGGGGGCCGGGACGATGATTGCACCCTACCCGACAGAGGGGGCAGCCATGCCAACTGACGACACGCTGTCACCGCTCCTGATCCCCGACAAGGTTGCTGCCCGGATGGTCGGAATAAGCCGGGCCAGCTGGCACCGCCTGCGCGCCGCCGGCAAGCTGCCCGCCGCGGTCCACCTGGGGCGCGCGGTCCGCTGGCGCGCCGACGAGCTAAGGGACTGGATCGCGTGCGGCTGCCCGGACGGGCGAACCTGGGCCGCGATGACCGCCGCCAGCGCACGGAGGGCGAGAGCATGAGCGCCTGCCCGATTCCCGGCCCAATGACCGCCGCCGACCCACCGAAAACGAACAGCAAACCCAGGATCGTTGCGACTTACGATTACCGCGACGCCGCCGGCGATCTTGTCTTCCAGAGCGTTCGCCGCGAGCCTGGCGCCGATGGCGGGCCAAAAGACTTCCGACAGCGCCGGCCCGATGGCAATGGCGGCTGGCTTTGGAACCTGAAAGGTGTAGCGTTTGTTCCCTACCGCCTGCCCGAGCTACTTGCCGCACCGCCAGAGCGGCCTGTTTTCATCGTTGAAGGCGAAAAGGATGTAGAGACTCTCGCACGTCTTGAGCTTATTGCCACAACGAACCCAATGGGCGCCGGGAAATGGCGGAAGGAATTCGGCGAGCACCTGAAGGGGCGGAACGTCTTCATCCTTCCGGACAACGACGACACCGGCCGTAAGCACGCCGCGGCTGTCGTCAAGCATCTTCACGGCATCGCCGCCGCAACAACGATAGTCGAGCTGCCCGGCCTGGAAGAGAAAGGCGACGTTTCGGACTGGCTAAGTATCGAAAGCAACGACCAGGAACGTCTACTCACCATTTGCCAACAAGCCGCGGCAAGCCCGCCATGCGATCAAGGCGAAGGAGATCCCGAACCGCCGGCCAAGGAATTGAAGCCGCTCGAATTGCCCGACGACCCTCACCGCCAGGCCCGTCTCTTCATCGCAAAGAACTGCCAGCATTCTGACGGCCTGACATTGCGGTTCTGGCGCGAGCAATCGCACCGTTGGGATGGATCGGCGTACCGCGTCCAGCCCGAGAAAGAACTACGGGCAGAGCTGACGCAAGCGATCAAGGCGGACATGGATCGCGCTAACCTAATCGACCAAAAACTGGCCATCCTACACGATAAACCACCGCCCCCCGTCCGAAAGGTGACTGGCCGACTGGTTGCGGACGTGGCCCACGCCCTGGCCAGCATGACGATCTTGCCGGGCACCGTTGAAGCGCCCGCTTGGCTTCGTGATGACCCATTCAGGCCGGACGAATTCTTGGCCTGCCGCAACGGGCTTGTTCACCTGCCGTCATTCGTTACCGGCGAGCCGCATTTCTTCCCGCCAACGCCGGGGTTCTTTTCGCCGAACGCGCTCGAGTTTGATTTCAACGCGGAAGCGCCGGAGCCCACGGCCTGGCTCAAGTTCCTGTCCCAGCTCTGGCCGGACGATCCCGGGAGTATCGGCACGTTGCAAGAGTGGTTCGGCTACCTTCTGACGCCAGATACTCGCCAGCAAAAGATACTTCTGCTTGTTGGCCCGAAACGCGCAGGCAAAGGGACGATTGCCCGCGTGATTCGTTGCTTGATCGGCCCCCAAAACGTTGCTGGCCCGACCTTGGCAAGTCTTGGAACCAATTTCGGGTTGTGGCCGTTACTCGGCAAAACGGCTGCAATCATAAACGACGCGCGGTTGAGTGGGCGCTCTGACATTGCCGTTGTGACTGAGCGGCTGCTTTCAATTTCGGGGGAGGACGCGCAGACCATCGACCGAAAGAATTTGCCGCCTGTGACGGCCAAGCTGGCAACCAGACTAATCATCATCACAAACGAGCTGCCGCGGGTTGGTGATTCGTCCGGCGCGCTCGCCGGGCGCATGATCGTATTGCACCTGACGGAATCTTGGTACGGGAAGGAAGACACCCATTTGACGGACCGCTTGGTTGCCGAGCTGCCTGGAATTCTTTTGTGGACAATTGCAGGTTGGCAACGGTTGCAAGAGCGCGGCCATTTCGTCCAGCCCGCGGCCGGCAGGGAAATGCTTTCCGAGCTGGAAGACTTGGCTTCGCCCGTGGGCGCCTTCGTGCGGGAGTGTTGCGTAATTGATCCGGGGCGCTTCGTGAGCGTGGACGATCTTTATGAGCGCTGGAAATTATGGTGCGAACGCAACGGGCGCCGCGAGCCTGGCACGCAACAGGTTTTTGGTCGGGACCTGCTCGCCGCTGTTCCGACTCTGCGGCGCGTTCGCCCGCGTCAAGGGGAGGAGCGGTTTCGCGGGTATGACGGCATCGCATTACGGTAGGGCGGTCCGCAGTGGTCCGCGTACCTTTCAATAGCACGCGCAGCTCGAAAGGGGAAGGATGAAAGAGAATACTAAGTGCAATGGGTTGGCCCGCGGACCATCGCGGACCACCTGGCCGCCCGCCTGGCTCAAGACCGCTCCGCCGGCGCCTACCGGCCCGGCCGACCTGCCGCCCGAGCTGCGGGAAACGTGGGAAGAGAGAGCGGCTATCATGGAATTCGACGGCCGCCTGTCACGGGAACAGGCGGAAGCCGCGGCCCTGGTCGACGTGCTGGCAGCAACGGAACGGGCCGGCGGGAGTGCCGCTACCGTTTAATCGGAGAGAAAACGGTGCCCGACGCAAACGGAAGATTTACGCCTGGCAACCCTGGCGGGCCTGGCCGGCCGGCTCGGGCCATCGAACTCGCCTACCTTCGTGCCGTGCCAGGAACGGTTTCGCTGGACGACTGGAAGGAAGTGATTCGCAAGGCCCTTGAACAAGCCAAGGCCGGCGACTCACGAGCGCGAGACTGGTTATCCCGCCACCTGGTTGGCGAAGATCCGGTTACCGTTGTCCAGATTCTCGATGAGCTGGAGCAGATCGAGCAACAGCTAGCGCAAAGAAACGCGCGGAAGGGGGGTCGAACATGAACCTAAAGCGCCGTTTAGAATCGCTCCGGGCGCTCGTCGAAGAGACAATCGAATGCCCCGCGTGCGACGTAAGGAAGGTCGAAATGCACGACACTTATGAACTTCCGACCGGGGAAGTCGTCTATGTTCCGCCGCGAAATCCGGCGCCGGTTTGCACGTGCAATGGTCGTAAGAAATCGAATCAGCAGCGCGTGACTCAAGTCTGTATCGCCTACCTAGCCGAGTCGCTCGAAGAAGTGATGGCCGACCTTATGAAACACAACAACGGCGTGGTGCCTGAATTCGAGATCGTTCCGCGGGAACAAGAAGGAGAGGAAAAAGATGACCGGTAAACGCAAGGAAAGCCCTGCCAGCGAAGCGGAACACCGCGAAGAGGCCGAACGCCTGGCACTGCTTCCGCGCGAGGATCAGCGCGAGATTATCGCCTTGCACCGGTCGATTGCCAGCAATCCCAAGGTTCCGAAGCGCGAACGCGAAGCCGGCCGGGAACGCGCCGCGGCCCTGGAAAGGCTTCTCGGGCTCGCGAAGAAAGGCCGGAAGAAATAATAAACGTACTCTTGACTGTCCGTTGAAGAGTGTGTAATATACCTTTGTTGGCAAGAATCGGTCTTACGCAAGGGTGTCACAATGGCAGCAATCATCGGCTACTTGAGAGTTTCGACGAAGGGGCAAGGGGAAAGCGGGCTCGGCATAGAGGCGCAAAAAGCTGCCGTGGAAGCCTACGCAAAGCAGACGGGGGCAACGTTGACGACCTGTTACCTGGAAGTGGAATCGGGCAAGCTGGCGGACCGGCCCGAACTGGCCAAGGCCCTGGCCCACGCCCGCCGGAGCAAGGCTACGCTGGTTGTGGCCAAGCTGGACAGGCTGGCCCGCAACGTGGCTTTCCTCTCGGCCATGATGGACAGCACGGTCCCCTTCGTGGCTTGCGACAACCCCCACGCGAACCGCCTTACCCTGCATATCCTGGCCGCCGTTGCCGAAGCCGAGGCCGTTGCCATTTCGCAGCGCACGAAAGCCGCCCTGGCCGCCTACAAGGCCCGCGGGGGCAAGCTGGGAGGGGCGCTGGCACAATGCCGCAACCTGACGCAAGAGGCGCGAGAGAAGGGCGCCCAAAGGGCCGGCCTGGCCGTTGCCCGGAATGCCCTCGAAGCCTACGCCGACCTTCTTCCCACCGTCCGGGAGCTGCGCGGGAAGGGGATGCCCTTGCAAGCCATCGCCTCCAAACTGAACACTGAGGGCCACACAACCCGCCGCGGCCGGCCGTGGAACCCGGTGCAAGTGGCGCGCGTACTGGATCGCGCCGAAGCGAGATAAGGTGAGCTTGACGAACATGAGTTGAGGAGTCTTTATGCTCGGATTGCCTTATGGCGTTACAGTCCCCCAGTTGGAGCGATTTTTTTGCCAATTCCGTTCCGAGTCCATGGGGGAGGCGCGGCGAGATCCAATCAATCGTCAGGCCGTAGCTACGTTCTTTGCTACTGCCACGAGCGTAATTACTGAAGCTGAAATTCTGGAACGCAAAGTCAATCTCGTCCGCGCTAATCAATTCAACGTCTTTTCTCTTATCAAACCGGACGAAAACAAGCTGTCGGACATTCTAGCCGATCTTCTCAATTCGCGCGGGCGACATGGGCAAGGCGATCGTTTCCTTCGATTACTGCTTGAACAGTTGGAAATGGGTGGGGGAAATGTAGCGACCGAAGCCGTCCAAGTCGAGCGGGAGGCGCCGACGCAGGGGATTCAAAGATTCCGCCGTCGAATCGACATCTTGGTCCAAAACGGCGTTATCGTTGCCATCGAAAACAAGATTGACTCCCTAGAGCAACATGACCAGGTAAAGGACTACCTGGATTACCTTCGCGTTCTCTCCAGCGAATGGAAAACACCCGCCGCATTGATTTATCTCACGCCAAAAGGCCGCTGTCCAGAATCACTTACACGCGAGGAAAGGCTGGCATTTCAGGAAAAAGGCCGCTTGCATTGCTGGAGTTATTCGAAGCACCTTCAACAGTGGTTGGAATCATGTCGCGGTGCGTGCAAAGCCAACAAGGTTTGGTATTTTCTTGCTGACTTCTCGTCCTACATTGAATCCACTTTAAGCCGCGGCCAGCCACTCGACCAAGGCAAGGAGGAGGAATGAAAACGGACCCGCTCCAGGATTTCATCCTTAAAGATGAACAGAACCTCCGCACAGCAGTTGCTGTCAGCGAAGCATGGCCCGATGTCCGCAGTCGACTTACTAAAGATTTTTTAGATAAATTGACTACGCAAATACTTAACTTGCTGCCAGGCTTTACAACTGACTCCAGTGAGTCCAATGGGACGTGGTTCAATGACAAGAGCGCCGAATTCTTATTGGACAAGCAAACGTGGGAGTTTTATTTTGTCGATCTTCACTTCGCGGAGTTTGGCCAGAATATGCGACTTGGCATCGTGAGAGAAGAAAAGTTGGTGGTATCGAAGCGACCATTTAGCCCCGAGATCCTAGAGACGGTCCGCAAACTCGAACCTTCGGCCAAGCAAGCAAAGTGGTGGGAAGCAGTTTTCGCGTTGCGCTCACCGGCGACAAACTGGCGAACTCCAGAAGTCTTTTGGCGCATGCACACGGATCCATCTTTCTTAGACTCCGTCGCTGAGCAGATGGTGAGACTGGCAAAGGCTACCGAGTCTGTCCTCGATCGACTCAACAAGAAAAAGTCATAGGGCGAGGTGTTGCGGACCGTTACCGAGAAGATTTCGGAGTGAAACAAAAAGCGGGCCGGGCGACATGCCGGCCAAAGGGCTGAACGAAGGATTTCTATCGAAGGGACTGAACGTCATGGCCGAAGTTTTCCGCCCGACCTACACCGTCACCGACCCGACGACAGGCAAGAAGAGCAAGCGACGTTCCCGGACCTGGCATATTCGCTACTACCTCCCCAACGGCGAACGCCCGCGCGTCAAAGGCTACCGCGACAAGAAGGCGACCGAAACGAAGGCCGCCGAGCTGGAGCGCCGCGGCATTCGCGTTGACGCCGGTATCGTCGATGCAACCGACCTTCACGCCAGGACGCCCCTGGCGGAACATGCCGAGGACTTCCGCCGGCACTTGGCAGCGAAAGGGAACACAGAAAGCTATGTTGCCAAGACACTATTTCGCCTGACCGCCATGCTGGACGGTTGCCGGTTCGTCAAGATCGCCGACATCCAATCTTCCGCAATTGTCGAGTATCTCGGCACGCTTCGCACTCAAGGCACGAGCATCAAGACCGCGAACGACTACCTTGCCACGGCCAAGGGCTTTTCCCGTTGGCTATGGCGGGACAAGCGAAGCGTTCTCGACGCCCTGGCCGGGCAGTCGAAGTTTGCGAACGCGGAAACCGACGTGCGCCACGCGCGCCGGGACTTGGCGCCGGATGAACTGGCCCGGCTGTTGGAAGCGGCCCGGCATAGCCCGAAGCCAATCCGCGCCCTTGCGGGGATTGATCGGCATTTCCTCTACTTGACCGCTTGCAGTACAGGGCTTCGCGTTTCCGAGCTAGCCAGTATGACGCCGGAGAGTTTCAGCCTGGACTGCGAGACGCCCACGGCTAGGGTTCAAGCGGGCTGCACAAAGAACCGCCGGGAAGCGGTTCAACCGTTGCCGCTGGACGTGACGAACGCGCTTCGAGGCTACCTGGAAAGCAAGCCGGCCGGGGTGCAGCTCTGGCCTGGAACCTGGACATCCCACGCGGGGGCGATGATTCGCGTGGACTTGGGCGAAGCCCGCAAGGCATGGTTGAAATCGTTCCAGGATGCCCGCCAACGCGATGAAGCGGCCGCGAGCGACTTCCTAACCTACCGTGATGCACAGGGCCGCTATTGCGACTTCCATGCGTTGCGGCATTCGTTCATTACGATGGTCGGCAAGCTTGGAGTTTCCCCGAGGGAGCATCAAGACCTTGCCCGGCATTCGAGCTATACCCTGACGGCCCGGTACACGCATTCCCGCTTCTACGACCTGGCCGCTGCCGTGCAATCGTTGCCGGTCCTGACGACGGCGACGAACACGGGAAGCCAAGAGTTAGCGGCGACCGGAACGGACGGAAAGGAGCCAGAATTCCTTGGCCCAAACCTTGGCCTGAGACGGGATGTCTTGGGAGATTCTGAGAGATTTCCTGAGACGATTGACACTGGTATGTCAGAAGCAAAAACCCTGGGAAAAATCAGGGTTTCCGCAAGTTTTCCAGGTTTTGCCGCAGACGATAAAAAGGGTGAGAGAGGGGACTTGAACCCCCAACCTTCGGTGCCACAGACCGATGCTCTAACCAGTTGAGCTACTCCCACCACGGGAATTGCTTCATCATAAAGCCCCGGTCTGAAATGACAAGTGCCGGCGGCGGGCGGTTCGGGCGTTGAAGAGACCAGAAGACCGATTTCGGATTTAGGAACTCTATAAATCCCTATTCAAGATCCCCCTTACCCTTGGTCCCTCTCCCACCAGGGGAGAGGGAAAATGCGATGCTCGGGAGAATTTCGTGGGTATTGTTAGAGCCCCAAATACCAATCACGAAAACACGAAACCACGAAAAAGAGCGTATTTTTGAGAATCTCAGCTTGATTTCGGACTTTCTCTCTTTCGTGTTTTCGTGATTGGCATTTTTGGTTTGCTCCTCGGTCGCGCTTTGTTTTCGTGATCTGTCTTCGTTTCTGGCGGCCTCAATCCTTTTTCAGGACCCAGCTGTCGATGTCGCGGAAGATTGCCAGGCCATCGAGCTGTTCCGGCAGGAGCAGATTGCGATGCACTGCCAGATAGCTGTCGAGCTGCCAGAGAGGGATGAAAGGCATCTGGTCCCAGCAACGTTCGTAAATGTCCAGCGCCTGCGCCTGGACGTCGGCAAAGTCGCAGTAGGAGAGCTGCTTCCTTAGCGCGCTTTCCAGGATCGCATCCTTGTAGCCGAGGAAATTGCTGCCGCCCGGATCGGTGCTGTCTTTGCTCGATTCGAACAAGGGCCAGAGCCAAAAGGTTTGGTTGGGGAATTCGTAGGTGTAATAGGCAAGGTCATAGTCGTGGTTCACCTCGACATCCCGACGCAGGTCTTCGGGAGAAAGTTTGATCAAATCGATGGTCAGGCTGGGCTCCAGTGCCTGAATCTGCGCCTTGATCTGGGTACAGGCGTTCTCCACGGCTGGATCGCCGTCGGGATATTTGAGGCTAAGTTTCGTCTCTTTGGTGAGCGTGGACTTGGCCTTGTCGAACTGAGCCCGGGCGGTGTCGATGCTATAGGGATGGGGATCCGGCTTGGCCGCCCATGTGCCCTGTGGATACGGCCCAAAGAGCTCGTGGTGGGGTGTAGGTTTCATGCCCTCGCGAAAGCATTCGTCCAGGATCTGGTTCCGCTTGATAGCGTGGGCCAGGCCACGCCGTAGCGCGACGTTGCGCAGAGCACTCTGGCGTTCCTCGCGATGATTGACCGCCAGAAACGTAATGCGGCGACTGGCGAGCGGGAAGACCTTTATGTTGGCCTGCACGGCCGCCGCCTGCAATTCCTTGGCGCTGGCGGCGCTCAGATCGAACATGAGCTGCAGTTGTTGATCGCGGAACTCGGCCACCTGATCGTGTGGCACGACAAAGCGGATTTCGCGGATGAGCGGCCTGTCCTTCTTACCGGGCCGCGCGCTGTAGTAAGAGTTGGCGGTCAGGACGAGCTGTTCGCCTTCCCGGCGATCGACGCGGAAGGGGCCGGTGCCCACGGGATGCCGGGCAAAATTCTCATCGTCCAGCTGGGTCAGCGACTCCGGCAGAATCTTGAAGTCCATGAGCGACAGCGGATCGAAATAACCTTGTTTCATCTTCAAGGTAACGTGGAAGTTGTCTTCCACGATTTCGGGCCTCTCACCCATCAACTCGGCCCAGGCGACGTCGCGCATTCTCCCCTTGCCGGTGGTCAGCAGGCGGTGCGTGTGCGAGACGTCGGTCCCGCGGACCCATTTGCCGTCCGACCAGGAGCCGCTTCGGGGGAGCGTAAACCGCCGGGCCAGGGAAACGATGCGTGGCGGCTCGGCGGAAAGCTCCGGCTCATAGCGTTCGCCGCCCGGCAAGCGCTGCGAAAGACCTACCAGGCCCTCGAATATCAGCTCGACGGCCTGGCGCTCCGCCTCCGTTCTGGCCCGCGCCGGCGACAGGTAGGTAGGCAAGGCGCGGACGCCCACGCGCAGAACGGGATACTGATCGTTCAGGATGCTGATCTGGTCTTGCAGGCCGGGCAGCTGAGGGTCGATGTCGATGGCGGTGCGCAACTTGGCCATTGCTTCCGGCCTTTTGCCTTCTTTTCTCAGTTTTTCGGCTTCCTCGAGTTGCAGCTTGGCATACTTGCCGAGTTCGGCGCGGATGGTCTGGATTGCCGGATCGCCGGGGAAGCGTTCTTGCAGAATCCGCAAGCGCGAGATCGCCGAGTCATAATCCTGGGACTCGATCGCGTTTTTGGCGTGGCTGGCTAGCAGGTGAATGATCTCCACCTTCATCGGTTCCGCCAGAGTGTTGCCTTGGCCGGAATAGGCGTTTGCAAGATGGGCTTCGAGAGCAAAGGCTGCTTTCCAATTCTTGGTGTTGGTGAGGATGCGCACCTGTTCCGCCTGCACCTCGATAAGCCGTTTTTCCAGACGCTTTTCGACGTCGATCCAGCCAGGTCCTTCTCGTTTGCCGGTCTCCTTGGCCGAGCGATGGAACAGAATGCCCGCGACCAGGGCTTTCTCGGCCGCTTGCAGCATGTCCAGGCGCGACATGAAATCCGGGCTTCCCGGCTGCTCTTTACCAGGGTCGATCTTCAAGAAGTCGTCGACCTTTTCCAGAACGACCTGCTCGAACCCCTGCACGCGCCGGGCGTTCGTCGAGTCCAGTCGGAAGGGTGTGTTTTTCTTGCCCGGACCCCTGCGGGGAGTGACGGTCAAGCCATCAAAGGTCTTGGTTTCGGGCGGGAAAAACCTGGGGACAGGATCCAGGCGGACCGTGGCGCCGTCGGGCTGGGTGAGAAGATCGTGCGGCGGGGACAGTGACTGGAACAGTTGCCTGACGTAGCGGTTTCCGGCTCGGGCGGCTTCTCTGCTCAGATCGGGATCGTGAAGGCCTGGCTTGGGAGCGGCAGCTTCCGCATCCTCGTCGCCGACGCGGGGCACTTGTTTGCCGGCCGGCGGGGTCGAGCGTTCTTCTTCCTTTACCGGGCCCTTCTTCTGTTTCGCGGGAGCTTCCTCTTCTTCCTTGGGCGTCGGCTTAGCCGTTGTTTGCCCGAAAGCGCCGGGGTAGCTGGCCAGGAAAAGCATCCCACAAGCCAGGAACAGCGCCCCGCCAAGCTGGCGACCGACAGGAAGTCGCATTGCTAGATCCCCCCGACCCTCTTCTCCCGCAACCTGCTAACAGCCATGTCATCTTACCCTGTCCGCAACGTCCTGGGGTAGGGTAAGCTGCAGTGGGTAGTGATACCGTTTGAAGAACGGGGCATCCAGTAGGTCCGGCTTGCCGAGCCGGACCTGTTGCCGCCCAGGTCCCGCTCGGCAAGCTATCTATTACCAACATTGCAGCTGCTGCATAGAACGATCCTTGTTCTGACACGGATGGCACTTATGGATAATTGAGGTCTTCATGGATGTCTGCTCTTGTCTCGCTTGGGCACAAAAAACTTTGCCGCGGTGGATTTGGGCGATCAGCGACGAACCAATCGTTTGATCGAGTCGGCGGCTGATATTGCCGCTCATCCGGAGAAGCCGTTTAACCAAGTTTTCAATTGGAATGACTTGCGCGGCTTTTATCGACTCTGCAATCAAGAGGCCGCGACGTTGCAAGCCATTCAAGAGCCGCACTGGCAGCAGACGCGGTTGGAGATGGCAAAACATGCGTTGGTTTTGATCCTCCACGACACCTCGGAGATGAACTTTACCAATCATACGGCTCTGCAAGGAGTCGGTCCGATTGGCACGGGCGAAGGGCGCGGGTTCTTGCAGCACAACAGTTTGGCGGTGGTTCCCGAGCCAAAACAAGTTTTGGGTTTGTCGTACCAGCAATTGCACATTCGCCAGGAAGCGCCCAAGAAGGAACATACTGCGAAACGCAAACTGCGGGACCGCGAATCGCAGTTGTGGCTGCATGGCATCGAAGCGACAGGTCATCCACCGCAGGGATGTCGTTGGGTGGACGTGGGCGACCGTGGCGCCGACATCTACGAGGGGATGGTGGCGGCCCAATCGCAGGGCCACGACTTCGTGTTTCGCTTGACGCAGAATCGCCACGTGTGGCTGACGCCGGAACGCGGAGAGTTTACGAAATTGCGTGACTCTGCACGCGTTTTGGCCAGTCAGGGCCGCGATGTTGTTGACATTCCCGGACGTGGTGGACGCGCGGCGCGGCAGGCCAACGTGGAGTTGGCAGCCACACCGGTGTGGATTCCGGCCCCCTCGGGAACACGCCAACGTTTCGCTCAGCCGGTGGTTTCCGGCTGGGTGGTGCGCGTCTGGGAAGCCAAGCCGCCAGCAGGCGTTGAAGGCTTGGAGTGGATTCTGATCACTTCGGTGCCGACGCAAACGATCGAAGAACTGTGCACGCGTCGCGATTGGTATGCGTGCCGCTGGATGATTGAAGTATTTCACGATATCGAGAAGAACGGTTGCAGCGAGGAAGATCGACGCTTCGAAACTGCGCCGCGCATGGAAGCCTGCCTGGCAATTCTGTCCGTGGTGGCCGTTCGTATCTTCCAACTGCGAACCGCGCTGGTATCTCAGCCGAACGAGCCGGCCGAACAAGTGGCAAGCCAACAGGAAATCCAGGTTCTGCGTCGCTTCGTCAAACATAAGAACGGCACCTTCACCGTGAGGGATTTCGTTCGCGGAGTTGCCAGCCTGGGCGGTTTTCTAGGTCGCAAGGGCGACGGGAACCCCGGAGTCAAGACCCTCTGGCGTGGCTACCAACGTCTCCAGGACCTCCTCCTCGGCTACCGACTCCGCGGGCTTGCACTCGGAAAAGATGTTGGTAATAGATAGCTCGGCAAGCGGGACCTACCTTGGTCCATTTTCAAAGGCGGAGAGATCGTGCTGCTTCGAACGGTATCACTACCCCGCAGTGAAGTTATCTATCCCGGCCGGCCAAGAGACAATTGACCCGCCGGCTGCCAAAGAGCACAATAAGGACTTGGGAATATAGCGCTCTTGCCGGTTGGCTTCGAAAAGGGGATCAATCATGAATTTGTGGAGTCGACGCGACTTCTTGCGGGATTCCGCGGCCCTGGCCGCTCTGGGAACGGGCGGCCTGGTTACGGGCTTGCGTGCGGACGAAGAGGCATCCCCAAAAAAGGAAGCCAAGAACGCCAATGACACGCTGAACATCGCGATCATCGGCGTACACGGTCGAGGCAAGGACCACGTGGGGGGGATTGCGGGCAAATCGGGCTGTCACATCGCCACCATTTGCGATGTCGACAAGGCCGTTATCGGCGAGGCGATGCGGCGCGTCGAAAGCAAACAAGGCAAAGCCCCCAAGTACGAACAAGATTTGCGCAGAGTGATGGACGACAAATCGATCGACTGTGTCACTATCGCTACGCCCAATCACTGGCATTCCCTGGCTGCTATCTGGGCCATCCAGGCCGGCAAACACGTTTACGTGGAGAAACCGGTTAGCCATAACGTCAGCGAAGGCCGGCGCCTGGTCGAGGTGGCACGCAAGTACGGCAAGATTTGCCAGGCCGGCACGCAATCGCGCAGCAATCCCGGGATGATCGAAGCAATCGAGTACGTTCGCTCCGGAAAAATCGGCGATGTCAAGCTGGCCCGAGGCATCTGCTACAAGCTCCGCGGGTCGATCGGGAAAGTCGACGGCGACCAGCCCATTCCCAAGTCGATCGATTACGATCTCTGGTGCGGGCCGGCCCCCATGGAGCCGCTGCACCGGAGGAATCTGCATTATGACTGGCACTGGTTCTGGAATTATGGCTGTGGCGACCTGGGCAACCAGGGCATCCATGAAATGGATAAGGCCCGCTGGGGCCTGGGCAAGAACGAGCTCCCCCAGTCGGTGATCAGCTTTGGCGGCCGGTTTGGTTACATCGACGACGGCCAGACCGCCAACACGCAGGTCTGCATCTTCAACTACGGCGATAGCGAGTTGATCTTCGAGGTCCGGGGCTTGCCCTCGAAAAGTCCCTATCCGTTTTCGATGACGAAAGCCACGAAGAAAAAAGAGGATGTGGTAGCCAAGGTCGCCAAGAAACTGGATACCTTCGTGGGCAACATTTTTTACGGGACCAAGGGCATCGTCGTTTGCCCCAACTACAGCTCCGGCATCGCCTACAATCTGGACGGCGAAGTCATCAAGAGTTTTAGCGGAGGGGGAGACCACTACGGCAATTTCTTCGATGCCGTGCGCGCCAACAAGCCGTCGCTCTTGCACGCCGACGTTCTCGAAGGCCATCTGTCGAGCGCCCTCTGTCACCTGGGCAACGTCAGCTATCGTCTCGGCACGCCGCAGCGCTTCAACACCGCCACCAAGGCGTTCGGCGACGATAAGGAAGCGTATGAGACGCTGGCCCGCACGAAGGAGCACTTGAAGGACAACAGCCTTGCCGTCGACGGCCTGACCTACAAGCTGGGCCGCAAGCTGGCCATCGAGGGCGAGCGCTTTGTCGGCGACTCGCAAGCCGATACCTACTTGACGCGCGAATACCGCAAAGGTTTCGAGGTCCCCGCCAAGGTTTAAGGCGAGTGAGGATTGTTTCAACCGCAAAGGACGCCAAGAGCGCCAAGAGGAGAAGAAATAACTCTGTGTTTTCTTTGCATGCTTGGCGGTTGTGGCTTTAATGACATTCAAGCGCATAGAGCGCCAAGTAGTGAGGACTAAAATAACGCTGCTTCTCCCTTGGCGCTCTTCGCGGTCTTGGCGGTGAGTGATTTTCCCCCATCCAACACATGCTTTTTCGCTGATACCCCTGGGCGACCAGGCTGCCCTGGCCTCGTTCGAGCAAGAGGACAAGGCGTTGCGGTTCGCGGCGGCCTTGCGCGGCCGGGGGTTTCCCTGGCTCGTCGATGTCGTCCAGGCCTATTCGACAGTAGCGGCTTTCTATTCTCTCGACGACACCTGCTATCGCGAAGTGGCGGCGCTGCTGCGCGAAGTGGCAGCGACGCTCACGGACGCGAGCGCGGAGATCCCGGGCCGGCTGCACCGGATACCGTGCTGTTATGACTTCGCGCTCGACCAGGCTCGCGTGGCAGAGCGAACCGGCCTGACGATCGAGGATGTCATTCGTTTGCACGGCGAGACCCCGTATCGGGTTTATGCGATCGGCTTTTGTCCCGGCTTCCCTTATCTGGGCTATTTGCCCGCTGCTTTAGCGGGGGTGCCACGCCTCGATTCGCCCCGGGTTCGCGTCGATGCGGGCAGCGTCGGGTTGACGGGCCGGCAAACCGGGGTCTACACGGAAGTGAGGCCGGGCGGCTGGAACTTGATTGGCCGCACGCCGTTGACGCTCGTGAGCCTGGCTGACGGCTACTTCCCGCTGCGGACGGGAGACCAGGTCCGCTTCGAGCGCATCGACGAGGGCGAGTACCGCAAACTGCTGGGCGAGCGGTTGCCGGACCTCGCGGAAGCGCCGATTGGCTGAGGCAGCCCAAGAGAAACGCGGAACGATGAACGCTGAACGATGAACGGAAAGGCTCGGCTTCGACCGTTTTACAGTTCCGCGTTCATCAGTCATCGTTCATCGTTGTTCGAAGAGTCGGGCCCAAGCGCTCTCGAAAGGAGTCTGCCCGGCCGGTAGGATACGATGCACGCGCCCGTAGCTCAACTGGATAGAGCAACGGTCTTCGGAACCGTAGGTTGGGGGTTCGAATCCCTCCGGGCGTAGTTCAATTCAGGAAGATTTGGTCATCGAATGCGAGAATGCACGCGGGGAGATGCTCTTGATCCGTGTTGTAACCAGGAGACAATGGTCTTATGAGCACAGAAATCAAAGCCACTGGCATCGCTGCTGAAATCATGGCCGACCTTGAGGCCATCATGGCGCATGTCAACGACGGCACTCCCATTGATCCCGAACTAAGCCAACGAGTCACGAAGCGAGGGGCAAGGGTCACCGAGGCGATCCGGGAGAAATTCGGCCAGACAGACATCGCCAACGATCTGATCCGTTCCACTCGGGACGAAGCATGAAATACGTACTGGATTCCAGCCTTTCTCGGCGAATAAACTCGCAAGGCGTCCTCGGCTGTTGTTAAAATGGGCCGGTGTTGCAGCGATCGTGGCTCCTCTCCCTGCTCCCGAAAGGGCATACTCGAAAGGCACGGTGCTCCATGCAGCCGAATGAAGTGGCCTTCTTGACTGCCCTGGGCGCGACGTTGCTTCTCTCGCTGATTGTGATCCTTTGTCTGCGCAAGGCATTGCAGGGTATCTTGCTCGATCTTTGCGGCACCGAACAGCGGGCCAGGTTCTGGTCGATCTACACGAACATCTTGCTGGTCTTGATGCCGGTCGCCGCGGTCCTGATCGCGCGGCCGAGCTACCTGGGAGATCGCTCCTTACTCTTCGCCGTCGCGGATCAGGTGCTCTAGAGCTTGCTCGGCATGATCGTGGCGCTTCTCATCACGGCGGTCGGGTTGGCCGGCTTCATCGCCTCGAACGGGCGCACCATCTCGGTGAGCCGCGATCAGGCGGACGATCTGCAACGCCTCCTGGAACGCGTCGAAGAAATCCGGGCGCGCGACATTCTGCGCCGCTCCGGCTCGGCCTGAACGGCTGGTGCTATCACCGAGTTCAACCAGGGCGTTAGCGCGCGGGGAAAGCGCGGCGGACGGCGTTGACGCTTTCGTCGAGTTTGGACAGGAAGCGCGACCGGTCTTTCGGGGTCATGGGCGCGGGACCGCCCGTCACGGCGCCGCCCTGGCGGAGAGTATCCATCAATTCGCGCGTTGCCAGGGCATCGCCAATATCGTTGTCGGTGAACAGGCGGCCCTTGGGGCCAAGAACCCGGACCTCTTTCTCCAGACAACGTGCCGCCAACGGGATATCGGCCGTCACGACGATGTCCCCTGCCCCGGCTTGCTCGACGATCCAGTCATCGACGCCGCCAAAACCCGTGCGCACGATCAGCTCGAAGAGGGGATCCGGCGGAATGCGCAGCGGGGCATTGGCGGCGACCACAACCCGCAGCCCATAACGCCGGGCAACGCGATAAACCTCGTCCTTGACGGCACAGGCATCGGCGTCGATATAAATCGTCAGCATGAGTCGTAGCAGCTCAAAATCCGAAATCCGAAGCACGAAATACGAATGAAGCAAAGGCAAAGAGAGAACCGTTTAACCTCGTGCCCAAACTCCGTTTGGGCACGCACTCCTCGAAACTCTGTTTCGCGCTGGCTGATTTGCCAGGACTGGCCCGTTATGTGAAACGGAGTTTCCAGAACGGGGTTACCAAACGAAGTTTGGTAACCAGGATAGTTGCACAACGGGGCCTGTCTGTCATCCGAATTTCGTCCTTCGGATTTGAAGGCAGAGCGATCAAACGCCCTTCGCGGCATCTTTGTCAACCGGTGGATCGCCCGGCGTTTTCTTCGTGCGCGCCAGGCGAAGCTGGTGCAGTATTTTTCGAATCTCGGCCTCGTGGCCGCGGTCGACCGGTTCATAATAGACGCGGGCCTCGGGCAGGTATTCTTGATCGACCCAGCCATCCGGCGAATCGTGGCCGTACTGGTAGCCGGCGCCATGTCCCAGGCTCGCGGCTCCCCGATAGCTGGCGTCGCGCAGATGCGCCGGCACGGGCAGCGTTCGTCCCGAGCGGACATCCGCGCGCGCCTTCGAGATGGCCAGGGTGCTGGCGTTCGATTTGGGGGCCGTGGCGATATAGGTCACCGCCTGCGCCAGAGCGAGCTGGCACTCGGGCAAGCCGACGAACTCGCAGGCCTGCAGCGCCGCCGCAGCGAGGATCAGCGCTTGCGGATCGGCGTTGCCGACGTCTTCCGAGGCACAGATCATCACGCGCCGCGCGATGAAGCGCGGATCTTCGCCCGATTCGAGCATCCTCGCCAGCCAGTAGATGGCCGCATCGGGATCGCTGCCGCGCATGCTCTTGATAAAAGCGCTGGCCAAATCGTAATGGGTGTCGCCCGTGGCATCGAACTCCAGGACCTTGCGCTGGATCGATTCCGCGGCCACGGCACGGGTGAACGCCACGGGCTGGTCCCGGCTGGAAAGCACTCCGATCTCCAGGGCTGTCAGAGCCCGGCGCGCGTCGCCGTCGCACATTTCGGCCAGGAAATCGAGCGCGGCCGGTTCCGCAATGACCGCGATGTGGCCGAGGCCGCGCTCGGCATCGCTCAGGGCGCGTTCGAGAATCTGCTTGATCTGGCCAAGGGAAAGCGGCTGGAGCGTGAAAATCTGACTGCGGCTCAGCAAGGGCGAGTTAACCGCGAAGAAGGGATTTTGCGTCGTGGCGCCCAGGAGAATGACGCGGCCCTCCTCCACGTCAGGCAGAAGCACGTCTTGCTGGGCGCGATTGAAGCGGTGCAGTTCGTCGATGAACAGGATGGTGCGCCGGCCGCTGACTTCGAGCTCCTGCCTGGCCTGATCGAGAGCCTCGCGCACTTCCTTGGTGCCCGCGGCCACGGCATTGAGCGCCTGAAAGATACTTTGGGTTTGGCCTGCGATCACGTGGGCCAGGGCCGTTTTGCCGCTCCCCGGCGGGCCATAGAAGATGATCGAGCCCAGTCGGTCGGCATCGAGCATGCGCCGGAGCATCTTGCCTGGGCCGATGAAGTGCTCCTGCCCGACGAATTCATCGAGAGAACGCGGCCGCATGCGCGCCGCCAGGGGCTGAGCGCGCTCGGCATTGGCGCGATGCATTTCGCCAAACAGATTTGGGCCCGTTTTCCTGGCCAAGGTTTTCTCTCTTCCAGAAGGTGCTGGGCTAGAAAGACCAACCACGGATAACACGGATGACACGGATAAGAAAAAACAGAAACCTTGGGATTTCCCCACGACCGTCTTGGTGAATGGTCCTAGCGCATTATCGGCTAAATCAATCATCCCCGAATCTTTTTATCCGTGCCATCCGTGTTATCCGTGGTTTGTTTTTTCGGATCCCTCGTACGGCGCGGCGCTCTCAATCCTTCAGCCGAAACGGCTTTTTCTGGGCGTACAGCAGCAGCCGTTCGCGGGCGATGTCGCCGTACTCTTTCTCGTAATCTGGATCTTCCAACGCTTTCTTTTGCCACTTGATAGCTTCGTCGAATTGCCCGAGCTCGGCACAGGCGCCGCCGAGAGAGCCGATGTTCCGGGCGACTTTCCAATCGGTTATGGTGCAGGCCTTGGTTGCCAGCTCCAGGGCCTTCTTGCCGTCCCGCACGGAATCCTTGGGACAGGTTGCCCTGAGCCAGGCAAGCGCGTTAAAGGCCCTGGCTTCCTTCGGATCGAGCCGGATCGCTTCCGCGTAGTCGGCCACGGCGCGATCGTAATCCTTTTTGGAGGCCCAGACGATGCCGCGGTTGACGAACCAAAAGGCCGCGGCCCGGTCGAGCCGAATCGCCTCCGTTAAATCTTTGATCGCGCTGTCCAGGTCGCCTTGATACCGCAGCGCCACGCCGCGGCGAGCGTAAGCGGCGGCGTCCTTGGGGTTCGCCTGGATTCTGCCGGTGAAATAGGCGGGCGCATCTTGAAGCAGGACCGCGTCGTGCCGATCGAACCAGCCTTCCTGCCCTCGATCGCGCACGGCGATGAGGCCGCCATCCTCTTTGATCACGGTATACGCCAAATCGATCAGTTCGCCGATTTCAGCGCGTTTTCCGCCCCGCTCCGCTCGATCGATTTTCACGCCCGATTTTTTGAGCATGACTTTCTTGCCGACCCAGCTGGCGTCGTCGGCGCGGGCAATGACGGCGTTGAGCGCGAGGCAGAAACCGAGAGCCATCAACGCTTGCGAGCAGCCATGGCGAGACACGGGGAGGAGCCTCAAGAAGGAAACGATGAATGCTGAACGATGAACGCTGAATGAACGCACGACACTATTCATGATACGCCTTTTTTCTCCATCCCCTCGTTCCCACGCTCCCGCGTGGGAACGCACGTCTGGACGCTCTGCGTCCCATTCTATTTCCGAAGCGCCCGTAGTCCCACGACGCCGAGCGTCGCATACGCGGGTGCCCATGAAAAGCATGGGCACCCGGGAATACGCAGCTTTCAATCTTCCATTTTCGGATTTCGGATTTCGGATTTCCTGAAAGAGGGGTTTGAAATCGTAAGCCTTAACTCCGAAGGAGTTTGATCTTCTAGCCCAGGGTTGCCGCTTTGCGGCTACCCTGGGTTTGGTCCGATATTGATTTCTACCCCGCAGGGGTTGTATAGAAGCCGTGAATGGGCTGCTTCGATACTACCCATACAGGGTAGAACGCAGGCATAGTTTCCCAGGGCGGCGCTTCGCTTGCCCTGGGCTTTGAGATTCAACCCCTTCGGGGTAGGCGAATTACCACAGAGTTGCCTTTGTGCCGGACTTGGAACTACTGAGTTTCGAGTTTCTGTGGGGCAACGCCCCATTCCAGATGTCTATACTCACAATCCCCCTTTCATCATTTTTTCTTGCTACGAAGCTTGCAATTCGGATTTCGCACGGTTACGGTATCGCTCGCATTTGTCCGTGGCGGCGACAAGCAGCTGCTCCCCTCTGATTCTTGTCCCCGAACGTACCCGATGCGCGCTCCTGCCGAGCACGCGTCCCCGAAAAAACTGCGCCTTGTGCACCCGGCGCGAAGCGCCCGT
>Ga0206837_1019_pt1 | contig 29203 bp, 27 predicted proteins | sample Alteio_BWOrgCont_29_FD_152863 | JGI IMG/M metagenome (GOLD analysis project Ga0206837, IMG submission 152863) | Enriched cells from forest soil in Barre Woods Harvard Forest LTER site, Petersham, Massachusetts, United States -... | ecosystem: Environmental > Terrestrial > Soil > Temperate forest >...
AATAAGTAACAATGCTAATCTAAAAAGGCTGTTTGCTGGCATTAGAACCACTTCAAAACATTTTTTCCATTGAATAGTATCGTCGTCCTTATAGACAAGTTAATCCCATTGCGAATTCACTGCTATATCAATTAGGCTACGACATTATAATTTTTTAAATAGTTTTAAGATTATACAAGAACGATTAGTTCAAATTCTGACGACCTAAATGCCAATTTTGTCTCCATCTATTTTCATTGAATTGCTCTAAAGCTTCATTAACAAACGGCCTCTTTAAATCTCGGCAATGAATTTTCACTCCGCTAATCAAAGCCAATACTGCTAGCAAAATAGCCCAAGCCCATCCAAATATACCATAACCAATATATCCAGCCAGGAAGGACCATGCACAGCTAAAGAGAACAATTAAATAAACAGTCCCCAGACGCCTCTTTAACATCCATAGCAATGCAGCCAAAAAAATAATTACTCCCGGCCATGACCCACAAAGCCCATGACCTATAATCACAGATAAAACTACCGCTTCGACCCCAAGAATCCTGAAGTTATAATCCTTAAAATTAATTATGTTTTCAAACATAGCTTACCTCCATTTTTAATGGATATTGAAGTAATTTTTGGTGTCCAAATTCGATCTACATTAGGTTACTGGGAGTTAAAAAATATTAAAGTACGTTAAAACAAATAAACTCCGTTTCTCGACGGAGTTTATTAATTTCATTAAAAATAAAAAAGTTAAAAAACAGGTCGGATTGCATTGCGAACGACGCGCTCTCCCAAACTGAGCTACCGACCCTTTATAACTTCAATAATTCCAATACGTTATATCACACATTTTTATGATGTACAATTTTTTTAGTTGGTGTCCAAATTATGTCCATTTTATAGCTCATAAGATTAGCCATTTTTAGGACCTATATTAAGCAAGAAAGCAATTTGTCGACGAGGATATTATTCACATTTAACATTCATTTGAACTATGAATAGTTAATTTTTACTATTAATAATGCGCTCTTAATGATGCGCTCTCAGTGACAAAAAATTATACAATAAATCAATTGTTTGTATACAATTTTTATAAATTGGATCTTTTTCTTCATTCATAGCTCACGAATTTCCCAATATTAATCGGAAGTAAATAGATTATAGGCATTGGTCATCATTAAGACAATAATTAATTGGAGCTAAGGATACAAATCTAGATAACGGCCATCAATTCAAACTTCTCCCTCCTAAATGCCAGTTTTGCCTCCATTCTTCGCTATTGAATTTTTCAAAAGACTCGCTTACAAACGGTCTTCTCAAATCCCGGCAATGAATCTTCACACCGCTTATCAAGGCCAAGACGCCCAATAACATGGCCCAAGCCCATCCAAACAAGCCATAACCAATCATGCCGGCCAGGAAAGCCCAGGCACAGCTAAAAAAAACAATCAGGTAAACAGTCCCCAAGCGCCTGTTTAATACCCACATTAAGGCCGCCAGCAGGATAATAACACCTGGCCATGAAGCAAGACCATCTCCTATGATCACAGATAAAACTACCGACTCGGCCAAAAGGACCCTGTAATTGTAGTTAGCCAACCTGGCTTTATAATTGCTTAAGATATTTAACATACTTACCTCCATTTCTGGATTCCGATTTTCGCCGGAATGACAGGGGTTGATGCGGAAATGACCACCTGATATTTGGTGTCCAAAATAGTACTACATTAGGTTACTGGAAGTTAAAAAATCTTAAAAGATGTTAAAACAAAAAAACTCCGTTTCTCGACGGAGTTTTTGAACTTCTTTAAAAATGAATGGGTTACAAAAAGGTCAAAATTGCATTACCGATCAGATTCTCTGCTCAATTTTTTCATTCGAGTCCCCCTAACTCAATTGAATGACTAAATTCTTATTAAACACTTGGGCGATTTTCTTTAATGTATCCAGAGTTAAATTCTCCCGGCCAGACTCTAAGCTAGAAATATACTGCTGAATAACACCCAACCTTTTGGCCATTTCCTCTTGAGTATAACCCACCTGATGCCTTAATTTCTTGATCTGTTGGGCAACGTTTAATCGTTCAGATTCTTCCAATGTTTGCTTGTAAATACCTTGCCAGAAATCCGCCTTGGACTTAGCCCAAGCGTCCTTTTCAATCCTTTTCTTAAGAACAGGCCATTTCCTGCAAAAGGTCTCTTTAGAGATATAACCAAAGGCCTCTCGAGGGTCACGAACACGGGAAAATAATTTTTCTGCATAGATATAAAACCGCGGGTTCCGCTCATTATGTAGAATCCTCTTAACACGTTTCTCGCTCAATGTTGTGTCCCATAACCAATGTGTTTTCATATTTAGCTCACAATAACTTATTAGGAATTTGTTTTAATATTTGCTCATCTAAATGCTTAAAGATTTTTCCTGTATCTACCTTGGGAATCAAATCAATCAAAGCAAACTTTGTTTCCATCCTATCAAACCCTCTATACCAGGCTTCAAGTCGTTTTGCTTTGTCATATGAAAAATATTCAAAGAAAAACTTAAGCAATGGCTTATATTCAAAAGAAAGATAGTACAGATCAAACAAGTCTTTAACGCTCTGACGCCCTGTTGCCATGACATGACCCGTCTCTCCTTGCTTCTCCTGCCTTCCTATGGCTGCACAAATCTTACGGTAATAAATATCATCCATGGAATGAAGACCATTCTTAACCGGTCTAATGTTGTCGGTATAGTCTTTCACAAAATCAATCTTTAAAGCCCATTCTCCTTTTAACTGCATAGAGTAGACCTTCATTGGAATTAACTTAGGACTGTCTTGTTCATCATCCAGCTTATAAGTAAACCCAGTTCCCTTGGCTATATAGGCCATAATTTTCTCAGGCATTTTCTTGTCGTATTTCTGGCTAAAGAAGTCCAAGTCTTCTGAAAAACGATGTTGAACATAAAAAGCCAATGCTGTTCCACCGGTTAGATAATAACCCTTGAACTTCTTAGTCACCATAACCGCGATTCTTTTTTGCTCTTTTACTATATAATTTTGATTTTGCATGTCTTTATCCTCACTTAGAGTATACTATCTATAGATAGTATTGTCAAATTTAAAAATGTGCTAAAAACGTGCTATTTTTGAGGGTAAAATATAGCAAAATGTAATATTTTGTGACTTGCTGATTTTACTACAACTTATTGGTAGCAGACCTATTTGCAAGAATTGGAAGGATTTACGAAGATTGGCTGGAAGGCTTTGCGAACGATGCGTAATCCAAACCGAGCTGCCGGCCCGATTTATAAGTCCCCTACTGCCGGATTGTCCAGAAATCGCTGGCTAATGTTTCGAGGTAGGCAAAGGCAATCGTGAAATAACCCATCTGCCCCCACTGAGGACCCCAGGAATTACGCACAATAAAACGTTTTTGCTTTTGATCATACCCCGCGGCCATGACGGCATGCCCGCCTACCGCCCTTTCGGACTTTTTAGGCATGGGCACAAGGCCGGTTTGGGCGACCTTTAAACTTTCGAAACTTTCATAAACAGTAAACCCAAAAACGAATGGAAAACCTTCGGCCAAACAATTGAACATTTCACTTAAGCTTTGAAGGCGATGGTAACTGGTTATACGGTGCTTGAGGCCTTCCTTATAACAAACACTGGGAGGCTTTCGGGTAAATTGGGATATATCATAAGGCCAGCTTGATTCCGGGCAGACACCGTCTTTAGCCAGCACCTTTATGCCATCGCGGAGCATGGCTCCGGAGTCAGAGCGAATTGTCCCCTCGAGGGCGCGTTCATTATAATAAATAAAAAGCCGGCTGACGTCCTTATAGGTTTGGCCGTTGACCTTTTCCAAAAATTGCAAATTACCGGCCAGGGCATTGGCCGTACAGCTGCCCAAATGACCCTGATTTTCTATTGGCGAGTCTTCTTTTCTTAAATCTACTTTTGACGGCAGTTTGACCCTGGGGGCGATGGCGCTGTACAGTAAATCCCTGTGGTCAGGCCTGTCCGGGATCCAGCCATAAGATTGAACATGTTTCATGGGGCCTCCTACGACGGGTTTATTATATTCAAATCGACCCTTCGGGCCATATTAGGGTAACTACTTGCAAGTGAACTACAGTTGGAATAGGTGCCATCCGCGCAGGTAACAATATATACCAAGCAGAGAGCTTGAGTAACGTAACAAGGAACAGTGTTTGCTGTCACCAAAGCTGTAGGCCAACTTAGGCCCGATGGCCAATTATTCCCATTTGTTTGGACATAATGGGTCCCCACCGCTAAAGAAAAATCCGTACAAATAGTACTGCTGCTGGACCCCGAACAAAAGCTATCGGAGTAATAGTTTGCACTCGGTTGATCGCTTACTTGAGAACGTAAAGCCTCAAGCACCTGCTTGCCAAAAACAGCAACGGACAAAGAGCCTTCTTTATGGGCCACTGGCGTGCGCACAGCATTCAGGGTAGCAAAAATCCCTCCGATAGATATAATAAAAATTACAGCTGCCAAAAGTACTTCCAATAATGAAAAAGCCGTATTATTTAAATTTTTCATAAACATATACCTCAAGGAGGACAATAATTATTTACTGTAGCACACTGTGGATTTACGTTTCCATTTAATTGAATCGGCGCATTCAACGTCAATACAACATTGGTGCTCGGAGTACTTATTCTGACTGCCGTACAAGTATTCCCTGAACAAGAATATGTATAAGTCCCATCATCCTGGGTATTCAAAGACAAATTACAATTGATTGAAGGCAGGCTATCGGCACATGTATTATCGCCTGTGGATGCTGCGCAGGAAGCACTCGCGGTTGATGCGGTATTAAGACAATAACTACCATTATTATTTAAATAATTTTTCTCGGCGCTATAAATAGCCAATAAATTATTCCGGGCAGTTGCTGCCCTTGCCTGTTCGGTTGGTACAGTATAATTGGGAAAAGAAAGCGCGACATAGATCCCAATGATGATTAAAACCACAATAATCTCAAATAATGTAAACCCATGCCTGTTTAGCATAACAAAGGCCCTCTGATTAAATTTATAACATATAAAGCATGGCAGGTCAAATGAGGAAATAGTTATAGTGCCGGGCATTTAATTAATGAATTTAAAGATCTTAAACGCCCCGTTTACCCAAACCAACCTGAATTCTTCACTCTTGTCTAACCGGGCCGTAAGGCCCGTATAATCATCATCTTTAAAAGAAAAAACGTAAGAAATTTTAAAAGCTTTGACCCTCTGAATAAAATACCCCTCCTGGCCCAAAGAAATCCATGGAGCAGTACCTTCTCTTTGAGTAAATAGCGCCAAAGCCCTCGGCTTCCAGAACATAAAATGTTCTCCTGGCTTCATATTTTGCTTGATCCAATTGACCAATTCACTGTTTTCAGGAAGACTGAACACATCATCATTAAAATTCCTGTTAATGGCAATATTTGTAAAATTTATCAATAATAAGACCAAAAATATTACCCTTGCTAATGCATAAAAATCTAATTTAAATCGTTTCAGAAAGTCAAGCAAGCGCCAAAATCCCCAAAAAACAAAAGGCAATAACGGCAAGACATAACGTGCGAAGTTTTCAGGAGGTGTAAAAATCCATGACCAAAAAATCGATAAGGACAAATAAATAAACGAAAAACATTCAAGATAGGACAAACTTTGCTTCTGCAAACCGCGGATAAAAGACCAAATTACTATTAAATAAAGCACCGGAGCAGCCAGGCAAACCAAGGGGTCAACCATATTAAAAAGGGCCCGTGAAAAAACAGTTTGAGCTGGACACAAAAAATACCATAAACTTTGAAAAACAGTGGGAAAATTATGGATTAGGTCGTTCAACACGGTACGCGGCATCTGCCATATATCCGCAAAATTGCCGGGATGCCAGCCCATCCAGCAAAATAATAAAAATTCGTTGACAATAAACACCGTTAAGACTGCAACTGATGCTTTTTTATCGCGCTTGATAAAAATAAAATAAAATAACGCGGCGACAAACAAAATAACGCCGGCGGACCGAAGCCAAGTTGCGGCAACCATTGAAAAAAGATACCCTGTAAAAAATAAACGCCCCTGCAAGATGGAAGTATTATTTTCCCAACGTTCTAACGTGTATAAGGAAGAACAAACGCATAAAAAAAACGGAATATCGGAAAGGACATTTTGTTTAAATACAAAAAAGAATGATGATACTGCCAAAAAGACAGCCGACCAAAGCGCAAACCGCGTACCTTTAATCCTTAAAAACAACAAATAAAGAAAAACGATAGATAAGTACCAGGAAAAAATATTCCATAATTTAAGCACTTTAAAATTTAACCCGAATACTTTTAATTCCGGCACAAGCAATAATGACAGGCCGGGAGGCAAAACTTCAGGTTTATCTAACATGATGCCGGACGCGTAAGGCCTGCCTTCCATTATATTGTTGGCACTGATGATGTATTGAGCAAAATCATCGCCCCAATTATGCCCGTCTTTGAGGCCTACAAGATTGACCAAAAACGCGAGTGCAATTAAAACCCAAATAAAAACTCTCATAATATCAATTCTCCGACGACAAATCAGGATATTTATTTTTTTAGATTGTGTAAATAAAAAAGAGCATCCCCGTAATCAGGGTAGCGCGAAATAATTTGATTAAGCAATGCTTCTGCCGCTCGAAATTTCCCAAGCCGTATATAACATTTCGCTAAATTTAAGACCTCGTTAGGCACCTGATCCCCCAATAAAACACCTTTTTCCAAATATTCTTTGGCTTTTTCAAGATTTCCCGCATCCAGATATTCCCTCCCTAACAGGGCATATCCCCGGCTGTCTGCCGGATAATCCCTTACCCATGCCCGGCCCACAAAATAATCATTTCTCCAATCGGCATTTAAAAACAGCAGCTTTGTCACATAAATCAAAATAATACCTGCGTGAAGCATGCTTGATAAATTTAGGGAATATTTTTTTAGGAAGCTGCTCTTAAATATATTGTGTAAAAAGAACGCTAAAGCCGTAATTAGACCTATCGAGGGTAAATACATAAAACGGCTTGCCATTGGATTAGCGATGGGAACCAGGTTAGAAACAGGAGGGTAAAAAATAAGATACCATAACAAAAAAAATACAGCTTCCCTACTATGACGCCACAGCACACATACACTTGCAGTCAAAGCCATTAAAGCTATCACCATTTGGGCTGTTACTAAACTAACAACCTCGGGAGCAGACGGGCAATATAGTCCCGGTATTAATTTCACTGTCCAGGGAAATAAAACATTGATTAAATAGTTGTACCAAATATACCCCATGATGAGGCCATGATGGACAATAGATCCCCCTAACCAATGAAAAGAAAGAGAAGCGTTTGGAAAAACAACAAAATATAGATATAAATAAAAAAATAAAATCGGGACAAACCCAATATAATAAACACTATTTTGTTTTAGTCTTAAAAATGACGTGCCCAGCATTTGATCAAACACTAAAATTACAATCGGCAGCATCAACGATGATTCCTTGCTAAACAAAGCCAGAAGGCACATTACCAAAGACCCATAATAATATCCCTTCCTGATAAACCCGCCCCGCGTAAATCTGATCCAGAAATAAAAAGAAAATAAAACAAACATGGCCGCTAAAATGTCGGCCCGATAACTCATGACAGCTACAGCTTCAGATTGGATGGGATGTAATGAAAAAAGAAGCCCTGCGAATATACCCAATATTTCAGAGAAAAAAATTTGATTCACTATCCAATAAACTAAAACAGAGTTTACACAGTGGATCAAAATATTAATAAGATGGGAACCGAACGGCTTAGCCTGAAATAAGGAATAATCAAGAAAATAGGTCAAATTTGAAATTGGCCTATAACTGACGCTGCCTGTCCCAAAATCAAACCGGGATCCGCTATTAAGATTTATCTCCCGGGTATTTGATATATAGCCTTTTTCAAACAACCGGGGGACATTCTGCCATGAACTATAAAATGTATTTCTTGCGATAATAATATTGTCGTCACCGACAAATTGATTAAACAGCAAGGGACTGTAAACCAAAAAAGTTATTAGAAAAACAAGGATGGCCGGTCTTTTTTTGAAATAATTAATTATTAAAAACATCGGATGAATCCAACCCTCCCTTATTTTAAATTCAGTGTCATGGCTTTAGCGATACTGGTTTTAAACCGTTGGTCCAAAGGGTCTATCTTTAATCCGATCTGCCACACAAGGATGGCTTTATCATATTTCCCCATATTCGCTAATAATGTTCCTGCGTTAAAATAGGCATCTTTATAATCCGGCCCCACACGCATGGCCTTTATATAACTATCTATAGCAATACTAAAAAAATTGTTCCGGGACATCGTAACACCTAAATTTGTCAGGATTTCAGGATCGTTTTCATCATTGATAAGACGATACGCGTACTTTTTAATATTAATAAAATATTTTTCATGGATATAAATATCAATTAAAAGAAACAGCGTGCCTGGATCATCTTTGACGATGTCAAGATTTTTGAGGCACAGGCCGGTGGCTTTCATGTATTCAGAGTTCGCTAAGAAAATACTTGCAAGGCTTCGCCTGGGTTCAATGAGAAGTGGATTAAGTATCAGCGACCGGTTAAAATATTCTTCAGCTTTTTTCCATTGGCCTTGCTGTTGGTAAAGATTTCCCAAATTATTATAAGCAGCCGCAGAAAAAGGGTTGAAGTTTAGGACCTTTCTAAAATTTAATTCCGCTTCTTTCCCATGGCCATACTGCGCATCCATGAACCCGAGATTATTATATATTTCAATGTCAGATGGATCACCCACTAAAGCCCTTTGATAATATTTCCTGGCTTCTTTAAAGGCCCCTTCTTTTTGATAAGCATTCGCTAAATAAAAAAAAGTCCATTTTAAATTTGGGACCTGTCGGGACCAAAAAAGGGCATATGTTTTTTGATCAGACCATAATTTATTATAAGCATGTGAAACGGCGCACCAAGTAAAAATCACAATAAATAACAACACCAATCCTAACTTTTTCGAATGGCCCAAAATCATCAAACAGAAATAAGCCGCCAAAATAAAAAATCCAATGGAAGAGAAAATAAACCAGTGCGGTTCTATATAAACACCGACATTCGGCAGCCTAAATGCCGCCAGGCAGGCCGGAACAAAACCAATTAAGATCCAAATGACGGCCAATCGGCATATTTTTTCTTTGGCAAAACTCCAAAATAACAGAAGAAAAAGTAAAAGCATCGAAATCGCACCTAAAATATCCCAAAAGATATTTTGATGCAAAACCGGCGCCCATTCTATCACTATTCCCTGAGGATAAAATAACCGTGTGATATACCAGCTAAAAATTCGAAATAAACTTGCCAAATACACGCCTAAGGTCATGTGAAAAAGGGCCATTAATTTTAAAATTGAATCATTGGTGCTTAGGAAAAAGTGCCTGAAAATAATGTAAGAAAATACAATCAAATAATAAGGAAAAAGCTGGACTGCTTTCGTTTTATATGGGCCGTCCCTGAATAATACAACGACAACGGAAACATACAGCGGGACCATCATTCCGCTTTCGTGCCAAAACAAAGATAAAAAAGAACATAGTAAGCTTAAAAAATAAAGCGTTCGATTATTTTTTCTCTCCAAAGATTCCCAAAGCAAAAGAATTGTCCCCAGCATACAAATCACCTGTAAAGAAAAAACACTTGCTGAAATATAATTGACCACGATGCCATTGATCGGATGAATAAGATAAAATAGAGCTGTCAGGAAAGCTAAATTAGTATTTCCGGTCACTTTTTTGATTAGCAGATAAATGAATGAAGACGCGAAAACGAAAAGAAACAAATTCAAGAGATGGTGCTGCCAAAAATTATTCTTAAAAGCGGCATAACAAAAATCATACAGCATATGCGCCAAGGGACGATAATAGCTTTGTATTTCAGAATATTCCAAAACACCGGAAGCCTGCTCACGATAAGGATTCCATTGGGATGAAATGAAATTCATGCTGCTTAAGACAGGGTTGGCTAAAAAAACATAATCATCCATAAGAAATTTATTATTTAGGCTGTTAAAATAAACCAAAAACCCAAACATAAATAAAAATATGAATATCTTAAACAAACCGCGCATATGGATTATTTTAGCTTCAATTTTATGGCTTTAGCGATAACATTTTTGAATCGTTGATCAGAAGGGTCTATCTTAAAGCCGATTTTCCAGATTTGGATAGCTTCATCATATTTCTTTGAATTTTCTAATAATTTTCCTATTTCGTAATAGGCATCTTTATAGTTCGGCGCCACTTGCAATATCTTGATATAACTATCTATGGCAATATTGATAATATTGTTCTGGGCCATGAGGCGCCCTAATTGCATTAAAACCTTAGGATCAGATTCATTTTCAATGATACGATACGCATATTTATTAAGGTTAACAAAGTCTTTTTTATGGCCATAAATATCAACCAATAAAAATAACGTGTTTGTGTCATCATTGACAATATCAAGGTTCTTAAGGCAAAGATCAATGGCTTTCTGGTATTCGGAACTTTCTAAAAAATTATATGCAAGGCCTACCCTGGGCTCAACCATAAGAGGATTATAAACTAAGGCCTGGGAAAAATACTCTTTAGCTTTTTTCCATTGGCCTTGCTGCTGATAAAGGCTTCCCAAATTATTGTAAGCAGCCTCAGAAAACGAGTTGATGGCCAGTACCCTTCTAAAATTTATTTCCGCATCTTTCCAATGGCCATCCTTTACATCTATTACTCCGAGATTTTGATATATATCTAAATCCAATGAGGTGCCGTTTAATGCCAATTTATAATATTTCCTGGATTCATTAAAGACCCCTTCATTTTGATAAGCATAGGCTAAGTAATAATAAGTCGATTTTAAATTTGGGACCTGCCGGGACCAAAAAAGGGCGTATGTTTTTTGATCAGCCCATAATTGATTGTAGGCATGCGAAACACTGCCCCAAGCAAAAATCACAATAAATAACAATAACAATCCGAGCTTTTTCGAATGCACCAAAATCATTAAAAAGAAATAAGCTCCCAAAATAAAAAACCCAATGGAAGAGAAAATAAACCAATGCGGTTCTATCAAAGCGCCAAAATCGATCATTCTAAAAGCGGCAAGGAAGACAGGAGCAAAACCAATCATTATCCAGATTAAGGCAAGTCGAATTATTTTTTCTTTAGCAAACTTGGCAAAAAGTAAAAAGAAAAGCAATAGTAAAGAAAATGCTCCCCAATTATCCCAAAATATGTATTGATGTAAAATCGGCGTAGCCCACTGCATCACTATGCCCCGCGGATAAAATAACCGGGTAATGTACCATATAATAACCCGGAATATGGTCCCAAAATACTCCCAAACGGTCATATGATAAAAGGTCATTCCTTTTAATATAGACACATCAACACTGACAAAAAAGAACCTGAAAACAATGTAAGAAAAAACAATTATAAAAAAGGGAAGCAAACACAATATCTTTGATTTAATGGGATCTTTCCTAAATAATAAAATGACAGAGGAAACATAAAATGAGGTCATAATTCCACTTTCGTGCCAAAATAAGGACAGAAATGAAAAAAATAAACTAAAAAAATAAAGCGCTCGATCATTTTTTCTTTCTAAGGATTCCCAAAGCGTTAAAATTGTCGCCAGCATAAAAATCGCCTGTAAAGCAAAAACACTGGCAGAAATATAATTGACCACGATGCCGTTGATCGGATGGATAAGATAAAAAATACTTGTCAAAATAGCCAAATTATCATTACAGGATATTTTACCAACAAGGACATAAATGAGCGAAGCCGCGAACACAAAAAGAAAAAGATTAAACAAATGATATTGCCAAAAATTATTCTTAAAAGTGGCATAACAAAAATTATACACAATATGTGCCATAGGACGATAATAATTAAACATGCCATGGTTATCCGCAATACCCAGGATTTGATCGCGAAAAGGGTTCCATTGAGATGAGATGTATTTCATACTGCTAAAAACAGGGTTACCTAAAAAAGCATAATCATCCATAAGGAATTTATTATTCAGGCTATCAAAATAAACCAATAGCCCAAACATAGAAAAAAGTGTAAATATCTTAAAAAAATTGCGCATATTTAAGTATTCTTTAGTGGGAGGCTAATTTTGACTTTAATACCATTGCTTTGGCAATATTGTTCTTAAAATCCTGGTCCTTAGGATCAATCCGTTCACCTATTTGCCATTCACGGATCGCTTCACTATACATCCTTACGTTTGCCAATAATTTACCGGCTTCTAAAAAAGCTTGTTTGTATCGTGGATCAATCCGCATGGCCTGACTAAAGGCCTCAGAAGCCATAGAAAGCCGGCCGGACTCGGCTAAAATACTTCCCAATCCAGTCAAAATAACAGGGTTTTTGGTGTGAGCGATGAGCTGCTGTGAATAAGTTCTGACATCCTTCTCGACATTCATACGAACATAAATCCGTATTAAGCCCAAGAGACTATGTTCTTCAAAAGGAACTACATTTAAATTTTCTTTATAATTTATTATAGCATCTTTATCGTTTAGTTCTTTTTCAAAAATATTGGCTAAATTAAGGCGCGCTTCTATTGAATATTTATTCAATTCCAAAGAGCGCAAAAGAAACCATTTAGCTGGTTTATAATCTAACCGGTCAATATAAATCGCAGCTAAATTATTCAAGGCAAAAAAATTATTCGGATTACCCTGAATGGACAATAGAAACTCTTCTTTAGCTTGGTCTAAATGGCCTTGACGCATATCTATAAGGCCTAAATTACTATAGACCGCTGCTGAATATTCCGGCAAACCGGATTGGGCAACCTTACGATAATAATACCGCGCCAGATTATAATCGTTTTTATTTAAATAAATATTTCCCATTGCAAAATCATTCCCAGTGGACTTAAAACCCTCGATATTTTCCTTCCAAAAATCGAAATACCTGATTTCATCACCCCAAATCCAATTATTATAACGGGTGATCATGCCCCACCCTATTATTAAGATAAAAAACAATAGAAAGGCAAGCCATTTACTCGCGCGCGCGTATAATCTCAGCACTCCCCATGCAATAAATAAAAAGAAACCGATAGAAGAAAAACTCAGCCACTGCGGCTCAATAATGAGGCCCAACTTGGGAAGCGACATGCTCGCCGCTGTCACCGGTAAAAACCCCAGCATCATCCATGTGGCACAAAAGAAAGGCAACCCCTTGGCATTGGCCCTTAATAACATAGTCCAGGCCGCGCATAAAAGCAACAATCCTGCTGACCAAATAAAAATAAACTTATTCGTCGGAAGAATATTCCAGCCAAACACTATAAAGTCCGGAAACAACAATTTTGAGAAATATAAATAAATGAGTTTGGAAAATGTCCCTATTAAAGAAATAAACCCCGATAGACCAACCTGATTGAAGGAGTTGGATAAATTGACAGGTACAATGGTATGCGGGAACCTAAAAAATAAATAAAACAAAAGCATTAGAAAATGAGGCCAAGCTTTGAACACGGCCTTTTTCACATTATTTTTGGTAACAAAAATAGACGTAAACAAAATATAAAACGGCAAGACTATGGAAGTTTCATGGCACATCAAAGCCACAGCAAAACACAATAGGCTGATTACATAAAAAATATTCCGATGGGCCCCATCCAGGGTTTTCAAGAAAAAAATTACAGATAAAAACATGAAAATAAACCTGATGGAATGAATACCGGAAGTGCAGTAATCAACAAAAAAAACATTAATGGGATGAAGGGCGAATAAAATACCCGTTACGAAAGCCAAAATTTTATCTTTAAAAAATAGTTCAATAAAAATATAAATCGTAAAACACATCAAAGTATATAAAAATAAATTGAGCACATGATAACCGAATGGTCCATCGCCGAATGCCTGATAAGACAACAAGGATATGACATACGCCATGGGGCGATAATATTCGCCGCTTTCAACAAAAGCTTCGCCATGACCAATGTTTTGGGAGGTATAAATAAAAGAATTCGGGAGGAATTTTATGTTCTTAAGCTTTACATCAGAAAAAGCTTGATGATCATCCATCATAAAAGGGTTGTGTAAGCTGTTGTTATACGCCAGGAAACAAACTCCCAGTAAAAGCCCGAACACCACCCAGCCTTTAATATTTTTTAAGTAAAATAATCCCATAACAATTTTTTAATTAATATTTAATGAATATCTGCTTCTGGGGGAGCTCATTAATATATACCACAAGGGCTAGGGGTACAGCTTACAGAAGGCTGTATATTTGGATCTAAAGTCAGACTGTCCGTACCGTCAGCCGCAGTGCATGTATACGGTATGGAGGAGCCAGTTGACACACAAGTATAAGTAAAGTTATCCGATATATTTAAATGAAGATTAACATTGATATGGGGTGTGCTATCTGCGCAAGTAGTATTGGGAGCTGATTGGGTGCAATATGAAGCGGGAGAAGTGATGCCATCCTCAAAATACCTTTCCTGCCCGGCAGCAATGGCCAATAAATTATTTTTGGCTACCTGCGCCTTGGACTGCTCTATGGAATACGTGAAATTGGGGAGGGTAATAGCAGCGAAAATCCCGATAATAATCAAGACGACCATTATTTCTATTAAAGTAAACCCTCTTCTGGCTATCATAAGACTACCTCTCTATTTAATATATAGCATACAAGATAAATAAGGTCAAACAGAAGACAAAAAAAAGACCCCGCCAATGGCGGGGCCTTTTTGATTTAACAACAATTAACTAACAAACGCCTGCATAGGAACCAGCACCGGCACAAGTTAAGGCCTGAGTTGCTGTGCTCTTGCTTAAAGTTATAAAATTAGTAGCAGTACCAAGATTTGTAGCTTGAAGCGCATAATTACTGCCACCTGCACCGTTTGTTAAAGCAGTGGCAAAGCTAAAACCAAAGTGAGCGGTAGATGCTTGTGCTGCAGCTAAACCACCACAATTAGTTAATTCAGTACCAGCGTGTCCCATAATACAACCTTCTACCTGTGACTTCAAGGGACCTAAAGCCGCAATACCTTCTGCTGCCTGGCTTTTTTGGACATTGCTAAAGAGATTGGGTAAAGCAATGGCCGCCAAAATACCAACTATAATCAATACAACGATAATTTCAATCAGTGTAAAACCGCTATTATTATTTAATTTTTTCATTTGATTCTCCTTACGTTAAAAATATTTATAATATAACTGCTCATCTGACGTTAGCTATCACACTAACTATCATGTTAACTATCGCGTTAACTCCCCATGAAAAGTATAGCATGTTTAGGGAGAGTGTCAAATATTTAAGGAAAAATTTTTAATGAACAATCACTATGCGTGTCCGGTATGAATACCGCTGTTAACCATAATGGCTGCCGCCCTGGCCGAGTTTGAATAAGGGTAAAAAGATTGAAATGACGATGGTGCCTATCATGACGGCCATAAAAACCAGCATAAAAGGCTCTATTAAGGTCCCTAAGCGTTTCATAAAAGCTTCAACACTAGCCTGATAAAAGTTGGCCACATGTTTAAGCATTTTGCCAAGTTCCCCGGTTTCTTCTCCGACCTTGATCATCTGTACCGCCATCATAGGAAAAAACCCCGACACCATCAGGGAATCTGCCATTCCCTTTCCTTCGCGCACCCCTTCACGCACCTGGGCCACCACCAAACCGCAGGTCTTATTTTCGACTAACTTTTCAGAAATTTCCAGCGCATATAATATCGGCACCCCGCTTTCAGTTAAAATCGACATCTGGGCCGCGAATCGCTCGACAACAATCAGTTTGGTAATTTCCCCAACAATCGGTAAACCATAGATTATTTTCTCAAATTGCAAGGTACCTGCGGGAGTTGAAAAGTAGGTTTTTAAAAGAACAAATAAACCAAAAATCCCAACGGACATAAATAAAATATAATGCCTGATAAAATTAAAAGTAGCCAGAAGGCACCTGGTCATCAGCGGCAACTGGGCATGCATGGAGTTAAAAACGGCTTCAAATTTTGGGCCCACCACCAAAGCAAAAAACAGCACCGCCCCTATACACACCACAAAAAGGATTATAGGATAAACCATGGCCGAAATAATAGCTGATTGAAACGCCACTTCCTGCTCCACATGATTGGCTAATTTGTTAAGCACCATAGGCATTGTACCCGACGCTTCTCCTACCTCAGCTAAGCTGACCCAAAACTGGCTAAAAATTTTAGGATGCTTGGCTAACGCAGAGCTAAGGGATGACCCTTGTTCAATAGCTTCATAGATTTTAGTGACCGCCGAATACAGTTCTTTACTCTGGATTTGAGACATTATGACATCCAAACTGCGCAGCATAGTGACTCCGGCTTCAAGCATGGTCGCCAATTGACGGGACAGGACCAGAAGATCTTCTATTTTAAACTTGTCATGATCAAACTTGAAATCCGTCTTTTTATTATCAGGCTTGGGGGCAGACTTTTCCTGGATCAGGCGGACATTAACGACAAAATAGCCCTCACTTTGCAGTTTTTCAACCAGGGCATTTTCGTTGGGGGCTTGAATGGTGTCCGTTGTTGTCTTGCCTGTGTTATCTTTTACTGTATAAAAAAAACTGGCCATAAGATTTTTAAGCGGTCGTCACAGCCAAAATTTCGTCAACACTGGTAATACCGCTCTCCACTTTTTTCATACCCGACTCAAAAAGCGTGTCCATTCCATTGCGCCTTGCCGCGTCCTTGATTTCATTATAACCGGCAGAACGCGTTATCATGGTTCGGATTTCATCATTAATTTCCATCACTTCCGAAATAACAATACGCCCTTTATAACCGGTGTGGCTGCATTCATCACAGCCTTTAGACCGGTAAATTAAATCGCTTTTGACCTTGAAGTTCCCCAAGGTCAAGCCGTTAGTTTCGTATGGTTCCTTGCATTTAAGGCAAAGCTTACGGGCCAACCGCTGGGCAACAATCATGACCAGGGACGGTGTCAGCAAATAATGGGGCACGCCAATATCTATCAAGCGTGCAATCGCGGAAGGGGCATCGTTGGTATGCAGGGTCGAAAGGACAAGATGCCCTGTTAAAGCCGCGCGAAGACAAATCTGGGCGGTTTCCAAATCACGGACCTCACCCACCATGATAATATCCGGGTCCTGGCGTAAAAATGCACGTAAGGCGCTGGCAAAGGTAAGCCCGATATCAGTACGGACAGCCACCTGATTGATCCCATCCAGCTTGAATTCCACCGGGTCTTCACAGGTCATGATGTTTAAACTGGGATCAAAAACTTCATTCAAACAGGAATACAAAGTCGTTGATTTACCGCTTCCCGTCGGTCCCGTCACAAAAAACAGGCCGTAGGAACTCTTCAAGGCCTTGCGCAGGACCTCCAGCTGTTTGGGCTCATACCCCAAATTGACAAGTTCGAGCTTCACCGCCCCCTTATCCAAAAGACGCATTACGGCTTTTTCCCCATACACCGTCGGTATGGTGGAAACACGCAAATCCACCACCCGGTCTTCCATCTTGGCGGAGATGGCCCCGTCCTGGGGCAGGCGCTTTTCCGCGATGTCCATTTTGGCCAGGATCTTGATGCGAGAAACAATAGGCAGGTGCAAATGCGCGGCCGGAGGAGGTATTTGATACAAAACACCGTCAATACGGTAACGGATCTCCAATCTGTCTTTAAAAGGCTCGATATGGATATCACTGGCCCTTTCATCAATGGCTTGACGGATGACTAAATCAACAAGTTTTACGACAGGGGCTTCCCCGGCCTTGGCAATTAAACTGTCTATGCTCAACTCTGAGTCAGCAGTGCTCCCCTTTTCTTCCACCTTACTGGTGCGCTCTCCCTCCGTATAACTTTTCTGAAGGGCTTGGTCCAAAATAGACCCTCCCTCCCTTTCACCCGCTTCCCTGCCGGTCACATAAAACTCATTAATGGCCTTGGAGAGATCTGTCTTGGTGGCAATAATCAAATTCAAATTACATCCCGTCAGGATCTTTAAGTTGTCCAAAACAAAAAAATCCAGGGGATCAAATATGGCACAAGTCAAAGAATTCAAATTTTTACTTAAAGGCAGGACTAAATTCTTTTTGGCAAAATCATAATTCACTAATTTTTCAAGGTTCTGGTCTTGTTTCGGTTTAAGCAGGCCGGACATGTAGGAGGCGAAAGGCACTAATAACTGGGTGCTTAAAGCGACGGCAAAATCTTCTTCTTTGATCGTGCCCACGTGGATTAAAATTTCACCAAGGCGGCTTCCTTTTTGCTGCTTTTGCAGATTTATGGCCTCCTGGAGCTGGCTTTCAGTAAGCAATCCCTGCTTGATTAAAATTTCACCGATCCGGATGCGTGCCATAGGTCATTTTTTATCGTAAGTGTTTAAACTGTTACTGATCTCCCGGATGCGGTCTGAGGCATCTTGAATGTCCAAAGCTGCCTCGGCTGTCATTGACGCATTGGCCGCTTTAAGGGCCGATTGATTATTGTCGTCAATTATATGGGGGGTAATAAAAATAACCAACTCACGTTCTTGCATATTATTGTTCTTAGAGCGAAACGCGGCCCCAATCAAAGGCAAATCTCCTAAAAAGGGAAGCTTTGTAATGGTTTTATCCTCCTCATTTCGTACTAATCCGCCAATCATCATGCCCTGGCCATCTTTGAGCTTCAAAATAGAATCCGTGCCACGGGTTACGGGATCAAAAATTGTTCCGCCGGTGGGCGGCTGGACCAGGGATAAAATGATATCAGAAACCTTTGGAGAAACAGCCAGTGTAATTTCACGCGTCAATAGATTGGCCTGAGGCGTGACTTTTAAGGTCACGCCGGTCAAGGCTCGATCCACCGTAAAGGTCTGCGTCGAACCTGCTGTTCCAGAGGATGTGCTGGATGGTACGACATCAATGGCTTGATCAGAGGATATTTGAATCAAAGCGGTCTCATTATTTAAAGTCAAAATCCTTGGACGTGCCAGGATGCGGGCATCGGTTATGGTGGTTAAAAAATTTAATGCCGCTGTCATGCCATTGGCATTCCAACCCGTGGTGACAGGAGTACTTGAACTGGAACTTGAACTGGAACTGGAACTGGAACTGGAACCGGTACTGGTCAGAGGTCTGATCCCCCAACCAAAGGGGAAATTACTTAATTGTGACCCTCCCGTAAAAGTCAAAGGAGTGGCGCCATACGTAATCCCCAACTTGTCCGCTGTGCTTTTGGAAATATCTATCATTTCCACCTCAATAAGGATCTGCGGAATAGGTACATCCAGCTTGGCGATGGTGCTATCGATAACTTCAAACTGACCTGGTGCGTCAGTAACAATCAGGCTGTTAGTACGGGTATCTTCAACCACCTTGCCATCCGGGGAAAGGGCATCCTTGATTACTTGTTCCAAGCCACCGGCTGATGATGCGTCCGAAGAAGCCCCCCCTGTCCCGGAAGAAGAACTCCCCGAGGAGGAAGAAGTGGTGTTACTTGTAATCGCTCCAGTCGCTTGTACTGAAGTAGAAATAGTGGAATTTAATTTTGATGTGGAAACCGAGGCATATTTAAGCTGATAAACTTTTGTAATCAAATTCTTTGCCGCTTTTTCCTTTGCCTTGACGACAAAAACATTACTGTCATTCTGCATTTGATACGTCAAGCCATTGGCATCCAGCACCATTTGCAAAGCTTGGTTTAACGGGATTTTATTCAGATAAAGGGTTATTCTTTTGTCTGCCACATCCTGGTCCGCTATGAAACTTAAACCCGACTGCTTGGAAATAATTTTTAATACATTGACCAGGGAAGCGCCTCTAACATCAATAAAAATGCTTTTTGAAGAATCAAAATTTGGATCAAGGAACCGGTCCTCCATGTCCACGGACCAACCTTGGGCCCCGCTCAAAAGAAACACCGCTGCCCAAAGGCATACTGTCACAACAGTTTTAAACATAAATATTCCCTGTTCCTGGCCCGGCGATCCTGGATGACAAATCTCTCATTACAATAACGAATAAACAAAGACTAATCAACCTTTAAAAAGAATTTTTTGCCCTTATAAATCAATCCCACACCCTGTTTAGTCACTGAATCAACACGGACACCTTTAATGGTCCCATGCAAAGGCACAACCTGGTCATCGATAATCGCCTGATGTATGTCTTCACTCACAATGACTCCCTGTAAATTAAGCGCGGGAAGCGAAATCACCGGCTGAACAACTGGAATGGGTTTAAACATGACAAACGGTTGTTTTATCTGCACCTCGTGAGACACAGGCTTTTGTATGATAACAACTGGTTTAATTATTTTAGGAATACCATCCTCAAAAGGGTTTTTGACTTTATCCAGCTTGGTTATAAATTCCTGGTCATCCCCCACCGGCGAAACCGCGGCCCTGGGTGAAAAAGGGCCTGTGAACAAAAATATCATAAAGAAGAATAATTTTATCATGTATGGATAAGCACAGCACTGATGGCTATTGTAAAAGCAATTTTCCCATCCTCTCCTTCGTTCCCGAACCATGAATTAACCTTTAAAGGATAAACAGATTTTTCTATCTTTCTTAAAAAAAGGACCATGTCCTTAAAATTACCGGATGATGCCGCAAAACTGACATCAATGGCATCATAATACCCCATGTCCCTGCTTTCAGCAGGCGCAAGAGAAATAATTGTAACATGCTGCAGTTTTGCATATTTCGAAATCAGGGCAATCAATTCAAATTCATTAAGTTTATTCGGCAGGGAGGATTTAAAATTATTAAAATCCTTTACTGCCCCATCCCGGACCTTGAGTGCATCGAGCTTCTCTTGCGCTTGAGACATCCCTGTACGTAAACCCTGTTCCTTGGTGCGATAATCATGGAACATCGACCACGCCATTAACAATGTTCCTATTATTAAAACACCTTTAATCAAAGAATGCTGGTGTTCATTCAGGATTTTAGTGAATTGGGCTGCATCAAGGTTCTGAATGTCAAAATTCGAAGTAATTTTATCAAGATTTATCATAATATTATGAACAGTGGATATTAAAACCCGTGACTTGGTCGCCATGATAATCTTCACGATTTAAAGTAACCAGGCTCACACTTTTAATAAACCGGGATAATTCTTTATCCTCCTTGAAATCCGAAAATATTTGATTAACGACTGCTATTTCCTCATTGGGATCTTCTCCCAAAACATCCCCCTGCATATCAATGGACACATGCGCATCATTAGGATCAGCCTGGTTATAAGCCACTTTCAAATCTTTAAGCCAGGAACCCTTGGGTAAATGGGATGACACCCTAAGCAAAATTAAAGCCATATCACTTTTCGTTCTAATATTTTTATAGGCCGTAAGCTTGTCAGTATTGTCTTTGGATTCGCTTTGTATGCTCTCCATAGGCACATTCAAAAAAGACCCCTGCTTGGAAGACAGCTGATCATATTGTTTCTGGGCAAATTTAAATTGCACCTGAAAAAAAACATTCACACCGACCAAAGCAATCACACAAATCAAAAATACAAAGACAACTTCTTTATACGACTTCAAAATTTGACCGAAATCACCCTTAAAATTAGATTTAACGGATTTGTCCTTAAAAAAATTAAATCCCGAGACTGATTCCAGGAGCGGATCAATGCAAGCCCCCATGGCATAAATGGTGTCCATGTCACTGTTACGGCCTTCCACGCCAGACCCAAGCGCCCCCATCGTCGCGACGGGAGAGACTTTTCTGAGTTTTAATTTTAATTCTGTCTCCAGGGCATTGAACAGATTTTGCGGCTCCTCCTCAGCCGCAACCAGCATTTGCTCTATCCTCTCCCCGCTGAATTGCCTTGCGTAAAAATCAAAAGAATTTTCCACTTCATTGACAACTTTTAAATTTAAAGTTTCAATAGTGTCTTTGTCTTCTTCCGATGGAAACTGGGAGCTGATGGAAAACTCACGGATAAACTGCGGTATCCCTTTGTCGATAAAACAAATACGCCCAAAATGCTTGTCCAAAATTAAAAAGGCGAGATGGTCCGTTGGGCTGATCTCTTTCTTGAACAGTAACACCTTGGTTAAACTCACCATGCACGGCTCACCGTAAGTAATGACGGCGTTGACCTGGTTGAAGATACGTTCATACCGCTCTAAAAGCTCTTTGCGCACGGCAAAAAAAATGATCTGCAAACGTTTAGTTTTATTTTCCGTAAAAGGGGTCGAATAAAAAACAAAAGTCAGGTCCTGAATATCAATGGGCAGGTATTTCTTGGCTTCGAATTTGATGGCATTTTGCATGTCCTCCGGCTTGACGAAAGGGATAATAAAAGAACGCAAGATGATCTCTTTGATGGGCAGTGAAATATTAAAAGATCCGTCCGTCATCCGGTTTTCCTGTAACATTTTTTGGAGAATGGCGGTTATTTGAATATCTTCGGTAAGATTGGAACTAAACGGTGATGAAATATTTGTTTTTGAGCCCAATGGTGAAGTAACAACCTGAAGGGGGGTGTTCTTTTTAAACTCAACAAGGGTTATCTTCTCTTCACCCCAAAAAAAACCAATTTTTTTTAAAGAGGCCATGAATTTTTTGGTCCTCACACTAAGGATTATTTAAAATACTCTTTTTATTAGACAATATATGACGGGGCTTGTCAACGCGTTTCAACAAAATTACTGGAAGGTGTCGTAATTACAGGTGGTTTGCAAATTATAGGAACCGGCATCGGCGCCACTTGCGATTAGTCCATAATTATTCAAGGTCACCTGGTAATTTCTTCCCTGCATCACGGTGCTGATACCGACATTCTGCAAATTACCAGAAGAATACGCATTCGCATACAATTCTTTGATCAGCTGATCGCAAATGACCTGATCAACCTGCTGTTGCGCGTAATTGTTCTCATTCATGCTCTGGGTCAATATGCCTACGCTAAAAATCATGATGATGATGGCCGTCATCAAGATAATAAAAAGGACTATGCCTGATTCATTATTAAATTTTTTGAGCTGAGGGAACATAGGACTCCTAATTCTGATAACTGCCGCAACGCGGGCAATGCCCGGGAGTTCTTTTAAAATAATCAAAAAACAAATAACCGCAAAAACCACACTGCCGAAAAAACTCGCGATTGCTCAAAGGCTCTGTACGGCCTCTGCTTAAAGTATAGATTACCCAAAGAATAATCACAACCCCTAAACTTAAAGTTATTCCCAAGGCTACAATGACATTAAAATCCCAAATAATCATTTTGACGGGTCTCTTAATTCAATCCAGCGGTTAAAATAAGATGCTTCGAAATGATCTAAAGCAAACGGGGAAGACATTTTACCCTTTTGCCATACATCTTCTTCCCCGCTGGCTGTATCCCCCGCCCCAAGGGCGCCCTCATAAGTAAATGTCGCGGGGGGCCTTGGATAAGGAACGGAAAAACCCACCCAAATGACACTTAAGCACACCAGATGGGCTAAAAAAACACCTGAAAAAATTTTAAAGAATCGTGCTGACATTGACCTGCGCCCCTGAAATCCCGCGGCATAAATCAAGAATATCCGCCACACGCCCCATGGAAGCGCGTTTGTCCGCTTTAATCATCAAAGCATCACTCCTGAAATGTCCCCGGGCTAAAAAACGCCTGAGTTCATTTAAAGTGACCACATGGCCGTCAATATAAATAACATTCTCGCTGGTGACCATGATCTCCACTCCCATCCCTGATGCATTGGCACCCTCTTTAAACGAAGGGAATTCCAACTGCACCCCTGATGGCCTGGCAAAAATCGTCGTGGACATTATTAATATAACAACCGTCAAGACAAAATTAATAAACCCGACCGCCAATAAAGGATGGATGATATTCTTCTTCATTTTAAAGCTTTCAAGGCTCATTAGGGGTCCTCTTGCCTGTCTAACTCAGAGACCGCTTGTAAAATCCCAACAGCCTCACTAATGGTTTGCTCGAAAGAAACAATCACCTCATTGACCCTGTCGGCGGTGAAACTATAAATGGCATAACTGATAATCCCAACCGTTAATCCCGCCGAGGTTGTCAATAAGGCCTGCCAAATCCCCGAGGACATATCGCCCAGGCTTAAAGGATTTAGGGCATTGGAACGCATCTGGGCGGCATGAAAAACGACACATAAGGCACTCGTAGTTCCCAGTAATCCCAACAAAGGGGCCGCATTAACAATAAAAACCAGCAAATTTAAACGTTGCTTTAAAGCGTGAATTTCAAAACCCGCGGCCTCGATCATTGAGGCTTTTATCAAATCAACCGAAGATCCGAATTTCATCAAGCCCGCACGGCAAATGTTCCCGATCCCCGAAATATTATCTTCACATATGCCCAGCGCGTCTTTCATGCGGTTTTCCCGCACGGCCTTAAAAAAAACAGGTTTAAACTTCCTGGCCTCCTTCTCGATGGCACTTAAGCATAAAAATTTTTCAATGCCTACCGTAACGGCCAATATGGAAAGCAATAATATCGGCCACATCATCGGCCCCCCTTTTAACAATATCCCCCATGCATTGATAAAAGAAACTGTCATAGTCCCCTCATCCTCCCTGCGTTATTTTTGATCCAGTCCAGCCTTTCCTGGGCAAAGGTGGCTTCAGGCGTTTTTAACTGGATGATTTTTTGATAAGTGACACGGGCCCCTTCCCAGTCTTGGCCTTCTTCATAAATTTTAGCGACCCGCAAATAAGCTTTCACGTCCCATACAAGTTCGTTAGGATACAAATCCGGTATTTTTAAATATTCCGCGATCGAGTCTTCGGTACGGCTCATTAATTCCAGGGTATCTGCCAAATTAAATTGTATCCTGGCACGGTCAATTTGGCCCTTTGGGCTGGCCAAGGCATGTTGATAAACATCTATTTCCTTTTCATATTCCTGCGTATTGCGGTAGAGCTGGCCTAATTTTAAATAGGCCTCACCGGCATAATCCGGTGAGGAGGCAATAATATTTTCATAGGCCGCAATGGCCCTTTGTGGATTAAGGTCTTTTGACATGATCCCGGTGATGGCAAGCCTTGTTTTGCCCTTCAATAATTCATCATGGCTTGAAATCAATTGATACTGCTCCAAGGCATCGTCGGAATGCCCCTGTATTTCATAAGCCTGGCCCAACTCATAATGGATTTGGTCCATTTGCGGGGATTCAGGGAATTCGTCAATGGCCGATTTATAATACCTAATGGCAGAATCCGCATCGGCATTTTTTATATAGTATTGGGCCAGCCATAAAAGGGCCTCAAATTCCGCATCGGTTTTAGGATATTTATAGGCAATCAACTTAAACCTTTTAACGGCGAGGGCGACCTGCCCCAGTTCAAACTGGCACTTGGCGATGCCGATATCGGCATTTTTGGCAATTTCAATATCATCGGGATAAAGCCTCAATATTTTCTGGAAAATATTCAGGGCCTCTTCCGGCTCCTTCAAATTTAAATACGATAACGCCAGGATGTAGTTGGCCTCAGGGGTAAATTCACTGGGGCGTGTTAAATTTTTAAGATAATGCCCCATCGTTTGGGCGCTTGTTTGCCAATTCCCTTTCTTAAAACTGATAACACCCATGTAATAATCCATGTCCTCGAGATATTTACTATCGGCAAAACCATCTTGCAGACTTTTAAATGTGTTAAGTGCGGAATCAATCTTTCCCGATTTTAAAAAAGCAATGGCCTGACGGTAAAAAACATAGTCCATCATACCATGGTTGGGATAAGTTTTCTTGACCCTATCGTAAAGTTGCGCGGCTTGGTCCCATTGATTGCTTTCCTGATATACATCCGCCATTTGAATCAACGCATTGGCACGTGTGTCCGCATCAAGGCTGTGATCATAAACTTCCTGAAAATAACTGATCGCCTGAGACGGATGCCCCAATTTCAATGCGCACCATCCCAAACCGAACCTGGATTTTTCAAAGGTTTCAGGGTCTTTTTGACCTGACAAACGAAAATAATCTGAACTGGCATCCTCATAGCGTTTTAAAAGATAAAAAACATTCGCCCGTCCCAAATACCCCTGGGTCCAGTGCGGGCTCTGAGGAAAATTTTTGATAAAAACCGTAAATAACACCAAAGCCTGACTCAGGTTCCCTTGCTCATAAAACAGGTTGGCCTGGCCTAAAACAACTTCCTGGGTAGAGAGGCCTTTGGCCTTGCTGAAATTTTGGGCTTTCTTAAAAACGTTCTGGGCTTCGTTGAATTTGTTTAATTTGAAATAATTCCATCCTTCACCCATATAAACGGCCAGCTTGACGGAATCTTCGCATTGTGTATTAAGGGCTCTCTGGTAAAAATCCGCCGCCGGATCGAATTTCCCCAGATAATAAAAACTCTCGGCAATGTTGAAATTAACTTCGCACAAATGGGCGGATTTGGGATATTTGGCAGCAAAGCTTTGAAATTCTTCAATCGCGGCCTTGAGCAGGCTAGCATTATAATCACATTCCGCTACTTTCAAGGCGGCGTCCTCGCTTAATTGATGATCAGGAAATTTCGCTGTTAGGCGCAAAAAAACTGTTTTAGCCTGGTCAAATTTTTTCTCCTGGAAAAAAGACCAGCCTAAAGAATAATACGCCTGCGGCACATATGCGGATCGAGGGAAATCAGCAATGACTGATTGATAATCGTGCTGGGCATCAGGCAAACGATCCTCTTTTAAGTAGGTTTCACCCCGCCAGAAAAGAATTTCATCCCTTTTATCTGTCTGATTACTGACTTCTTCAAATAAGTCCAACGCTTTTGTGTATTCTCCGCGCAGGAAATCACATTGACCTAATAATAATTTGGCCGCGGGTAAATTGGTACTTTGCGGAAACTTGACTAAAAAATCCTCCAAATACTTTGTCGCCACATCGCTGAATCCGTCATTAAAAGCCTGCCGGGCCGCGGATAAAAGATCGGCTTCTGTGCTTTGGGCCATGCCCAAATGCGGTGAGCAGACACATACGATAAAAAAACAAAAACAAAATAATTTCTGACGGATCATAGTATAAATTTATTTCTTTCGTTCGTCCATTGGGACGGGTTGGTTTAAATGATCATGTATCGAGAATACTTCTAAAACTTAGGAAATACCGCTCAACAGTAACTGTGCTTAAAAATCCTATAAGGATCGTTGTAATAACGTATGTTATGATTACATTTAATAAAATAGGCTGTTTGCAATTTGCAAGAAAAAAGAACAATAGTATATAATGCCATAGATAGATCCCATAAGAACTTCTTCCAACCCACCGAAGAGCTTGATTCTCTTCAAAGTATTTTATAAAACTGCTCTCGTCAATAAGAGCGGAAATAATTAATAAACCAGGAGCTAAATAGGCCAACCCAAAAGTTGGCCAAAAGAAAACATTGACGCCATTAACAATAAACATTAGATAAATGGCAAGGGCCCCTATAAAACAAGCAAAAGAAAATAATTTTTTTAATGTTCCATTGATTCTGTATAAATAAGGCTCGATTAATTTAATTAAAATACCGAAAACCAATCCATCAAAATGGAAATGCGTTTTTTGAAAAGCAAAAGTCCCTCCCTTTAATCTGAAAATTGCTGAAATTTCGTCATAACGACATAAATTTCCTATTATCAGTAATATTATACAGATTGCTGTCAATACCACTCGCCTTTGGTAAGAACCTTTGAGTAACAAACTAATAGATATCAGAATCAAAGGATATATGAAATAAAATTGTTCTTCAACCGCAATAGTCCATAGATGGGCTAATGTGGGGAGTTGTATTGAATCATAATAATTTTGTAGAAATACAAAATTTATCCAAATGTTATGAAAAGGATTATAATTTTCAGCCTGACCAAACCCTTGAATGTGGTAAACAAGCATGAGTATTAATCCTGCAATAACGGTAAGGGTGTATTGCGGAATAATCTTCAAAAATCTTCGAAAATAAAATCGTTTGATCCTAATTTTACCATTTTCTAAATCGTCTAACAGCAATCCTGTTATCAGGAATCCGCTTATAACAAAGAACATATCAACGCCAAAAGTTCCAACGGCAGCTAATTTTGAAAATGGGACGAATAATGCGCCCAAAATTGCATGTAAATCAAAAAAGCCAAAAATATGGCCAAAAATTACCCCAAGGACAGCAATACCTCTAAACCCATCCAAAAATAAATAATATTTTCTTGAGTCAATCATGAATAATGCTTAAAATTTCCACTAAGGCCGAACAATAATGCCGAGGATTGTCAGCGATTAAAAAATCGACAGGAAATATTATAGCAAGATTAGCGGGATTTGTTTATGAATTGTTTTAAGTAATGCCCGGTATATGAGGTGGGATGGCGCACAATGTCCTGTGGCGTCCCCGCGAAAACAAGATGCCCTCCTTTGTCCCCGCCGTCAGGCCCAAGATCAATGATATAATCCGCGCTTTTAACCACGTCTAAATTATGCTCGATGACCAGCACTGTGTTGCCCCGGTCAACCAGGCGCTGCAAGACTTGCAGGAGTTTATCCACATCGGCAAAATGCAGGCCTGTGGTGGGTTCATCCAAAATATAAAAAGTGCGTCCCGTGGCCGGCTTGCACAATTCGCTGGCAAGTTTGACTCTTTGCGCCTCACCGCCGGACAGGGTCGTGGCTGCCTGGCCTAAACGGATATAACCTAAACCCACATCATTCAAAGTTTGCAAAACTTGGGCCACGCGCGGAATGCTATTGAAAACCTCCAGGGCTTCAAGCACAGAAAGGTTAAGTACATCCGCGATATTTTTGCCTTTGAATTCCACTTCCAGGGTCTGGTCAGTGAAACGTTTGCCGTGACAGACTTCGCATTCGACATACACATCCGGCAAGAAATGCATTTCGATTTTTTTAATCCCGTCGCCGCCGCAGGCTTCGCAGCGCCCGCCCTTGACGTTAAAACTAAAACGTCCCGGCTTGTAGCCTCGCATTTTGGACTCGGGCAATAATGCAAACAAATCACGGATATCGCTAAAAACACCTGTGTAAGTTGCTGGATTTGAACGCGGGGTGCGGCCGATGGGTGACTGGTCCACCACAATGACTTTATCAATATGCTGTATGCCTTCGATTTTTTTATACGTCCCCAAGGCCACCTTGGTGCCGTAAATTTTATGGACCAAAGCATTATGAAGAATGTCTGTCACCAGAGTGGATTTACCTGAACCCGAAACACCAGTGACACATACAAAGGTCCCCAGCGGTATACTGACATCCAC
>Ga0206837_1004_pt2 | contig 28783 bp, 26 predicted proteins | sample Alteio_BWOrgCont_29_FD_152863 | JGI IMG/M metagenome (GOLD analysis project Ga0206837, IMG submission 152863) | Enriched cells from forest soil in Barre Woods Harvard Forest LTER site, Petersham, Massachusetts, United States -... | ecosystem: Environmental > Terrestrial > Soil > Temperate forest >...
TAAAAGACAATAGAAATATAAGATAACGAACCTGGAAAACGTCTTTTCCACTAGGGATGTTTCAAATATAACACATTTTTGACAAAAAGCAAATTTTTATGTATTATCGATTATCGCATTGCCTCACATTAAATGTTTCCGAGGCTATATGGCCCACTCATTATGCCTCTTTTGCGGCCATTTAGCCTTCAATTAGACTATTTTTGCCATCGTCTCGATATAGAGCATCCTTGGTAACATTTAATATGAGTCAACGGGTTTTTGAACTTTTTGACGCGAATTGTAATGTTTTGAGAGCGGGGGAGCAATGTGATGAAGGAAGCGAAGATTGTCAATGAGGCCATCGGGGGCTTAATTTTGGAACTACCTTGACAGCGCCTTCAAAGGGCGGTATTGAGGATATGTATGGAACTAAAATGACGCCTGTGTTTACTAAACGAAATTGTATTTGTATATAGACATAGAATAATAGGCATCATCATAGTATTTGAGGATAAATTGATTGACAATTACATTCTATCCGGATATATTATATACATTATGAAAATTATCTTCAGACAGTTGCCTCTCAATTTACCAAAAGGCAAGTCCGCATTTTTATGGGGACCTCGTAAAACAGGCAAAACATATTGGATCCGACACCATTTGCCTCAAGCCACTGTTATTGATCTCCTGAAAACGGATATTTTCGCGGATTTTTCATCACGGCCCGCCCTGCTCAGAGAGCGCTACAGTGACCACAAAAATCTCATCGTCATCGATGAAATACAGAAAATTCCTTCTTTGCTGGACGAGGTCCATTGGCTTATTGAAAATAAAGGCATTTCGTTTGTCCTGACGGGCTCCAGCGCGCGCAAGCTCAAACACGGCCATGCCAACCTTCTCGGAGGAAGGGCCTGGCGCAAAACCATGTGCCCGCTTTCTTACAGCGAAGTGGAAGGGTTTGACCTGGAACGGGCAATGACGTCCGGGCTTTTGCCTCCACATTTTCTTTCTCCCCAGCCGCTGGAAGACCTGCGCGCCTATGTGGCTGACTATTTAAAAGAAGAAATCGCGGCCGAGGCCTTGACGCAGAACATCCCCACCTTCAGCGAATTTTTGCGTGTGGCCGCCATCTCTTCAAGCGAGTTAGTCAATTATGTCAACATTGCCCGCGAAACCGGTATTTCCCAGAACAATGTCCGTGCCTATTTCAGCATCCTTGAAGACACTCTCCTGGGTTACCGCCTGCCTCCTTGGAAAAAATCGCTTAACCGCCGTATGATTCTTACTGAAAAATTTTATCTTTTCGATGTCGGAGTGTCCAATTATCTTGCCCGGCGCCAACCCAAAATCGGCAGCCAGGAATTCGGCAAATCGTTCGAACATTTTATGCTTATGGAATTATATGCTTATAAAGCCTACCGCCAGCCGGAGATGCCTTTGGCCTACTGGCGAACAAGCACCGGTTATGAGGTGGATTTTATTGCCGGCGATAAGGAACTGGCCATTGAAGTTAAAGCTTCCAGACGGGTGCATGAGGGCGACATCCGGCCTCTCAAAGCGCTCCTGGAAGACGGGCCCGTGCGCACAGTGTGCATTGTCTGCCTTGAGGATGAGCCGCGAAAAATGTCAGGCATAGAAATCCTTCCCTGGAAAATATTCCTGGAAAAACTCTGGGGGAATAAACTTATTTGACAGCAACTTTAAAGGGTGGTATATTTAAACAACTTTGAGCAGTACCTTTAATCCGGTCCTGGGAGGCTGGAAAGGGAAATATGAATACCTTGTTATCAAAACTCATTTTGCAACCCGTCTGTCCCGCTTATAGCGGGGTCGGCGGGTTTTCTTTTTCTTGGAGGAGATATGGCGGCTGTTAAAATCATGGACCAGGAGGCTATTCGCCGGGCGGTTTTGCGCATGGCGCATGAGATCCTTGAAAAAAACAAGGGGGTCGAAAATTTAGCCCTGGTCGGGATACGCACCCGCGGGGTCATTTTGGCCCAGCGGCTAAAGCAAGCGATTCATGACATCGAAGGGTTGGAGGTGCCAACGGGCATTTTAGACATCACTCTTTACCGCGATGACCTGACTTCTGTGGGTGCCAAGCCTGTGGTCAGGGAGACATTAATAGATTTTGATATCACAGATTTGAAAATTGTTTTGGTTGATGATGTGTTTTTCACCGGGCGCACTATACGCGCGGGGTTAGATGCGCTGGTTGATTTCGGCAGGCCTGCAAGCATCCAATTAGCCGTTTTGGTTGACCGCGGGCACCGCGAGCTGCCCTTTCGAGCGGATTTCGTGGGTAAAAATATCCCCACCACTAAAACTCAGGATGTGAAAGTCATTTTGGGAGAGTCCGATGGAAAAATTGATGAAGTAATCTTGGAGTAATGAACTGGATTCCCGATAGAAGCATTCGGGAATGACAGTGGGAGGATAAAGCGCATGTCTTGGAAACATAAACATCTTTTGGGCCTGGAGGACTTAAACCGCGAGGATATAGAATTGATCCTCGAGACCGCTAAATCGTTTAAGGAAGTCTCCAGCCGTGACATCAAAAAAGTCCCGGCCTTACGTGGTAAAACCGTGGTCACCCTGTTTTTTGAGCCTTCCACCCGTACACGTATTTCTTTTGAACTGGCCGCCAAACGCCTTTCCGCGGACACGCTTAATATTGCCGTCAATGTTTCTTCGACAAGCAAAGGCGAGACTTTGCTCGACACCGCCCGCAATATCGAAGCCATGAACGTGGATGCCATGGTGGTGCGGCACTCCTCGTCGGGTTCGGTGCTTTTGCTGGCCGAGGGTTTGAAGTGTTCTGTGGTAAACGCCGGGGACGGCATGCGCGAGCATCCCACCCAGGCGCTTTTAGACATGTTTACCCTGCAGGAAAAATTCGGCCGCATCGAGGGTTTGAAGGTCGGCATCATCGGTGATATTTTACACTCAAGGGTGGCGCGTTCCAACATTTGGGGACTGACCAAGCTCGGTGCCAAGGTGACTGTCTGCGGCCCTGCCACTTTAATGCCGCGCGGTATTGAGGCCATGGGTGTTGATGTTTGTTACGATTTAAAAAAGGTTTTAAAGCAGTCGGACGCGGTGATTGCCCTTCGCCTGCAAAAGGAGCGCCAGCAGGATAAATTCCTGCCTTCCATGCGCGAGTATTCGATGCTATTTGGCATCAATCAAGCTAAATTAAGCGAGGCCAGCGATCAATTGATCGTTATGCATCCGGGCCCCACCAACCGCGGGGTGGAACTGTCCGCTGATGTTGCCGACGGCAAGCAATCGGTGATATTAGACCAGGTGACCAACGGGGTGGCTGTGCGCATGGCGGTGTTATATTTGGTGTTAGGGACCAAGACATAATGTTTCCCCTCTTTTTTAAAAGAGGAGGTAGAGGGAGTTTATGGGACTACTGATAAAAAATGCCATCATCGTTAACGCTGATAAAATTGCCAACAAGCCGCAAGATATTTTATGTGAAGACGGCAAAATCACCCAAATCGCACCGGCCATAGCCCCGGGCAAGCATGAGATCATTGATGCCGCAGGCAAAAAAGTTCTGCCGGGCCTGATCGATATTCATACACATCTTCGCCAGCCGGGCCGTGAGGACAAGGAAACCATTGAGACAGGCTCAGCCGCGGCGGTCAAGGGCGGGTTCACCTCCATCATGTGCATGCCCAACACTAATCCCGTTATTGATAATGCCATGGTCGTGGAATTCATTATCCGTGAGGCAAAGCGTGTGGGGTTATGTAATGTTTATCCCATCGGTGCCATCACCAAGGGCCAGCAGGATGGGGAATTGACAGACATGGCGGAACTCAAAGCTTCAGGTTGCCTGGCTTTTTCCGATGATGGCAAGTCTGTCCTTAACAGCCGTCTTTTCAGGCTGGCGATGGAATATGCCAAGATGCTGGATGTTTTGATCATTGAGCACTGCCAGGACCCTTTGCTAAGTGCTGGCGGTGTGATGAATGAAGGTGTGGTGTCGACGAAAATAGGCTTAAAAGGCGATCCGGGCATTGCCGAGACAGTGACGGTCGCGCGCGATATCGAAATAGCCCTATATCTGAATGCCCGGGTGCATCTGGCGCATATGTCGCTGGCGCGCTCATGTGAGCTCATACGTTTTGCGAAATCCCAGGGCATTAAAGTAACGGCCGAAGCTTGCCCCCATCACTTCTGTCTAACGGATGAGGCCTGCAGCAGTTTTGATACCTCAACAAAGGTCAACCCGCCGCTGCGATCTAATGAGGACGTGGAGGCGATCAAAAAAGCTATTGCTGACGGGACCATTGACTGCATTGTGACCGATCACGCCCCGCATACCAAGGAAGATAAAGAAGTGGGATTTGACGGCGCGCCTTTTGGCCTGATCGGTTTGGAGACCTCGCTTGGGCTGACGATAACGGAATTGGTTAAACCGGGAATCATTGACTTATCCAAAATGGTTGATAAAATGTCCACCACACCGGCACGCATCGTGGGCCTGGCGAATAAAGGGGCCATCAAAACAGGATTTGATGCGGATATCACGATTATTAGCCCGGACCAAGAATGGACAGTCACTCAGGAAGGTTTCGTGTCTAAAAGTAAAAATTCACCTTTCATCGGACGCAAACTCCAGGGCCAAGTCGAATACACCATCTGCAATGGGAAAACAGTGTACCGGCGGGCCTAAATGAGAGAGTTATGCGCCCGTAGCCTAATGGATAGGGCAGCAGCCTCCGGAGCTGCTGGTGCAGGTTCGAATCCCGCCGGGCGCGTTTTTAATATAGGAAATTTATGCGAAAACAAAAAATCGTTATCTCAGTCATCGGCGGAAGCAGTATCAGCTCCAAGGTCGAGGATTTGGCAGAGTCTGTCGGACGGATGATTGCGGAATTAGGCTGTGTCCTGGTCTGCGGCGGTTTGGGCGGGGCCATGGAAGCGGCGGCCATGGGAGCTAAAAAGGCCGGAGGCCTGACCATTGGCATTTTGCCCGGCAAAGACAAAAGGGACGCCAATTCCTATATTGACATCTCTTTGCCCACCTCCATTGGTTATGCGCGTAACACGATCGTGGCTTGCTCAGCGGATATTATCGTTGCTTTGCCCGGAAGCTTTGGTACCAATTCCGAAATTTGTTATGGGTTGGTGTATGGGCGGCCGGTCGTTGATCTTGGGGGATGGAACATTGACGGCATGATTGAGGCCAAGAATGTTGCTGATGCCGAGGAGAAAATTAAAAGATTGATCAAGAAACTACAGCAATCAAATTAACCATACGACGAGCAAGAAAGAGGGGATCTTGCCTGAACTTCCTGAAGTTGAAACCATTGTCCGCGATTTAAACAAATCCCTTCGCAGTAAAACTTTTTCTAATGTGATTGTCCACGATGCCTTTGTACTTCGCCAGCAACAAAAGGATTTTATCCGGCGGATCAAGGGCCAGGCGATTTCGAAGATCACCCGCCGCGGCAAGGCTGTGATCGTGCATTTAGCCTCAGGTGAATTTTTGATCATTCAGCTAATGATGACCGGCCAGCTGATTGCCAATGGAGCCAAGGACCTTCATACCAGGATCACTTTTAATTTTTCCGACGGCAGCAGGCTTTTGTACAATGATCAGCGGCGTTTTGGCCAACTGCGGGTGGTTGCTCACTTAAGCGAGGTCAACCATTTTAACATCCTGGGTCCTGAGCCTTTTTCAAAGGATTTTAACCCTTCCTTAATGAGTGAAGCTTTCCATAAAACAATCCGTCCCATCAAAAATGTCCTGCTCGACCATACCTTTGTGGCAGGTATCGGTAATATTTATGCCTGTGAGATCCTTTTTCGTAGCCGGTTAAGTCCCAGGCGGCAGGCCCGGCGCATTAGCCGTACGGAAGTTAAGGCCATGCATCGCAATATTATTGAGGTCCTTGAGGAGGCGATTGTTCATCGCGGCTCTTCCATGCGCAATTATCGGGACGGTGCCGGTCAAAAGGGCCGGTTTAATGAGAGGCTGGCAGTTTATAGCCGTCAAGGCTTGCCCTGTCCTCGCTGTCAGAAGCCGATACAGCGTATAACCCTGGCAGGCAGGGGCACATTTTATTGTGGGCATTGTCAGAAATGATGATATACTTTTTTGGATAATTTTTAGCATGTCATTCCGGCGAAAGCCGGAATCTTTAAAAGATCCCGACTTTCGTCGGGATGACATGGTATTAAGAAATAATTTAAATACCCATGGAAAAAATACAAAATACATATAAAGTCCTCCTCAACGAAAAGCTCTGCCCGAAATATTGGCGCTTGAGCTTTGAAGCCCCTGACCTGGCGCCTCAAGTCAAACCCGGCCAATTTGTGCACATTCGCACCGATGAAGAAGGCCTACAGCCTTTTTTCCGCCGTCCCTTTAGCGTTTATCGCAGCCGCAAGTATGTTGAGATCTTCTATGATGCCATAGGCCCTGGTACAAAGCTGCTTTCCTTAAAGAAAAAAGGGGACACTCTTGATGTTTTAGGCCCTTTGGGTACGCCGTTCGAGGAGCCTGCACCAGGCACGAAACAGGTAGTATTGATTGCCGGAGGCATCGGCATTGCTCCTATGCTTATTCTTTCCGATGAATTGAAAAAGAAAAAATACGATCTTTTACTGCTCTTTGGCGGACGAGACCGCGGCCATGTGTATCCGATGCAGGAGTTCAAGGACAATGGGGTCAAGGTCCATATCGCCACGGATGATGGTTCCGTCGGGGCAAAAGGGCGTGTCAGCGTTTTGTTTGATAAAATTGAGAAAAATTCCAATAAGACATTTATTTATACCTGCGGCCCCAATCCCATGATGAAAGCAGTACAGGACTTTGCAGGCCAGCATGGCATCAAGGCCCAAGCCGCTTGCGAGGAAATCATGGCCTGCGGCCTGGGAGCGTGTTTAGGTTGTTCGATCGAGACTAAAAACGGTTATAAGACAGTTTGTTATGACGGCCCGGCGTTTAATTTGGACGAGGTGGTGTTTCACTAATGAATATATCCGTTAAAATAGCTAACGTAACTTTCAAAAATCCCGTGACCGTGGCTTCAGGCACTTTCGGCCATGCGGAGCGCTATTACAATCTTGAGGAAGTCAAAAGGCTCGGGGCCATTGTCCCCAAGACCGTGACCTTCCATCCGCAAGTGGGCAATCCGCCGGTGCGTATTTTTGAAACACCGTCGGGAATGATCAACGCTATAGGTATCGAAAATCCCGGCATTGACGGCTTTATCAAAGAGAAACTGCCGGCCTTAAAGAAAATCGGCGTGCCTTTGATCATCAGTATTTTGGGACATAATGAAGAACAATTTACCGGTATTATGAACAAGCTAAATGCCCAGGAGGGAATTGCGGCGGTGGAGTTGAATTTGTCCTGCCCCAATCTTAAACATAAAATTTTAGTGGCCCAGGACCCTGCCGCCACGACACAGTTAGTTAAAAAAATGAAATCCCTGTCCAAGTTTCCCATTATTGCTAAATTGTCGCCCAATGTGACGGACATCGCCCAAATCGCCCAGGCAGCCGAGGCAGGCGGCGCTGATGCGTTGAGTTTGGTCAACACCTTTTCAGCCATGGCCATTGATATAAGGGCACGCAAAAGCCGCATCGGGAACTTTACCGGCGGATTATCAGGGCCCGCCATCCGGCCCATCGCGGTTTATATGGTGCAGCAGGCAGCCGCTCATGTAAAAATTCCGGTCATTGGCATGGGGGGAATCATGACAGCTTCGGATGCCCTGGAATTTCTGATCGCGGGAGCGACGATGGTGGCTGTAGGCACCGGAAATTTTATCAATCCCCGTGCGCCTGTGGATGTGTTGGAAGGGATTGAAGGCTTTATGAAAGAAAATAAAATCAATGATATCCGTGAAATCATCGGAAGTTTAAAAATATGAATATGGTTGCCATGTCATCCCGACGAAAGTCGGGATCTTTTAAAGATTCCGGCTTCCGCCGGAATGACAAACTGTTAATAATCAATTTAACAATGTACTAATATGATAAACTCACCACGATTAATAGTCGCTCTAGACCTTGAAACCTTTGATGAGGCCCGTAAACTGGTCGATGATCTGGGGGATTCAGTCGATATTTTTAAAGTCGGCAGCCAGATATTTACCGCGTACGGCCCTTTTATCATCCGTTATTTGCAATCAAAAGGGAAAAAAGTTTTCCTGGATTTGAAATTTCATGATATACCCAATACGGTAGCTTCTGCGGTTGCGAGTGCGGTGGGTTTAAGTGTGAGCCCAAACAAAGATACTGGTTTTGCTCCGCTTTTTATGCTGACAGTGCATACTGCCGGCGGTAAAGAGATGATGCAGGCCGCTGTTAAGGCAGTCCATGAAAAAGCCAAAATTTTAAAAGTCCAGCGGCCTTTGATTGTTGGGGTGACGGTTTTGACCAGTACAACCAAGGACGAAGGCACACAAGAACTAGTTTTATTGCGTGCTCAGATGGCTAAGGAAGCAGGCCTGGATGGTGTAGTGGCTTCTGTGGAAGAAACTGCGGCTATCCGAAAAGAATTGGGTAAGGATTTTTTGATCGTAACCCCTGGCATTCGTCCTGCGGATGCTTCTTTAAATGATCAGAAACGGGTGGCAACACCTAAGGCTGCTATTTTACAGGGCAGTAATTTTTTAGTGGTGGGAAGGCCAATTATTCAAGATTCGTCCCCGCGCGCAGCAGCACAAAAGATTTTAGAAGAAATTAAAAAAGGATAACCATGGACCTTTTTATCAAAAAACCGATTGCTCAATTGCTCGAAACCGCCCAAGGCGGGGAATATCAATTGAAGCGTTCCCTGGGTGCGCTTAATTTAGTGTCGTTAGGGATTGGCGCCATCATCGGGGCTGGTTTGTTTTCTTTAACGGGCATTGCCGCGGCTGAAAACGCGGGGCCTGCGGTGGTGTTGTCCTTTGTAGTAGCTGCTATTGGATGTACGTTTGCGGGCATGTGCTATAGCGAGCTGGCGTCCATGATTCCCGTGGCCGGCAGTGCGTACACTTATGCTTACGCGACCATGGGCGAATTTATTGCCTGGATCATTGGCTGGGACTTGGTTTTGGAATACGCGGTGGCTGCTTCAGTGGTGGCAGTGAGCTGGTCAAGATATGTGGGTTCTTTCTTGCATGATTTTGGTATCACTATACCGGCACAATTTGCCGCTTGTCCTTTTGATGTCATCATCATGCCGGATGGGAGTACAGCGCATGGATTGGTCAATATCCCGGCGATGTTGATCATTGTGATTATTTCATTATTGCTGATGCTGGGGATCAAAGAGTCCGCCATTGTCAATGATGTGATCGTTGTCATTAAATTGGCAGTGGTGGTGACCTTTATCGCCGTGGGTTGTCATTATCTTAAAGCCAGTAATTATGTGCCGTTTATACCGGCCAATACCGGCCACTTTGGAGAATTTGGGTTAAGCGGCATCATGCGCGCGGCGGGAATTATTTTCTTTGCCTATATCGGTTTTGACACTGTTTCAGTCGCGGCCCAGGAAGCGCATCATCCGCAGAGGGACATCCCGCGGGGCATTATCGGTTCCTTGATCATTTGCACGATCCTTTATATTTTATTTGCCTTTGTACTGACCGGCATGCTGAATTATAAATTGATGAAAGGTGATGCCGCGCCGGTGGCCACGGCCATTAACTTGACACCGTATCCCTGGCTGCATGTGTTGATCAAGCTTGGGATCATAGGCGGATTTACGTCGGTGATATTGGTGATGCTTTTAGGCCAGTCACGCATTTTTTATGCCATGTCCCGCGACGGGCTTTTGCCCAAACTTTTTTCAGACATCCATCCTCAATGGCGCACCCCGTGGCTGTCGAATCTGCTCTTCATGGTTTTCGTAGGGTTTTTCGCCGGGTTTTTCCCGATTTCCAAATTAGGGAACATGACATCCATCGGGACATTGTTGGCCTTTATCATCGTCTGTGCGGGGGTCATGATTTTGCGTTATACTCATCCTGATATTCCCAGGTCTTACCGGTGCCCCTTTTTTCCACAATTTCCAATTTTAGGTATTTTGGTATGTCTGGCAATGATGACCTCGCTGGATATTGAGACCTGGTGGCGCCTTGTCATTTGGCTCGTCATCGGGCTGATCATTTATTTTACCTACAGCCGTTTCAACAGCCGGTTGAATAGTAAAAGATAATTTTCCCCTCTTTTTTATAAAGAGGGGTTAGGGGAGTTGAAGGGCGGTTAGCTCAATTGGTTAGAGCATCTCTCTTACACAGAGAAGGCTGAGGGTTCAATTCCTTCACCGCCCATATTTAAAGAAGAAGACAAAGCATTCCGCGCATAGAAACTAATATTGACAAACAGACGATGAACTGTGAAAATATAACAAACATGAATTTGTAGGAGATTAATGATGCGCAAACGAGTATTAGATAACGACACTTTTGTTAAAAAGAATTTTGAAAGAATTATTTTAAAATATCCCCGACAAGTTGTTATTGTCTGCCAGGGTGAGCTTTTTACAGGTTCTGACGCCATGGAGAAGGCCGAAGAAAAACACCCTGGGAAAATTCCCATGGTCTTGCCCGTCCCCAGCCGAGAACAGCTCAAACATTTTCTGTTATGAGCCAAATAATCATTTTTCCATACAAAAAGCTTTTTAATGAATATTATCCTATTATTGATATCTACATCAAGAGCCCAAGAAAGACTGTTCAGACAGAGGCGTTCGTAGATAGTGGGGCCAGTACTTCCATTTTTCGTGTGGCCATTGCTGAGAAACTGGGGATCGACTTTAGTAAAGGAGTCAGGGGATTTACTTTAGTCGGTGACGGCAGTTATATTCCCGTTTTTCACCATAAACTTTATGTTCAAATTGGTGAAATTTGGGTTAAAACGACTGTTGCCTTTTCACCTCAATTGGGAGCAGATATTAATTTATTGGGACAAAAGGATATTTTTGACCATTTTGATATCACTTTCAGTAACCGTAGAAAAAGCCTCTTTTTTAAACCCCAAAATTGAACATTGACACATGGATGACGCCGAGTATAATCTGTTGAATCCAAAAATGATACGTTGGATGCCGTAGGTGCTTCGCTGGTAATATCTTAATCTTAACGGGGTCGTGGTGTAGCTGGTTAACACATCAGCTTGTCACGCTGAAGACCGCGAGTTCAAATCTCGTCGACCCCGCCATTCAAATTCTATTTTTTTTAGTATAATCACACCGTGATTATTGGCCCAGCCGGGCGGTTGGGTCCAGTCGCCGCCCTGGCGGACTATTGGCGTAAAATTATCATGAACGAATTGGCCCAGCAAAGGGCAGTAAGTCCTGCCGAATATCCCTAAGCCTATCTCATCGGAGATGATCCGGGTGGACATTAAAACGAAGCCAATTTTATTTTTTTCCAATTCCCTGATAACTGAAATTTCTTGGGCCTGAGGTATTTTGATATGGTCAAAGAAAATCAGCTGGCGCGTGGGGCTTGTCTTTCCGGTCAAATAGTAGTACAGGCAGTCATAGGGCAGAGCAAAAAATAAATCATCTTTTTTAAGGTTGGTGTTCAAAAAGTCAGTGACACGATTGACGGTGTCTGTCCATTGAGGCTCATTGCCGACATAAATTTGGCCGCGGTCCATGCTTAAATAATGAGAAGGCTCTTTTTGGTTTTGGATGGTGTAGATGTGAAGTATCATTAAGAAAGCTATAAGTCCTCCTAAAAAAATACGGATGAAAACACGCAGAAATTTCGGAATAAAGGTAAACGCCACAGCGATCATCACAAAATGAAAGAGATCCAAAAAAGGCAGGGACCAATAATTGCGGTACCACACGCCGCTGACTAAAAATTCATGAAAATAGAAAACGAAAAAAATCCCGATAACAGCCAATGCCAATAAAATATCCTGCCGGTATTGTTTTTCAAGTCTTTTAGTTATCAATAAATATGTAGCCAGCAGTGTGCAGCCGTGCAGAATAAGAGTAAAGATAATACCAACGGGTAGACGGATAGAGTAAACCGGCAGCCAAACGCGAATGAAGTGGGTCAAAGTCAGCCAATGCTGGGTAAAATAATATGGGATGACCATTAAAGGCGAGGCATGATAGGGCTGGTCTGTGCCAAAATAGGGCATGCACTGGCGTATGGCATAAAGTGGCAAATCTTTGAGCAGTAACCAGTAAATACTACCAAGAACCAGAGGAATCAATCCCGCAGCGCAAAGGTAGAGCTTCTTCTTTTGATCGCTGAAAGGACGCTTTTGTGAATAATCAATAAACAGCACGCCCAGCACAATGCCCGCTAAACCTGCCAACCCAAAGTTGATCTTGACCAATCCCAAGACAAAGCCAGCAACCAATGCGATCCATAAATGGCGCATGGCCCCCATCCGGATATAGGATAAAAGGCACCAGCCAATAATCAATTCCGCTGCAATGCCGCCGATATGATTATAGGTAAAGAAAAATTCCTGACGGCTTTGGGTAAACCAAGCAGCCCCTAAAAATGCCAGCCCCGGCGGCATAAGACAGGCCGCGGATAAATAAAAAAAGGCGGAACAGAGAACCACCAGCAATGCCCTGCCTAAAAGCACGCTCGTTATATGCACCCCGAAAATTTTAAAAAACAGGCCGTAATAATACGGCATAATTGGGCCGTACACCCACCAGAAATCTTTGTAAGGCAATTTCCCATGGGTCACAGCGTCAAAAGCGTATAAGTCGCGGCCATGGTCGCCTTGAGAGAGCAGGTCCTGGAAATTCAGCTCAGGCCAGACATAGAGAGCGGACATCAAGATGGTTAGAAGTAGAAAAATGTTTTTTGATTTAAGTTGCATAGTGCTATGGCAGCCTTTCATTTACGCTTCAGTATCAAAGTCCCATGGTTCCAAGCCCAACCCGGTTCATGATTCCAATCTCCGAAGCGGGCGATGGCTGTAAAATTGTCCTGGATATATTTTCCGATCAAGGGGCAATAGCTCGTCCCTAAAAAACCTAATCCAAGCTCTTGGCGGGCAAAAGCCCGGCTTGAAAGCAGGATATAATTGACGTGGTTTTTTTTCAGTTCAGCGATCACGGATTTTTCCTGTTCTGCCGGGATTTTGATATGTTCAAAGAAAATCAGCTGGCGTGTCGGCGTTTTTTTACCGGTCAAATAGTAATAAAGGCAATCATAAGGCAGGGCAAAAAAAAGTTCATCGGGTTTAAGGGTTTTATTTAAGAAGTCGGTGGTTTGCTCGACGGTCGTGATCCACGAGGGTGAATTAGAGATGTAAATGCCTCCCCGCGGCAGAGACAGGTATTGCTTATCAGTTTTTGCGGCATTGACCGGGCCTAAAAGAGAGAACCAGCAGTAGATCACCAAAAAAGCTAAAGATGTAAGAATGATTTTACGTGCTACCTTAGGAATGCTTTGACTGGCGGTATCGATCAATAAAAAAGTGATCATCATAGTCAGAGGCTGGGCCCAGAAAATCCGGTACCAAACTCCGCTTTTAAGATACTCATGAGTATTAGCCACGTAAAAAAGGCCAAGCATGCTCAAGGACAAGACCAAGATGATTTTGCGTGAGGACGGGATTTTATTTTTCGCGAACAGGTAGATACAACGCAAAGCACTGGCATTGATCATTACGGCAAAAGTAAAATTCACCCAGTTGGTATTAATCGTATGCCATGTGATTTGCCCAAAATTACTGATCGCTATCCACGGGCTAATGATGTAAGGCTGGTCGCCTTCCTTGTATGGAAGGCATTGGCGGATTTCCATGACGGACAAACCTTTGAGCAATGACCAGTAAATAATAAAAGTCAGGAGAGGAAGCCCTATAAAAGCAACGGTATAAAAAGATTTTTTGGCTGTATTGCAAGGAATTCGTCTTACAAAATCACTAATTACCACGGTGATCACGCATACGGCCAATGAAGCTAACCCGAAATTGATTTTAATCAGGCACAATGTAAAGATGAAACCCAGGCCGCCCCAGGCCGCCCGCATTGAATTTTTTTGTATATAAGATAAAAGGCAGAAGGCCACTCCCAACATCATGACAACACCGCCCAAGTGATTATAGGTAAAGAAAAAATCCTGTTGGAAAAGCATAAACCAGCAGGCGCAAAGAAAGGCGGCCATATTTGAGGAGACTTCCATCAGGCCCAAACAGATGAGAATGCCTCCCAGGATCTTGAGAATGAGCTTTCCTAACAGGATGCTGCTGATATGGGTCCCAAAAATCTTAAAGAACAGGCCGTAATAATAAGGCATCAAAGGCCCATAGACCCACCAGAAATCTTTGTAAGGAAGTTCTCCCCGGTAAACCGCTTGGGCGGCATAAAGATCACGGCCATGATCACCTTGGGACAGGTAATCCTGAAAATCCGCGAAAGGAGCTGTGATGAGAATGCCCGCACCCAGAACAGATAGCAATACGAGACATTTAGCGTGCTGTTTCAAAAAAAGCATAAAAACATCTTAGCATCGGAATTAAGGGGACACAAAACTTAATTCTTCAGGTTTTTGCCTGATTGAATTAACTATTGTGTCCCCTTATTTTTGGCTGGTATAATGCCAGCCATGTTCCCTGCCGCAGCTTTGCTGTCCCCATGCGTATTGTGGATATTTTTAATGCGCGATTTTGTTTTTGGGATTATCCCCGTGAACATGGATACCAACACCATCTACGGGGTCACCAAATTCTATTTTAATAATGTTCTTAATGGTGTTGTCCCTTTATGGGAGCCTTTTATCAGCCTTGGCCGTCCTTTTTACGCGATCGCCATCTGCAATCTTTTTAACCCTGTCACGCAAATTGTCCCGCTTTTAAAATTGGCCGGCATCAATTACGCCCATGCTTTTGTGATTTATATGACTGTGTATTTTTTTATCGGCTGTGCCGGATTTTATTTTTTAGCCCTGGAGGTCCTTAAAGAGCGTTTACTGGCTTATCTGGCGTATGTGGCGCTGATGTTTTCGAGCCTTGGGGCCTCGATGTTCACTCAGTTCACATTTTTGGAAATCATAGTGCCCACGATCTGGTTCTTTTTCTTTTTAATGCGTTTTGCCCGGCAGCAGACCCAGGGGAATTTTTTAGGATTGACCTTCACGTCAATGGTTTTGGTAAGTTCTTATCTGCCGTTTTATTTTATGACGGGGTTTTTATGTTTTTTGGTTGTTTTCATTTTTTTGTATACTAAAGAGGCGCGAAAATTTTGTATTGATCTTTACCGGTTTTTTCTAAAGCATTGGCGTCTGTTTTTATTTTGTCTTATAGGTATCCTTGTGAGCGCGGCACCTCTCGTGTCGTATAAAATCTTGGATGCCAGCGGAGATGTGGTGGCCCCCGGCCGGCATTGCGAATATACTTCTGCCCAGGAATGTTTTGACCGCACCATGGGCCGTCAGGGCGGGATGTCGTATGATGAGATCACCCGCAGCGGCACCTTGGGCGAACGCCTGGATATGCAATATCTCTTCGGGAATTTGGACAAGATCACCTATGGCAGTGACTCGCTTCTTTTTTTACCCGTATGGATATATGTTGTGCTTGGACTCTCGCTGTTTTTGCGGCTGACACGTTTGACGGTCCTTTTAAGCAGTATGGCCCTTATCATAGGACTTATTGCTTTGGGGCACGCTGCGAATCTCTTTGGTTTTTTATACCGGCATATTTCTTTATTTACTTATTTCCGCAATCTTTTTTTCCTGGGAGCCTATTTAATTCCCATTGTCATTTTATTAGGGATACATCAACTACAAATGTTATTGTCATTCCCGAATGCTTCTGTCGGGAATCCAGACAAGGCCATGACTGGACCCCCGACAAAAACATTCGGGGGTGACAATTTGGGAGTTAGTGCTAAAAAAGGGCTTATTGTCGGCGTGATTGTTTTACATGCGTTAATGTTCTGGTTTATGAAGCATTTCGCAGGCGTGCCTACGGTTTCTTATGTGACCTTGGGGTTATCTGCCGCGGCATTGGCTGTTTACTATTCGGGCATTGCCCGGTTTTCCCCTAAAATATGGCCTGGGATTTTTGCCGTCATTTTGGTCCTTCAGCCGGCGTGGGTACTTAAGGCCTATGCGTTAAACTCAAAAGAATTCGCAACTGTTTTACCTTCCATGCATGTCACGCCGGTTTTTTCCTGGGTGCGGCCGCAGGAACCCGTTGTGAACAGCTCCCGCATTTATCAATTTGTCCATTATGAAGATTTTTGGTATGACATGAGCATGACTGATGCGCCTGCCAATGTTGGCTATCCGCAATCAGTGACCCGCTGGACATTTGATTTGTCTGAACATACCCCGGCAAACGTCTTAGCCAACTATGCCCGGTATAAAATTGTTCTCTATGATGAGGATAGCCCTAAGGGGCAGCCTGTGATCGGCCCCAGCCCGGAACTCAACGTCAATTATTTCGATGTTAATACGCTGAAACTCAAGGCGAATTTTTCCAAGCCCAAAATGGTGGTATACAATGATAGTTACACCACCTCCTGGAAGGCTTATTTAGACGGAACGCCGGTTGAATTACTAAGGGTCAACGGGGCTTTTAAGGGCATCAGGGTCCCCGCAGGAGAGCATGGTATAGAATTTTCTTATCATCCTCCCGGTGGCACATGGGTATACATAACCGCCACGGCGGCGCTTTTTATCTTTTTGCTTTGGACAGCGTTTATGTTATATTGCGAATTAAATGGTGACGTCTACCAATTAAAAACAGATAGTAATAAAATAATTGGTAGACGTCACCATTTAATTCGTAACATTGTTTGCTGGGGTTTATTGGCATTGTTTTTGTCTTCAAGCGTCAATTGGCGCCTGTGCACCATTGAACGCGGCAAATATTTGCTGGGGATTTTTTACAACGGGTATTTTAAAAATACTTCAGACGGTGTTGTTTATACGGATTATTTAAAAACCCACGGCATCACGCATGAATTTATCAAAGAAAACATTTAGCGGTGGATCGGAGGATTAATCATATGAAGGTTGTCTTGTTAGCAGGGGGAAGAGGGACCAGGATCGCCGAAGAAACAGAAGTTTTGCCAAAGCCGATGGTGGAAATTGGCGGCAAACCGGTCATTTGGCATATTATGAAAATATTTTCTCATTTTGGTTTTAATGATTTTGTCATCTGCCTCGGGTATAAAGGCAGTACTATAAAAGAATATTTTTCCAATTATTTTATGCATATGAGCGATGTCACCATTGATTTATCCAGGAATAAAATTACGACCCATTCGACCGTCTCTGAACCATGGAAGATCACCCTGGTGGATACCGGCATAGATACAATGACAGCCAGCAGGCTTAAGAGGGTCAAGAAATACATTGGTAATCAGACTTTCATGCTCACTTATGGCGATGGCCTGGCAGATATCAATATCAAAAAGCTGGTCCAATTCCATAAGAACCATAAAAAGATGGCGACAGTAACAGCGATACAGAACGCTGGAAGATTCGGGGTCGTGAATATCGCTTCCGGCAATAAGGTCTCATCTTTTCTGGAAAAGCCGAGAGAGGGATACGGATGGATCAGCGGCGGGTTTTTTGTCCTTGAACCAGAGGTGTTTAATCTGATAGACAATGATGACACGGTCATTTGGGAAAAAGGGCCCTTGGAGCGATTATCAAAACAGGGAGAATTATGTGCGTATAAGCATACCGGTTTCTGGGATTGTATGGATACCTTACGGGATAAGATCAATTTTGAACGGATTTGGCAATCAGGGAAAGCCCCTTGGAAAGTGTGGTAATGCTGCATAAGGCATTTTGGAAGAAAAGGAAGGTTTTTGTAACCGGGCATACCGGTTTTAAAGGGACATGGCTTTGTTTGTGGCTTAAAATTCTTGGCGCCAGGGTGGTCGGGTATTCACTAGATGTACCGACGAGACCTTCTTTGTTTGATCTGACCAAACCTGCTGTACGGACAATATGGGGGGATGTACGAAATTTTAAAAAACTTAAAAAAAGTATCGTAAAAGAAAAGCCGGATATTGTTTTTCATCTTGCTGCCCAGCCTTTAGTACATGCTTCTTATGTCGATCCCATTACAACTTTTGAAACCAATGTCATAGGGACAGCCAATTTACTTGAAGCGTTGCGCGGCAGTTTGGTCAAGGCAGCTGTCATTATTACTACAGATAAAGTATACGATAATAAGGAAAAAGGCAGCGCTTTCAAAGAAACCGACCCTTTGGGAGGGCATGACCCCTACAGCGCCTCTAAGGGGGCAGCTGAGATTGTCATTGCCTCTTATAGAAATTCGTTTTTTAACGATCATGATTATGGGAAGAAGCATTCAACGCTTATTTCCACAGTGCGGGCCGGCAATGTGATTGGCGGCGGAGATTTTGCCCAAGACCGGCTTATTCCTGATCTGCTGCGGGCTATTTTGGCTAAAAAAGATTTAAAAGTCCGCCACCCGCATGCTGTCCGTCCATGGCAGCATGTGCTTGAATCGTTGTCAGGGTATTTATTGCTGGCTGAAAAGCTGTATGCAGGGAAGAAAAAATATTCCGGTGCATGGAATTTTGGCCCCGAAGGACCTGATGTAAAACCGGTTGAATGGGTCGTCAAGAAATTGTGCGCGCAGTGGGGGCCCGGCGCATCATATTCAGTTGTTAAAGGTGAACGTTCTCATGAAGCGAAGTATCTTCGGCTTGATATCACCAAGGTTAAGAAGAATTTAAGCTGGAGGCCTCGATGGAAACTCGAAAAAGCGTTGGATATGACCATTGAATGGACTAAAGTCTACCAGAATAAAAAAGATGTTTCCGCGGTTTGCGCAAAACAAATTAAAGAATACGCCAAGGATCTGTAATAATGATAAATACCGGTTCTTTACGCCAGGAAATTTTAGAAAAAGTCAGAAATTTTTACAAACAAGCTTTTACAGGCAAGGTTAAATTTAAGCCAGGCGACCGGATCGGCTATGGCGGCCGGGTATTTGATGACAAAGAGCTTGTGACCTTGGTCGATTCAGCGCTGGATTTCTGGTTAACAACAGGGCGGTACGCACAGCGTTTCGAAGAAGATTTTGCAAAATTTTTAGGCGTTCAATATTGTTTACTGACAAATTCAGGTTCTTCCGCCAATCTTTTGGCTTTTATGAGCCTGACATCCCCAAGTCTCGGGGACAAAAGGATCAAGCGCGGGGACGAGGTCATTACGCTGGCAACAGCTTTTCCAACGACGGTCGCCCCTGTTATCCAATATGGCGCGGTCCCGGTATTTGTGGATGTAACGATCCCTTCTTATAATATTGATGTATCTAAACTCGAATCCGCATTGAGCAAAAAAACAAAAGCCGTTATGGTAGCGCATACTCTGGGCAATCCCTTTGACTTGCAGGCAGTAAAGGGATTTTGTGACCGGCATAAGCTTTGGTTGATCGAAGATAATTGCGATGCGCTGGGTTCGCGGTATCAATATAACGGCCAATGGAAGTATACGGGGACTATCGGGCACATGGGCACGTCGAGTTTTTATCCTCCCCATCATATGACGACGGGCGAGGGAGGGGCGGTCTATACAAATGATGCCCAACTGAAACTTTTATTGGCGTCGTTTCGCGATTGGGGGCGGGATTGCTGGTGCCCATCAGGAAAAGATAATACCTGTAACAAAAGGTTCGCGCACGACTTTGCCGGATTGCCGCATGGCTATGACCATAAATATGTTTTTTCGCATTTTGGTTATAATTTAAAAGTAACAGAAATGCAGGCGGCCATCGGTTGCGCGCAGCTTGAAAAATTGCCGTCATTTATTGAGGCACGGAAGAAAAATTGGCAGACGCTGCGTGCTGGTTTGGCTGATTTAAGCGATAAATTTATTTTGCCGGAGCCGACTCCAAACTCGGTCCCGAGTTGGTTCGGGTTTTTATTGACGGTCAAGAAAGATTCAGGATTGACCCGGGATAAGATCGTGGCCAAACTTGAAAAAGACGGCATTCAGACACGCATGCTCTTTGCCGGCAACCTGGTGAAACATCCCTGTTTCGACGAGATGCGAAAGGCAAAGAAAGGCTATCGTGTGGCAGGGGATTTGTCTACAACCGACAGGATCATGCGCGATTCCTTTTGGGTAGGGGTGTATCCGGGAATGTCGCGGGAAATGCTTGAGTTTATGGCGGATAAAATCCATGAAAGCTTGTGATCTCATTGCCCGTTCGTTACATCAACGCGGGGTCAAGGTTGTTTTTGGGCTGATAGGCGGGATGATCGCTTTTATGGTGGAATCGCTTGCCCAATATCGAAAGACATCGTTTATTACCTTTCATCATGAGCAAGCGGCGGCGTTTGCGGCAGATGCTTATGGCCGCATGACAGGCAAGCCCGCTGTGGTCATGGCCACTTCCGGGCCCGGGGCCACTAATTTGATTACAGGGATAGGGAGTTGTTATTTTGATTCATCGCCGGCTGTTTTCATCACCGGCCAAATCAGCTCTAAGGAGCTCAAGTCTAAAAGGCCTGTCCGTCAGTTGGGATTTCAGGAGACGGATATTGTGACCATTGTGCGTTCCTTGACGAAGAGTGCCAAGATGGTCAATGATCCAAACAATTGCGCCGGGGCACTGGCTGATGCGTTTGATCTTGCTGTTTCCGGCCGTCCGGGGCCGGTGCTGCTGGACATTCCCATCGATGTGCAAAAGCGCGAAGTCACTGGCAAGGCCGTTGGAAAAACTTTTCATCCGGTCCGCTTAAACGGCGATATTCCCAAGTTCGTTAACAGGTTTATCAAGGCCCTATCAAAAGCCAAGCGCCCTTTGATTTTGGCAGGCGGTGGTGTGCGTGCGTCCGGCGGGCATGATATGTTCTTAAAGTTCTTGAAAAATTCCGGGCTTCCGGTTGTTCATTCTTTATTGGGAGTGGACACGCTCTCTTCTTTGCATCCCCAACGAATGGGCATGATCGGTTCTTATGGGAACAGGTATGCCAATCTGGCCATAAAAGAAGCAGACCTTCTTTTGGTATTGGGAAGCCGCCTGGACATCCGCCAGACTGGAACACAGGTGGATGCGTTCCGTGAGCACAAAAAAATATTTCACGTCGATGTCCAAAAGGCGGAGCTTAATAACCGGATCAAATCATGTGATGTTTGCTCTTGTGATTTGAAAGCCTTTTTAAGTACGATCAACGGCAGTGTTGCTCTGCCCCTATTGCATATACAGGGATGGCGGGCACGGTTGGCAGATTTAATGGCCATGTACCCGGATGAATTGGAACAGCCTTCTTTAAAGTCGGGTATTAATCCCAATGCGTTTATCAGGGCCTTGTCCAAAGCAAGTCCCGGTGCGTGCGGGTACGCCGTGGATGTGGGCCAGCATCAAATGTGGGCCGCGCAGTCCATTTGGCTTTATAAGGATCAGCGTTTTATTACCAGCGGAGGCATGGGAGCGATGGGCTTTGCTTTGCCGGCAGCGATAGGCATGGCCTTTGCTTCACCCCGCCAACCGGTTGTTGTTATCGTCGGAGACGGAGCGTTTCAGCTCAATATCCAGGAATTGGAGACTATCAAGCGCTACAATCTTCCTTTAAAAATAGTGGTCATGAATAATCACAGCCTGGGGATGGTGAGGCAGTTCCAGGATGAGATCCCTAATATGGGCCATCAGGGTACTGTTGAAGGATATTCAGTCCCTGATCTTGTCCGCATTGCAAAGGCATATGGGATCCCGGCAAAGGGCATTACCAGGCGTGCACAAGCTCCTTCGGCCATTAAGTGGCTTTGGCAGGAGGCATTGAAACCGGCTTTTCTGCAGGTGGACATAGATATAAGGTTAAATGCAAACCCTAAAATTCAATTCAGGCGCAGTATACATCAGATGGAACCCAAGGTCCCTGAAGGATGGCATGGTAAAAGAATTTTCCGTGTTTGATACGCAAAAAAATTTAATTAATAAGCTTCAGCATAAGCGTATTTTTTTAAGTGGGGGGACAGGTTTTTTTGGAAAATGGCTGTTGGAAAGTTTTCTTTATTTCAACAAGGCGTTCAAATTAAATGCCGCCATGACAATTCTCTCGCGTAATCCGAAGGCCTATCAACTTGATCGGCCTGGGCTTAAAGAAGAAACAGCGCTGACATTTATTCAAGGCGATGTCCGTGATTTTGAGTTTCCGCCCCAGAAATATGACTTTGTTATCCATGCCGCAACCGAAGTGGATTCGGGTACCCGCCGCATGCTGGATTTTGCCAAAAAGACAGGGGCATCGCGGTTTATGATAACGAGTTCCGGTGCTGTCTATGGACCGCAGCCTCAAGCAATTAGCCATCTGCCTGAAACCTATATTGGTTCGCCGGTGACGGAATATGGTAAGGCCAAATGGGCGGCTGAACAAATGTGTGTCGAGGCAGGGAATCAATACGGCTTTAGCGTGTTATTGCCCCGTTGTTTTACTTTTGTAGGGCCATATATGAATTTGGATATTCATTTCGCCATCGGGAACTTTATACGCGATTGTCTGGAGGGCCGGCCTATTATCATTAAGGGTGATGGCACCACGGTAAGGTCTTATTTGTACGCGGCAGATCTGGCAGAATGGTTGTGGACAATCCTGTTGCGCGGGGCCCATGCACAAGTTTATAATGTGGGGTCTGCTGAGGGTATTAATATACAGGACTTGGCACATCGGGTCCGTGCTTGCGCAGGGACTTCCAATGCCATCGAAATTTTGGGAACATCTGTTGGCGGTACAGGACAAGAGCGTTATGTGCCTTCAATCGAGCGTGCCTCTTCGGAATTGAATTTGAGGCCGCGTTATTCTTTGGATGAAGCCATCACCCGGACCCTGGCATGGCATCGAAAAGGGATTTAAATGAAAAAAATCAGTGTTGTTTCCAGCTGTTTTAATGAAGAGGGCAATTTACAAGAATTTTACGAACGCATTGTCAAGGCCATTAAAAGCTTACAAGGATTTACGTATGAGATCATTATTGCGGACAATTGTTCGACAGACCGCAGCCGCGAGATATTGCGTGACATTGCGGCCAAAGACCGCCAATTTAAGGTCATCATGAATGCGAATAATTTTGGGCATATACGCTCTCCGTTTAATGCCTTGCTTCAATCGACGGGGGATGCTGCGGTTTTCCTTTGTTCAGACCTGCAGGAACCCCCTGAGCTGATCGTTGATTTTGTGAAGCAATGGGAGAATGGTTACATGGTGGTTTGCGGCGTAAAACCAAAAAGCCGTGAGAATTTCCTGATGTATAAGGTCCGATGTTTTTACTATTGGCTTCTGGCCAGTTGCTCGGACACTCCACAGATACATAATTTTACCGGTTTTGGGCTTTATGACAGGAAGGTCATTGAAGCGATCCGGCAATTTAAGGAACCCTATCCGTATTTCCGCGGATTGGTCAGCGAGATCGGTTTTAAAAGGATCGAGGTCCTGTTTGTCCAGGCAGAGCGCCGGTCAGGGACGTCCAAAAATAACTTTTTTACTTTATATGATATGGCGATGACCGGCTTTGTGAACCATACAAAATTACCGTTACGTTTGGCCGCCTTTCTGGGGTTTTTTATAGCATTCTTTAGTTTTCTCACGGCTGCCGGATATTTTATATATAAGCTTATTTACTGGGATAGTTTCAAATTAGGGCTTGCTCCCATGGTTATTGGACTGTTTTTTTTCTCATCGGTCCAATTGATCTTTATCGGCATTATCGGTGAATATATTGGCGCTATTTGGACACAGGTAAAAAATAAGCCCCTGGTGATCGAACAGGAGCGGATTAATTTTTAAGCCCTAATCAGTAAATATGATGGACAAAAAAGAGAATAAATTTTATACTCTATAAATGCCTGATCAGCATAAAACAGTCCTGATCCTTTCAGTGAGCAGTGATATCGGGTTGTTTCTGGCCCAAAGGTATTTATCGTCAGGGCACAGTGTCATTGGTACTTACCGATCCACTCAGACGATCAAAGGTTTGACCCAGTACCCTAATTGCCATTTATTTGCCTGCGATATCCATGAACCGCGGAGTTTATCAGCGTTTGTTGAAAACGTTAAAGCTCTTGGCATGAATTGGGATACGTTTATTTCTTGTGTCGGCTACCCATTGCCGTTACAGCCGTTTTTTAAGTCGGATTTTGACCAATGGCAGCAGTCTGTTGAGGTCAACAGCCTGGATCAGCTGCGGGCGATACATGGGCTTTACCCGTTTCGAAATCCCCAAGGCGTTTCGAATGTGGTTTTTTTTGCCGGCGGTGGGGCCAATAACGCGGTGGTCGATTTTTCCGCGTATACGATCGGCAAAATCATGCTTACAAAAATGTGTGAATTTTTGGACGCGGAAAATCCGGATTTAAATATTTTTATCGTGGGGCCCGGCTGGACAAAGACCAAGACACACCAAATGATTTTAAACGATCCTCATATCTCTAAAGTCAAATATGAGGAAACACAAAGATTTATGCAGTCCAAGGCAGGGACATCCCTGGAAGATATTTTCCAATGCATCCAGTGGATGTGCACCCAGGGCAAGGCCATTGCCAGCGGCAGGAATTTTTCGGTAGCGTACGACCCTTGGCGTGTCCCCAAACGTGAGAAATTGATTGCACAATTAAAAGCAGACAACGGCATGTACAAATTACGACGGCACAACAATGATTACTTACAGCAAAAAAGCGATGAATAATAAACTTAACCCCCAAGCCTTACGTTTAGTAGGCCAGCCGATGTTCCGTCTGTTGGAAGATGTTAAGAAGCTTGAAGCCAAGGGACAGGATATCGTCCATTTTGAGATCGGGGACCCGGATTTTAATACGCCCTCCGCTGTGGTAGAGGCATGTATCCGTTCGCTGCGCGTCGGACAAACGCATTACACTTCTTCCTATGGCTTGACCGAATTGCGTGAAGCGATTATCGATCACACTTATCAGGAATTAGGATTTAAACCTTCATTAGAGCAGGTGCTGATCGCTCCGGGTGCCAACCCATTGATTTATTTCGTCATCCAGTGCCTGGTCAAGGCCCATGAAGAGGTGATCGTTTCAGATCCCTCATTCTCAACGTTTTATTCAGTGCTTAATTTCTTGAATATAAAGACTGTCCGTGTCCCTCTAAAAGAGGAATATGGTTTTCGTATGAACCCTCAAGACTTAAGCAAGCGGATCACTCCTCAAACCAAAATGGTGGTCCTTAATTCCCCGCATAATCCTACGGGCGCCGTCATGACCCCGGCAGAAATCGAAGCTGTTTGTTTGCTGGCCAAAGAGCATAATTTTTTTATTTTAAGCGATGAAGTTTACCACTTGATGTCTTACGGGGTCAAGGTGGCTTCCCCGGGAGTGCATGATTCTTGCCGTGAGCGCACCATCATCATCAACAGTTTTTCAAAAAGTTTTGCCATGACCGGTTGGCGGCTGGGGTATATTATTGGCCCTGAGTTTTTGATTGAAAGGATATCATTGTTGACCCAGACCATTATTTCTTGCGTGCCGTCATTTATCCAGTGGGCGGGCTTGGGTGTTTTTGATGTTCCCGACGAGGAGATTAAGGCCATGAATGAAGAATTACGCTTGCGCCGGGACTTGTTGGTTGACGGGTTGAATCAATTGCCAGGGGTAACTTGCTTGAAGCCGCAAGGGGCATTTTATGTTTTTGCCAATATTCAAGGCACCGGGATGACCGGTGAACAATTTGCTGACCTGATGCTGCAAGAGGCCGGAGTAGCTTTGTTGCCGGGTTCTAATTTCGGCCAGGAAGCCAATGGCTATGTGCGTTTATGTTATGCCGTTAACTGTGACAGGATCAAAGAAGGGCTTAGCCGCATGAATGGAGTATTGTCCAAACGTTTGTTGACTTCACCTTCACTCAAGGCGCTTTGATGAAACTATCTGATTATGTGGCACAATTTGTATTTGAACAAGGCATACGCCATGTTTTTGTCATCTCAGGCGGGGCCATTATTCATTGCATTGATTCTGTGGCGGCACACCCAGGTCTTCGTTATATTTGTACTCAGCATGAGCAAGGGGCAGGAGCTGCGGCAGATGCCTATGCACGGGTTTCCCAAAATCTGGGAGTTGCCATGGTCACCAGCGGCCCGGGGGCGACCAATCTTTTGACAAGTGTGTGCAACGCTTATTTTGATTCTATCCCGGTTATTTTTATAAGCGGCCAGGTGGCCACTTTCCGTATTAAACCCAATGAACGGCTGCGCCAAAAAGGTTTTCAGGAAACAGATGTTGTTTCGATCTTTAAACCTGTGACCAAATACGCCAAACAGGTCCGTGATGCCAAAGAGATTAAATACGAGCTGCAGAAAGCGGCTTATATAGCCAAGGCCGGCCGCTGCGGTCCGGTACTTTTAGATATCCCGGATGATTTACAAAGAGAAGATATTGATCCGGACCAACTGAAATCCTTTATTCCCCCTTTAAGCGAGGCCCTAGAGCCTGATCAAGAAAAAATCCAGGATTTGATGGAACTTATAAAGTCCGCGGAAAGACCGGTTTTAATTTTAGGGGCAGGAGTGAGAGGTTCCAAGACAATCCCGGAGGCATTGAAGTTTGCTCAGTATTTTCAGCTGCCTGTTTTATTGACGTGGGGTGCTGCTGATATATTGCCCCATGATCATCATTTGAATATGGGGTCAATGGGCGTGTGCGGCCCCCGGGCGGGTAATTTCGCGGTCCAGAACAGCGATCTGGTCATCAGTTTGGGCAGCCGTTTATCACAGATGATCACCGGCGGTAAACAAAATCTTTTTGCCCCGGGTGCCAAGAAAGTCATGGTGGACATTGACAGGGAAGAATTCAATAAATTTACCCCGAATGATCTCCAATTGGATTTGATGATTGAGGCCGATTTACCGGATTTCTTTAAAAGCTGCGCGTTGTTGTATGCTTCGTCGGCCCCGGGGGATGCATTTGCATCATGGCGTGCCCAGATCAAGCAATGGGACAAACAATACCCCATCTGCCTTGAGCCATATTATCAGCGCCGTGAACGGGTGGATGCGTATGTGATGATCAAACAATTGTCCAAGGCGCTTTCGCCGGGAGATATTATTTTGACCGATGCCGGCGGTAATTTGTCCTGGACCATGCAGGCTTTTGAAATTAAAGAAGGCCAACGGTTATTTTCCGCGTGGAACCATTCTCCCATGGGTTATTCCGTCCCGGCCAGCATAGGCGCGGCCCTGGCATCGGGCCGTGAAGTGGTTTGTATTACGGGAGACGGAGGATTGATGATGTGCCTGGAAGAATTAGGCACTATTCGCCGTTATGATCTGCCCGTGAAAATACTCATCTTTAATAATCAGGGCCATGGTATTCAAAAACAAACCATGGACACCTGGCTTAATTCCCGTTATGTTGCGGTGGACCAAAAAACAGGCCTGTATTTTCCGGATTTCATCGAGGTAGGGAAGGTGTTCGGGTTTAAGACATTTTCCATTGCCAATCATGGCCAGATCGATACGGTGTTAAAAGAAGTGATGTCAACCCCGGGGCCGGTTTTGTGCGACATAGCTATTGCCCAAGACCAAAAAATTCTTCCTATGCTTAAATTCGGTTCTGGGTTAGAAAACCTTGATCCCAAAATCGAAGCTGATGAGCTCTCCGGGATCATGGCCATATCCAAAGCAGCGTCAGTCAACAGCCTCCATTCTTAAACTTTAGGTATTGAAGTTATGTTTTATGTCATTTTTGCTTTGCTGCTGTATTGTGTTTCAGTGATGATCCATATCTTTTTCTGCCGCAAGACCACCAAGCCGGGTTTGCAAGCCAAAGCCTACATCATCATAGCGGTAATTCTTATAGGTGTTTATTTCGCGGGAGTTTATACGATAGGGCAAGGAAATTTCCTTGATCCTCATTCCTTATGGGGACTGCCGTTGAAAATCACTTCAGGGGTGGTTTTTATTTTGTTAGTCCCCACCTACCTGATGTTTTATGCGCTGACCCAATTGATGAGCCCGTCGAAAAAGATACTTTTAACGATCGCCAGCCAAGGGAACCCGTCCTATGCGGACATTATGCTTGGCCTGCAGGAAGAAGATTTTATCGGCACACGGTTGAATGATCTATGCGCCTGCGGGTGTGTGAGCCAGATCGAAGGACGCTATGTGTTGAGTTTATCGGGCCGGAAGATCGCGGCGTTTTTGAATATCATGCAGCATGTTTTAGGACGCGAGATGGGGGGGTAGGGATTGATGCAGATGGACCTTCTGACAGTGGGCGTTGGATTTGTTTCATTCGGTATTTTCTTTATTATTCACGTGATCACTTTCCGTTGGTTGAGGCCCGAAGTATTATTAAAATCATTGCGTTTGTGCATGCTTGCCATCGCAGTCCTTCCGCTTATGTTGATGGGAATTCTATTTGTTAATAAGGCGGCCGACGTGTCCCTGCCGGCATGGATACTGGCATCGCTATTGGCCTTGGCTGTAGCGGGATTAGTATCGCTTTTTTATGTCCTTTGCGTATTTGGCCCTTATGAAACTTCGGTGCGCATGCGCATAGTCCGGGAGCTTGACAGAAGGGGACCAGAAGGCCTTTCTTTGCAGGAGCTTTTGGGGCGTTACAGTCCGGAAACAATTTTGAATATCCGCTTGCGCAGATTAATGGGTTCAGGAGACGTTATTGAGAAAAACGGCCTGTATCACTCAGGGAGCAAAAGGAATTTCCTGTTTTTTTCCGACCTTATCGCCGGGATGATCAAAAAATGGATCGGATGACGAAGAACATCGCCTGGCTGGCTTTGACCGCATTGCTGGAATCTTTCCAATGGATGATCATCATAGCCGTAATCGGCAGCTTTATACCAATTCCCACCGATAGTTTTTATTACACTCTTTTT
>Ga0206837_1020_pt1 | contig 28768 bp, 24 predicted proteins | sample Alteio_BWOrgCont_29_FD_152863 | JGI IMG/M metagenome (GOLD analysis project Ga0206837, IMG submission 152863) | Enriched cells from forest soil in Barre Woods Harvard Forest LTER site, Petersham, Massachusetts, United States -... | ecosystem: Environmental > Terrestrial > Soil > Temperate forest >...
GAGAGGATTAGGAAGTTAGGAAATCAAGCTGCGCCTATTATTAAAGTTAAAACCAATTTATGATAAATACAATTTATAAATATTTTCTATTCATTTTCGTAATTTTATTATTATGCGGGATAGCTGTTGTTGGATTCTGCGTGACGGATCAGAAGACACTTGGCATGATAGGTGGCGTTTTAGTATGTTTATTGTCCACGATAGGACTTTTTTTTATAGTTTATAATGGTTTGCGTACAGGTATGCTTCCTGTTATTAGTTATGGATTAGGATTAGGAGGATTGCCAATCTCCCGTAATAGCAATCCATATTGGTTTTGGTTTATTATTATTTCTTTTATTGGCCTAGGATTATTTTTTAGTTTGCTTTTATTGTTTATTATTTTTGTAAAGTAAGAATAGATTTGTTTTTAAGCATATTAGAAAATAAATAGTTATTATGTGTGAGGACCACAAAATTAATATTGTGACGGGTGGATCGGAATTGATATTGCTAAGGATGAACTTGTTATTTTTTGCGACTGATCGTTTTTAGCCAAAGCAGCTCATGCTTCGAGGGAATCCCGAGCCGACGGGCGAGGGATGTCTGAACTGTTCGAACCTTGAAGTTCCAGAGAACTTCAAGGTGAGTTGTTCAGACACCGAAGAAGCATGAGACCTTTGGCGTTAAGAAAACGATGACAGGAGCAAAAAATAACAAGTTCATCCTTAGCAAACATGACTGGATCCCCGACAGAAGCATTCGGGGATGACAAGTATTAGGATGGAATGATAATGAGAATCATTTTTTTGATTAGCCTAATCATTTTAGTAGGATGCAACCAAAAGCATTCAGATAAGCCAAATACTTTAAGTAATCAGCAAAGTCATCAGTTTTCGGGACCTGTTTTGCCTTGGTATTATTGGATGGTGTTTTCGCAAAGTTCACAAAGCTCATCTAAAGCAGTAAAAGGAGAGGCTCAAGAAGAACCAGCAGTCGAAGAATCATTGAAAAGCGAAAGTGAATCGTCCATTGTGAGTGAGACCGAAAGCAAAGGAAGTTCTTCTTCATCGACAAGTGAAGAATAGCCCACGAAATAGGTTGCTATGAAAAATGCTTGGAACACGCTATTTTTGGAAGAACGGCCGTCGATCGGGTTGTCATTTTTCCGCATTTTTGTGGCCCTGACCGTCGGACTGCATATGTTTCCGTCATTCTTTCATTTGGACGACAATTATCTTTCCACAGCATTTAAAACTTTTAATACCAATTTTTTCCCCTTGCCGTTTATCGAATGGGTACAAAAAAGCCCTGACGCTTTAGTCATTTTTTTTGTCTGGTCCTTTTGCCTTACCTGGTTTTGCTTTCTCATCGGCTTGTTTTCACAGATCAGCTGTATTTTAATGACAGGATGCTGTTATTATTTTTACGCGCTTAATGATTTTCATATTGGCACCTTGTCCTGGGACATTTTGCTGGTGACTTTGTTTTTAATGTGCGTGACTTCGTATCATGGAGATTACTTTTCCGTTGATGCTTTGCGCCGCGGGGACATTGATGCCTGGCGGTGTCGACGCCCGTTTTTTATCCAGCGGCTATTGCAGCTGCAGTCGGCATCCACGTTTTTTTTCACCGGCCTTTATAAGATCACAGGCGAAGGCAATTGGATCACAGGTAATCCCATTTATTATTTGATGAATTATCCTTCAGAAGGGGTGACCAAACATTTTCTTTTGAAGGAATGGATGTCCGTGCATCCGCATTTTTGCTACCTGACCGGCCTAATGATCGTGGCGACGGAACTTTCCATGCCGATTTGGCTTTTTATCCCCCGTACCCGCCGGGCAGCGATTGTTTTAGGGTTATGCTGGCATGTTTTACTGGTCCTGACCCTGGATGTGCCAACGATCTTTTTCTTTTTGTTCCCCGCACAGTTGATGCTGTTTATCCATCCGCAAAAAATAATAGACTGGATTGAAAGCAAACGCCGCATCAATGCCGGCAGCCCCCGGCCGAAAATAATCTATGACGGAGAATGCGGTTTCTGCCGTTCAAGTGTAAGGATATTGCAAGTGATGGATCTATGGGGGAAGCTTGAATATATTCCGGGACCCAAGGGCATGAGTGAAATGAAACTTTATTTTTCAGACGATAAAATTTATGGAGGGTTTTTTGCCTTCCGCAGGCTCGTGTGGGTATTGCCCATGCTTTATCCAATGATAGCATTCGTTTATTTTCCAGGAGCAGGGATCCTGGGGCCTTTGGCCTACCAATGGATTGCCCGCAACCGTTATTTGTTCCCGGTATTCCATACTTGTGCCAGCGGACAATGTCATTTATGATCTCCACCCGTCAAATCCCCAGGGTCATCTGGATCCACACCATTTTGATCATCGCTATCGGGCTTTTGAGCCTTTACAGCGCTTCTTTTAATAACAATGTGGTGGGAGTTTCGGTGTTTTACGACCAGCTTTTTTGCGCTGTCTTAGGGATTTTGCTGATGTTTTTATTAGCTCGTGGGGATTACCGGAAATTCTTTGATGTGGCGTATATAGTTTACGGCATCAGTGTGGTTTTTTTGATTTTAGTACTTGTAATGGGACGGCAAGCCCTGGGTGCCACACGCTGGTTTTCGGTCGCTGGTTTCAGCTTTCAGCCTTCCGAATTCTCTAAGCTCGCCATCATCTTTTTTTTAGGCCGTTATTTTTCACAACGGCGTCCAAAACTGTTCTTTGATTTTTCCAGCTCCTGGCGCGACATTTGGGGTGATTTGATCTGGCCTTTGATATTGGTGGTTATTTCGATGGCCCTCATTTTTAAACAGCCGGATTTGGGGACCGCTATATTAGTGATGGGCATTTTTCTGGTCATGCTTTATGCCAGCGGTATTGCCCTCAAGTTTTTTGTGGGTTTGCTCGGGTTTTTGGGGCTCTTGATGCCATTGGCTTGGGCATTTTTAAAACCGTATCAAAAAGACCGTTTGCTGGTTTTTCTTAATCCCAGCCACGACCCTTTGGGCGCGGGGTATACCATTACCCAGTCAAAGATCGCTGTAGGCTCCGGCCAGCTTTTAGGCAAGGGGTGGCTTTCCGGCACACAAAACCAGTTAAATTTTTTACCCGAGAGGCACACGGATTTCATTTTTTCCGTCATCGGTGAGGAATGGGGCCTTTTGGGAGGTATTGTTTTGGTCTATTGTTACGGCATCATCATTTATTGCGGTTTTAAAATTGCCCGGCACAATAAAGACCCTTTCGGGCAGTTGGTGGCCGTCGGCATCGTCAGTATTTTGGCCATGCAGGTGGTGATCAATATCGGCATGGTCATGGGGCTTTTGCCGGTGGTGGGGATTACCTTGCCATTAATCAGTTATGGCCGTACTTCTTTTATGGTTTTTGCCCTATTGCTGGGATTTTTATTGAATTTGAGCAAGAAGCGGACTATTTTTTAAAACCACCTCTGGACAATATCTTGTGTAATAGGTATAGTAAATAATATGCAACATTTCCGTAAAGTCGTGAATAAGCAGTTAGGCGAAATCTTGGTCGAACGCGGAGTCCTTTCGCGTGCCAAATTGGAAGAAGTTCTGGTTTTCCAAAAAGGAAAAGGCATTCTTTTGGGTGAAGCTTTAGTCCAGATGAAATTGGGCACCGAAGAGGACGTGGTGCAGGCCTTGACTTGTCAATACGGTTTTCCCTATCTGCCTTTGGCCAATTATGAAATTGCCCCTGATGTTGTAGCGACTGTTCCTCGAACTGTATGCAAGCAGCATTGTTTGGTCCCTATTGATAAAATAGGCCGTAGTTTGACCCTGGCCATGGCCAATCCTTTGGATGTCCTGGCCCTGGAAGATGTCGAGAAGGCCACCGGCTGTTCAGTGCAAGCATTTGTCAGTACAGCGACGGAAATTAACAGTGCCATCAATCGTTATTACGAAGCGCGCTGATGTTGCCCACTCAAGGAACCCTCAAAGAAATTCTCCTGCGTGACCATATCGTAGCTCCCGAAGACCTCAACCGGGCCATTGCAGAGCAGGAACACTCCGGCGGGGAGTTAAGCAGGGTGCTGCTAAGGCTTAAACTGGTCACCGAAGACCAGTTAAGCGTCGTCTTAAGCGAAGCCTTGCAATTACCCCTGATCAATTTGAGTTTATTCAGGATTGATCCCTCCCTGTTAAAATTAATCCCTAAAGAAACAGCTGAAAAATATTTATTGATCCCCATCTCCAGGCTCAATGATCAGCTGACCATTGCTATGGTTGATCCTCTGGACATGTTGACCATCGACAATATCAAGGCCATGACATCCATGTCGGTCAGTGTTGTTTTGGCCAGGCCCAAAGAAATGCGTGCCGCCATTGAGCGCGGTTACGCGCAAAATAATTCGTCGGATCTTGAGGAGATTTTTCAGGGCATTAAAGACACCAAAGAGGCGGAAAGCCTTGAGTTAGTCAAAGATAATGCTCCCAAGAGGTTTGTTGAGAACCTCAGCGAAGAGGCGCCGATCATTACGTTGGCCAATACGATCATCCAGCAGGCGGTGGTGGCCAAGGCCAGCGATGTGTTCATCGAGCCTATGGAAACCTGCCTGCGCATCCGTTATCGCATCGACGGTTATATCAGGGAAATCGACCGCATGTCCAAAAACCTGCATTTTCCCCTGATATCCCGTATCAAGGTCATTTCAAGCCTGGATATTGCCGAGCACCGTCTTCCGCAAGACGGGAGATTCCGGATCATGACTAATCAAAACAAAGAGGTGGATTTCCGCGTCAATGTACTGCCTACCGCCATGGGAGAAAAAATTGTTTTGCGCGTTTTGGACAAGAACCAGGAAATAGCGGACATTGATAAGCTGGGGTTTGAACCCGGTTCCCTGGAAAAATTAAAAGAGTGCTGCCAAAAGCCCCACGGCATGATTTTGGCCTGCGGCCCTACAGGCAGCGGCAAGACCACGACTTTGTATGCGATCCTTAAATATATCGATTCCCCGGGAAGGAACATTGTGACCGTGGAAGATCCGGTGGAATTTCAAATGAAAGGGTTTAACCAGGTCAACATACGCACGGAATTCGGTTTGTCCTTTTCAGCGGCCTTGCGTTCCATTTTACGCCAAGATCCGGACGTGATCCTCATCGGCGAGATCCGGGACTCGGAAACACTGGATATCGCGGTCAAGGCGGCATTGACCGGGCATCTGGTGGTCTCCTCCCTGCACACCACGACGGGCCCTGGCTCCATCACCCGCATGGTCAATATGGGTGTTGAACCGTTTTTGATCACTTCCTCGGTGGTGGCTATTGTGGCCCAGCGCCTGGTTAGGCGGGTATGTATGAAGTGCCGTGAGCTTTACACGGCCACTGATGAGATGATTAAAGAATTTCACCTCAAAGAATTATTGCCGAACCATAACGGGCAGTTTTACAAACCCCGCGGGTGCGCTCAATGTTTGAAAACCGGCTATAAGGGGCGGGTAGGAATCACGGAATTACTGGTATTGACCAATAAAATTAAAGAATTGATATTAGTTTCAAGTTCAGAGGCAGACATTAAAAATGCGGCACGGTCCCAAGGCATGGTAACGATGCGCGAGGACGCAGTCATCAAAGCCTCCCAGGGGTTGACGACTTTGGAAGAAGTGATCCGTTTGACGGCACCTGATTAATAATATTTATGGATACAACACAAGAACGGATTATAAAAACGCTTAAAAGCCTGCCGAATATCGACCCGGCGGACATTGACGCGTTGATGGCAGCCCAGCAGGATAAAAAAATAAGCTTGGTCAAAGCCTTGCTAAAACAGGGGATTATCTCCGAGCGGGACCTGCTGGTCCTCTTGATGCGCGAGCTGCACATACCTTCCATTGACCTGACCAAATACCGTTTCGATGAACGCCTTAAAAGCATTCTTCCGGAAAAGAGCGCGCGTCAGTATATGGTGATGCCGATATCTTTGCTAGGGAGCACCTTGACAGTGGCAATCGCTGATCCGTTAAATGTATTTATCATGGATGATTTGCGTAATGTGACAGGCAAGGAAATTGAGATCGTACTCGCCTCTGAAAGCCAGATATTAGGGGTCATTGATCACTTTTACAGCTTACCCTCTGTGGCCATGGTCCATGGAAGTCTGGATGCCGAGACCAAGGGCTATGAAATTTTACAGAACAAGGACAGCCAGCAAGACAGCCCCCAAGAGCCGGAGAAGACACACTTTGTGGAGGAAGCTCCGGTTATCCGCATTGTTAACCTGATCATCAAGGAAGCGCTGGCTCAGCGGGCATCCGACATCCACATAGAACCTCTGGAGCAAGGGATGCGTGTGCGGTTTCGTATCGACGGAATATTGCAGGACATTTTGACCATCCCCAAGGAAAGTAAAAATGCGGTGGGGGTGCGCATTAAACTGATGTCGAATTTGGACATCACCAATACCCAAACCCCCCAGGACGGGCGTTTCAAAATGAAGGTGGGCCAGCAGGAAGTGGATTTCCGCGTGTCAATGCTCCCGACGACATTTGGCCAGAAAATAGTCATGCGCGTGCTTAATAAAAGCAATATTTCGGTGGGCCTGTCTAAATTAGGTTTTTCAAAAAATGCGCAGGTACTCCTGGAAGATTCTATTTATAAGCCTTACGGGATGATCCTGGTGACCGGCCCTACCGGCAGCGGTAAAACCACGACGCTATATTCTTTAATCAACAAGTTAAATACACCTGAGAAAAATATAATAACCATTGAAGACCCGGTGGAATACCTGGTGGACGGCCTGACTCAAATTGAAGTCAGATCAGAAATTGGGCTTAATTTTGCCGCGGGCCTGCGCGCAATTTTACGCCAGTCGCCGGATGTGGTGATGGTGGGTGAAATCCGGGACGCGGAGACAGCGGACATTGCGATCAAAGCGTCACTCACGGGACAGCTGGTCCTTTCGACCTTGCATACGAATAGCGCGTCAGGTGCTGTGACCCGTCTGGTGGATATGGGCCTTGAGCCTTTTTTGGTGGCTTCCAGCCTTGTATTAGTCTGTGCACAGCGGCTGTGCCGCCGGATTTGCGACTCATGCAAAAAACCTGTGGAAATAAAGCCGGAAATTTTGAAAAAAATCCAGCATCGGATCAAGCCGGGAATTGTTTTATATGAAGGCAAGGGCTGTGAGCGTTGCCGCGGTACCGGGTATAAAGGCCGCGTAGGTGTCACAGAAGTCCTGCAAATCGATGACAACATCCGTGACATGCTCTTAAAAAGAAAAACGTCCATAGACATAACCCGCTATGCCCAGAAAAATCAGGGTATGAAATTGCTTTTTGACGATGTTGTTGATAAAATGAACGCGGGGGAGACCACATTGACAGAAGTTTTTCGCGTGGCTTGTGAAGATGAAGAATAAAACAGGAAATACACATGGACGCCTATAAAGTTTTGCTGGGAGAAATTTTAATTCAACGCAAAAAGATCACCCGTGAACAGCTGGAAAGTGCCCTGCAAGCGCAGAAGCAAAAGGGCGGTTTTATAGGTGAAATTCTTGTTAACTTTGGACTTCTTGACGAACGGGACATTGTGGTGGCGTTAGTCATACAGTACGGCCTGCCGTATATTGCCGTCAATAAATACACCATTGACCCTCAGATTGTAAGTTTGATCCCCAAAGAAGTGGCCCAGAAAGAAAAAGTGATTGCACTGGACCGCATCGGCGAAATTTTAAGTGTGGTGATGGCCAGTCCTTTGACCGATGATAAGAAAAAATATTTGGAAACATTGACCAAATGCCAAATTGCGACTTTTATTTCTACTAAAGCGGAAATTGAAGAGGCCATTGCGCGTAATTATTAAGAGGAACATGAACCATGCCTACGTATAAATACACTGCACGCGATCAGGAAGGCAAAGGTGTCACAGGACGGATTTCCGCGGAAAATGAAACAGTGATCGTGGCTGAGCTGCGCAAACGCAATTTGATTATTTTAAGCATTTCTGAAGAAAAAGAATCGGTTTTTAAGAAATCCTCCAAGCCCCGGGGCGGGAAAAAAGTCAAACCGGAAGACCTGGTCATTTTTACCCGCCAGTTTGCCACGATGGTGGATGCCGGCATACCCATTTTACAATCTTTGGAAGCGCTGAGTGAACAAACCGCTAACCTCAGGTTCAAAGCGGCGCTCGAAACTATCCGTGAGGACATACAAACTGGCAGCAGCCTTTCCAGCGCTTTTGCCAAGCATCCGAAAATATTTGACCAATTGTATGTGAACATGATCCGGGTAGGTGAGAGCGGCGGGATGCTTACCGCCATCCTTGAGCGCGTGGCCATGTATTTGGAAAAAAGCGAGCGGCTCCGTCAAAAAGTGCAGGGGGCCATGATTTATCCGTCGGTGGTCGTGAGCATGGCGATGTTGATCACCGTTGGATTGCTCGTCAAGGTCGTCCCTACCTTTGCCCAGATTTATTCATCCCTGGGCCAGCAATTACCGGTGATGACCCAGATGCTGATTGGTTTCAGTGATACACTTTCACATAATCTTATATTCTTAGTGGCCGGCGGTTTCGTTGTTGTATTTCTTTTTAACAAATATAAAAAGACACCCTCCGGCCATATTCGGGTGGACACCTTTCTTTTAAAGCTGCCGATATTCGGAGATTTGATTTGTAAAGTTTCTGTCAGCCGTTTTTGCCGGACCTTCGCTACTTTAAACCAAAGCGGTGTGCCTATTTTGGAATCATTGGATATTGTCGGAAAGACCTGCGGCAACAGGGTGATAGAACTTTTAGTCGATGACATCAAGGCCAGTGTCAAGGAAGGCGAGAGCATTGCCGTGCCATTGTCTAAAAGCACCATTTTCCCGCTGATGGTCACCCGCATGATCGCCATCGGCGAGAAGTCCGGGCAACTGGAGAAAATGCTGTCCAAAGTCGCTGAATTTTACGACGAACAGGTGGATTCGGCGGTTGAGGGCCTGACCAAATTGATCGAGCCTTTGATTATCGGTTTTTTAGGGATCGTGGTTGGATTTATCGTGATCGCTTTATTTTTGCCGATTTTAAATATGGCATCAAACATTCATTAGTTAGGGCGCGGCCAAATGTTACGATTATTCTTTATTGTTATTTTAGGGACGGGGTTCTTTGCCGGCCCAGGATTCGCCCAGGACGATTATGCCGGGACCACCTCTGCCTTTCAGGATGTTCTGTCTAATTTAAAAGAAAGTGTCACCAAGTTGGCAACGGACAATGATCAATTGGCGGCCCGTGATACGGCCATAAAACAGCAGGTTTTACAGTTGCAGGCGCAGTTGGGGCAGTTAGAAGCCCAGGGCGTCCTTTTAGAAAGGAAAGCGGCCCGATGGCGGGACAATAATCCAGGCCGCGCCCAGCCATTTGAGGCGCCGCCACCGGACACCCGGGCCGGGGAAAGCCGCCAAAAAGAAAAATTAAAATTGATGAAAATGATTTATGACAGCCAGCAGCGGCAAGAAATGCTGCAAGAAAGGCCTTCAGCCAACGGAGAGGCCCAGTGGGATGATACCCAACAGCGTCAACTGGAATCGGAGTTAAAGGTTTTAGAAAAAAATTATGTCCAGCTGAAAGATTTAATGGACCAATTGGGCAAAAAATCCCAAAGCGTCCAGTTGACAGTCAGTCAGCGAATTGAAGGGGAAAAGTTACAGGGCAGCATCGATGATTTAAACCGCCAGGGCGTGGGGTTAAAGTCTGATTTAGATGATCTTCGTTCTCAAATGGTAGACTTGGACAAACGCAAATCCCAGCTGGAGGTAATGATCAAGAAGTTGCCTTAAAAAATCCATAAAAAATAGGGATATTGTTTACTCCGCTTCCGTGAATCTGATAACATATGTCAAAGGTCCGGGGAGTACAAGTCAAAGGAAAGCATGGATTATAAGAAATTATTTGATCAATATTTGTCATTGCTCAGCAAATTTATGCCTAAGCCTGCCGCAGCCCCGGTCATCGGCATTGATATCGGGACCTCTTCGATTAAAGCGGTGGAATTAGGCCTGTCTGCCGGGGCGGTTGAAATCCGCCGTTGGGCCATTGAACCCCTGGTGGGCAATGACACTAAAAGCGCTTTAAAAAAAATCGGCGAACGCCTGGACTTTAAAGACCAGAGCCTGGTTTCCTCGATTTTTGGCAAGGGGACATTGATCCGCTATGTAGATTTGCCCCGCATGCCGCTGGAAGACCTGCGTAAATCATATATTTATGACCTGGATAAATATTTTCCTTTTGATGCCAAAAGTATTTACACGGATTGTTGTATTTTAGACCCCGAGAATAAAGACAAGAAGATGCTGGTTTTGCTGGCGGCTGTCAAACGGGAAATGGTGGAAGACCGTTTAAAATTGTTTAAAGATGCCGGGTTTGAGTTAAACCGCGTGACCATCAACTCGATCGCGATCGCCAATGCTTTTGACCGCCTGGGGCCGGAGGTTACAGCATCGGGGAAAGCCAAGGCAGTATTGGACATCGGCGGATCATCGTCTTGCCTGATGATTTTTAAAGATTCCACTCCGCGCTTTGCCAGGGACATATTCGTCGGCAGCCAGGAAATGACGAAAAAAATTGCCAATGCCCTGGGGGTTGATGAGGGGCAAGCCGAGGCCATTAAGCGCCAACCTGGCGAAAAATTGGCCCAAGTCATTGAAGCTTGTGACATGCTGATCAATAATTTGATCACTGAAATCCGTTTGTCGATGGATTATTATATGACTGAAAAAAATATCCAGGTCGATGAACTTTTTTTAGGGGGAGGGGGCTCATTATTAAATGGCATTGAAGGCGTGTTTGAAAAAAGTTTAGGGTTGCCGGTCAAGATTTGGGACCCTTTGCTGAAGGTGCGTTTAAATGCCCCGGCAGCAGGCGAGGACATTAAAAGTTATGCCGCGCAGTTTGGCGTGGCCATAGGCTTGGGGCTGTAAATCATGATAGATATTAATTTAATTCCAGCAGTTTTGAGAAAAAACGGCCAAGGGGCTTCAAGTTCCTTGACGATCAATCTCCCCAAAGAAATCCTTTTAGGAGTGGGGGCAGGATTGATTTTGCTTGTACTGACAGTCCATCTTATTTTAGGTGCCATATGGTTTGCAGGTTTGGGACGTTTATCAGTTTACAGGGCAAGTTGGCAGAAGGTATTGCCCGATAAAACCGTACTGGATTCCATCAAAAGTGAGTCTATGGATTTAAAAAGGAAGATCAGCATGATTTCTGATATGACAGTTAAAAAATCGGTGTCATGGGCCCCAAAATTCAATGCTATCAGCGACGCTTTGCCCAGAGGGCTTTGGATCAGGAAGATGACTTTAGATAAAACCAGCCTGGTTGTGGAAGGCAGCGTCGTTTCAAAGACCCAGAGTGAAATTAATAATGTGGGAGGGTTTTTATCTGCCTTAAAACAAAATGATTATTTTATGAAAGATTTTACTTCGCTGGAAGTCAATTCCATCCAGCGGAGCAAGAACAATACTGTAGAGGTCACTGATTTTACCGTCATGGCTAAAGTAAAATGAAAATAGACTTATCCAAAACCCTTGAATCCTTCAATAATTTAAACGACCAGTCTCGTTATGCCGTATTGGGTGGAGTGGTTGTCATGATTATATTAATAGACGCATTTCTTTTGGTATTGCCTCAAATCGGCAGCATTGCCGATATCAATGACCAGATAAAAAGAATGTCCGAAGATACTCAACAAGTCTTGATAGACCGGCAGCGGACAAACGAGCTTAAAAAAAATCTCCAGGATGCGCGTGGTCAATTGAGCTTATTAAGCCAGAAAGTCCGCCCCATCCAGGAAGTCCCCATAATTCTCAGCACCATTTCCAGTATTGCCAATCAATACGGCGTTAAAATTGACCAATTGGAACCTGAAAAAGGCTCGCAGGAAGCTTTAACAACATCTGCGGATGGCAAGTATTACGCTTTACCCATTGAGATTAAGGCCCATGGCGGGTATCATATGTTTGGGCGGTTCTTGAACAAACTGGAAAATGAAAATATATTTTTTATTTTAAAAGATTTTATCATCCAAAACGACGAGAAGGACGCTAACACGCATTTATTTTCCCTGACCATTAAAATTATTCTGGTGGACAGGGCTTCGCCTGGTAAAAGTCTATGAAATTACTGATTTTTTTGTCAATATTTTTATCTGCGAATTCGCTTTATGCCCAGGAAAATTTTGTGTATGATGATCATGGAAAACGTGATCCCTTTGTGCCTTTAGTGTCTTCGATCGGATTGGTGATTACCTATGACCAGGATTTGTCAGTGAATGATTTGGACCTGGAAGGGATTGTGGCGGACCCGTCAGGGAATAATGTCGCGCTCATTAACAACAAAATTATCAAGATCAACGATCAAGTCGGCCCTTATGTAGTCAATGCCATCGCCCTTGATCATGTTGAATTTTTAAAAGGTACCGATAAATTTATATTAAAGCTGAAAAAGGGAGCGATGTAATGTTAAAGTTTATGTCCAGATCAGCCATTTTGATGCTGGCCATGGCTTTTATGCCGATAGTCTGGGCTGATGCGCCAACCAGTCCGGGTGTAACAACACCCGCTGAGGTGATTCCGGCCAATTTAACTGCAGAAGCGGCGCATGTTAGTTTGGATTTCCAGGATGCAGACATCAGGAATGTTTTGAAAGTGCTGGCTTTTAAAAGCGGGGTGAATATTGTGGCAGCACCCGATGTGACCGGGGTCGTTAATATTGAACTAAAAGATGTGCCTTGGCAGAAGGCCCTGGATGTGATCCTCTCCACCTATGGGTATGGGTTTGTCCGCAAGGACAACATTATTTCGGTGATGACTATTGAAAATTTGAAAAAGTACCGTGAGGATTCCCTGGCCCTGGAAGCCCAGGAACCTTTAATTTCCAGGACATTCCCCCTCTCCTTTGCCAAGGCCCAGGACGCGATGAAGGTTATTGATAAATTGATTAGTAAACGGGGGTTTATTAATTTTGATGATCGCACCAACGCGCTTATTATCCGGGACCTGGAAGGTAATTTGGAGTTGATAACCGGTGTTATCAAGTCTATTGACACCATCACTCCGGAAGTGATGATCGAAACCAAGGTCATTGAAACAGATTTAAATAATACTGATACTTTGGGAATAGACTGGGTGATGCAGGCAAGCGTTTCAGGATCCAGTTTGCCGACGACTTTTCCTTTTAGCCAGTCAAAAGGGTCAGGGGCCCCTGGAAAGTTTGCCGGCACGACATTTTTTCCAACGACAACTTCAACTTTGTCAGGAATTGCCGCCCCCACTTTAGCATCTGCAACAACGACGGGATTTTCTTACGGGACAATCAATGCTTCTTCGCTTTCCGCCACCCTGGCCGCTTTGAGCACGCATGGAACTACGCGGACCCTTTCAAATCCGCGTGTCGTGACACTGGACAATGAGAAGGTTACATTTAATGTTGGGCTTCAATATCCGATGCCGCAGTATTCGTTTAACTCGAGTACCGGACAGCAGCAGATTTCAGGATATACTTTTACACCTATCGGCATTAATTTTGAGGTTACACCACATGTGAATAACGCGGGATGGATAACATTGGATTTGCATCCGGACATATCAGCGATTGATCAGTTGGTGACGCTACAGCAGGGCTCGAGCACGAGCTCACCCGTGCAAATACCGGAACTCAGTGACCGGGCCATCCAAACCAAGGTGATGGTGGAAAACGGGAAAACCCTGGTGATGGCGGGTTTGATTAGCGATGTCAAGACTGATACAAAGAACAAAGTCCCTTTCTTGGGGGACATTCCTTTGCTGGGCAAGCTATTCAGCAGCACCAACAAGACGCTAGTCAGGACCGAATTGCTGATTTTCTTGACACCGCACATCATTACAGCTGATAAAAATTCTGCTTCGGCTGCAATCCAATAGTTTTCATCCTGCGTGAGAATGCATTATTTTTCTAAACACGTTAAAGGAGAGAAAACTGTGCCTAAAGAAATCCTTATTCAAGTCGCCCAGGACGAGAGGCGAGTAGCGGTCTTGGTAGACGGCAAGCTGGATGATTTTTATATTGAGCTTGACCGCCATCAATCCATGCTTGGCAATATCTACAAAGGCAAGGTCGAGTCCATCTTGCCGTCGATAAACGGGGCTTTTGTCAATATCGGGCAGGAAAAAAACGGTTTTTTGTATTTGACCGATGCGGATAATCCTTTTCTCAATGATATTGAGAAAATCGAGGATGAGCCCAAACCAAGCGTTCCCCAAAAAATCCTTAACATGATCCTTCACAAGCCCGCGGCTGCAGAAACTGCACCGGCTCCTCAAAGTCCTGTACAGGCCCATCAGGGCCGTCCTGTCCATAAGGACAAAAATGAGTTGCCTTTAAAGAAGGACCAGGAAATTTTAGTGCAGGTTGTCAAAGACCCCTTTGGCACCAAGGGGGCGAGGCTCACCACCCATATCAGCCTGGCCGGGCGTTTTGTGGTATATATGCCGGTGGACAAGCACAGCGGTATTTCCAAAAAAATCGATAAACCTGAAGAGCGCCAGCGCCTGCGGGATATTTTAAGGACTTTCACCTTTGTTAAAAGCGGAGGGTTTATTATCCGTACAGCCTCCATGGAGCAGGGTGAAAAAGAAATTTTCCGCGATTCCAAGTTCCTGGTCAATAAATGGCATGAGATCCGTGAATTGTCCAGGAAAAAACAGCCGCCTGCCCTTATATATGAGGAAGGCTCCCTGATCTGGAAGGTGATCCGGGACTTGCTTAAGGACGATGTGCAGCATGTGATCATCGATTCCAAGGATGAGTTTATTAAAATGCGCAAGTTCGCGCAGAATTTGATCGGCCCTGAGGTGATTGATAAAATCCATTATCATCCGGGGCCCCAGACCTTGTTCGATGCCAAAAACGTGTCGCGCGAGCTGGATAAAATTTATGAGCCAAAGGTATATCTTAAGTCCGGTGCGTATGTGGTCATTGAACCGACGGAAGGGGTGACGGTCGTGGATGTCAACAGCGGCCGTTTTAAGGGCAGGGGTACGCCGGAGGACGCGGCTTTTGCGGTCAACCTGGAAGCGGCACCCGAGATCGCCCGCCAGCTGCGTTTACGGGATTTGGGCGGTATCATTGTCATTGATTTTATCGACATGAACCGTGAAGAACACAAGCGCAAGGTGCTTAATGCCCTGCGTGATGGATTAGTCAAAGACCATGCCAAGACCGAGGTCAACCGCATCTCCCAGCTGGGCCTGGTGGAAATGACCAGGGCGCGGACGGGCAAGACCATTGAATCGCTGGAATTTCATGATTGTCCTTATTGTGAAGGGCGGGGGAAAGTCAAAATAAATTGAGCGGACCAAACAGCCATTGGGATGAATTTTTTCCGCCAAAATGCTAATTGCTACTTACTGATTCCTGGATAAGTCAGGAGCAAAAACACGCATTTTGGCTCCAAAAATTATCCCAACGTCTGTTTGACGCAATATACCTCCACTTGACTAATCTTCGAATCCCTGTATAATACGAACTTTCTAAAAGGAGACACATATGTTCGCAGTGGTTCAGGTAGGTAACAGTCAGTTTAAAGTCAGCGAAGGCGATATCATCCAGGCCAATCGGCTGGATTATGAAAAAGGCCAGAGCATTGTCCTGGATAAGGTTTTGCTTTATTCCGACGGTAAGAATGTTAAATTAGGACAGCCGTATTTGAAAGATGTCGAGGTCAAGGCAGAAATCCTTAACCAAATGCGCGCACCCAAGGTCATTGCCTATAAGTACCGCAAGCGCAAAGATTCCGCGCGCACACATGGCCATCGCCAGGATTTGACAACCGTTAAAATTGCAAAAATTTCTGTTTAATCATTTTTGAAATTAAAACCCGAAATTTACAATAGGATGTCGTGAATAACGCTAATCTTTTGGGCTAAAATAGTTTAGAAAAGCCTCGCCATACCACTGCGGGTATGGCTACGTTTTTCTAATCTATTTTATCTCCAAAATCTTAGCATTCTTCATCGACACCTATTATAAAATCCGGGTTTGGATCCCGGTCTCCCGCTTGGTTACGGGGCACCGGGATTTTTAATTTAATTCCCCCCTCTTTTTTTAAAGAGGGGGTTAGGGGGAGTTCATGGCATTTGTTGATCAGGCACGTATTGAAGTCCAGGCCGGTAACGGAGGCAAAGGCTGCGAAAGCCATTATAGCGATAAGTACACGCGTTATCCCATTTGTAATGGCGGGGATGGGGGGCGCGGGGCTAATATCGTCTTTGAGGCGGACCGCAATTTGCATACCCTTTTGGATTACCGCTTTCGGCAGCATTATGTAGGCAAAAGCGGCGGCCATGCCAGCAGTAATAATAAAACCGGCAGAAGGGGCGAGGATTGTATTTTGCGCGTTCCCGTGGGCACGGTCCTGTGGGATTTTGACACAGATTTATTGATCCGTGATTTGACCGAGCATGGGGAAAGCGTGATTGTGGCCCGCGGCGGCGAAGGCGGCCGGGGCAATAATCATAACCGAACGGTCCTGCCTCCTCATGCAGGTGAGAAGCGCATGATACGCCTGGAATTAAAGATCATTGCTGATGTGGGGTTGGTGGGTTTCCCCAATGCCGGCAAATCAACACTCATTTGCGCGGTTTCCAAGGTCAAATCCAAGATCGCCAACTATCCCTTTACCACCAGGGCCCCGATTTTGGGCATTGTCAAAGATGAGGATGATGAAGACAAGAATTTTGTGATGGCGGATTTGCCGGGGTTAATTGAAGGTGCCCATGAAGGCAAAGGACTCGGGTATCAATTCCTCAAACATGCCGAACGCACTAAAATCCTGGTGCATGTAATTGATATGTCAGGTAGCGAAGGGCGCGACCCTATTGATGATTATAATCAAACTTGCGAAGAACTAGATTTATATAGTGAAGAATTGATGCAGAAGCACAGGATACTCGTGGCCAATAAAATGGACCTGCCTGATGCCAAAAAGAACCTGGCACGTTTCAAGCGCAAAGTCACCAAGGACATTATTTCCATTTCCGCCAAAGATAAGCAAGGCTTAGATAAGCTTTTGGCAAGTATCAGATTATTGCTATAATAATAACTCAAATCAAAGGAGGGATTATGAGGACAAGAGTTTTTGCGGCCGTAACATTCATGATGGTTGTTGTTTTTCTTTCATCAGCAAGGGCAGAAGGTATTAAGGAAGGCAAATGGAGCATGACCATGGTGACCAAGATGGGTAATGAGTCTCCGGAGATGGCTAAAGCGATGAAGCAGATGCAGAATTTACCGCCGGAAGCGTTGGCCATGATGAAGCAGAGGGGCATTCAAGTAGGCGGGGATGGCCAGGGCATGACGATCACAGTTGCGCAGTGCCTTACCAAGCAAAATCCGGTGCCGAAACGCGAGCATTCAGATAAGCATTGTAAGGAAACGCATGAGATCAATGGCGACACCGTCACCTTTAGCTCGAGCTGTAATTATAATGATACGCAAATGGAATCGAACGGGACTGTTAAATATTCTGGGGATACAATGGAAGGGCATATCAAGTCGCATGGAACAGCCGGCGGCCGGCCCATGGATAATACGATCGATATTACCGGACAGTATGTGGGGCCGTGTTCGTAAACGAGTGTCATTTTCTAAGGAGGCATTATGTGTCCAATTACCCACTTCAGTTATTTAGCAATTGGGGTAGCCGTAGTCGCCAGTTTTATTTTTGGTTTCCTATGGTATGGACCGGTATTCGGTAAGACCTGGGCCGGACTGATGGGCTTCAAAATGGATAGTAGTAAATGCGGCAAGCCTCCGGTTTCATCGCTCTTGTTAACGCTTTTAGGGACTGCACTCACAACCTTTGTAATGGCTTATATTTTGTATCATTCTCAGTTGTATTGCAGCTTTGGCGTGGCATTTATGATTTGGCTTGGGTTTTATGTGCCTTTGCTGTTTGGCACTGTGACATGGGAAGGCAAGCCCTGGAAATTGTTTGGGCTGAATGTCGTCTATTATTTGCTGAACCTTCAGCTGATCGCAGCTATTTTGACGTACCTACGCTAAGCGGACACGGACATAAAATATGACACGCACATTTCAAAGACCTATTAAACGCATTGTAGTCAAGCTCGGCTCCAGCCAGATTGCTGATACCAAAATGCGCCCGCGGACGTTACAGCTCTCATCGCTGTGCAAGCAAATCAGTCAATTGCGTAAACAGGGCATTGAGGTGGTACTGGTTTCGTCCGGAGCCATTGCATTGGGCATGGGCGAGTTAGGCGAAACCAAACGATCGACGGAATTAGCCCAGTTGCAAGCACGCGCAGCCATTGGTCAGGCGGCTTTGATGCGCCTTTATAGCGAATTGCTGCGTAAAGTGGGCCTTAAATGCGGCCAGGTACTTTTGACCTGGGATGATTTTGATAATCGCACCCGCTTTTTAAACGCCCGCCATACCCTGGAAGCTATTTTGAAAAAAAAGGTCGTTCCTGTTATCAATGAGAATGACACGACATCCACTGATGAAATCAAGTTCGGTGACAATGATAAATTATCCGCCTTGGTGGCCAGTCTTTTGCATGCAGATTTGCTGGTGATCCTTTCTGATGTGGAAGGCTTGTATGACGCAAATAAGAAGGTGTATGAAGAGGTCCGTGAGATTACTGAAGAAATCGAAGGGATTGCTGAGGGCACTAAAAATGCCCATATGGCCCGTGGCGGCATGCGAGCTAAAATTGGTGCTATCAAGATTGCCACGCACGTGCGCATACCCTGCGTAATTACGGCCGGAAATATCAAGGATGTTTTGGTACGTTTGGTGGCGGGTGCGCGCATCGGCACTTATTTTATAGAACGGCAAGAAAAATTATTAGACGGGGATTCGGAACATGAATTTATCCGCTCACATTTTAAAAATAGCAAAGGCGGCTAAAAAAGCTTCCTATCCAATGGCTTTGATCAGCACGAATGAGAAAAACCACGCGCTGATGCAAATGGCCAAAGCTTTGGAAGCCCAGCAGTCCTATTTAATTAAGGAAAACGCCAAGGATTTGGCTGCAGCTTCAAAAGCCAATTATTCCAAAGCCCTCATCGATCGCCTGACGCTTAATCCTAAAAGAATTTCTGCCATGTCTGATGGCTTGCGTGAGACCGCCAAACTCAAAGACCCGGTGGGTCAATTGCTGGAAACGATCCGCCGTCCCAATGGCCTTTTGATCAAAAAAATCCGTGTGCCTTTAGGTGTTGTCGGCATTATTTATGAATCCCGGCCCAATGTCACTGCTGATTGCGCGGGCCTTTGCCTGAAATCCGGTAATGCCGCCATTCTTAAAGGAGGCAGGGAAGCTATTCATTCGAATAAGGCGATTTTTAAAATCCTGAAAAGCCAGTTGAAGAAAACGAAAATCCCTTTGGATGCTTTACAATTGATTGAATCAACCGACCGTCAGGCAGTGCATGAACTTTTGAAACTCGATGAGTACTTGGACGTGATTGTCCCGCGCGGAGGTGAAGAATTGATCCATTTCGTGGCTGATAATTCGCGCATCCCGGTCATCAAGCATTTTAAAGGTGTCTGTCATGTGTATGTTAGTGATAAAGCGGATTTGAAGATGGCGCATAAGATCACCATGAATGCCAAGACCCAAAAGCCCGGCGTATGCAATGCTATGGAAACCTTGCTGGTTGATCGTTCTGTGGCAAAGAAATTCTTACCATCGGTTATCGAGGATTTACAAAGAGCTGGTTGTGAAATTCGTGGGGATGCAGCCACACGTGCCATTGTCAAAGATGGCGTCAAAAAAGCAACTGAGCAGGATTGGCGCACGGAATATCTGGATTTAATCCTTTCAGTGCGGGTGGTTAAAAATGCGACCCAAGCCATAGAACATATTAATACCTTTGGTTCACATCATTCGGATACCATTGTCACCAAAGAGAAAAATCAAGCGCAGGCTTTTTTGGACGCGGTGGATTCGGCCTGCGTTTATGTTAATGCTTCAACCCGTTTTACCGACGGATTTGAATTCGGCTTCGGGGCAGAGGTAGGTATCAGCACGGATAAATTACACGTGCGTGGGCCCATGGCTTTAGAAGGCCTGACCAGCTATAAATATGAAATTTACGGCAACGGACAGATCCGAAAATGAAACGAATCGGAATTTTAGGCGGCAGTTTTGATCCCATCCACTTTGGCCATTTGCTGATGGCCCAAAGTGCTGTTGAGGCTTTGAAGCTTGATGCGGTGTTCTTTGTGCCGGCTTTTTGTTCGCCGTTTAAAACCAGCCATCTGGTACCTGACGCGTCCAAACGTTTAAAGATGGTCAAAGAAGCCATCAAAGGCAATAAGATCTTTAAATTGTACGACGGTGAAATATGCCGGCAGCAAATCTCTTACACCATTGATACTTTGAGGGAACTGAAAGCAAAATACCCTCAGTCCAAATTTTATTTATTGATGGGGGCGGACAATTTGAGGACCTTTCACCGCTGGAAGGACCCGCAGGGCATTTTAAGCAAGGCCCGTCTGGTGATATTAAACCGCCCGGGCTTTGACAAGAATTATCCCAAGCGCTGGCCTTATGTGAAAATCAATATGCCGGCTGTTGATATTTCTTCCAGCGATATCCGCCAGCGTCTAAAGACCGGGAAATCAATCTGGTATTTGACGCCCAAGGCCGTTATCCGTTCCATTAAGCGTTATCGGTTGTATGGTTAGGAGGATGCATGAGCGATGTAAAATCACAAATTAAATTCGGCACCGACGGCTGGCGCGCGGTCATGTCAGACACCTTCACTTTTGAAAATGTGCGTATCGTGGCCCAGGCGGTGGCTGATTGGGTCAATAAAAACAACCCTCAATTCTTACTTAAAATCGCTTCAGTTGGTTATGACAACCGTTTTCTTTCCGCTGAATACGCAGAAGCCGTTTCTGAAGTTTTCGCGGCCAATGGTATCAAAACATATCTATCAGACACATCCTTGCCCACCCCTGCATTAAGTTTCGGAGTTGTCGGACTTTCGAACGTTTGCGGTATCATGATCACGGCTTCACACAATCCTGCTAAATTTAACGGCATTAAAATTAAAAATTCCCTTGGTGGGGCCGCTTCCAAGGACATTACCAGTCTCGTCGAGAGTTATCTGGGGCAGACACCGGTGAAACGCCTAAATCGTCCTGCAGCTGTTGAACAAGGTTTGATCGTGGTGCATGATTTTAAAAAAGAGTATGTCAAATTTATCCGTAATTATTTAGATCTAAAGAAAATGAAGACAGCTAAATTTAAGGTCTTGGCTGATATCATGCACGGCAGCGGCCGTGATTTGATGCTCCAGATACTAAAGGGGACAGATATCAAGCTTACCCTGATGCGTGAGGATGTTAATCCCGACTTTGACGGCAGCAAGCCGGAGCCAATTCCCGAATGCATGCAGGTCATTATGCATCGCATGAAAAAAGAAAATTTTGATTTTGGCCATGTGCTTGACGGTGACGCTGACCGCATCGCCGCGGTAATGCCTGGCGGTGAATTTGTTTCTCCCCAGAAAATTTTAGGGCTTTTGATATTACATTTGGTGCGTAACCGCAAGGTGGAAGGCGGTATTGTCAAAACCCTGTGCGGCACGACCATGCTTGATCATATTGCCCAAAAACTCGGCCGCAAACTTTACGAAACACCGGTGGGCTTTAAATACATTTCGGATTTGATGGTGTCCGAAAAAATAGTGGCCGGTGGAGAAGAGGCCGGAGGCATGGGCCTGCCCAATTATATCCCCGAGCGTGACGGCACCCTGGCCGGGCTTTTGCTTTTGGAGATGATGGTTTATGAAAAGAAGAATTTTAAACAATTGGTCGAGGACATGGAGCGTGAATTCGGGCGTTATTATTATTTACGGCTGGATTATGCGATGGATGCCAAAAAAATTGACTTAAATAAATTGAAAACGATACCGTCTATTTTGGGCAAGAAGGTCGTTGAGGTCAAGGATTTTGACGGAGTCAAGCTCATCTGTGAGAATGAAGACTGGCTAATGTTTCGCCCTTCGGGCACAGAGCCGCTGGTACGTATTTATTCAGAAGCTAAAAGTCTCAAGCGGTCCCGGGATATCCTGGAATTCGGCCGCCAAAGCGTGAACGGATGACCACTATTATATTTTCGGAACGGGATATTTTGGCCGTCTGCTTCGGTTTACAACAATTTTTTTCTAAAGATTCTCTTCATTTGGAAAAAAATTGTTGTAAAGCCTCGCAGACATTTGGCCAAAAATCCCTTATTATTCCGAAAACATAATAGTGGTCATCCTTAGCAATTCGACGCAGGAAAACATATCAATACCAGCTTGATAATGTTCTATGATCTACTACATCATCTATTTCCTAACTAAAGTCTTAAGCTGGTTTTATTTTCCTTTTACAGCCCATTTGACGCGAAACATCCCGCGCCAGGGAGGATTTATTTTAGCCAGCAATCATGCCAGTAATCTGGACCCGATGCTTTTGGGCATTTGTTCGGTGCGGCGGATTAATTTCATGGCCAAGATAGAATTGTTTAAAGGTTTTTTGGGGTTCTTGTTGACACGTTTAGGGGCTTTTCCGGTCAAAAGAGGAGAATCAGATTTCAGCGCCATGAGAGAGGCGCTCAGGCGCCTGAAAGAAGGCCGGGTGATTTTGATTTTTGTAGAAGGCACCCGGCGCATCGGTAATGAGCTGCCTAAAGCTCAGGCAGGGGTCGGGTTTTTGGCCATGAAATCCAGGGTTCCGATAGTGCCTGTTTATGTTCAGGGAACCAATAAAGTCATGGCGCCAGGCACTAAATTTTTCAAGAGAGGCCCTGTGTCTGCTACCTACGGGGAGCCCTTTTTCGTCAATGACGCTCCCACCTATGAAGCAGCCTCCCAGCGCATCTTAGATAAAATCTACGCGTTGGCTTAATCTCTTTCTTCATTGTCATTCCAGCGAAAGCGGGAATCCAGCACTACCCTAAATTGGCAGTATATAAATACACGTGTTATACTTTTAACATGTTTAGATATACTTCTTTGCGAGCCCCTCAATGTCATTCCCGAATGTTTTTGTCGGGAATCCAGGTTTTTGTTTTTTTATTAAGTTGCATTGGGCCTTTTCCTCAAGCCCAAGCAGATGAATTTCGTTTGCCCGCGCCCGGGGTGATGGTTCGTTTAAGCCCTGAGTTTAACCCCCCAATATTAAAAGGGATCAAGGTCCATCCCGATAATCCTTTCCGTTTCGACTTCATTTTAGACCAGGGAGATAGTGTCATTGCGAGCGGAGGTCCTCATACCGGACATTCGCAGGTTGCTCCGAAGCAATCTTTTATCAAAGAAGAATCCACTCGCCTCATCAAATATTTCCTCGCTTCTTTAACCATCCCCGAAAAAGACCTCTGGGTCAATCTCTCTCCTTATGAAAAAGACCGTATTATTCCTAATAGTTTTGGCCTCACTGAAATGGGCCGAGACCTTTTAGCTGAAGATTACATGCTCAAACAGATAACCGCATCATTGATTTATCCGGAAGATGAGATAGGCAAGAAATTCTGGAAGCGGATTTATGAAGAAGCAGCCAAGAAATTTGGAACAACCAATATTCCTGTGAACACTTTTAACAAAGTCTGGATCGTTCCCGAAAAGGCCGTGGTCTACGAGAATGCGAAGGCTGGTACAGCGTATGTTGTAGAAAGCAAACTTAAGGTTATGCTTGAGCAAGATTATCTTTCGATGCAAAAGCATGCAGATGTTGGGGTGGCCGAGGGAGGGGTATCCCCAGCCGCCCGCAACGAAGTGAGGACGGATGGGGAAACCCGAGGACAGGACCCCAACATAAATCGCTTGGGCTCCCAAATTATTCGTGAAATCGTCATCCCCGAACTCACCAAGGAAGTCAACTCAGACAAAAACTTCGCTCAACTCCGCCAAGTCTACAACAGCCTCATCCTCGCCACCTGGTACAAAAAGAAAATCAAAGACAGCATTTTAGAGCAGGTGTATGCGGACAAGAATAAAGTAAAAGGCCTTTCATTCCCGAAAGAAAATAGTTTGTCATCCCCGAATGTCTTTGTTGGGGATCCAGAACACATCTATCAACAATACCTCCAAGCCTTCAAAAAAGGCGTCTACAACTACATCAAAGAAGATACTGACCTTGCCACTCAACAGCCTATCCCAAGGAAGTATTTCTCAGGAGGATTTGATGCGGAATTAATTGCCCCTTTACTTGATTACGCACAGCCATCACAGTTGCCCCAACAGTCGGATAATGCGCAAATTATCCGAGCAGATTTTAAGCCATTGGTTCCTGATTCCCATCAGGATCGGGCGATGAGATTAACAGATAGTGAGCCCTACAGTTCTATAAATGATATGTTAGGGGCAATTGGGTCAGATTATGCCGATTTTATAAGACAGACGATTAAAGAGGGATTATTTGATGAACAAACGTGGATACAATCGGAGTGGATTAATCGAGAAAATTTTCTCGGAATTGTCCGCTCCTTAAAACAAGAACATCTAGATATAGAAATTCGGTCATTAATGACAAAATATCCTGATTTAAAGCCGGTTTTGCAGTCATCGTTTATTTTTATGCCGGATGATTTATTAACTCAAATGGTCCTTTTAAAGAAAAAGCCCTATTTAACAGATTTTATTAATCCATCAAAAAGTGTATTTGATGTACTCAAATGGGCTGATAACAAAAATATTGCATTGCCGAATTTTGTTTTGCATGCAAATGGATTTGTTTCGAAGACGAATGCAGCCGAAGGATTTAACAAGCTTCTGACCTTACTGGGGCTCGAAAAGAACAAAGTTTTTATGGCTGGAATTAAAGAAAAGGATAGACCGTTTATAAAAAAGAAAATGGGGTTAGAGGACCATAACTTTATCGACAAAATCCCTTTTGATGATTCCCATCTAATAATTGATTTCCATGATTATAGAAGTATCAAAACTTATCCTCATTCTATCTTACTACCATATTTTCCTTTAAAAGCAGACATCAATAATTATGAGTACGAAAATTTAAGTTTAAGAACTTCGATGGGTATGAAACCAGGGCGTAAAATTGTAGCCTTGTCCTCATTTACTTCTGAGCAATTGGCTGATCCTAATTTACATTTATTGGATGAATTTGCTTCCTTGCCCACAGATCAACGCCCACTGATCATACTGGCACCAATTGATGGAGTCAGTGCAGATCTTCAGAAGAGGTTATTATTACTAAATGTGAGTTCTGCTACGAGACAAGAACAGGATAAGAATAAAACTGGAATGTTTGATGGGAAAGCTGAGAAAAGACCAATGGGAGAATTTGATATTGTTTTACTTAATACCCGTGGTGAACTTTCTACAATATATGCAGCAACGGATGTTGTAGTTTTGGCTCAGGATCGAAATATTTACGAAGCAATCAATGCTGGCGCGATGGTTTTGTATGAGAAGGGTCACTGGTATAATAATGCCCTAGCTTTACTATTAGCCCGATCTACGGGTGCTGCATTGCCTTTTAACAATAGTTTTTCTGAGATTCAATCAGCCATTGATGAGTTACCGATACGAAAGCAAAGCGTTAAAGAAGCTGAACATTACTTCAAGGAGAATTTAGTTCCAGCGTCGCATTTTGTCTATAGCTTGGCAATAGCTAATCTCATTTTGCAGGAATCAGACAGAGCCATTACAGTTCCAGAAATAGGGAAAACAGGGGACGGCGCCCAGTTGGCCAATGATGCTGCGATGCTTGATAAAGATACCCTGGCGGATATGCTGGTGAATAATTATAGTTTTGATGTTCCAGAGGCTAGATTATTGGCTGATGAGATAAGACAGCAAGGATTTCATTTTAAACAAGATGCCGAAGGGTGGACTGTTTTTGTAACAGGACTAGGACATGAACTGGTCCGAATTTCAAAACTCGGGACAAAAAGATTCTTTGATAAAGAAGGCCATTGGCTGATGACCATTGACCCATCAGGACGGCATGTGATGGAAAAATTTCAATATGATGGAAATGGTAATGTTACCCATGTAGAAGGGTTATTGCCCAGTGGAAGAAAATTTGAGATGGGAGAAAATCCTATAAATTCAAACCAGATAATAGTTACATTATACCCCGAAAATAAATATATTTTTAGTATCAATCGTAGTCTCAGAGATTTATTTAGGAACCCTGATCAAGTACCTCTAGCAGGTGATCAAATCCCTAAATTGGCGAAAGGCACTGGTGTTATCTTAATGAATCTGTTGTCCCGTATGTTAAAAGACTATAATCTCAAGTACTTAGACCACAAACAGTTAAGGTACATCAGCAATGAGAGTAGTCCCCTTGTTTATAATACCATGAGTGAAGTGGGGGCCGTAGACGCTGTTATAGGGGGTAGATTTGACCCAAATCCTCTTGAGCGCATATTTAATGAACAATCCGGTGTTTATGTTCATGTTAGGGATGGAAAAGTGATTCGTGCTGTGCCTCAACCAAGGGAAATAGGGGAGCATTATTTTTTGATGCCTCCCTATGTTAAAAGAGGTGGTGATCAGGTACGTTCAAGTCCTTCATTGACTGAACGTTACTTCCCTGCTCCAAATAATGTTATAACGCAAAAATCTACAGATCATTTTGAGCTCCAAGACCGGCAACCAGATGGTTCTTACAGACCTTTAATGACCATTGATTTAAAAGGTAATGTTGTGGTTGAAAGCAAACCAGCAGGGAACGGCGCCCAGTTGGCTGATCAGTCGATGAGAGCCATTCTTGGAGGAGAGGGTAAAGATGCAGCGCAAATAATAGACTTGCGTGATTTTGTTACAAGCAAAAATAAACAAATTGTTTTTTCTTCAACCAAGGACAAAAATGTCCAATATAGAATACGAGTTCAAGAAGATATCGTATCACTAGGGCGTTCAAGACATGCTGGTACGGTACATCCAGAGATGTTATTTGTTGAGAGAATGGCCAAGCATCAGAATGGTTTTTCATATCCGGTTGGTATGCTTACAGGCATTGCAGTAGGTGAGAACAATGTTCTTAATGTGGAATTGATAAATTCGTTAAATTATGCTCGATTATTTGAACAATTGAAATTTTTCCATGAGGGCTTAAAAACTACAACATCATTATTAGATGCAATGGTCCTTTACTTTTCAATCGGTCCCAATGATGAGTATCGCCCTCAAATGAGATTTTTACATTGGTATCTTAAAAATGTTGTCAAGACCCAGACCGATGACGAACTAATGCGATTCTTTCAGGATGCCCCTCAAGGCTTAGGGGGTGAAGACATTGGTAATTCAATGTTGGAATTTTTGACCAGCTTTCTTCCTTTAGGGTCTAAAATTCAATTTATTTTAGCAAATTTCAATTCATTAGTATTTTTAACGGCAGGACAACCGTTCGAAAGAAGCCCTATGGGAAGATGGCTTAAAAGATTTGGGTACGAATTTATTACCGTATCACCAGGAAAAGGAAGCCAGTTACCAACATATACTTTAGAGAAAAAACAGAATGTGACTTCACATGTAAGATGGCAAAATGAAGAAGTTTTAGGGGTAAATATAATAAAGACAAGGTACGACACTCAGTTGGCTATTCATCAGCCAGAGAATTGGGCGATGGTGTCGGAATCCCAATTTGAAGGAGTGATTAAAAAACTTCGTGCCGGAGAAGAATTAGACACGAATGAATTACGTCTTACTGGTTTTAAAACCAATGACAATCTTATTGAATGGGTCAAGGAAATAGGCAGGGAAAAAGTATCTGAGGGCATGAAAGGGGCTAGCCTCGACGAATTTATCATTGAAAGCCTGAGGGCCAGGGCTTCTTCTTTGTTTCTGGGCCTTCCTTTGCCTCGAAGGACGGGAGCAGTCCCCATTAATTATGTCCGCACAGTATATAGAATATTCCCCAAAAGCATTCAAATGCGTGTTGATGAAATTTATGATTTACGTTTAACGGATGAGGAACGGGACGACTTAGTCCAACAGGTTACAGATGGCAAGAAAGAGAACGTTGCTTTTGTGACCAAAGAAGTTTTAGAACGGTCAAGGTCAGGGCCGGTCCAACTAACATCAAAAGACGGGATATTTTCAAAGCATTTATTGGGTGATTCAGTACGAGTTTCCGCAGCTGCATCATCCCTATTAGATAATATCATGTTCACCCAAAATCAAAGATTACCCCGTAGTAATGTTATATATGTAAGATTGGGAGGGTATTATCGGTTAATGATACATGATGCAAGGTTGGGTGATTTGTACCTTTTGACTTTGAATAAATCCTCTGTTTGGATCCCTATAGGCGGAAGATTAAGATTTGATGGTGAAGAAGGGAGAGCTATTTATCTGCAAAAGGGTTTTCAATTAGAGGAGGGACGCCGCAGGATATTTGTCCGTGTACAGCGGGCCTTATTGCCGGAGTTTTTGGAAATGGTTCATGAGGGAATTGGCCGGGAATGGGACCCGTATCGGGAATTGTTGGAAGAAGCCGCTGGCCCAAGCAGTGAATTAAAAATCTTTAAGGAAATCCCGGTATTAGAGCGTAGGGAAAGGGCAAACAGCGCCCAGTTGGCTCAGGCGGATCAGGCAATGAATACACCATATGAAGAGTCGTCTTTTGAAATTTGGGAAAGACCTGAAGAGCAACGGCAGATATTGTTGCAAAAAATGGGATTCAAGGAAGCAGATAGATTGAAAAACAGGCTGGAATATTTATTGACGGAACAAGGTCAAACGGAATGGATAAAAGAAAGAAACGACAGATTAAATGCACAAATAGCGGCAGCATCCATGAAT
>Ga0206837_1021_pt1 | contig 28318 bp, 25 predicted proteins | sample Alteio_BWOrgCont_29_FD_152863 | JGI IMG/M metagenome (GOLD analysis project Ga0206837, IMG submission 152863) | Enriched cells from forest soil in Barre Woods Harvard Forest LTER site, Petersham, Massachusetts, United States -... | ecosystem: Environmental > Terrestrial > Soil > Temperate forest >...
TTTAAGATGAATGGATTTTCCCCCGACGGCCGCCTTTTATTGAACAAGGAACCCAATGGAGCAATTAAAAAAAGTGTTCGGTGATGTGTTGGGTGTTAATGCAGGTCAGATTGGCCCTGCATTCTCTCCTTTGAATTGTCCAGCCTGGGATTCATTTCACCATGTTGTCCTTATTATTGCCTTACAAAAGGAGTTTGGCATTAAATTGACGATGAAAGAAGCGATGGCCATAGATACGTATCAAACAGCTTTTGAATTGATCAGTAAAAAAACTTCGAAAGTGAAGATATAAAACAAATGAGAAAAGTCCCCTTCCTTGATTTAAGGATCACAGATGCCCTGGAGCGCAAGGAGCTTCTGGAAGCCGTTGATAAGGTTTTTGACCATGGCCGTCTTACTTTAGGGCCTGAGGTCAAAGAGCTTGAAGAACTATTGGCAAAGTATTGCGGCCGGCGTTTTGCAGTAGGCATGAATTCAGGCACCACTGCGCTCTTTCTTGCTTTAAAGGCCGTCGGGATTGGGAAGGGTGATGAAGTTATAACAACATCATTATCATGGATTGCCACTGCCAATGCCATCGCTTTAACCGGAGCAACACCGGTATTTGCTGATATACAAAATGATCTGAATATCGATCCTGCCTCTGTTAAAAAACTTATAAGCAAATCTACGAAGGCCATTGTGCCTGTTCATTTCACAGGCAAGGTATGCCGGATGGATGAGATCATGGCGCTGGCCCAAGACCAACATCTGATCGTCATTGAGGATGCGGCGCAGGCCTTCGGCGCTTCTTTCAATGGGCGTCCAGCGGGATCGTTTGGGGCCTTGGCCTCTTTTAGCATGAACCCCATGAAAGTATTTGCCTCTTGCGGGGACGCGGGAGCAATCGTTCTTGATGATGAAAAACTCTACAATCGCCTGGTTGCGTTACGCTACAACGGCACCGTTCGCCGGGAGGAATGCATTGAGGTCAGCTTAAACGGCCGGATGGATACCCTTCAAGCCGCTATCCTTCTCAAACGGCTCCCCCGCGTCGATAAAATTATTGCCAGCAGAAGGGAAATTGCTTTGCAGTATACCAAACTATTAAAGGGATGCATTGAGCTTCCATGCGAGAAAACCGGTGATGTGGATGCTTATTACACATTTATGATCCAAACAGAAAAGCGGGATGAATTAAAAAAGTATCTTGAAGAATGCGGGGTAGAGACAAAAATACAACACCCTATTTTAATGCCCAACCAACCGGCCCACGCAGGGATCTCGCGCGGGGAATATCCCAATGCGACCAGGCTGGTTAAAAGGATACTTTGCCTTCCTTGTAATGAAAAATTATCGTCCGATGACGTTGAGTATGTGGCCCAATGTATAAGAAAGTTTTTTGAATAGAGGAAATAAGATGTCCGTGCGCTATTTAGCTGGCCAGGAAATTATAACGATCAAAGGCCCATCTTTAAAAGAATTGAAAAGTATGGCTGAGCAGGCGCCATTGCGGCGTGCCAGGTTCTGTCTTCACCAGAATGACCAGTCCAAGGTGCATGAGATGGTCATTGCCTTTTGTCAGGATTCTTATATGCGTCCGCATAAGCACCACCATAAGACAGAGTCCTTTCATGTTATTGAAGGAGAGTTGTTGGTGGTTTTTTTTGACGAAGAAGGCAAGATCACCCGGTCCATTCACATGCAACCGGTACAACAGGGGGGATGTTTTTTGTACAGGCTTTCCAATGACCTTTGGCACACTGTTATTCCTTTGTCGGAATACGTGGTGATTCATGAGGTCACCAATGGACCGTTCATTAAAGAAGATTCAATGTTTGCCCCTTGGGCGCCTGATGGCAGCGACCAACAGGCTGTACAAAATTTTATAATGAACATAAAAAAAGAAACACGGATTTAAGTGAGAAGAATTCAATGAAATTTAAACAGATCATGGGGACAATAGACCGGGCCCGTCAGAAGGGGATTGTTTTTCTGGCCGGAAGATGTTCGATCTTTTTGATATCCTTGCCTGCCATTATATTAGTACGGATCATAAGGCCTTTAATTTGTTTTCGGTTTTCTCCACTTACCACGTCCAGAATAGGGCATTTATCTACAGATACGGAATTATATTTACAAAAAAGAAAGATGGCCGAAAATACTTTTAAAAGAACCATTGATATTTTTTACTGCGATGATTCTGCCTGCAATCAACAGCTTTTCAAAATGTGGAAAGAACATCTAAGGATATGGCCGGCGGCAAAGTGGTTGGACAAGGTTAACGGCTTAATACCTGGTAGTGAGCCGCATATAATTACAGAATATTCGGCTGATGGGACAGACTATGAAGGAGTGCTTTCGCAAACAAAACCCATTTTGTCTTTCACTGCTGACGAGGAGAAATTAGGCCAAGAGGCATTAAGCCAGATGGGTATTGGGCCAAAAGATCATTTTATCTGTTTTCATTGCAGGGATTCCCAATATCTTAAGACAACATTTCCTGATCAGGATTTTTCCTATCATGATTATCGTGATGCGGACATCAATAGTTACCATCTGGCGCTCAAGGGCCTTTCTCAAAAAGGACATTTTTTAATCCGCATGGGAAAATATGTTGAGCGTGGGTTGGATGCGCCTTGTGAAAAGGTCATTGACTATGCATCCAGCTCCCTGCGGTCTGATTTTTTAGATATTTATTTAAGTGCCAAGTGCCGTTTTTTCCTTTCGTGCAATGGGGGTATTAATGCCGTGCCCAGGATTTTTCGCCGGCCGGTCATTTTTTTAAACCATGTTTCTTTTGAACAATCACCTTCTTCATCGCCGGATTATCTTATTCTTTTTAAGAAATACTGGTTAATACCGGAAAAACGTTTTATGACATTTCCTGAAATCATTAAAAGCGGGGTAGGATTATTTTCTTTTACTCATGAATATAAAGATCGAGGCATTGAACTGGTGAATAATACCGATGAAGAAATCAGGGAAGTCGCTATAGAAATGGAACAAAGGATATCCGGAGAGTGGAAGGCGCAGGGCGATGACGATGAGCTTCAGCAAAGGTTCTGGGCGTTATTCGACGGCAGCAAATACCATGGAGTAAGGACAACCCGCGTAGGTGCTGCTTTTTTGCGGGAAAACCAGGCATTGTTAGGAGAGTCGGAAGCGCGCGTAGAGATTAAGATACGATAGGAAGGAAGAGGATAAACTATGTTTAATTTCTTAAATAAAAATCCAAAGAAAAAAGACCTCTTGGGCCACACCGTCAAGATGATGAGCTCATCCATTAAGGTCAATTTTGATTTTGAAGCTTATGCCCAAAAACATATCTTTAACCTGATGAGCAAAAATTCCGAATACGGTTTTTATTATTATCCCTACGGGTATCTGTTCCGTTATCCGAAATGGGGCACGATCAATGAAATGGGCTTCCGCTGCAAGGAAAACACCTATGAAGTCCGCCAGGCGTACCCTGACCGGTTGATTGTGGCTGTCTTTGGGGGATCGACGGGCTTTAGCGTATTATTGCCGGATAAAGAGACTTTTTCCTGCCAGATGGAAGAAATACTTAATAATGACGAAGAATTACTGGCCAAAACCGGGAAAAAATTTAAGGTTGTCAATCTGTCTCACCCGGGCAATGTGTTGATCAACCAGATCATCAATTACCTGCTTTTCTGCCAGAGGCTCAATCCCGATGTGGTGGTGTCCCATTATGCGTCCAATGATCTGTGCACAGGCCAGCATACCAACCGCACTTTTTTAAGCAAATACGGCATTTGTTATGTGGATGTCCTGGAGGCATGGGGACGCAAAATCCACGATGCCGATGATGTGGCCATTGACTATGATTTCAGTGATCCGTCCAGCCCGGATTTTAAACCTGTCGAATCCCAGAATACTCCCCAGGACATTATTCGTGCTTGTCATGAAAAGATCATTCAATTCGAACAAATTGTCCGTGCTTCGGGAGCATTCTTTATTGGAGGTTTTCAGCCCTGGATATCGAGTAAAAAGAACTTGTCCCCCGCTGAGGAATCCGCGGCAAAGGCGTACAATCCGTATTATCAGAAGATCTATCAGAACACCGTATTACTGATGGATATGTACGAAGATCTTTTGCAAAAAGAACAATTGCCTTATATTTTGAGTTTGCATGATCTTTTTAAGGATTTGAGCAAAGAGATTACACATTTCGGTGATGTCGTCCACATGCTGCCCCCGGGTGATAGAGTGATCGCGGAAGCCTATGCCAAAAAAATCCGTTCCTGCTTTTTAAATGATCAACCCTTGGCCAAGAAAGAGAGCTATGAAAAAGTTAAAACAAACCGCTAGGCTTTTGGCGTCATGTTTCGACGGAAGGCCGTTGGCTGCCAGCGTATTCAAAATACTGGCATTGATCTTCGTTGGACCGGTTTTGGACGGCAATGCTTCAGGAAAACCATCGATGTTCGTGTATACGATTTATTAAAGGAAAAGGACCGTATGAAGCTGTTGGACCGTACTTTGTCAATTATTTACCATATTATTTTCTTCTTCGAACGGATTTTTCGTTATTGTTCTAAAATGCGTTTTAGGAATCCGGATATTTCCAGGATGGCATCCCTAAAAGGTTTCAGGAAGGAATACTGATCCATGCGCACCCTTGGAATATCTTGCCATTACCATGATGCAGCGGCTTGCCTTGTCGATAATGGTATTGTCATGGCAGCTGCTGAAGAAGAGCGTTTTTCGCGTATTAAACATGACTATCGTTTCCCTTCCTTGTCGGCCGCTTTTTGTTTGCAACAAGCAGGGATCGGCATTGATGATGTAGATTATGTTGTTTTTTATGAAAAGCCGGCGATCAAATTAGACCGTGTGATCACAACCTTGGGCAAGAATTATCCCCGCTCAAAAGAACTTTTTAAGGAAGTTTTTAAGATTTGGGGCCGGGAAAAGTTATGGATCAAAGAAATGATCCGCACCAGGCTTGGCGTATCAGAAAAAAAGATTCTTTTTTCTGAACACCATTTGTCGCATGCGGCCAGTTCTTTTTATTGTTCGCCATTTATGGAATCGGCGATCTTGACGCTTGATGGCGTTGGTGAGTGGTGTACGTCGAGCTGGGGAAAGGGTAAAGGTAATGTCATTGAGCGTAGTCAAATGGTGCTTTTCCCCCATTCATTAGGTTTGTTGTACACCGCATTTACGGAATTTTTAGGCTTTGAAGTCAACGAGGGAGAATACAAGGTCATGGGAATGGCCGCTTATGGCCAGCCTGTTTACGCGGACAAGGTCCGTCAGATGTTCCATTCGGTAAGTTCCAATGGTTTTGAGCTGGACCTGGAGTATTTTAATTTTGAGAACTCGACATCTTCCAATTTATCGAGTAAGTTTTTGCAGTTTTGGGGGGAAGCACGAAAACGGGAAGAGCCATTTTTTATAGAATCTTATCGCGATGATTTTGGGGACAAAGCAGAATATAACATGCAAGTCATGCAAAGAAGCAAGCATTATGCAGATATCGCTGCAAGCCTTCAAGCTGTTGTCGAAGATATCGTGCTTGGGTTTGCCCGGTATTTACGCCAATCGACAGGTTCTCCCAATTTGTGCATCGCAGGCGGCGTTGCTTATAATAGCGCAGCTAATGGAAGGATCATCAGGGAAGCGGGATTCGATCAGGTGTATATCCAGCCCGCCGCAGGTGATAGTGGAGCGGCACTGGGCGCGGCGCAAGCTGTCTATCATACGGTCATGGGACGGACTTCACCGGTTATTTTAAAGAGTGCTTATTTAGGCAAAGAATATTCATTGCAAGAAACCAAGGATACGTTTGATCGGGCTGGTTACAGCTATAAGGTCATTGACGATAAGAACGAATTAGCCGGTCACGTGGCAGATTTATTGGCCCAAGGTAAGGTGATCGGCTGGCATCAGGGACGGTTTGAATTTGGTCCACGGGCTTTAGGTAATCGCAGTATCCTTGCCGACCCTCGCAGTGTAGCTATGAAGGAAGTCGTGAATGCCCGCGTCAAGTTCCGTGAACTTTTTCGTCCCTTTGCCCCGGCAACCATAAAGTCGCATGCTCATCTTTATTTTGATCTTCCGGCTAATGCACAGGAACAGTACCCTTATCATTTTATGCTGGGTGTAGCACCGGTCAAGGCCCATGAGCGTAACCGCTTGCGCGCTGTTACACATGTGAATAATACGGCACGGGTCCAAATTGTTGATGAAGAGACCAATCCTTTGTTTTATCAATTGATCAAGGCTTTTGGGGACAAGACGGGTGTTTATGTGCTTTTGAATACATCGTTTAATCGTCGGGGAGAACCCATTGTTTCTTCTCCCAAGGACGCATTGACTACTTTCGAGTGGAGTATGATTGACTTTTTGGTAGTAGGTAATTGTGTGGTGGCCCGCCTATGAACAAGATATCTTGGTTTAAAACATGCGTGGGTGAGCCGGAATTATCTAAAATCCGTGAAGCCTTCAGGCATGAATGTGTCAGCATGGGGCGGGTCACAGAAGAGTTGGAGGCCAAATTAGCAGCCAGCCTTGGCGTCCCTTATTGTGTGGTGACAACCAGCGGCAGTGTGGCGCTATTACTGGCGTTATTGGCCTTGAGTGTCCGCCCGGGGGATGAGGTCATTGTTCCCAACCGGGGCTGGGTTGCCGCGGCCCACGCGGTCCTTTTGGTAGGGGCAAAAGTAGTTTTGGCAGATGTCCAGCCTGAGCTGCCTTTAATGGATATTGAAGATGTCAAACGCAAAATCACTTCCAGGACAAAGGCGATCATTCCGCTGCATTTAAACGGACGTTCAGTGGTTGGCATGAAGGCGTTGCTTAAATTAGCGCGAGAAAAGGGAATTAGCGTTATTGAAGATGCTTGCCAAGCCATATTTTCAAAAAACACAGATGGCTTTTTAGGAACACAAGGCACCATCGGTTGTTTTTCATTGGGCATGGCCAAGCTTGTGGCCACGGGACAGGGGGGTTTTCTGGTGATGAAGGACGAAGCTGTTTACCGCGATGTGCGATCTTTGCGAAGCCATGGTGTGCGGGACAATTTTACTGAAGCTTGGTATAAATTCGGGTTTAATTTTAAGTTTACGGATATCCAGGCTGCCGTGGGACTGGCACAGCTGGAGCGCGTTGGCGGACGCATCCAGCACCTGCAGTCCATTTATAGAAAATACGACGAGGCTTTGGCAGGCATGCGAAGGGTCAAGATGGTCCCTGTCAAAGTGGCGGAAGGAGAAATCCCTCTTTATATAGAAGCTTTGGCCCTTCACAGGGATGATTTGATTGAATTTTTGAAACAAAGAAATATCCAAGCCCGGCCAGCCACCCCTGACCTTGATCCCTCTGCGTATTTAGGACAAAAAGGTGATTTCCCTTATTCAAGAAAATTTGCGGACCAAGGCATCTATTTACCCGGTGGCCCTGAGCAGCCCTTGGAAAACATTGATAGCGTTATCGAAGCACTTAGGGAGTTTGAAATTGGTTAATATAGATAAGAGAAATTCTATGGATATAGTCGTTGTCGGAACAGGGTATTTTACATTGGAGTGCTGCCGGGCAATTTTGGATTCTGGTGCCCGTTTGACAGCGCTTATATCTATGCCTGTAGATCAATTACCTTTGAATTCCGCGGACATCAAGGGTTTTGCCCAGACCCATGGGGTTTCCTATTATGAATTTGGAGATTTAAACAGCAGAGCTGCGGTGGATGTTTTACGCCATCTGGCACCAGATTACATTTTATCATCATGGCCAAAAATATTGAGGCCTGAAGTTTTGAAAGTGCCGCGGCAATATGTTATTGGCTCCCATCCGACACAATTACCGTTTAATCGCGGCCGGCACCCACTCCATTGGCTGATCGCGCAGGGCAGTGGGCAAACTTTTTTAAGCTTTTTCCGAATGGACGAGGGGGTTGATACCGGGGATATCCTTTTACAGCTGCCTGTCCAAATAAAACCAAGAGACACTATTAATGGCCTGGCCAACAAAGTCAATAAAAATGCTTATCTGGGGATGAAAAAATTGTTAAAAATCCTTAAAAAAAACCCCCCTTATAAGGGAAAAGCCCAAAATCATTCACTGGCTAATTATTGGCGAAAGCGCACTCCTTATGATGTGACCCTGGATTTCCGGATGTCCGCACAGCAAATTGCCAGAACAGTACGTTCTTTTTCCAAACCATATCCCTGCGCCAATTTAATTTATGAGAACAAAGTCTTTAAGATTTTATCCGTACAAATCATCCGCAGGGCATTGCCCTTGAAGGAAATGCAGCGCTTTGAACCCGGCAAGATCATATCGATCAAAGGGGACCGGCTGACCGTTAAAGCGGCTGACCAGCTCGTAGAATTACAAATGTCGGGGCTAGTCCCAAGCTCCCTCAAGGAGGCCCGTTACATCCATCCTCCGTTGAAATATTTTAATGATCATTTTTCCGAGCTATCCGCTCAGCTAAATACAGTCTTTTCGCAATAGGAGAATACCATGGGATTTTATCGCCTAATATCATTTGTTCACAGCCAATTCAAGCAGATTAGGATCGGCGGTCCGCGTGTTTTCTATAATAAAATAAAACGGGCGTTCACCTTGGCATCCTTAAGCGTTGCCGCGCCTCTCGCGGTCTATTTCAAAATGGATTGGCCCCAAGCTTATGAATTCTTGGCCCGTCGGTCTATGCAAAAGGCCCAAAGACTCAAGTTTTTACCCGTCCATGACAGGGAACAAATAAGAAAGCTGCTGGAAAAAACAATCGCTTATTTGGAAAAAAGCATAGGACAACAGGATCCCGATCTATCGGTCTTAAGTTCCTGGGTGGAAAAGAGAATATGGCTGGGAGATCTCTATAGCTCTATGAATAATTTTAAACAAAGTCTCGCTGTTTATTCAAGAACGGCAGAAATGCAACGTGAGATCATTAAAAAGTATCAGCTCGATAGCCTGGACATGATATTTATTCCACTATCCCTGCCGCAAGGCGCCATAGGGTGTTTTGAATACCTGGAGTGTTATATCAAGGCAGTGATGCTTGGCCTGCGCCCTAACAAAAAAATGATCCTGTTATTGGATCCTAACGCTCAGGTAGCCAATCCTTGTTTTTTAAAATACTTGGGTCAATATATCAAGATTGTTTCTGACCCTCTGGCAATTAATATTTTAACTCCTTTAGAAGGATATTTGACCTATCCGCTGATTCATTTTGCAGAACTTAATGGAAGGTTTTGCTGGGGGCCTATGTCACTTGGAATAGTGAGGGACCAATGGATCAAAGCCAACCGCCGTCCACTTCTTGAGCTGTCCAGTCAAGACCATGAGAAGGGTTGGGACACGTTGAGATCTTTCGGCCTGCCTCAAGATGCCTGGTTCGTGACCTTACATGTGAGAGAACCTGGTTGGAAGGATCGTGGTTCCAGCTCGGAAAATTTTAGAAACGCGGATATTAAGACTTATTTCCCGGCCATCAAGGCTGTTACTGATGCGGGAGGGTGGGTCATCCGTATCGGGGACCCTACGATGAGCAAACTCGTTGAAATGCCAAAGGTCATTGACTACGCGCACAGTCCGGCCAAGAGCGACTGGATGGATGTTTTTTTATGCAGCCAATGCCGGTTTTTGATTGGCACCTCATCAGGGATGAGTAGCGTGGTATTAAGTTTTGGTGTTCCTTTGGTGTTGACCAATTTGCTGCCGGCTATAGGGTTCTATTTCTTCACCAGTAAAGATTTATTCATCCCCAGGCTTTGTTTTTCAAAAAATAAAGAAAGATATTTGAATTTTAACGAAATGTTATCTACTCCGGCAGTGACAGCTGCTTTCCAAAAACATTTTGAAGAACTTAACCTGCGGGTCACAGAGAATACAGCAGAGGAGATTAAAGATCTGGTGGAAGAAATGCTGCAGCGCTTTGATGGAAACGCCCCATATAATGAAGAAGACGAGAATTTGCAGGAGCAGTTTAGAACCTTGAGCGCGGAAAGCGGTAAATTCTTCGCAGATAAGGACTTTAATGCCCGCATTCATATGCGGATCGGGCGTAACTTTTTACGGAAGCATTCCTCACTTTTGCCGTCTGGAAAAATACCTGATGCATCGGTGAGGGAAGTTTAAAAACATGTTGTTTAATTCTTTGCAATTCTTGATTTTTTTTCCGGTTGTGACAACGCTGTATTTCGGATTGCCCCATAGGTACCGTTGGGCTTTGCTTTTGATGGCGAGCTGTGTATTTTACATGGCTTTTATACCGGTCTATATACTTGTTTTGTTTGTGCTCATTATCATAGATTATTTTATGGCCATTTGGATTGAGGAGGCACCCCAAGACAAAAAGAAGCGTTATTTGACAATAAGCATTTTGGCGACCTGTACGGCCCTTTTTATTTTTAAATATATCAATTTTTTTAACGTTAATTGCCAGGCCATAGCCCATCTCATTGGATGGAACTATTCCCTTGGTGCCTTACGGATCATACTGCCCATAGGCCTTTCTTTTCATACATTCCAAAGTTTGGCCTATATTATTGAAGTTTATAAAGGGGAACAAAAAGCTGAGAGGAATTTAGGTGTGTATGCATTGTACGTCATGTTTTATCCGCAATTAGTTGCGGGGCCCATCGAGCGGCCTGGAAACCTCCTTCATCAATTTTATGAAATTCACCATTTTGATTACCGGAGAGTGACAGATGGCATTAAATTGATGGCCTGGGGATTATTTAAGAAAATTGTGATTGCGGACCAATTAGCTGTAATGGTCAATAGGGTTTATGGCCATCCGACAGATTATTATGGCCCCGCGCTCGCCTTGGCCACGTTCTTTTTTGCATTTCAGATTTATTGTGATTTTTCAGGGTACTCGGATATCGCGATTGGCTCGGCGCAAGTGATGGGCTTTAAGCTGATGGATAATTTTAACCGGCCTTATTCATCGAGGTCAATTTCAGAATTCTGGAAGCGTTGGCATATTTCCCTTTCCACGTGGTTTCGGGACTATCTTTTTATGCCTTTGTCCGGCAGTAGAACACTGAAGAAGCATTGGTATTTGACCTTGTTTCTAACATTTGTGATCAGCGGATTGTGGCATGGGGCAAACTGGACCTATGTTATTTGGGGGGCGTTAAACGGGTTTTATTTGGTTTTTGGTATTTGGACCAGTAATTTTAGGTCAAATATCCGTGAAAAACTTAAAATAGCCATACACCAGGAGATGATCGGAGTATGGCAAGTGTTAGCAACATTTTCCCTGATATGTTTTTCCTTTATATTTTTTAGGGCCAAAAATTTACAGGATGCTATTTATATTATAACTCAATTGCCCCATGGGTGGCAAAAGGCGGCATCCGGCCATCAAATATTTTATGATTCATTCGGCCTTGGCAGCAATGAATTCCTGTTTTTTGCCATCATGATCGGTATTTTGACCATTGTCCACATGGCACAAGAGCATGGATCCATAAGGCATATGCTAAGCAACAAGCCATTGTGGATCAGGTGGAGTGTTTATTGCTCGCTCCTTTTTGGGATGTTCCTTTGGGGAGTAGAAAGTGAAGTACATACCACGCAGGCGTTTATTTATTTCCAGTTTTAAGATGAGGAGGGATTCATGCGAGAAGAAATTTGTTCACGGGTATGCCGGGCGGTAGCATCGGTATTGAACTTAGATCCAAGCCAAGTCAATCAAGGGTCTTCCATGGATACGATACCCCAATGGGATTCTTTGGCACACTTGAAACTGGTATTGCTTTTGGAAGAAGAATTTGGTTTGACCTTCCAGATGCGGGACACCGTACGCATGCGCTCCATTGAGAAAATTTGCCAGATCATAGAGGAAATTAACGTCCGGACATGAAGTTTCTGTCCTCGTAGAACCGCCCAGGTCAAGGAGATCAAAAATTATGGGATTATCATCAACCTTAGTAAGGCTAAACCTTGAATTGTCCAAGCAAGGGTATTATAAGAATATAAAATCCGTCGCAGAATGCGGTTCACAAGAGATCCATATGGGCAAGGATGAGTTTGAAGCATTGCTAAAAAGATATAATGTCACAAACTATGTGCCGGAAAAATTACCTCCATGGAATTTCCCCGGCCAACCGCGGTGCCCTTCAAGGGTTTTATATGAAATGTTAGGTGTGGAAAAATACACCAGTATTGATCTTAACGGAGAACATGGATCAATAAAAATCGATTTGAATTTTCCCCTGGAGGACAAGTCTCTTTATAACCGGTTTGATATGGTGACGGATTTCGGATGCAATGAACATGCTTTTAATATGGCAGAGGCTTACCGCACCTTGCACCGTTTATGCAAGCCCCAGGGTTTGATGGTTTGCACCCAGTCTGTATGGAAAGGCAACGGGTATTATTTGATCGATAAAAGCTTTTATGAGGGGATAGCGGCGGCCAATGGGTATAAAATCATATGCGCTTCATATATAATATCATTATCTTCGGCCAATATACAAGGAGAAGACCAGTTCCATCTTCCCCTGTCAGACGATTTATTAGACGCACTGAATTTTTCCAAACTTCAGGGCATCAGTATTTGTTATGTCATGTCGAAACAATCTGATGCTGATTTTCGCCTGCCTTATCAAGACGATTATCTTGCACAGGTGCAGGGTTGTTACGGATATGAGGTGCAATTCCATTCCCTCCCGCCAGCCCGCAGCTATGTGCCAATAATAGACGTGGATAATTTGAAGATCAAGTATTTGTTAAAGCAACTCTATAAACGGGCGCGAAAGAAGTTAGTTAAAAATGATGCATGAAAGAAAGTTTACCCTAGAGGACCAAAATATTTTTGCCAGGCTTTCCGGCGATTATAATAAGCTGCATGTGGATAAAATCGCGGCCCGCAGGTACTTGTTTGGAGGCCAGGTGGTGCATGGCATACACATCGTGTTGTGGGCTTTGGACCAATGGCTTGAAACATCCCCAAACCCCGTAGAACTTGTTTCTTTGCGGGTGGATTTTGATAAAAATTTAAGTGTCGGAGAGAAAGTTAATTGCAGGGTCGTTAGTGAAGGGAATAATCGCATTGAATTAAAAATATATGAAGAAGGACAAATTTGCCTATCTATAAGCGTGGGTTGGAAATTACCCAGTGCCCAAGCGGCGGATAATTTAAACACGGGTTTCCCTGCAGAGAGGAATTGCAAAGTTTTATCATCCGAGGAAGTGAAAAAGGCCAGCGGTGAATTGGCATTGTACATCGATAAGCACACGGCAGGCGAATTATTCCCTCAAGTTGCCAAAAAATTACCTTTCATGCAGATGGCCCAGATCCTGGCTAGTACAAGACTTGTTGGGATGGAGTGTCCGGGCTTTCATTCAATTTTTTTTGCGCTCGATGTAAAATTTGAAGGAGTTAAAGGGAGTGCTCCCGTTTTAAAATACAGGGTTGTAAATTTTGACAACAGATTTTCTTTGTCATCCATAGAGGTGCAAGGGCCATCGATGAAAGGGACCCTAAAAGCGTTTTTAAGGCCTCCTCCGACACAACAGGCCGGGTTTTCTGATTTATGTAAAATCGTGACTGCTGATGAATTTAACGGGCAGAGAGCTTTAATTATTGGGGGTTCCCGGGGTTTAGGAGAACTTGTTTCTAAATTGCTTGCTGCCGGAGGTGCCAGGATAATCCTGACCTATGTTGAAGGCAAGGAGGATGCCCAAAGGGTCATGGAGGAAATTGTTTCTAAAGGGGGCACCCAAGCCGATATCATGTATTTTAATGTTTTGGCCCCCGGTGAATCACAGACGGATCATTTGGTAAACTTTTCACCGACCCATTTATATTATTTTGCAACACCGCCCATCGCAGCTAACAAGGAAGGTTTTTCTGTAAAATTGTTCAGGAAGTTTTGTGATTATTATGTGGGAGGGTTTTCCGATACCCTTGAATTTATATTGGAACATGCTCCTGGCCTTAGAAAAATATTTTATCCTTCTTCTGTTTTTGTTGAGGAATTGCCGGTATCACTCGGTGAATATGCATGTGCCAAAGCTGCCGGCGAAGCCCTATGCTTGTTCATTGGCAAAAGAAAAAAAAATATTTTGATCAATGCTCCCAGATTGCCCAAAATGGCTACCGACCAGACGGCCAGTTTGATGCTGGATGATCGCAGTGATCCCGTTGAGACCATGTTAAAACAATTACGGGATTTTAAAAACCGGTCATGACATATGATAAAAAACCATAGTTACCAAAATATCCTTATTGAGAACAAGAAGCTAGGGGAGAATTTTCCGCGGGGTTCCGAGTACAGGATCAATATATTGTCTAATATGATGGTCCCTCAAATCAAGGAGCTCCTTGAGTATTGCCTGCGTTTGCAGGGCATCAATGCCGTTGTTGAGTTCGGGAATTATGACAATATAGTGCAGGACAGCCGGCATTTATCAAAAGCCCATGCCATGATTATTTTTTGGGAGGCAGCCAATTTGATTAACGGGCTTCAGTACAAGGCAGAGACGATGAAGAAGGGTGAGATTGAATCCCTTTTAGAAAAGGTAAAAAGAGAAATTGAATATGTGTTTTCAAACCTTGCCGCTACCCCTTTGGTGGTTTTTAATAAGTTTTCTTCCCTTGTTTTTAACCATTCTTTTTTGCGTTCCAATAATTTTGATTATATCGTGAATGAATTGAATTCATTCCTTGAGCCAAAGGTCCCCAGCGGCGGGGTTCTTGTTGATATTGACAAAGTGATTGCCTCCATATCCATAGAAAAAAGCGTGGATTGGCGTTTTTATTATTCATCCAAGATGCTGTACACCATCGAATATTATAAACAGTACGTAGATTATGTGAAGCCATTGTTTATGGCCGTCAACGGAAAAGCAAAGAAGGTCCTTATTTTTGATTGTGATAATACCCTGTGGGAAGGGGTTGTGGGTGAAGACGGGAAAGATGGCATTAAAATGGATGATGAGACGCCTGAAGGGACTGTGTTTGAAGAGGTCCAAAGCCTGGGGTTATCGCTGGCCCAAAAAGGGGTCATGCTTGGGATTTGCAGCAAGAATAACCCGGCAGATGTTGATGAAATCCTTGGGGGAGAGGGCATGACAATCAAAGACGATGATTTGACCATCAAGAAAGTCAATTGGTCTGACAAATATCAAAATTTAGCCTCTGTGGCCGATGAGTTAAATGTGGGGGAGGACAGCCTGGTATTTATTGATGAAAGTGATTTTGAAGTGGGTCTTATCCGGGAAAAGATGCCTATGGTGACAACCGTTCAAGTGCCAAAAAGTTTGTACGCTTATCCGGTCCTATTTAGAAAGTACATGGACCTGTTTTTCAATTTTTCAATTTCCATCGAAGACCAAAAACGGGGAAGGATGTATAAACAAAATAAGGCCCGGCAAAAAATGAAGGTTAGTTTTTTAAATCTTGACGACTATTTAAGGGCCCTTGAACTTAGGGTGTGTTTACACGAAAATGACCAAAGTTCAGCAGCGAGAGTAGCGCAACTCACCCAGAAGACAAACCAGTTTAACCTGACAACAAAGCGTTATACAGAAGCGGACATAAAGAGGATGATGGCCAGCAACGACCATAAGATTATCGCATTTTCAGTGTTTGATAAATTTGGCGATAATGGAATGGTGGGCGTTTTTATCATCAAACATATCGGCGGGATTGCTGACATTGATACTTTCTTAATGAGTTGCAGGATCATTGGAAGGAATATAGAGTACGTTGTTTTTGACCGGTTAGTCGACAGGTTAAAACAGCTTGGTATGCTTCAAATCCGGTCATGGTATAAGAAAACCACGAAAAACGGGCAAGTCAGCAATTTCTTCAGCAATTTGGGTTTCAAGGTTGTCAGCGAAAACAAAGATGCAACAGAATATGTCCTGCCCATTTCCGGGTATAAAGGTTCAAATGTGGATTACATCAAAGTGGAGCATGTAAGCAAAAATGAATCGAAGCAGTTCAAGGTGAAATAATGGGCTTAAAAGGAAAATATGAAGCGGTTTTTATGGTGGCCTTAGGTGTCGGCTTTGTTTTATTAAGCTTATTTGCCGCCAAGCTTGGACTTAGCGGGTCGACGTTTAGTTCTTTTGGACGTGTGCGGTGGTTTACCTTGCTGGCAGGATTTGGATTAGTGGGTGTTGGGGTATTCAATAGGCCGCTGAGTTCATATTTGGCGGCCAGGTTACCGGTCATTTTTGTCATGGTCCTTATTTTTGATAATATTCTTTACACCATAAGTCCTGTGCTGCCCAAAAGAGTTATTGAAATAATGTCAGAAGACGCCCAGAAGAAATACTGGTTTTTCCATTCCAGTGAGATGCGTGAGATCCATAATGGAACGATTTGGTACCGGCAGCCCAATATTAGCGTTATAGATCCGGACACCGGTAAACTGTACTTTGCAGATGAGCTGGGTTATGCCAATGAGAAAGGCTATCTGTCACGTATTAAAAAATCAGGACTCGATGTGCTTTTAGTAGGGAGCTCTTATGTTGAATCGGGACCTGTTCCCGATGACCTGCATAATGATTTAGCACCTTTAACGGTATATACGATAGGGATGGGAGGGCAGGGCCTCCCGTATTGGGGATTGCAATTTGACCGGTTTGCCCGTTCGCGTTTTTTTAATGCCCCCCGGATTGTTGTCTTGAATTTTTATGGGGGACGTGAAATCTCACTCACCCTCAAATACTTAAATGATCCAACAGTACCTGAATGGATCAGCAAGAATGACATCACATGGCCTCACCGCAAGTTTTCTTTTTTTACGGAAGTTATCACTATTGTCAAGAATCTTTTTCGATTGCATACGGCTTCTGCCACACCGCAAATAGATGAGCAAATGTCCCCGTCTGAATTGCCCAAGGTGTTCAAGGTATTGAGCGATACCGTGGAAAAGATCCGCCAAGCAGGCCCGCAGACAAAGGTCCTTTTGTCTTATATACCAACTCCGGGGGCGATCTACGGCCCTGATTATAATCGTTGTTTGAAAGTCACCCATGAAATTTTTCCGGAAACCCTGCCTTATGTTGAAGCTTGCCATGATACCATCAGGAGGCAGGCCCAACTTTCAGCAATTTTGTCTGACTGGTCCCAGCGGTTGAAAATCTATTACCTGGACCCGACACTCCCGCTGCGCAAGGCAGGGCAGGTTAAGGTCCTCCATTTGTTAAATGACCCCCATATGAACGAAGAAGGGGACCGTATCTATGCAGAGGCAGTTGCTAAAAATGTTCTTGAGATTTTAAAGATCGGAAAGATCGGACATTCTCGATGAGGAAAACTTTAAAAAGGATCTTTCTTTTGTTGAAGCTTGATGACCCTAAGAGGTTTTATGGCGTCACCTTCGCGGTTATCATCATGTCCTTATTCGATATGTTGGGTGTGGCGTCCATCTTCCCCTTTCTTAATGTGCTCTCCAACCCGCATATCATCGAAACCAGTTCCAAATTAAAAGGATTGTACCATGCGCTAAGATTTTCCAGCCCGGAGAGTTTTATTATAGCACTCGGGGTAGCTTCGCTTATCATTTTGGTTGTCAGTAATGCCCTGCGCGCTATAACGATGAAATCCATGATCCGGTTTAGCTGGATGAAGCATTATCGTATTTCCCAAAGGCTATTGACCCAATATCTTTATGAGCCGTATGCTTTTTTCCTTGACCGTAACAGTTCTGAGCTTACCACCCATTTGATGTCAGAAGTGGCCAGGGTTGTCACCGGCATCTTGATTCCCTCCATGCAGATATTTGCCAGGATTTTATTGGTGCTTTTGATCCTTGGGCTTTTGTTCCTGGTGAATCCATTGGTTGTTTTGCTGGTCTTGGGAGTGATCGGGGGGGGATATGTGGCTATCTATATGTTCTTCCGCAACCGGCTCGCACGCACGGGAGAGGAATATCAAAAATGCAGCAACAACATGTACAAGACCCTGAATGAAGCATTTGGAGGCATCAAGGACATTAAGCTCATGGGCAGAGAGGATGTTTTTATCCAACAATTTGCCGAATTGAGCAAAAAAGTCATCGATTGTTATTGTTCCCAGTTTTTGATCGCCCAAATGCCCCGTTATGCTTTTGAGGCGACCGCATTTGGCGGGATGATGATCATCATGATATATATGGTCGTTGCCAAACAAGATTACCAGCAGATCATTCCGCTGGTCGGTTTGTATGCGCTGGCAGCCTACCGGCTGATGCCGGCCTTGCAACAGCTTTTTCAGGACATCACCACCATGCGCTTTAGCCTTTCGGCTTTGGATTCGATTTATGAGGAGTTTATGCAATGCGCTTATAAAGACCGTCAGCCACAAACAACAATCCAGCCCTTGCCGTTTTCCAAAAGCATCGAATTCCATAAGCTGAGATTCCAATACCCCAAGGCGTTAAAGTCCGTCATCGAGGATTTTGACATGCTTATTAAGGCCAATACAACCATTGGTCTGGTGGGCGGGACAGGGGCCGGTAAAACGACAATAATAGATATTTTTCTTGGGCTATTGGTCCCACAGCAAGGGAGCATTCTCGTTGACGGCGTTAAAGTGGATGAGAACAATATCCGTTGTTGGCAGAGGAACCTTGGTTATGTCCCGCAACATATTTATCTTTGTGACGACACTGTCACGCGTAATATTGCTTTTGGCATGCCGGACAATGAGATTGATGGGCAGGCGGTGCGGGCCGCAGCCCGTATGGCTAATATCCATGATTTTGTTGAGAAGGAACTGCCGCACGGGTATGAGACACAAGTAGGGGAACGCGGGATCCGTTTAAGCGGCGGTCAACGCCAGCGCATTGGCATTGCCAGGGCCTTATACCACAATCCTCCGGTCATTGTATTTGATGAGGCAACCAGCGCATTGGATGGGATCACGGAAGATACGATCCTTGAGGCGATCCATTGCTTGGCATCTCAGAAAACCATCTTGATCATCGCGCACCGCTTGAGTACGGTCAAGGAGTGTGATATCATCTATTTTTTAGATCACGGCCGGATCATCGATCAAGGCACCTACCAGGAACTTTTAACCAAAAATGAAAGTTTTCGAAAGATGGCAAAGGTCCACAATGTACTTCATTGAAAAATTAACAATTTATTCATGGGTTTTTACTATTTTTCCTTATCTTTTAGGAACATCTAAGAAGGGCCTGCAACTGTACTATATTGATGCCAGCCTTTCGGGCCTTTGGCTGGGTCGTTTGATGGCCAAAAGTATTAAGGCTGAAATCAAGCGCCTGGATTTTACTTTTTTCAATGCCAGGGACCGTGAGGGTGAGGCCTTATGGTGGAAATGCATGTATGAAGACCTTTCAGATTTACTAAGTTTTTTTTATGATCTTCCGGAGTTTCAAGAGATCATCAAAAAATATGAGGAAAAGGAAAAATTGAGGCTCTTTTTGATCAAACGCATGTTCTATTTTTCCAATTCGAGTTCATTGAGATTACTGCATATCCTGCTTGTCATGAGGTTCGCAGCTTTAAAGGTGGAAGATGAAGGGGGGAAAACGGTTGATATTTTTTTGAGTTCTTCTCAAAGGCCTTGGGTTACGCAGTTTGGCCAATGGGCCCAGAAGAGGAGTATCAATATCATACCCATGAAAACAGCCAGTTTTAGCATCAAAGCAATGTTAATGAAATGGGGTTGGTTAAAGGGTTCTATCAAGCAAGCCATGTACTCTTGGATGAAGATAAAATACGGGATGCGTACCGGCAGCACCAGGAGCAAGGTTTCCTTGGTCAAAGATGAATCGCCAAAAACTGCGGTTGAATTTTATGGCTATCTTAATCTTGATTTTCCGGAAAGTTATTCGGATTTATTTTTTTGCCACCAGTCAAAAGTTTTGAATAAAGACATTTTAATTTATTTTCAACATCCGACGATCCCAGCCACAGACGAGGCTTTAGACCAGATCCAAAAGCACGGAATGTCCGCGGTGGCGATCAACTCAAGGGCGACATTGACGTCCCGAATTCCTTTATTTGAGCCCCATTCAGTCGCCAGACCTCCTACCGAAGAGGGAGGGAGCTTTTTTACCAAGGATCTGCGACGGGGTGTTGCAGAGTATAATCAACAGCGCGTTTATTGGCTGGATTTTTTTACCCGGTATAAAATTAAAATTCATGTGACCTGGTTCAGGTTCCTGTCCGGCATTTATCCGATGACCGATGCTTTGAAAAGTGCCGGAGGGATATCTGCCGTTTATCAGAGATCTTTTGAGAGTAATGCGCGATTCGATACCGTGACTGCGCCGGATGTTTTTTTTGGTTTCTCGCGTTTTGGTGCGCATCTGGAAAATGATACGGCTTCCATTATTCCCTATTATGTTGTGACCGGGTATTTGGGAGACTACCGGTTTCCTCTATTAAGAAAACAAGCCAATGAGATCAGGAAGGTCTTACAAAGCCATGGGGCAAGGAAAATACTGGCTTATTGTGATGATGAAAGTGTTGTCAAAGATCCCCGATGGGACCTGGGCCCTGAAACTACGCAGGAAAATTATGGATATTTGCTTAAGAAAGTTATAGACACACCATGGCTGGGATTAGTTTTGAAACCTAAGGTTTTTAAAACCCTATACCAGAGATTGGGGCCGGTTTCTCAATTACTTGACAGGGCGCAGGAAACCGGAAGGTGTTATATTTTTGAGAAAGGTGGGCACTTTACCTCCAATACACCCGCCACGGCGGCCTTGGCAGCGGATATTGCCATCGGATATCTTTTTTCGGGAACGGCCTGCGTTGAAACCGCTTTGGCCGGGACAACAACCTTGTTGATGGATAGGGAAGGGTGTCCCCAAAACCCATTATATAAACTGGGGTTAAACAAGGTCATCTTTAAAGATTGGAATGATCTTTGGGGGGCTTGCTTAGACCACTGGAATAATTTGGGGATCCCGGGATTTGGGGACTGGACGCCCATGATCGAGGAGATGGACCCGTTTAGAGACGGACGGGCCGCTGAACGTATGGCTACCTACCTCGAATGGCTTATGGAAGGATTAAAAGCGAATTTACCGCGCGAGGTGGTTTTGGCCGATGCCGCTGAACGTTACACAAAAATTTGGGGGAAAGACAAAGTATTTTCAGTCAACTGTGGCCGTTCTCAATATGCAAATGCAATCCATTGACCACATTCTAAATCATTGCGGTTGTTTAAAAGAGTCAGAGTCATTAGTCATACTTTGTGACCACACAACAAGAGACCTGGCAGAGGCTTTTAGAAATCAAGCGGTCCATACGACACCGCAGGTCAAACTTGTTGAAATTCCATTGGCCCAAAGCCATGGGCAGGAGCCTCCCGCCAATGCCAAAGAGCTTATGTTTCAAGCGGCCTTGATTGTCTGCTTGTGCAAATATTCTCTTGCACATACAAAGGCCAGGCTTGAAGCAGCAAGCCAGGGGGCACGTTTTTTGAGCCTGCCTTTCTATAGCTGGGACCTGCTGGCTGATCCGGCAAGCGGTGTTGATTACCGCAGCCAGGCGCCGGCAGTCAGGCGGGTCGCGGATGCTTTCACCAAGGCAAGCTGTGTCCATGTGACCGGCCCGGCAGGGACGGATGTGAAGATGGATATACGGGGCAGGATGGGCAATTACTGTCCAGGCTTTGTGAGCGGTCCCGGTGAATTGGGATCTCCCCCTGACATTGAGGCCAATGTTCCGCCGGTAGAAGACAGCGCCAGCGGTCTCATCGTTGTCGATGGTTCCATCACCCATGCCGATTTGGGATTGCTCGAGCAGCCGCTTAAATTGAGCCTCATGAAAGGGAAGATACAGAGTATTGACAGCGGTAATAAACATTATGTGCGGACACTTGAGCGGATTTTCGGCTCATCCGAGCCTAAACGCCGTCTATTGGCTGAATGCGGTGTCGGGTTAAATCCTTTGGCTAAATTGTCAGGTGTCATGTTAACGGACGAGGGAGCTTTGGGGACAGTGCATTTTGGTTTTGGCTCCAACGCTACCGTCGGCGGACAGAACGCAGTTGATTTTCATTTGGATGTTGTCATCAGGGATGCCTCGCTGAAAGCCGATCATGAGTTCATATTAAAAGAAGGAAAACTTGTCCTATGAAAGCTGTTGTCACTTCATTTGCACGGGATTTTGCAAAGCTGGTCAAGGCAGGCGGGAAAAACCCCGCGCTGATCATCAATACGGAAGTCGATCCCAGGGTCATAACTTATCAGGACCTAGATGATCTGATCAGTCGCTGCCTGGTACTGTTCCAGTCCCAAGGCTTAAAACCAGGGGACACCATCCTGGCACTGATGCCCAACGCTGCGGAGACCCTGGTTGTTTATTTTGCGACGGTCAAAGGAGGTTACGGTTTTGCCTCGCTGCCATGTAATGCTTCCCGAAGGGAGATCTCAAACTGGATTGATCTGGTGAAACCCAAACGGTGCGTCCTAACGGACCTGGTCGGTGAAGAGATAAGGATGGAGATAACCAATAAAAAGATCCCTGTTTTGCCGGTGAAAGCGGATGCGCGGTTTGAATGGCTTCCCGTGAAAAAGGCCCCTGTGGTCCTCGGCAGCTCGCCCTGCACCTATCTGGCCACCAGCGGGACAACAGGTGAGCCTAAGGCCATGGTCCTGGATTCCAACCGTTTGTGGTCGAGCGGCCGGGTGTTCATGGGCTGCCACCGTTTAAAGGACCCCGCTTCCTTAAGATTCTGGAATTATTTACCGATGTCCTATCTGGGAGGGCTTTTCAATCTGGGGCTAATCCCTATCGGCATGGGCGCCAGCATCGTTATTGATGAGGCCTTTTCCGGCAGGACCTTCCTGCAGTTTTGGCAGACGGTGGAACGCTATGATATCTCCGCTCTTTGGTTTGTCCCGACCATTGTCCACGGACTGCTCAAGATGGCCGGTCATCTGCGTCAAGAAGATATCAAAAAATGGACGGGGGGAATAAAGAAGGCGTTTTTGGGAACAGCCCCCATCGATCTGGCCACCAAACAGAATTTCGAGGAAACCTTCGGTTTCAAGATACTGGAGAACTTTGCCTTATCCGAGACGCAATTTTTTACCTCGGAGACGCCAGCCAACATCAAATACCGAGTGGAGCGCAGTGTGGGGGAGGTTCTTCCTTATACAAAGGTGAAATTGGTCCCCTACCATGGCGACGGGAACGATACTTTCGAGATCCTGGTGAAGTCCCCGTTCCTTTTTCTGGGGTATTTAGGCCCTGACGGCCGGCTAAGCGCACCATTTAATGAGGACGGCTATTTCTTCACGGGCGACTGCGGGCATTTGGATAAGCACGGGCTGCTTATCATCGACGGCCGTATAAGGGACATCATCAAAAAAGGCGGTCACTTTGTGTCCCTGCGGGAAGTGGAGGTCCTGGCCGCCCGGCACGAGGCGGTGTTTGAAGCGGCGGCGGTCGGCATCCAGGATGATTTTTATGGGGAATCGTACGTGCTGTTCGTGATTTTAAAGGAAAAATACAGTCCTTCGGCGGAGATTGATATAAGTTCCTTTATTCATAAGAACCTGGTCCAGTATAAATGGCCGGAAAAGATCATCGTTAAAAGAGAATTCCCCCGGACGGCAAGCGGGAAGGTCATGAAACATCTTTTAAAGCAGGAGATAAGTTCGTGAAGCCCGGGCCGTTACCTCCGTTACAGATCAGCGAGAGGGTCAAGGGCATACCTGAGGCGCTTTCGATCTATATCAACCAGCTGGTCTACAGCCAGAAACGCAAGGGCAAGGATATTATTGTTCTGTCGCTGGGGGAGGCTTTTTTCGATATCCCGATGTTCGATTTTACCAAGCTTGATTTCGTCAAAGGGTATCACTATTCCGACAGCCAGGGCATACCTGAATTGCGGGAGAAGATAGCCAATTTCTATCAAAAGCAGTACGGTGCGCCAGTGGATCCCAAGGAAGAGATCCTGGTCACAGCCGGCTCCAAACCGGTGATCTATTTTTCCATGCAGGCGGTATTGAATACAGACGACGAGGTCCTGATCCATGAGCCTGGATGGCTCAGCTACCAGGAACAGATCCGGCTGCTGGGGGCCAAGCCGGCCTTTATCCCCTATGATGTGCCTGTCAGTGAATTTCACCGGTATTTTAATGATAAGACCAAGATGCTGATCATCTGCAATCCTAACAACCCGGCGGGCCGGGCTTATACCTTAAAAGACCTGAAGTCTTTGTATAACCAGTGCCGCCCTCGGGGGATCTATATCCTGATCGATGAGGCTTACAGCGATTTTATCCTGGATAAACAGTTCCACAGCATGGCCAAGGTGGTCCCTGACAAAGACGGGGTCATCGTCGTCAATTCATTGTCGAAGAACATGGGGATGTCCGGCTGGCGGGTGGGGTATGTGATATCGGCGGGGAAACTGATCAGGAACATCCTTAAGCTCAACCAGCATATCATCACCTGCGCGCCGACCATCCTGCAGTATTACATGGCCCGCTACTTTGACGATGTGATGGCCGTCACCTTGCCCCAGGCCAGGGAAACCGTTGCCAAAAGGGAGAGGGTCGCCGTGAAGCTCAGGGACTTGGGGCTTAAGTGCATCGAAGGCCACTCCACTTTTTATTTTATGGTTAGTATCGGAGATTTCCCCGGATCGGCTTTGGATTTCGCGCTCCACATGCTTCTTTTTAACCAGGTCTCGGTGGTGCCGGGGTCCGCCTACGGCAAAAGCTGTTCCAGGTTTGTCCGGGTCGGCATAGGCACGGAGTCGGAAGAACGTATTAGTGATGCGTTGCAACTGTTACGTGAACTGATCCATGTGAAGGCCTATGACCCGGTACCGGTGTATGCGAAGCTCAAGCAAGAAGGCTTCCATTTATTTGAAGAGAGGGCGTGAAGGCTATTTATGATTTTTGCCATAGACCACATTGCATTTACCTGCAGCGATACGGATGAAATCTGCCGGCGCCTAAAGGAGATGGGGTATAAGGAAACTTTCTCGGAGATAGGCTTGGCAAATCCTGAGATCAAAAAGGGCCTTATGAAGCGCTGGACGCCGCTGCATGATATGTTTTTCTTTGAGAAGCCTCCTGGGCTTAACATTGAGGTCATCCGTTATGATGCCGTATATGGGGGTAAAAGTTTTTTAAGTCTAGGCGATGGCCCTTTGTTTTCCGGGAATAAGATCATTATTACGGCCCCGGACCTGGAGCATTCCTATCGATTCTGGTCTTTGTTCGGGGTCAAGATGATAAAAAAGCACGACAACCTTTATGAATGTATTTTCCAAACACCTTTTTCACGGGGAATAGCTTTTTTTCTTAAACAGGGGGCCCTGCCGCAGGCAGAGACCTCCTTAGACTCGGAGGGATTTAACTGCATTGCCTTCCGCTGCACGTCAATTGTCAATGACCGCCAGGCCTTAATAAAGCAGGGGATAGAGGTTACGCCCATTGAGGGGGTTGTGGTCAACGGCAAAAAGCTTGCCATTTTTTTTGTCAAAGGCGCGCAAGGCGAGAAAGTAGAGATCGTCGGGTATGAGCATTAAAGACCCAAGGGGTTGGTTGATCGATTGGTTTGTCAGGAATGCGGGGTTGTCTGCGAAGGAGATCGCCGCCAGGACGAAGGAAAATTTTTTGCAGGCCGGTTGGATTGACTCCCTGAAGTTCGTCAATTTCATCCTGGAAATAGAAGGGGCGTTCGGCATCCATTTTTCCAATGAGGATTTCCAGGACCGTGAGTTCGTCACCCTCGACGGTCTGGTGCGCTATATCAGCCAAAAAGGACCGAAATAAAGATGCATGATTACAGCCGTAAAGACATCGTTGCCGCCATGCGCGGGGTGGGCCTGGGGCCCGGCGCCATCGTATTTACGCACAGCAACGTGGGGTTTTTCGGGCGATTAGAGGGCATGAACTCGCCGGAAAATGTGTATTCGACCATCAAAGAGGCCGTCTTTGAGGTCATTGGCCCTGAAGGCACATGGGTAGTGCCGGCTTTTTCTTACAGTTTTTGCAACAAAAAGCCCTTTGATCCGGACGTGACGCCCGGCGTCTGCGGTTTTCTTTCCGAGGCTGTGCGCAAGGACAAGAATGCTTTAAGGAGCTTTGATGCGAATTTCTCGGTGGCAGCCATCGGCAGGCTGGCCGGGCACTTGACTCAGGATGCGCCGCGGTACTCTTTCGGGCCGGGCTCTTTCTGGGCGAGGTTCCTGGATGCAGGGGGAAAGGTCTGCAATTTTAATTTCGATGCAGCTGCGAGCTTTGTCCATTATGTGGAGAGAGAATTGAAGGTCCCTTACCGTTACGACAAGGCATTCCCCGGCGAGTTCTGTCATATGGGAAAAAAAGAACAAAGGGTGTTTTATCATTTTGTCTATGATCTTGCCAAACCGCAGGACGGCCCCGAATTCACCAAGTTCGATCAGGAAGCCCGGCAGTGGGGATTGGCCAAGCGTTGCAATTTGGGTAAAGGGCAAATTGTTTTGATATCAGCCCATGATTCATTTGAATTAATAAAACTGAAATTACAAGAAGATCCAGGTTTCCTTACTAAAGGCATTACTTTAAAAACATGAAGACTAGTAGGAGTGTCATTCCCGCGAAAGCGGGAATCCAGGGAACTGCTATGGACCAAGTTTTAGAAAATACCGGTATAGAAATGCACCGGTTGATGAAGAGGCTTTTTCCCATAGGCCGCAGTTTGACGGGCAACGGCGTCAGGGAGACACTGCGCATTATCAAAGAGCATATCCCTATCAAGTTCCATGAGATCCCCACCGGCACCAAGGCCTTTGACTGGACAGTGGGCAAGGAATGGAACATCAAGGATGCGTATATCCTGGACCCTCAGGGCAAAAAGATCATAGATTTTAAGAAGAACAACCTGCATGTCATGGGCTACTCCGTGCCGGTCAATAAAAGCTTGTCTCTTGATGAGATCCAGCCGCATCTTTATTCCCTGCCCAAACAGCCCGATGCCGTCCCTTATGTGTTCTCTTATTATAAGGAAAGATGGGGTTTTTGCCTGGCGCATCGCCAGCGCCTCAAGCTTAAAAAAGGGCAGTACCGCGTTGTCATTGACAGCACGTTAAAGGACGGACATTTGACCTACGGCGAATGCATCATCCCCGGCAAGACGGACAGGGAGATATTTCTTTCCAGCTATGTTTGCCATCCTTCCATGGCCAACAATGAATTATCCGGTCCTGTGGTATTGACTTATTTAGCCAAATGGATAATGGCTATCCCTAAACATTTTACTTATAGATTGGTGTTCATACCTGAAACCATCGGTTCAATTATTTATTTAAGCCGGCATTTGGACAGACTTAAAAAGAAAGTGGAAACCGGGTTTCATTTAAGCTGCATCGGCGATGAGAGGGCGTATGCCTATGTGGCATCCCCTTACGGGAACAATCTTGCTGACCGTATCGCGGCCAATGTCCTGCGCTCCATGGATGGACGCAATAAAAAAGTCCATTCGTTCCTCGAACGGGGCAGCGATGAACGCCAGTATTGCAGTCCGGGAGTGGATTTGCCGATGGTCACCCTATGCCGCAGCAAGTTCGGCACCTTCCCTGAATATCATACTTCGTTGGATGACCTGAAACTGGTGACCCCCTCGGGATTGTTGGGCGGCTATAATTATGCCAGGCAATGCCTGGAAGCGGCTGAGGCCAACAGAAACTACCGCATCACCTGCTTGGGAGAACCCCAGTTGGGCAAGCGCGACCTTTACCCGTCGGTCGGAGGCCTTAAGGGCGATGTACGGCGTGCAGGGTCCTTTGAAGTCCGGGAATTGATGGATTTTATTACCTATGCCGACGGCACTAACGACCTTATTGCCATCAGCGATATCACCGGAGTACCGGTCAACAAGTTGAATGCCATGGCCATCCGCTTGTTGGAAGATGGGTTGCTGCGCGAGGTCAAAAAGGGGGCCATAACCCGGAAAGGTATTCTGTATGGATAATCCGAACCCGAAGTCCTCAACTTCAGAAATTGAAAGAAGAAAAGATTTTTATAAAAAGTTCCAGGAGTGCCCTATCCCGGAAAAAGAAAGGCTGTATAATCTGGGGCTTTTCCTCAACAGGCAGAGCCTTTCCCGTATTATGTTCATGCATGAGCTTTATCAGAAGATAATCCCGGTCCATGGCATCGTGGTGGAATTCGGGGTACGGTGGGGGCAGAACCTGGCGCTGTTCTCCTCCTTCAGGGGCATGTACGAGCCCTATAATTATTCCAGAAAGATCGTGGGTTTTGACACCTTTAAGGGGTTTCCCTCGGTCGCTCCACAGGACGGCACCGGCCGATCGGCCGTCAAGGGCGCGTATAATGTCAGCAAGGACTACGACAAGTACCTGGATGCCGTTCTTGCCTATCATGAAGCAGAAAGCCCGTTGAACCATCTGAAAAAGTACGAGCTG